>ERZ1673962.75-NODE-75-length-82090-cov-5.118462_pt1 | contig 82090 bp, 80 predicted proteins | sample MGYA00580188_ERZ1673962 | MGnify/ENA primary metagenome ERZ1673962 (study PRJEB41334, sample SAMN05608104) | rock metagenome | biome: terrestrial subsurface; feature: shale formation; material: shale | place: USA: Pennsylvania ...
GTTTGCATTTCCAAGATACACCGCCCGAGGGCAGCGGGGTCCATACCATTGCTCCTGCATTGCAAAAAACGACAGACCCTGTGCCCGTTTTAATCGGTGATTGAGGGTGGCATCTTTGCTGCGATTGATCCTGCGGATCTGGAAAGATTTTGTTGTGGTATCATGCTATTTTCTGCAATGCGGCGTGGCGGGTTGAAAAAACTCTCAAAAAAGACTATCTATGCGACGTGGTCCACGCGGCGGACCCGTTCGGTCTCTCATAGATCGACCCGTAGAGCGCGACGCCTTTCTGGCTGGTCTTTGCTCCTTGCCGCGCTGCCTTGGTGATGAGGCGGGTGGGGCGCGCAGAACCTGAAGAACAGAACAGACCTTAGAGCACCCAAAAGGAGCTCCCCATCAAGGATTCTATCTCCCATACCCCGTCGCTTCCCTACAACCGCATCACTGTGCTTGGCGCAGGCAGTTGGGGGACAGCGCTCGCTACCGTTTTGGCCCGCAATGGACGTGAGGTGCGCCTTTGGGCACGCCGCCCCGATCTGGCGGATCGGATCAATCTCACTCATCAAAACTCTGACTACCTGCCCGAGGTCGACCTTCCAAACGGTTTGACCGCCACTGCTGATCTGGCTCATGCGCTTGCGGGCGCTGAGGCCGTTTTGATGGTGACGCCCTCGGCCACGTTGCGTCCGATGTGTCAGGCCATAGCAAGCCACCTGCCGGTGGGCATTCCGATCGCATTGGCCTGTAAGGGCGTTGAACGTGGCAGCGGATACCTTTTGTCCGAGGTTGTGTCCGAAGAACTGCCCGGCCATCCGGTCGGTGCGGTTTCCGGGCCGACCTTTGCTCATGAAACCGCTTTGGATCATCCGACAGCGGCCACAGTGGCCTTTCCCTTCGCCTATCAGGATCGGCTGACACCGGAAAGCAGCCCGGCTGTCCGCCTCTCAATGTCATTGTCTGGCGGCGGGTTTCGGCCCTATGTTTCTGACGATCTTGTCGGGGTTGAAGTCGGCGGGGCGGTTAAAAACGTCATCGCCATTGCCTGTGGGATGATGTCGGGCGCGGGTTTTGCCGAGAACACCCGCGCGGCGTTTATCACCCGTGGCACCGATGAGATGAAGCTTTTGGCCCAGACGCTTGGCGGCAAACGCGAAACCGTCACCGGCCTGTCCGGGGCGGGTGATCTGACGCTGACCTGTTCTTCGACCACCTCGCGCAACATGTCCTTGGGCTATCAATTGGGTCAGGGCATCGCACGCCCGTCCTGTTTTGAGGGGCGTTCGGTCGTGGTCGAAGGCGAGGTCAACGCCGCCTCTGTGACCGATCTCGCGCGTCGTCTTGGAGTCTCCATGCCGATCTGTGAGAGGGTGAATGCGGTGTTGCACAAAGGGGCCGATTTGCGTGAGGCCTTCACCGCATTGTGGTCTCGCCCGATTGAGGCCGAACCCTATGCGCTTGATCTCTCAATAGATCATCCTTCCCCCGATCTTCCGCTACAATTCGGAGCCGTTTGACTCATGAACGTACACACCACATCGCGCCCGGCCATCGCCGCGCGCCGCTTTACTCTTGCGACCGACCTTGATGGCACTTTCTTGGGCGGCACGCCTGAGGATCGTCACCGTCTTTACACCTGGATCGAACAAAACCGCGACAGCGTCGGTTTGATCTTTGTCACGGGGCGCGATCCGGAATTTATCATGGAGATGTGTCGGGAACGGGGCCTGCCTTGGCCGGAATTTGTTGTCGGCGATGTCGGCACCACGATTGCGGAGGTGCATGCCGACGGGTCCATCGCGCCGATTGCCGCGCTTGAAGAGGACATCGCCGCGCGTTGGAACGACCAAGGCCAAGCCGTGCGCGAGGCCTTTGCCGATCATCCGGGGCTCAAGCTCCAGCCCACCGAATTTCGCTATCGCGTCAGTTACGATCTGACGCCGACCGGCTATGACGTGACGGCGGAAGCGAAGGTCGAAGCGATGGGGCTCGATTGGCTCATCTCCGACAATCGTTATTTCGATGTGCTGCCAAAAGGTGTGTCAAAAGGCCCGTCGATCCGGCGTTTGATCGACCATCTAGGCATTCCAGAGGAGCGTGTTCTTTGTGCCGGGGACACGATGAACGATCTGTCCATGTTGATCTCTGGCCTCCCATCCGTGGCCGTCGGCAATTCGGAAACCGCCCTCATGCAGCGGCTTCATGACATAGATACCGTGTATCACGCCAAGGCCCATGGGGCCGCCGGTATTTTGGAAGCCATCGCCGCGTTCGAGCTTCACGATATCCCAAAAGGAGTCTGATATGTCATCTAATCTTGTCATCGTTTACCACCGCCAACCTTATGAAGAGGTCGAGGTGGATGGGAAAATCGAATACCGCGAAAACAAAAGCCCCAACGGCATTGTGCCCACGCTCAAAAGCTTTTTCGGGCGTGTCGACAAAGGCGCGTGGATCGCGTGGAAACATGCGAAAGACCCCGCCAACCCCGAGTTTGAGCGGGTGATCGAAATAGACGATGCCTATGGCACCTATACCGTCTCGCGCCTGCCGCTGACGCCGGAACAGGTTAAAAGTTTCTATCATGTCTCTTCGAAAGAGGCGTTTTGGCCGATCCTGCACGGGTTCAAAGAACGCTACAACTACGATCCCGTCGATTGGCCGACCTTTCGCGAGGTGAATTGGGCCTTTGCCGAAGCTGCCGCCGCCGAAGCCGCCGAAGGGGCGGTTGTGTGGGTCCATGACTACAACCTCTGGCTGGTGCCGGGCTATTTGCGCACGCTGCGCCCGGATGTCAAAATCTCGTTTTTCCATCACACGCCCTTTCCGAACGCCGATATTTTCAATGTGCTGCCCTGGCGCAAAGAGATTTTGGAAAGCCTCTTGGCCTGTGATGTCATCGGCTTCCACATTCCGCGCTACGTGAACAACTTTGTGTCCTCCGCCCGCTCCCTGTTGGAGGTCGACACGTTGAAACGCGAAAAGGTTCACCCGGATATGGTGCCCGAAACCTCTGCGCTCTCGGAACAAAGTGTGGTCACCGAAATCGGCTATGAGGGCCGCACGGTGCGCCTTCAGGCCAGCCCCGTGGGCGTTGATGTCGATTATATCGAAGAGGTGGTGGCCAATGAGGCCACGGCCAAACGGGTCAAAGAGATCAAGCAAGAAATCGGCGACGGACAGCTCATCCTTTCGGTCGGGCGCACCGATTACACCAAGGGCGGGATCGAACAGCTGCAAAGTTTTGAGCGGATTTTGGAAACCCGTCCTGACCTGCGCGGCAAGGTGCGTTTGATGCATGTCTCGGTGGCGGCCAATTCCGAAATGACCTCCTATGAGGAAATCCAGCGCGATCTTGAACATCAGGCGGGGATGATCAATGGCCGCTATGGTAGCTTCGATTGGCAACCCGTCGCGCTGATTTCCCGGCCGGTGAAATTCACCGATCTCGTGGCCTATTACCGCGCGGCCGATGTGGCGTGGATCACGCCTTTGGCCGATGGGATGAACCTTGTGTGCAAGGAATATTGCGCGGCGCGCACCGATGGTGACGGGGTCTTGGTGCTGTCCGAATTTGCCGGGGCTGCGGTGGAATTGGCCTCGGCGGTGCCGACCAATCCGTTCTCGCATAAGTCGATGGATGGCGCGATCCAATTTGCTTTGGAAATGCCAGAAGAAGAACGCCGTGGTCGGATGAAGAAAAACCGCGAAAAGGTCCGCACTCAGGACATTCGGTTCTGGGCCGAGGACCAAATGCGCGCCTTTGGCGAAGAGATTTTGCCCGCGCGTCACGCAGAGAATGCAGCGTAATCTCCTCTCTCTTTGGCTCGGTTCGAAAGGATCTCTCTCGATCTTACGCCTGATCCACGCTCTCACGCGGGATCGGGCGTTTTTTTCCAAAGTGCAGATCATCCAAAACCGCGACCACAGCGGGCGTCACAAACAGCGACAAAACCGTCGCAACCGTTAGGCCAAAGGCAAGGCTGGCGACAATCGGGCGCAGAAATTGCGCCTGTGTGCTTTGCTCAAAAAGCAATGGTCCAAGCCCGACCACCGTGGTCAAGGAGGTTAGGAAAATCGCCCGAAACCGTTCCCGCACCGCCTCGCGTCCGGCCTCGATGATCCCGCTCCCAGCGTTGCGTTTGTCTTGCATGAAGGCATCCAAAAGGATCGAGTCATTGACCACGATCCCGGCCAGCGTCGCCAGTCCCACAAGGCTCGGTAGCGACAGTTGCAATCCCAAGGCCATATGCCCCCAAACCACGCCGACCAGCCCAAGCGGGATGGCGGCGAGAATGGCGACGGGGCGTAGAAAGCTTTTGAGATGAAACGACAAAAGCAGGAAAACCCCGATCAAGCCGACGATCATATTGCGGCCCAGGGAGGCCCCAGTGGTGGCGGTATCTTGGGCCTCACCCAAGATCGAAACAAAGACGCCGGGATGGCGCTCTGGCAAGGTCGGTAGGTAGTCCGATTTGAGCGCGACCATCAGTTCGCGCGCATTGGCGATGGTTGGATCAATCGAACCCTGCACACGCACCGTGCGTTTGCCGTCGACCCGCGTGATCGTGTCAAACCCACGGGTCAGGCGCACATCGGCCACGGCGCTCAGCGCCACATGGGTGCCGTTCGCGGCGGGAACGCGCAGGTCAAGGATATCGGACAGGCTGCGCCGATCTGAGGCGGCAAGGCGAGCAACCACATCGACCTGACCGTACCCATCGACAAAACTCACGGCACTGTCGCCCTTGAAGGCTGCGCGCAGTTCGTTCCCGATGGCTTGAGGCGTGACGCCAAGAGCATTGGCGACTTCAGAGCGCAGGGTCACAACAATCTCGGGCTTGCCGGGTTGCAGATCAAACGTCACATCGCGCACACCGTCAAAGTCGCGGAAAAACCGCCGAATTTCACGCGCGGTGACGGAGAGTTCATCCAGATCATCGCCGGTCAAGCGCAGGTCAATCGGCTTGCCGCCCGCACCGCGTTCTTTGTCGGTAAAGCGTAGCGCGGCCATGTCCGGCATCGGCCCGGTGAGTTTTTTCCATTGGCCGAGGATGTCTCCGACCGCGGTTGTGCGCACACCTGCGGGTAAAAGCGCGGCGCTGACCGTGGCCATATGCGCGCCCGATCCCGCCGCATCCGTATTGACGCCATAGGTGATCGTGTAGCTTTGGACCAAGGCCTGTCCGTCCGGTTGATCCGGGGTCCAGTCGGCGTTCATCTGTTCAAGGGCTTTGACGACCTTGGCGACCCGTTGCTCGGTCCGTTCCAGAGGTGCACCTTGCGACAGCAATAGCCGCGCTTCGACCGTGTCGCTCTCAAGCGTCGGGAAACTTTGATATTTGATGAAACCGCCGGTATAGGGCGCCACGGAAAACAGAATGACAAACAGCGTCAGCCCAACAGTCAGATAGCGATAGCGCAGCGCCAGTTCGGCCAAAGGCACGATGGCGCGATCTCTGAGGCGCTCAAACAGACCATTGATCCACCGGCTGATCTGCCCCGGACGCATATCGCGGTCCAGCGCATGACGCATATGCGCCGGCAAGATCAAAAACGCCTCAACCAAACTGACGGTCAGCGTGATCAACAGCACAATGGGAATGTATTTCAGGATCGCGCCAATACTGCCCGCCATATAGGCCAGCGGCCCAACGATCATCGCGGTGGTCAGAAACGAGGCGATGACACTGGGCAACACCTGACGCGTACCATTGACGGCGGCATCGCGGGCGCTTTCCCCGGCCTGGCGGCGGCGCACAATGTTTTCAGAGATCACAATTGCATCGTCCATCAACAGCCCGACCGCGACCAACAGTGCCACCATGGTCATCATGTTGATGGTGTAGCCCAAAAGCTGCATCGCAAAGATTGCGCCGAGGAAGGACACCGGAAGCCCAAGGGCGACCCAAAACGACATGCGAAATCCGAAAAACAGCCACATGGTGAAGAACACCAAAATCAGCCCCTGAAGGCCGTTGTCTCCGATGATCCGAAGCCGATCACGAATATTGCCTGTTGAGTCTTGTGAAATGGCGAGGGTGATGTTGCCGGGGGCGTCGCGTTGCGCCTCTGCAACTTGACGGTCGAGCGCGGCTTTGACCCTGAGGGCGTCTTGGCTCGCGGTTTTGCTCACGGCAACAATCGCGGCGCGGTTCTGGCCGAAATAGCTGGCCTGAGACGGATCATCAAAGCCCGCGCGCACCGTGGCCACATCGCCCAAGCGCACATCTCCGCCGCCGGAGCGGCTGATCAAAGGGATGGTTTCCAACTCGGCGGGCGTGCGTTTTTCGGCCAAGAACCGGATTGCGGCATCGCCGGAGGCGCTTTCGAGCGAGCCTGCGGGCATATCGAGGCTGTGTTTGGCCAAAAGAGCGGTGATTTCAGACATGTCGAGGCCGAAGCGTTCGAGCGCAGATGCATCGAAAGTGATGGCAATTTCGCGATCCGAGAAGCCGTTGACTGTGACTTGCGAAATCTCGGGATCGGTGCGCAGGCGATCTGCGAATGTTTGGGCATAGGCAAAGAGCACCGCCGGATCATCCGGCCCGGTGACCGCGACAGAGGCCACAGATGCCACACGTTCGACCACGCGGGTGACCGGGTCATTGGCCTTGGCGGGTAGGGTGGAAATGCCGCCCACCGCGTCTTTGATGTCATTGTGGAACCGTGTCATATCGGCCCCCTCAAAGATCACAGCGGTCAACACGGCGGCGTTTTCTTGCGACAGACAGGTCAGTTCATCCAGGTTGTCGATCTGCAAAAGCGGCTCTTCGACCACGCTACAAATCCCGGTTTCGACCTCGGAGGGCGCAGCGCCGGGATAGGGGACGCGAATTTCGACATCCGTTGGCGCGACCAGAGGAAAGGTGTCACGTTGCAACACCGGCAGAGCCAAGAGGCCCAGCCCCATGAGGATGATCATCAGGATATTGGCCGCCGTCGGGTGCGTGGCGAAAAGACGGATCATTCCTGCGGCTCCGATTTTTTACCCATGCCGGATCCTTGGCCGGATCCTGCGCCTGACCCGCCACCTGAACCGGGAACAGGCGCACCCGCGGGTGTCCCCAAAGCGGCGGCGGTGAGGCTGGCGATCAGCGCCGTGTCTTCGACGGGTTTGACCGCCATGCCCGGCGCGGCAATGGTCGGATCGGTGACGACAAGCACGTCGCCCGCGCTCAACCCTTGTGTGACCACAGCGATGTCATCTGAGGTGAAGCCAACCACAACCTTGCGTTTCTCAAGCGTGCCCTCGGCGGAGACCACCAAAGCCGTGCCATCACGCACCGCGTCACTTGGCACAACAATCTGCGACGATTTCGGCGCGGAGAGCATCACTTCGACAAACATATTACGGCGCAATGGCGGGCGTTCTCCGGCCACGCTTTGCCCCAGCGGATCGGTGACGCGCACGACAATGGCGGCACTTTGGGTCTGGGCATCAATCGCCTCACCAACACGTTCGACTGTGGCGGGCCAAATCACGGCATGATCCGGCGTCGGGATTCGCACCTGAGCGCGTAGATCAAGCGCGCTCGTGCCCTCTCCCGCCAGTCGCAACAGCGGGCCAATGCGGCCAATCGGAAACTGCGCGGCAATGTCCACAGCTTCGGTGCCCTCTGCGGACAAAAGTGTTTGCCCAGCCCCGACAAATTGACCCAGATCGGCGGTCACCTCCGTGAGACGCAACTCATAAGGCGCGCGAATTTCGGTAAAGCCAAGGGCACGTTCGACGGAGGCGCGTTGGGTGGCAAGCACATCGCGATTGGCGACATTGAGCGCGCGCTGATGTGTCAGCTCAAGATGTTTGGTGCGGGCTGTCAACTCTTGTCGCCGGGTCGCGTCAAGCGCGGCTTGGGTGACCACGCCTTGCTCCGCCAGCGTTTGTTGCCGCGCCAATTCATTTTGCATCAGGCTCAGGTCGGCCTGCGCCAATTCAAGACTGGCACTGATCGTGTCGTCTTGCAGCCGGGAGGAGGCCAGCTGCGCGTCGATTTGCGCCAAATCCAGACGCAGATCGCTGTCATCTATCCGAAACAACAGTGCGCCTTCGGGCATCACCGCGCCGGGGGCAAGCCCTTTCGCTGTCTCGATGATGTCCCCCGGAACCCGCGCCACGGCGCGCCATTCGCGCACCGGGGCAACGGAGCCATAGCCGATCACATGCGGCACCATGTCGATCGGCTGCACGGTGATCACGCGCACGGCGGTGGGCGGACGTTTGACCTCTGCGGCGGCGGGGGCCTGTCGCAGGGTGTCCGAGTACAAAACACTGGTGATCCCAAGGGCTGTTGGCAGGGCAACAGCCAAAGCCCGAAGAAGAAGTGTGGTTGATCGTGCCATGGTGCCCCCGGTGTCCGAATCTGATATTCATATAACTCTATACAAAAGATTGGGCCCCGGGATGTGAATTAAAAAATTTCAAACAATCCCGCCGCGCCCTGGCCACCGCCAATGCACATTGAGACCACACCATAACGTGCAGCGCGGCGTTTGCCCTCAAGCAAGATATGCCCGGCCATGCGCGCGCCCGACATGCCATAAGGATGGCCGATGGAGATCGCACCGCCGTTGACGTTGAGTTTTTCATCAGGAATGCCAAGCGTGTCGCGGCAATAGAGCAATTGCGCGGCAAAGGCTTCGTTGATCTCCCAAAGATCAATATCGTCGACGGTCAGGCCTGCACGTTTTAAAAGTCGCGGAATGGCATAGATCGGACCGATGCCCATTTCTTCGGGGGCGATCCCTGCCACGGCAAAGCCTCGGAAGGCGCCAAGCGGCTCTAATCCACGCTGTTCGGCCTCTTTTGCCGACATGACGACACAGGCGGAGGCCCCATCCGAGAGTTGGCTGGCATTGCCCGCCGTGACGGATTTGTCCGGGCCAAGCACGGCTTTGAGACTGCTCAACCCCTCAAGCGTTGTACCGGGGCGATTGCATTCATCCATCTCCAGCCGCACGGTCTGCTCCTGGCTTTCGCCTGTGGCCTTGTCCGTCACCGTTTTGATCGCCTCAACAGGGATGATTTCGTCAGAAAAGAGACCCAAATCCTGCGCAATTGCGGTTTTTCTCTGACTGGACAAAGCATAGGCATCCTGCGCCGCGCGGAGGATGCCATAGCGTTCGGCCACCACTTCGGCGGTTTCGATCATCGACATGTAATAGGCATCCGGCACGCCCGGAGATGGGTAGCGGTAGCCGTTCCAGTGAGTGTTTTGAACCAAGGAAATAGAGTCTAATCCCCCTGCAAGCGCCACATCGACGCCCTCCGCCATGACCATATGGGCAGCCGATGCGATGGCATTGAGACCCGAGGCGCATTGCCGATCCAGAGTGACCCCCGCGACCGTATCGGGCAGCCCTGAGGCCAGCACGATATGGCGCGCGACGTTGATGCCGGTGGAGCCTTGGGTCAGGGCTGATCCGAAAATGGCCTCTTCAATCTCACCCCCTTCAAGACCTGCACGCGCCACGGCAGCACGCACCGCATGGGCGGCCATGGCCGGGCCTTCGAGGTTGTTGAACGCGCCACGATAGGCTTTGCCAATCGGCGTGCGGGCGGTGGAAACGATAACGGCTTCGCGCATGAGTTTGGTCCTTAAATATTTTCGACGCCGCACCAATCGGCGATGAACAGGGCCGTGGCCCCTGTGATGCGGCGGATGCTTTCCAGCTCCACGCGCTCGTTAAATCCGTGGATGGCCTCGGCGCGCGGGCCGTAGACCAGCGCGGGCGTGTCGGCGTAAAGGCCAAAGAACCGCGCATCGGTCGTGGCGGTGATGGCCGCGTGATCCAAGGCCTCGCCCGTGGTGGTCAAATGTGCGCTCTCCAATGCCCCAATCGCGGCCCGTGCCGTGGTGGATGTGTCCTCTGAGAGCGCATATCCTTCGGCCATAAAGCCGTGATAGATCACCTTTGGCAGTGCATTTTTGAGAAAAGCGTTTTGCCGTGCGGCCTCATAAATGGTCTGTTCGATCTCCACCTTTGCCGCCTCGATGTCCTGGCCCGGAAAAATCGCCATACGCACGTCTATGACCGACCATGCGGGCACGGAACTGGTCCAGTCGCCGCCTTGGATTTTACCGATATTGAGGTTCAGCGCATGGTCGTGATGGGCGAAATCCGCGTGACGGCAGTCTGGCGCGTTCCAGCGGGTTTCCATCTCATGCAGCGCATGGATCAGCGGGATCGCCGCCTCAATCGCGTTCGCGCCACTGCCCGCATATGCAACATGGGTCGGCACGCCCTTAAGATGCACCTGAAACCAAATCACTCCGATCTGCGCGGTGACGAGTTTTTCCTCAAACGGCTCGGGGATCAGCGCGGCATCGGCTGTATAGCCCCGCGCGAGACACGCAAGCGCGCCGTTGCCGGTGCATTCTTCCTCGACGACGGATTGGAAAAACACGTCGGCGGCGGGGGCAAGGTTCAGATGACGCAGGGCATCAAGGGCGAAGAGGTTTGAGGCCAGTCCCGCCTTCATATCGCCGGCGCCCCGGCCATAAAGCCAGCTATCGGTCACATGCGGTTCAAACGGCGGCTTGTCCCACATGTCGAGCGGCCCGGCGGGCACCACGTCGATATGGCCATTGAGGATCAAAGAGCGGCCCTTTTGGGTTTGGCTTTTATGGGTGCCGACGACGTTTTGGGCATCCTCATACGGGCCAAGCACGGGGGAGAAGCCGGGCAGATGGCTGATGTCATCGACATTGATCTGCCATTGATCGACCGCCATACCGCGCAACGTCAGTTCGGAGGCCATAAAGGCCTGCGCGCTTTGCTCAAAGCCACGCGTCGAGGGGTGCGATGTCAGCTCAGATAGAAACGCGATCTCCTGATCAAACAGGTCATCGACCGCTGACAAAATGCGGGTGGAAAGCTCTTGATCCATGGGATGCCTCAAAAGGTAGGAATGTCAGTGTCAGGTACGATCAATGGCGCGCCCGTGGCCTCGGTGACCTCTTGGACGGTGACGCCCGTCGCCAATTCGCAAAGCTCAAATCCATGTGCCGTTACGTCGATCACCGCCAGATCGGTAAAGATCCGTGCCACGCGGCGCTGGGCGGTCAGGGGCAACGTACACTGTTGCAGCAGCTTCGGATTGCCGTGCCGATCCGTGTGTGTGGTCATCACCACCACACGCCGTGCCTTTTGCGCCAATTCAATTGCGCCACCGGCACCGGGGGAGAATTTTCCGGGGATTTTCCAATTGGCCAAATCGCCGTTTTGTGCCACTTCGAACGCGCCCAACATGGTCAAATCCAGCCGACCAGAGCGCACCAACGCAAAGGACACGGCACTGTCGAAATAGGCGGAGCCGGGGATGGGCGAGACATAGGCCCCGCCCGCGTCGATCAGGTTTCGGTCGGCACGCTCATAGGGCAGGGTGGCGCCAATTCCGGTCATGCCGTTTTCGGTATGAAGGCAGACGGGCAAATCGGCGGGCAGGTGATTGATCACTTTGGTCGGCAAACCGATGCCAAGATTGACCACCATACCGGCGGTCAGTTCACGGGCGGCGCGGGCGATCATGCGGGCGCGTGCGTCAAGGGGGTTAGCGTCTGACAATGCCGTAATCCTCAGAAAGTTCAGAGAGTTCCGCGACGTGATCGACAAAGGCTCCGGGGGTTTCAACGGCCTCGGGGGAGAGACTTCCCAAAGGCCCGAGGGTTTCGACTTCAGCGATCACCATAGGGGCAGCCATGGCCATCAGCGGATTGAAATTCCGTGCCGTGGCGGCATAGGTGAGATTGCCAAACGGATCGGCGCGGTCGGCATGAATGAGGGCAACATCGGCGCGTAGAGCACTTTCGACCAAAAGGCGTTTGCCGTGCATCTCCACCACCTGTTTGCCCTCGGCCAATTCTGTGCCGAGACCAATATCGGTGACAATTGCGGAAAGCCCCGCCCCCCCGGCGCGAATGCGTTCGGCCAGGATGCCTTGGGCACAAAATTCGACCCTAATCCGGCCCGAATTGAGGGCGGAGATGGCATTGGCGTTGAGGCCGATATGGGTTGAAATCAGGGTTTTCACCTGTCCATTTGCAATCAAAAGGTCGATGCCCATCCCGGTTTCATTGGCATCGTTTTTGATCAGGGTGAGGTCTTTTTGACCCTGACGCACCAATTCACGGATCAACGTAAAGGGCGTGCCGGGCACGCCAAAGCCCCCGACCATGATCGTCGCCCCATCAGGGATGCGCGCCACGGCCGCCTCGATCGTGGTGGTTTTGTCCGGCAGGCTCATTGGCCCATCACCGGCAGGTCGTGGTTGGCGGCAAAGGCGTCCAAACTGTCGATCAAAATCGCCATGATCTCGTCAATCTGCGTCTCAGTGATGATCAGTGGCGGGCAGACGAGGAAGTGATCGCCCTCAACGCCGCCACGGGTGCGGCGGGAATAGAGGATGAGACCGCGCGCATAGGCCAGTTCGACCAGCTCGGAATGGGCGTTCATCTCTTTCGGCAGGGGATCTTTGGTGTCGCGATCCGACATGAGTTCAAAGGCCTGCAACAATCCCTTGCCGCGCACATCACCGATAAAGGGATAGCGGTCCATCAGGGTCTTGAGCCGGGCGTGCAAAACCTCGCCCATCGCCGCGCAATTCTGAACGATATTCTGTTCTTCCATCTCTTCCAAGACGGCCAGACCGGCGGAGCAGGCCAAAGGGTTTCCGGCATAGGTGAACCCATGCAAAAAGCCCCCGGCTCCCATCAAAGCATCAACCATCTCACGACGTGCGGCGACCGCGCCCAAGGGCGCATAGCCTGCGCCCAAGCCTTTGGACATGGCGATAATGTCGGGGGTGACGCCCCAATGTTCACAGGCCAAAAACGTCCCCGTGCGCCCCGCGCCGGTCATGACCTCATCAAAGATTAGGATCACGCCATATTCGTCACAAATCTCGCGGATGCGTTTGTAATAGCTGTCAGGGGCGACCAGCGCGCCGGTCGACGCGCCGCCGACGGGTTCCATGATAAAGGCCAAAACCGTGTCAGCGCCCTCCGCCTCGATCCGTTCGCGGAGCATTTCTGCGTATTTGATCCCGCGTTCTTCGTCGGTCAGATTGTCACGATCCAAGTAACAGGTGGGAGCTTTGACATGGGGCATGTCCTGGAACATCGGCGCGAAGGGACCGGCAAAGAGTTTCCCGCCGGTGAGCGCCAGCGCGCCCAAGGTGCCGCCATGGTAGGCGGGCGTGCGGGCGATGACTTTCCAACGGCTGCTTTGGCCTTGGGTCACCGCATATTGACGGGCGAGTTTCTCGGCGGTTTCCACCGCTTCCGAACCACCGGAAACAAAGAAAATCCGATCCAACCCCTCGGGCATCAAGCCCGCGAGTTTGGTGGCCAGATCTTCGGATGGATGGGTGCGGAAATGCAAGCGGTAGCCAAAGGTGGCCTTGTCCATCTGTGCTTTCATCTTGGCCAAAACGCGCGGGTTTGAGTGGCCAATGTTGGACACCATCGCACCAGAGGAGCCGTCGATGTAGCGCTTGCCGCTTTCATCATAGAGATAAATTCCCTCGCCATGATCCAGAAACGGTCGGGGTTGGGTGGCGAGGTAGAACAGGTTGGACTGCTCGGTGGTCATTTGGCACCTTCGTTGGTTTGTGCGGCAGTGAGGGCCGCCGCTTCGGCGGCGTTTAGGGCGTGATGCTGAGCAAGATGTTTGCGCAGGAATTCTTTGGTCCGTTCTTCGGTTGGGTTTTGGAAGACGACGCTGGGCGGGCCTTGTTCAACGACCACACCCTTGTCCATGAAAATCACCCGGTCACAGACGGAGGCGGCGAAATCCATTTCGTGAGTGACGATGATCATCGTCATGTGCTCTTCGGCGAGGCGTTTCATCACCAGATTGACCTCTTCGACCAGTTCCGGGTCGAGCGCCGATGTGGCCTCATCAAACAGCATCAATTTCGGTTGCATCGCCAAGGCGCGGGCAATGGCGACGCGCTGTTTTTGACCACCGGAAAGTTGCGACGGATAGTAGTCAATCCGCTCCAACATGCCGACGTGGTTGAGCTGTTCTTCGGCCAGCTTGTCGGCTTCTTTATCAGAGAGACCTTTGAGCAGCTTCGGCGCCATGGTGACGTTGTCGCGCACCGAGAGATGCGGGAACAGGTTGAAGTGTTGAAACACCATCCCGACCTGTTGCCGCATGGCGTTGATATGTTTCTCATATTGGCGGTAGGGCAGGTCTTTGTTGATCTGCACCCCATCGAGCCAGACCTCGCCACCCGTGAGCGAATCCAGATCATTGATCGCGCGCAACAGCGTGGATTTGCCCGACCCGGACGGGCCGATGATGGCAACGATTTCGCCACGATCCACGGTGAGAGAAATATCCTTGAGCACCTCAAGATCGCCATAGGATTTCTGGGCGTGACGGATGTCGACGAATTTATGAGCTTCGGTCATGTCAGGTCCTTAACGCTTAGCGGGAGAGGGAGGTTTTACGTTCGATGCGGCGCATCACCGCTTCCATGCCGAGATTGACGATGTAGTAGAACACGGCGGCGACGGCGTAGAATTCAAACGGACGATAGGTGCGACCAATGGCAAGTTGCGACGACAGCGTCAGCTCGGACACGCCGATCACGGAGACCAGTGCGGAGTCTTTGAGCAGTGCGATCATGTTGTTGCCAATCGGCGGGATCACATCGCGCACCGCTTGGGGGATCACCACCTTGCGCAGGGCTTGTGACCGCGAACAGCCAAGGGTGCGTGCGGCCTCCATTTGACCTTTGTCCACGGCCAAGATCGCGGTTTGAATCAGCTCCGAATTATAGACCGCAAAGTGCAGGCCGAGCCCGATCACCCCGGCGACAAAAGCAGGCAAATCAATGCCCAATTGCACAAGGCCGAAATAGATCAAGAACAACTGCAACAACAACGGCGTGCCCATAAAGAGCCATGCGAAAAACCGGACTGGAAGCCGGAGGAACCATGGCGCGTACAGGGCGATCACGGCAAAGAGGATACCGCCGAAAAAGCTCAGGAGGGCGGCGCAAACGGTGATGGCGATGGTCCACAACACGCCGATCAAAATCGTGTCGAGGTAGGCGGGGACAACGGTGAAATCAAGACCCATGGCGCGCGCCTTTCATACTGGATTCAAGGGCAGGAAGCTGGCTCATGGCAGGCGCACCTTTCGGTCGAGGTAAGAGATGCCTTTGCCGGTCACGGTGATGATGAGGATGTAGAGCACACCCGCCAGAAAGAACATTTCGAACGGCTTATAGGTTGAGCCGATATAGCGCTGGGCGGTGTAAGTCAGTTCGACCACAGAGATCGCGGCGACAAGGGCGGTGCCTTTGATCTGGGCGTTGATGTTGACCCCCAAGGGCCGGATCATCAGGCGCATGGCTTGTGGCAATGTCACCTTTCGAAACGCCTGAGTGCGCGACAGACCCAATGTGCGCGCCGCCTCGGTTTGACCTCCGTCCACGGACACAATCGCCCCGCGCATGGTTTCGGCCATATAGGCCCCGATATTGAGGCCAAGCCCAATCACCCCCGCCTCGAACGCGTCGAGTTGGATGCCGATTTGCGGACCGCCGAAGTACAACAGGAACAGTTGGATCAGTGCAGGCGTGCCGCGAAAGACGCTGACGTAGACCGCGCCGATGATGCGCAACAGGCGAAAGCGCGACATCCGAGCCGCCGCTGCCAGCGCGCCACAGATCAGACCAAGCAGGACCGTGAGCACGGACAGCTCAATGGTCACCACCGCAGCTTCGAGAAAATAGGGATAAACCTTGAGGATAAGCTCTATGTCCATAGCGACAGAGGTCTCTTTGGGTCAGGGAAAGAAGGGGCACAAACGAGAGGTCAAAGGGGACGCGCAGATCACGCGCCCCCTATCGAGACCCTGTGCGGCTTAGCGGATGTCTTCGCCGATCCACTCTTCGGCAATGGCAACGTAGGTGCCATCGGCCATCATCTCGTCAAGGGCGGCTTGCATTGCGGCCTTCAATTCGGGGTTGCCTTTGCGAATGGCGATGCCGGCACCAAAGGGTTCGGTGTCCGGGTCGTCAAAGCTCGTGTAGGCGTAGCCGTTTTCTTTGAGCGCCAAAATCGCGGCGATGGAGTCGTTGACGATCGCATCAACGCGGCCGTTTTCAAGCTCCATGATCAGCTCCGGCAGACCTTTGTAGGTGCGCACAGTGTAGCCTTTTTCCTTGGCCCATTCCTCGTGGGTCTCGCCCAAAGTCACGCCAACTTTTTTGCCGTCCAGATCGGCGAGGGTTTCGATGCCGCTGCCGGGTTTGGAGAAAATAGCGCGGCCCGTGGTGTAATAGGGGCCAACAAAATCAACCACTTCGGCGCGCTCATCGGTGATGGTCATTGAGCCGACGATGGCGTCATATTTATTGGCCAAAAGCCCACCGATGATGCCGTCCCATGCCGTGGTGACGATTTCGGTCTCAAGGCCCATGCGTTTGGCGATCTCGGTCCCGATGGCCGGATCAAAGCCCACGACTTCATTTTTGTCATTCACAAAGTTGAACGGAGGATAAGCGCCGGACATGGCGATCCGCATCACGCCTTTTTCTTTGAGGGTCTCAAACTCGTCTGCGGCCACAGGGGCGGCAAGGGTCAGCCCGGTCAGTGCGAAAGCCGAAACAGCGACAGCGGTTTTCAAGAAAGTTCTACGTTTGGTCATCGTCTTCTCCAGTTGGATCCGAACCGCCTTTGAGGGTGGACCTCTCGGCGGGGATGGTTTGAATGGTGGTTCTGGCCACCTTGGTGAAAAGGCTTGCATGTGTGAATACATTGCGCAAATAAATAATAAGAATGTTCAACATAGATGTAATTTATGGCTAAACCTTACGAACAACGCTTTCCTTGGCATCTCGACTGGAACCTGTTGCGCACATTCATGGTGGTGGTCGAACAACGCGGCATTTCGCGCGCGGCTGATTTTTTGGGCCTGAAGCAACCGACAATCTCCTCCGCTCTCAAGCGTCTCGAAGACACGGCCGGGCATCAGTTGATCGTTAGAAAATCGAATGAATTCAAAGTGACGCGAGCCGGGCAGTTGCTTTATGCCGAATGTTCGTCGATCTTTGGTGCGGTGTCGCAATTGCCGTCTTTGTTGGAAACGGGCACCGAAGACTTGCGTGGCCATATTTCCATTGTCACCACATCCCATGTGATTTCGGATCACTTTGATGAGGTGTTGCACCGCTTTGTCACGCGTCATCCAAAGGTCAGCTTTTCTTTCACAGTCGCGGAAAGCGACGAAATTGTCAGCCGTGTCAGTCAAAATCGCGCCAGCCTTGGGATTTGTTTGCTGCATAAAATTCCGGCAGGTTTGAAAGCGGACGTGTTGTACCGTGAATATTTTGGTCTGTTTTGCGGCCCCAAACATCGGCTGTTTGGGCGTGATATGATTCCCCTGTCCGAACTCGAAGGCGAGAGGTCGGTGTCATTTCAAACGGAAACCGATGGCGGGCCTTTGGAACCCGTGGCAAAGCTGCGGATGCGGGCCAAAATCGCGACGGGGTGGAGCGGGGTGTCTTCGAACTTGCATGAACTCAGGCGCATGATCGTTGCCAATATCGGCATTGGTGCGCTGCCATTGCATGTGGCCAAGCGCGATGTCGATCTGGGGCGGTTGCGTCAATTGCCGCCCTATGACGCCTTGCCTTTGGTCAGCATCTATCTTTTGACTAACCCGCGCCGCAAGTTGTCCGAAGCCGAGGCCGGGTTTTTGACTATGTGCGACGAGATGCTTTCATCCGTTGATTTAGAATTGCGCACCTATCGATAAAGCGCATCGGGATAAACGTGCTCAAGGCGTTTGTCCCGAAACGCCCACACCCTAAATCAAGTTTCGCGTGTTTCGGATTTAAGTCGTGTCTCAACTTAAATCCGAAACACCTTAAAGGCTAAACGACCTTCATTTTGTTAGGATCAATTTTTGCGCGCGCGTGATCCGCAGGGTGTAGATTTGGCCATCAAGGATGATTTGCCGGGTTGAGCCGTCTGAAATCAAACTGCGGGCATCAATTGGGGGAAGCTGGGTCTCTGCAGCTTCCATCTTCGTTACATGTAGGGTCATTGGCTTGCCTTTTGTCATGTCCGTATTCCAGGCCAAGGGCCTGTCGCCCCTCTGTGGGAAGCGGATGGTGTGTCAGTAATTGAAACACCAAGACTGGCTGGGCTTTGCGCCATGGCGTGCCATTGGATGTCGCGGTTCAAGGCGCCGGACGGCGCAATCTCTAGGAAGATAAATTAATCTTAGTCTTTTTGTCAACTTATGGATGCAAAATTTTAGACTCCAACATATGTGCAGAAAAGACACGCGACATACCTTTGGTCTTCAGGGAGACTACACCAATATGGCCGAAAATCAGGGAATCTGTACGAACCGGGAAAGTTAGATTTGACAAAACTGTCAATTCGGCTAAATGAGAGGCTTAGCTTTTCGATATGTCAGGGATATTCATGAAAGTTCCAACGCTCTTGGGTCTGATCTGGCTCATCCTAACCCCGACGCACATTTTGGCCGAAGTGCCTTTGGCGGTCGAAATTATTTCCGCCAAAAGCGCAACAATCGTTCACGAGATCAAGGTTGTTGGCGCTGTCGAGGCGAAAGACAGCTTTCCGGCCGCCTTTCGCAGAGGCGGTCAGATCGACTATTTGGATGCCGAGGTCGGGCGCCAATTGAGTGCGGGCGAGGTGATCGCACGCATTGATGCCACCAATATTGCCGCCGCCCTTGATGCGGCTCGGGCCAATTTGAATGCCGCCGAAGCCGCATGGGTTCAGGCCGAACAAGCCCGCGCCCGAATGGATACGCTTTTGGCGCGCGGCGTGGGCACGCAGGCGCAATATGATGAGGCGCAACAGGCCTTTCTGGCGGCGCAGGCCAGCCGCGATCAGGCCCGCGCCATGTTGGAAACCGCCGAACAGGCGCTTGACGATACAGAGATTCGAGCCGAAGAGGATGTGACCGTGATCGAAAAATATGTCGATCTGGGCGAAGTCGTTTCCGCCGGGGCTCCTGTTGCCACCCTCGCGTTGAAGGGCAAAAAACAAGCGGTGTTTTTGGCCCCGGATGCGGCAGGGCTGTCGAAAATTCTCAACCATGAGGTCGAGCTTGATCCCAGTGGTGCGGATGCGCCGTTCACATCGACGATCACCGAAGTCTTGCCGGTTTTGACCTCCACCGGAACAGTTGAAATTCATGCGGATATTCCCGAAGAGATGTCGACGCAGATCCCGATCGGCACGTCGATCTCAGGCCGCTCCACGATCGAAATCGACCAACGCATTGTTCTGCCATGGAGCGCGTTGACGTCGGATTCCAAAGGCCCGGCCGTCTGGGTGGTCGATCCTGCGACCTCCACCGTGTCACTCAAATCTGTGCGCGTGGGCTCTTATAACGATAAGACCGTTGAACTCACGGAAGGCCTTGTCGAGGGTGATCTTGTGGTCGGGGCGGGATCACAAATGCTGTTTGACGGCCGCCCGGTGGTCGCAGGGGAGACGATGCAATGATCAAACCGATGCGGCTCTTGGCTGTGATCCTTGTTTTTTCGGGTCTGGGACAAATGGGGCTGGCTCAGTCCGATATAGGTGAAACTCCGGCGCTGCGCCCGGTGATTTCCGAATTCGTGTCAACCGACCCGGTGGTCAAACGTCAATACTCCGGGGTGATCCGGGGCCAGGATGTGACCGCTTTGGCGTTCCAAACCAGCGGCCGTTTGGCGACGCTCAATGTGGCCGCCGGGGATCGCGTGACCAAAGGGCAGGTGCTTGCAACCCTTGATCAAATCACATTGGCGCAAGATGTCGCCGTGGCCGAAGCCGCCGTGTCGGGGGTCCAAGCGCAGGCCGAATTTGCGCAGACCCAATATGAACGTGTTTCGGCGTTGGTGGCGCGCAATGTGGCCACCACCGCCCAACTCGAAGCGGCGCGCGCCAATCGCGATGCCACGGCGGCCAAACTCGAAAGCGTGCGTGCCGATCTGGCCCAAACCACGGAGGCGGCCCGCTATGGTAGCCTTGTCGCGCCACGGGATGGGATTGTCCTGTCCACCTCAGTCGATCCCGGCACGCTTGTTAGCCCCGGCGTGAGTGTGATGGAGATTGCCGATCCTTTGGGGCGCGAGGCGATCATTGATGTGCCCGCCTCTGTCGCCGCGATCATGCCGGAAGGCGCGGGATTCGTGGTGCGTCACCGTTCGGGTGGTGTTGCCCCGGTGATGGCGCGGCTGAGTGTGATTGAACCCGTTGCCGACACAAGTCTGGAGACCCGTAGATTGCGGCTTATGCTGATTGCGCCGCCTGAGGATTACCGTATCGGCACCTTGATCACGGCGGCCTATAATCGTGGTGCGGCCCCTGCGATGACCCTGCCCATCAGCGCCATTGCGGGCACGCAAGACAGCCCTGGCGTTTGGCGCGTCACGCCGGATCGTATGGTGACATTTGTGCCGGTGACGCTGGGCGCCATTGTGGGAGACCGGGTGGTGATTTCCGCAGGGCTTTCTGAGAATGATGAAATCGTCGTGCGCGGAGTACACGCACTTGAAGACGGACAAAAAGTTGGGGAGCGGCTCGAATGAAGGGGTTCAACCTATCGGATTGGGCACTGGGGCACCGCTCCTTTATCTGGTTCATGATGATCATTGCTGTGGTCGCCGGATCGCTCAGCTACATGAGGCTTGGGCGCGAAGAGGACCCGTCGTTCACCATCCGCACCATGGTGGTGACTGCGAGTTTGCCGGGGGCCACCGCCGAGGAAACCGTGACGCAGGTGACCGATCGCATTGAACGCAAACTGCAAGAACTCGCGACCCTCGATGGTACGCGCTCGGTGACCTATCCGGGGATCGCATTGGTCTATGTTGATCTGCGCGACAATGTTCCCGCCTCCGAAGTGCGCCCGTCCTGGACGCGTGTACGGCAAATGATGTCGGATATCCGAAGCCAGTTCCCTCAGGAGTTTCAAGGCTTTGCCTATGATGATGACTTTGGGGATGTGTTTGGGACGGTCTATGCCTTTACCTCGGATGGCTATGCGCCCGAGGAGGTCAAGGATTATGTCGAAGACGTCCGCGATGTGGTTCAAAGTCTTGATGATGCTGGCAAAGTCGAAGTGTTTGGCACTCGTGATCAGGTCATCCATATCGAATTTTCTGCCCGTCGTTTGGCCGCTTTCGGCCTCGATGGGCAAACCGTTTTGGGCTCTCTTGCGGCGCAAAACCAGATCGTTCCATCGGGGATGATCAGCACCGACGATGAAAACATTTTGCTGCGGGTTACCGGGCAATTCGACAGTGTAGAGGCCCTCGCCAATGCGCCGCTGCGCTCGGGCGATATTTTTTTCACGCTGGCCGATGTGGCCAATGTGACCTCAGGCTACGATGATCCGCCGTCCGAATTGTTTCGTTACAATGGCGCGCCCGCAATCGGTCTGAAAATCGGGATGCGCGAAGGCGGCAATGTGCTCGATTTTGGTGCGGCTTTGGATGAGACCATGGCCGAACTCACCACGACATTGCCAGTGGGTATCAATGTCCACCATGTCGCCGACCAGCCGAAAGTGGTTGAGGAGTCGGTGGGCCATTTCGTGAAAGCGCTGATCGAGGCGGTGGTGATCGTGCTTGCCGTGAGCTTCGTGTCTCTCGGTGTGCGCGCGGGGTTTGTCGTCAGCCTGACGATCCCCTTGGTGTTGGCCCTGACCTTTGTGTTCATGGAGGTTTTGGGTATCACGCTTCAGCGGATTTCGCTGGGCGCTTTGATCATCGCGCTGGGCCTTTTGGTGGATGACGCCATGATCGCGATTGAAACGATGATCTCGCGTCTCGAACTGGGTGAAAGCCGTCACAAGGCGGCTGCCTATGCCTGGACATCGATCGCTTGGCCGATGTTGACGGGCACGTTAATCACCACCGCTGGTTTTATCCCCATCGGTCTCAACAGCAGTAATGCCGGTGAATACACCATCACCTTGTTCTATGTGATTGCCATTTCGTTGGTGCTGAGCTGGATTGTCGCCGTGTTGTTTGCGCCCGTGTTGGGGGCAACTTTTTTGCCGAAACAGTGGAAACATGTACACGGCGAACCGGGATGGTTGCGGCGTCGGTTCCATCATTTGTTGCGGCTTGCGATGCGGTTCCGCCTTTTGACGGTGGTCATTACATTTGCGGCTTTCGCACTGGCTGTGGTCGGTATGAGCAAGGTCGAACAACAGTTTTTCCCAAGTTCGGATCGCCCGGAGGTTTTGGTCGATGTGACGCTGCGCCAAAACGCCAGTATTTATGCAACCGATACGGAGATTGCGCAGTTTGAAACATGGCTGAGCGCTCAGGACGAGGTTACATTTTGGACGACCTATATCGGCAACGGTGCGCCTAGGGTTGTGTTGACCTTGGAGGCGCTGACGCCGGGGCCGAACATTGGTCAGCTCTTGATTCTGACGACCGACCTTGAGGCGCGTGATCGCCTTTTGGCGAAAGTACGGGCCTATTCCGAGGCCCGGCTTGGCGTCGAATTCTATCCCAAAACCTTTGAGCTTGGGCCGCCAGTTGGCAAGCCCGTGCAATACCGGATTTCCGGTCCTGATTACGCTGAATTGCGTGACCACGCGCGTGAACTGGCTGCGGTTTTGTCGAAAGAGGAGCGGTTGAGCGCGATTTCACTCGATTGGAATGAGCCCTCTCGGGTGGTCCGCGTCGATCTGGATCAGGCGCGGTTGCGGCAACTTGGGTTGACCCAATCGGATGTGGCGGGGGTGATGTCGAGCCTGTTTGAAGGCTCCACCGTGACCCAAATTCGCGATGCGCGCACATTGATTGATGTTGAAATTCGCGGCGCCGAGGAGGATCGCAAAACCTTGACGGCCTTGGAAAACCTGCAATTTGCCAATGCGCAGGGCGTGTCCATTCCACTGTCCTCGATTGCGACATTGGATTGGGTGACCGAACAGCCGCTGATCCGGCAAGAGGACCGCGCGCCTGTGATCACCGTGAAAGCGGCGATTGGGTCGGATGACTTGCCCGCAACCTTGGTCAATGCGCTCAAACCGGCGATTGCCAGCTTTGAACAAATCCTGCCGCGTGGCTATACTGTCGAGGTCGGGGGCACGGTGGAAAGCAGCGCCGAAAGTCAGGGTCCAATTGCCGCCGTCATGCCGATTATGGTGTTGATCATGCTGACGCTGACAATGATTCAGGTCCAAAGTTTCCGCCTGATGTTTGTTGTCATTGCGGTGGCGCCATTGGGCCTGATCGGCGTTGTTGCGGCACTTTTGAGTGCCAGTGCGCCAATGGGGTTTGTCGCCCTGCTTGGGGTGCTCGCCCTCGTCGGCATTTTGATCCGAAATTCGATCATCCTCATTCAAGCCATCGAAGATTTACGCCGCGAAGGCAAATCGCGTTGGAACGCCGTGTTTGAGGCCTCCGACAGCCGGGCGCGTCCGATCCTGTTGACCGCAGCGGCGGCCTCTTTGGCCTTGATCCCGATTTCGCGTCAGGTGTTTTGGGGCCCGATGGCCTTTGCGATGATGGGCGGCATTATCGCCGGGACATTGATCACATTGCTCTTCGCGCCGGCGCTCTATTGTCTTGTGTTCCGGGTCAAACCGGAGGCGAAGGAGGCGACGTGACCGAAGAGATCCGTCAAACAGAACCCGTCGATTACCGTACCCGGATCGGACAGGAGCGCCGTCAGCGCACCTATGATCGTCTGGTCGAAGCGGGCACCATGGTCTTTGCCGACCGTGGGGTGAATGGCACGGTGATTGATCATGTCGTGCGCCGCGCGGGTGTGTCGCGCGGCACGTTTTACAACTATTTCGACACGATTGATGATGTCTTGGTTGCGGCCAAACGGGCCCTCGCGCGCGAAATCGTCTCGCTGATCTTCGAGGCGATTGATGAGGATTTGCCCCCGGCGGAACGGCTGGCCTATGGCGTCAAAGCCTTTGTCGAACTGGCCCGCGCGCATCCGCTTTTCCTCGAATTTACCGCGCGGATTGGTCGGCATGCCTATGGGTTTGGTCAGGTCTTGGATGAGGTCGCGCCCTGTTTCGTGCGCGACTCAATCATGGCGGGTGACTTTTGCCCGATGCCGGAAGAGATGGTGACCGACCTCTTGGAGGTCGGCACGCTCGCGCTTTTGCGCCGGATCGTGGCGGGTGAAGACGTCGATGTTCCGGCCTTTGTCGCCGCGATTTTGCGCATGTTGGGAGTCGCGCAGGAAGAGGCCACGCGCATTGCGGCGCTTCCGGTGGTTTGTCCCGTGGTGCCGAGTGAGGCGCTTTTGGCGCAAAGCAACGCCGCGTGGATCAAATCACACTGAGCTTTGATCCACCACCAATGCCTGCGCCAAAAGCGTGGCCGCCCGGACTCCGTCGATCAGAACCACGCCTGAGCGTTTCGTCAATGTGCCGTGATGCGCGGACATGCCCGCGCATCCCAAAATCACCGTCTGCGCCCCGCGCGCTCCCATGGCTTTGATCTCGGTTGTAAGGTGATCCAAGACGGCAGGGCGGCCCTCTTCGACGTCTAAAACCGCAATGCCACTGGCCGAAACCGCGAGACAGGCGGCCTCAAACCCATGACGGCGGATATTGCCCTCAATCACCGGGACAGAGACGCCAAGTGTCGTCACCACGCCATAAGTTTGACCTTTGAGCAGGGCAAAATGATAGGCCGCTTCGCCGATCCCGATCACCGGACAATGCGCCTCCGCGCGCAGGGCCTCCAATCCGGTGTCATCGAAACAGGCGATGACGATGGCTTCAACACCCTCGTCGCGCGCCTTCGGCAACAAAGCCATCAGGCCGGGGATCGCCGCCGCGCCATCTTCTGGACCTTGAATCGCGGGCGGGCCGTCCGTGTTGGTCCAGCCTAAAATCTCCGCCTCAGGCAAAAGCGCGCGCGCGGTCGCCACAACGCTTTCCGTCATATGGGCGGAGGAATTCGGGTTGAGAAAGAGGATTTTCACGTTACACCCCTTTGCCCGCATCCGAGCCAAGCCGCGCGCGGCGTTTTCCCAAAATCCACACGGTCAAAAGAAACGCGCCGATGATCAAAAGCGAAAACAGCGTGGTCATGGTGCCAAGCGCGTAGATCACCGGCGTGGTCACATTGGTGGTCATGCCAAAGATTTCCAATGGCAACGTGTTATACGACCCCGCCGTCAACAAGGTGCGGGCGAATTCGTCATAGGACAGGGTAAATCCAAACAGACCCACGCCGATGAGAGAGGGCGCGATGATCGGCAAAACGACATAGCGCACGGTTTGCCACGGCGAGGCGCCTTGGTCGCGTGCGGCCTCTTCAAAGGATTTGTCAAAGCGGTTGAACACGGCAAACATGATCAGCAAGCCAAAGGGCAGGGTCCATGTCAGTTGCGACCCAAAGCCCGAGGTGGCCCAGTGGATTTTGAGACCCAATTGGCTAAAAATCAAACCCACCCCAAGCGAGATCAGGATCGACGGGATCACCAGCGAGGCGATGATCAGGTAAAACAAAATGCCCGAGCCATAGAACCGTTTGCGAAAGGCAAAGCCGCCCATGACCGAGACGACAACGGTCGTCACCATGACCATCAGCCCAAGCGCAAAGGAGCGCCGGAACGACCCCCAAATATCGCCCACCGCCTGTTGTTCAAACAGGTCGCGGAACCAATGCATTGATACGCCGCGCATCGGAAAGGTCAGCCCGCCACTTGGCCCCTGAAACGACAGGATACCAATGGTCAGGGTCGGACCGTAAAGGAACAGGATGAACAGGGCGAAAATCGCGCTGAGGACGTAGAAGGAACCGGGGCGTTTTTCCATGATCAAAGCTCCTTACGAATATCGACAAAGCGCAACAGGGTGCCGATCACGATCAACACGGTGATCAACAGGATCACGGCGGTGGCGGCGGCGGAGGGGTATTGCAACAGCGCAATGTCGTTGGAAATCAACCGTCCGACATTGGCCTTTTGCGATCCCGACATGAAGCGCACGGTGATGAAATCGCCCATCACGAGTGTGAGCACAAAGATCGTACCAATCATGATCCCCGGCTTGGTCAGCGGCACAATCACATGCCGCAGCGTTTGAAATCCGCTCGCACCATTGTCCCGCGCCGCCTCTATCAAGCTGTGATCAATCCGAGTCATCGTGTTGAAAATCGGCACGACCATGAACAGGGTGTAGAGGTGGACAAAGGCCAGGATCACCGAGAAATCCGAATATAAAAGCCACTCCAGCGGTTGATCAATCACGCCCCAGGATTGCAGCGCAGAATTGGCGATGCCATTGCGGCCAAGGAATGGAATCCATGAAATCATGCGAATGATATTCGAGGTCCAAAACGGGATCGTGCAGAGTAAAAACAGCGCGATTTGCATGGTCTGGCTGCGGATGTGAAAGGCGAGGTAATAGGCCACGGTAAAGCCGATCAAAAGCGTCAGCGCCCAGGTGATCGCCGCGTATTTCAAGGTGGCGTAAAACACTTTGTAAGTGACGGATGAGCCAAACAGGAATTCGTAATTCTCCAAAGAGAAATCAGGGACGATCGAAAATTCGGTGGCGCGCCAAAAGCTGACCACCACGATGGTGATGATTGGCAAGATCAAAAATCCTATGAGGACAAGCGTCAGGGGAGAGGCCTGCAGCCATCCTTGGATGTGACGGTTTTTCAACATCTGTCCTCACTCAACACCGGGTTTCGCCCGCGCGCTTCTTTTGTCTGAAAATATCTCGGGGAGGAGGATGCAGCCTTTATGGCTGCACCGGAGGGGGGCATCGCCCCCTCATTTTAGGAGGCGATGAATTCATTCCATTTGCGCACCATGTACTGGTTCTCATCCATGACCGCGTTCCAACAGGCGACAGAGCCCATCCGGTCATAGAACGACCCACCATCGCGGGTCTCGCCGGCTTTCGCCAACACGTCCCCAAACGGCGAGGTGATGTCGCCGGTGGCCGGTTTGCCTTCAAACCAATAGCCCCATTCATTTTCGGACATGTACTCTTTGGAGGTCTCAGGCACAGCGGAGTAATAGCCCTGGCGCATCAGGAACCCGCCGACCCAGCCATCGAGATACCAGTTGATGTATTCATAGGCCGCATCCAACTCCATGCCCGTCAGGGATTTCGAAAGCCCGATGCCACCACCCCAAGAGCGATAGCCCTCTTTGAGCGGTTGATAGACGCAGGGAATGCCACGCGATTTCACCGCAGTGATCGCAGGCGACCACATGGATTGGATCACAACTTCGCCCGACGCCATCAGGTTGACCGACTCGTCAAAGCTCTTCCAAAACGCGCGGAACTGACCGGCTTTTTTGGCTTCGGTGAAGATCGCAAAGGTCTTGTCGATCTCGTCCTTGGTCATGTTGCCTTTGTCGGCATATTTGATTTCACCCATCGCTTCACAGACCATCGCCATATCCATGATGCCGATCGAGGAGATGTCGAGGATCGAGGCTTTGCCTTTGAACTCAGGGTTCAACAATTCGGCCCATGTGTCGATCGGACGGCCGATCAGGTCGGGGCGGATGCCCAGCGTGTCAGCGTTGTAGATCGTCGGGATCAGAGTCATCCAACCGGTCTCTTCGGTGGCAAACGAGGTCGCGCCCGGACCTTCGACAAAGCCGACGGTGGAGGGCGCGGTGCCTTGGGCGATCACGCTTTCGGGGGTCAGTTTGCCGGATTTAAAAATGCCGACGATCTTGTCGTAATTCTTGATTTTGGACGTGTCCATGGCTTGAAGATTGCCTGTCGGCCAGACCTTTTTGCAAATCCAATATTCAATATCGGCGATGTCAAAACTGTCCGGCTGAGTCGCGGCGCGTTGGGTCACAGAGTCTGAATCCAATGCGGTCATCTCAAGCGTGAAGCCCAAGTCTTCTTTCACCTTTTGCCCAACTTCATTGAGGTTGGACACGCCGGTGCCGAATTGGCGCAGTGTGATATCTTTGATTTCCTGTGCCCAGACCATGGGCGCGGGGAGTGCAGAGGCGGCGGCAGCGGCAGCCCCGCCCTTAAGCACCGCGCGGCGCGAATAACGCATTTTAGACATGACAATCTTCCCTTGTTGCAGAGGTTTTGGAGGAGGGTTTAGGCTTGGAGGCGGTGGACCCGCCCCTCGTCCCAGGCAAGCCGCACGGCATCGCCCGGATTTTTCGGCGTTTGAAAAAACTGCTCTTCGGGCACGAGGGCCAGGACCTCTTCGCCCGCGTCGGTCATCGAGGTCATCGCCACATGCGCGCCCTGATATTCGACCGAGGTCACAGTGGCGGCCAGTCCGGCCTCGCCCAATGTCACCTCATCGGCGCGCAGGGCCACCTTGGCACCATCGAGCGAAATCACATTATGCCCGCCCATGAACCGCGCCACGAATTCGGTGCGCGGACCGTTCCACACGCTGCGCGCGGGGCCGGCCTGTTCGATCACCGCATTGTTCATCACCACGATCTCATCGGCCAGCGCCAGTGCTTCGTCCTGACCATGGGTGACGTGTAAAAAGGTGATGCCCAGCTCGCGCTGAATGCGTTTCAATTCGGCTCGCACTTTGATGCGTAAAAACGGATCAAGGGCGGAGAGCGGTTCGTCGAGCAACAACACCCGCGGCTTGGTCACCAAAGCCCGCGCCAAAGCGACACGTTGCTGTTGGCCTCCCGAAAGCTGCGCCGGAAGGCGATCGGCAAAGGTGGTCATGTGCACCAGATCCAACATTTCATTGGCGGCCTTATGGCGCTCGGGCCTGTCGATGCCTTTCATCCGCAGCGAGAAGGCCACGTTGTCACGGACGTTCAAATGCGGGAACAGCGCGTAGTTTTGAAACATCATTGCGGTGCCGCGTTTGGCCGGGGGGAGATGAGAAATATCGAACCCGTCCAACAGGATAGACCCGTCAGAGACGCTTTCATGCCCCGCGATCATTCGCAGCGTCGTGGATTTACCGCACCCAGATGGCCCCAAAAGACAGACATAGCTGCCATTCTCAAAGACATAATTGATGCGATCAACGGCGACAGTGGTGCCATAGCGCTTTGTCAGAGTGACGAGTTCAAGATCTTTGCCAGAGCGCATGTGCTATCCATCCTTAGAGGTCCGAATGGTGTTTACGCTTGTCCGGTTTTTTGCAGGGCAGAAGATTTTTTCGCAGTTACAGTGGGGGCGCACATCAAATGCCTATGGATTGGGCGCTCTGTACATAAAGGTGCATTAATTATGCGCCAAATTCGTATACAATCTTGTGGACGATATAATTCAATCAACGGGCTTGAGAATCAGGTCGCACGGCGAAAAGCTCCAAACACAAAGACACGAAGGATATTGGTGATGCAGGTTATGGTGGAGCACAGCGGCGGCGGTAGCGGCAAAGTTGCGGACAGTCTGGCGACAGCCATTCATGAACACCGTCTGTCGCCGGGGATGAAGCTGAACGAAGACGAGGTGGGCGAGATTTATGGCGTGAGCCGCACCGTGGTGCGGGCCGCCTTGCAACAGCTTGCCCATGAGCGCCTTGTCGAACTCAAGCGCAATCGCGGTGCCTTTGTTGCTCAGCCTTCAGTGCGCGAGGCGCGCGAGGTGTTTGAGGCTCGCGCGCTTTTGGAACCGCGCACCGCACGTTCCGCCGCAGAACGGGCCAAAGCGACCGATATAAAGGTCCTGCAAAAGCATATAGACGCCGAACATGCCGCATTGCATGCGGGCGACACCGGACGCGCGTTGCATCTTTCGGGGATGTTTCACATCGAAATGGCCCGGATCGCAGATCAAACTACCATTGCGGACTTCATCGCCCAGCTTGTGTCGCGCTCCTCGCTGATCATCGCGCTGTATTGGCAACGCCGCACGGCGCTTTGCGAAAGCCACGCCCATGATGCGTTGATCAAGGCGCTCGGACGCAATGATCCTGACGCGGCCGAGGAATTGATGAAACACCATCTGGTCGATCTGTTGACCTCACTCGATCTGCGCGATCAGCCCTCTGTCGCGAAATCGTTGAAAGATGCGTTGAAATGAACCTGCGACGCGCGACCCCAAGAGATCTGGTACAGGTTTTGCAATGGGCCGCCGCAGAAGGGTGGAACCCCGGACTGGACGACGCATCGGCGTTTTGGGGCGCGGATGGGGACGGGTTTTATGTGGCCGAGGTCGAGGATCAAATCGTCGCGGCGATTTCTGTGGTCAATCATAATGCGGATTTTGCCTTTCTGGGCCTCTATCTGTGCCAACCTGCATTCAGGGGGCGCGGGATTGGTTGTGCGCTTTGGACCGAGGCGTTGAAACACGCCGGATCGCGCACGGTTGGACTTGATGGGGTGGCCACGCAAGAGGCCAATTATGCCAAATCCGGCTTTGTCAAAACCGGGTCCACGGCACGGTTTGAGGGGGAATTGCCTGCGGTGACCTGGGTCGGTCTACGGCCTGCAGCGCAGGATGATCTTGCCGCGATTGCCACTCTGGATCGGCTGGCCAATGGCTATATGCGCCCGCGTTTCCTGACTGGATGGCTTCTGGGAACCGAGACACGGCAGAGCTTTGTTTGCGAGACCGACGGTCAGATCGCCGGCTTTGCCACGGCGCGTCTGTGCGGCCACGGATGCAAGATCGGACCGGTGATTGCCCCGGATCAGGCAACGGCTTTGGCATTGATGAGCCGTGCGGCGCAGGCCTTGGGGGCCTCATATGCCATCGTCGATGTTCCTGATCTGCAACAGGACTTTCGGAAGGCACTCATCGCCCAAGGCTTTGAGGTGACGTTTGAGACCGCGCGCATGTATCGCGGCACACCACCCAGTCCCCTTGCGGCACAGACGCTGTATGGTATCGCGACGATGGAACTTGGTTGAAAGTCGGTTTGCAATTGTCTCCCCGCACCTGCCTCGCTACCCTGTGTCGGGCTGAGGGGCTGGAAGAAGGGGGTGACATGTTTGATCTGGTGATCTTTGATTGCGACGGCGTGTTGATTGACAGCGAAGTCATTTCCGCGCGGATGTTGATCTCAGAACTCGAGGGCTATGGCGTGAGCATCGACACCGCCTATGTCGCCCGGCATTTCCTTGGCCGCAGCTATCCCGTGGTGCTGGATCAAATCCAAAAGGAATTTGGCATTGCCTTGCCCTATGGGTTTGAGGCCGAGTACCGTGCCCGGTTGATGGCGGCGTTTGAGGCGGATTTGAAAATCATGCCGGGGGTGCGCGAGGTGATCGAACGGCTGCGCGTGCCCTATGCATTGGCGACCAGTTCAAGCCCGCCGCGGCTGGCACAATCTCTGTCAATGGTGGGGTTGACCGATCTGTTTGAGGGTCGCACCACGACGTCCAAAGAAGTGTCGCGCGGCAAACCCGCTCCGGATATGTTCCTTTTGGCGGCTCAGAAAAACCGGGCCGCACCCGAGCGCTGTTTGGTGATCGAGGATTCTTTGGCGGGGGTTCAGGCCGGGCTTGCTGCGGGAATGACCGTGTGGCGGTTTGTCGGCGGAAGTCACCTGATGGGACTGGATCTCGAAGCGTCCGCACCTTCGCAGGCCCATCGTATATTTGCATCTTATGGCGACTTTTTTCATTCTGCCGAAAATCTTATGAAGGACATGTCCGACCATGATGCAGGCTAAACCTAAGGGTAACGTCGACGATACAGACATCTCGCCGCGCGATTTGGCGGCGCGTGCGGCGTGGTTGTCCTTTGTCGGTGGGCTGACCCAAGATCAGATCGCGCAGGAGCTTGGCATTTCGCGGCAAAGGGCGCAGCGGCTTGTGGCGCGGGCTTCCTCGGAGGGGTTGATCCGGGTACGGATTGAACATCCGATTGCCGAATGCCTCGAATTGGAGCGGGCCTTGAAGGCGCGGTTTGGTCTGACCTCAGCTTGGGTGTCGCCGGGGCTTGGGGCGGGCGTTGATCCTCTTCAGGGCCTCGCCCCTTTCGTTGCCCCGGTGCTGGAGCGGCTGTTTTCCTCTGAGGAGCCGAAAGTCTTTGCCTTGGGCACGGGACGGACGCTCAAAACTGTGGTCGATCAATTGCGCGCGGTCGATGGCTCGCGCCACAAACTTGTGTCTCTGATTGGCAATGTTGCGCCCGACAGTTCGGCTTCGTTTTATGAGGTGATCATGCGGTTTGCCGAAAAGATTCAGGCCCGCCATTACCCAATGTCGGTGCCCGTTGCGGCGCGCGATGATGTTGAACTGAACCTGTATCGCTCTCTGCCACATGTCGCGGCCTCGCGCGAATTGGCGAAATCTGCCGATCTTGCGATTGTCGGGATTGGTCAAATGGGGGATGACGCGCCGCTTTATGTGGATGGGTTTCTGACCGCCGATGAACTGACCGCTTTGCGCGCTTCTGGAGGTGTCGGCGAGATCTGCGGTCACATTTTTGACGCCGAGGGCCGATACCTTGATCACCCCGTCAATGACCGGATGGTGGGGGTGCGTGTGCCCGAAGGAGACATGCCAGTTTATTGCATTGGTGCGGGCGCGAGTAAGCTTGCGGCGCTCAGTGCTGCACTGCGAGGCGGATTGATCGACGGATTGTTCACCGATGAGTGGACAGCTAAGGCTCTCATATCTCAATAAGAAACACCTTCCAAAGGGCTTTTGTTTAATCGCTCTTGACAGAATCCATGTTTATGAGTGAGCATTGGTCCATGAAATGAGCAAATGCTCAGATCGTAAGGGAGGATACCATGAATACGACATTCCGCACCCTCATGGGGGCGTGTGCTCTTGCTGCATTGTCAGCGGGCGCTTTTGCCGAGACCATCACCGTCGCCACCGTGAACAACGGCGACATGATCCGCATGCAGGGTCTGATGGATGATTTTTACGCCAAACACCCGGATATTGAGGTTGAATGGGTGACCCTTGAGGAAAACGTGCTGCGTCAGCGCGTGACCCAAGATGTTGCCACCAAAGGCGGCCAATTCGACGTGATGACCATCGGCACCTATGAGGTTCCGATCTGGGGCGAACGTGGCTGGCTCGTGTCGCTCAATGATCTGCCGGACAGCTACGACATTGACGACATTTTGCCTGCGATCCGCGATGGTCTGACTGTAGACGACGAACTTTATGCAGCACCGTTCTACGGCGAAAGCTCGATGGTGATGTATCGTACCGACCTGATGGAAAAAGCCGGTCTGACCATGCCCGAAGCCCCGACCTGGGATTTCATCAAAGAGGCTGCGGCCGCGATGACTGACAAAGAGGGCGAAGTTTACGGCATCTGTCTGCGCGGCAAGGCGGGCTGGGGTGAAAACATGGCCTTCCTGACCGCCATGTCCAACTCGTTTGGCGCCAAGTGGTTTGACATGGATTGGAAACCGCAATTCGACTCGGAAGAGTGGAAAACCACGCTCAACTTCTACCTCGATCTGATGAACAACTACGGCCCTCCGGGCGCATCCGGCAACGGGTTTAATGAGAACCTCTCGTTGTTCCAAACCGGCAAATGCGGCATGTGGATCGACGCCACGGTTGCGGCCTCTTTCGTAACCAACCCGAACGACTCCTCGGTTGCGGACAGCGTTGGTTTCGCACTTGCTCCCGACAATGGGCTTGGCAAACGCGGCAACTGGCTTTGGGCGTGGAACCTCGGTATCCCGGCCGGCACCCAAAAAGTCGATGCGGCGAAAGCCTTTGTCGAATGGGCCACCTCGAAAGAGTACACCGCTTTGGTTGCGTCGAAAGAAGGCTGGGCCAACGTTCCTCCGGGCACGCGTCAGTCGCTTTACATGAACGAAGAGTATCAAAAAGTGCCCTTTGCGAAAATGACGCTGGAAAGCATCCTTTCTGCCGATCCGCAGCATCCGACCGTGGATGAGGTGCCTTATGTCGGAGTCCAATTTGTCGCCATCCCCGAATTCCAGGGCCTCGGCACTGCCGTGGGGCAACAGTTCTCCGCCGCATTGGCTGGACAAATGTCAGCGGAACAAGCGCTTGATAACGCTCAAAAACTCACAGAACGCGAAATGATGAAAGCCGGTTACATCAAGTAACCGCGCCCCTTTACGCTTCTCCCAGTGACGGGCCGGTTCCTCAAATCCCGGCCCGTCCATATCCCTCACGCAGACACCGAGGCACCCCATGGCCACGAAACATTCTCGCGCCAGCGCCCGGATTATGATCTCCCCCGCAGTGATCTTGCTGCTCGGGTGGATGCTGATCCCGCTCTCCATGACGCTCTATTTCTCCTTCCTGCGCTACAACCTGTTGATGCCGGGCATGGAGGAATTCACCGGGCTGACCAATTATAAATACTTCCTCACGGACCCCGCGTTTTTTGCCGCGCTGACCAACACGATCCTTTTGGTGTGTGGCGTGCTTTTGGTCACGGTGATTGGCGGTGTGTTTTTGGCGCTGTTGCTCGATCAGCCGTTTTTTGGTCAGGGCATTGTGCGCATTCTGGTCATCGCGCCGTTTTTCGTGATGCCGACCGTCTCCGCACTGGTGTGGAAAAACATGTTCATGAACCCGGTGAACGGGCTGTTTGCGCATCTGTTCAAATTCTTCGAGCTTGAACCGTTTGATTTCCTCGCACAGGCGCCCTTGGCCTCAATCATCGGCATCGTGTCCTGGCAATGGTTGCCCTTCGCCACGCTCATCCTGTTGACCGCGTTTCAGTCGCTCGACCAAGAGCAATTGGAAGCCTCAGAAATGGATGGCGCGCCGTGGATCAAACGGTTTTGGTTCATCATGCTGCCGCATCTGTCGCGCGCGATCACCGTTGTGATCCTTATTCAAACCATCTTTTTGCTTTCGGTTTTCGCCGAAATCCTTGTGACCACCAACGGCGGTCCGGGCACTGCATCAACCAACCTCACCTACCTCATCTATATGCAATCTCTGTTGCAATTCGATGTGGGCGGAGGCTCCGCCGGTGGCGTCGTTGCCATCATTCTCGCCAATATTGTTGCGATCTTCCTGATGCGGATGATCGGCAAAAACCTCGACGCGTAAGGAGGCGATCATGGCACGTTCTGTTTCGACCAACCGCAAACTCGTCACCACATTTTTCGCCTGGGTTGTCGGTCTCGCGATCTTCTTTCCGATCCTCTGGACCATCCTGACCTCGTTCAAAACCGAGGCGCAGGCCATCGCAGACCCGCCGATTTTCTTCAATTTCCACTGGACCTTGGAGAATTACGTCACGGTGCAAGAGCGCTCAAACTACTTCCGCCATTTCTGGAATTCGGTGGTCTTGTCCGGTGGCTCAACGCTGTTGGGGCTGATCATCGCCATCCCGGCTGCATGGTCCATGGCCTTTGTGCCATCGCGCCGGACCAAAGATATTTTGATGTGGATGCTCTCCACCAAAATGTTGCCGCCGGTGGGGGTTTTGGTGCCGATGTACCTGATCTTCCGCAACCTCGGCCTGTTGGACACGCAGATTGGTTTGGTCATCGTTTTGACCCTGATTAACCTGCCGATCATCGTCTGGATGCTCTACACCTACTTCAAAGAAATTCCCGGCGAGATTTTGGAAGCCGCACGGATGGACGGGGCCACGTTGCGCTCGGAAATCCTCTATGTGCTCACGCCCATGGCGATTCCCGGCATCGCCTCGACGGTGCTTTTGAACATCATTCTGGCCTGGAATGAGGCGTTTTGGACGCTCAATTTGACGGCTGCCAAAGCCGCGCCTCTGACCGCGTTCATCGCCAGCTATTCAAGCCCTGAAGGCCTTTTTTATGCCAAACTTTCGGCGGCCTCGACGATGGCAATTGCACCGATCCTGATCATGGGCTGGTTCAGCCAAAAACAACTTGTCCGCGGCCTCACCTTTGGTGCCGTGAAGTAAAATATCGACAGAAGGAGCGGACATATGGGACGCATTACACTTGATAAAGTCAGTAAGGCTTTTGGCGATGTCGAAGTCATCCCGCCATTGGATCTAACGATTGAAGACGGCGAGTTCGTGGTCTTTGTCGGGCCCTCTGGCTGTGGCAAATCCACGCTTTTGCGCCTGATCGCCGGGCTCGAAGATGTCTCTGGCGGCGAGATCCGCATCAACGGTCAGGACGCCACCCAAACCCCCCCGGCCAAACGCGGTCTGGCGATGGTGTTTCAAAGCTATGCGCTGTACCCGCATATGTCGGTGCGCAAAAACATCGCCTTTCCGATGCGCATGGCCGGGATGCCGAAAGACGAACAAGACCGCCGGATCGAAGCGGCGGCCAAGGCGCTCAACCTCACCGATTATCTCGACCGTCGTCCGGGGCAATTGTCCGGGGGGCAACGTCAACGGGTCGCCATTGGCCGCGCCATTGTGCGCGAACCGGATGCGTTTTTGTTTGACGAACCGCTGTCCAACTTGGACGCAGCACTTCGGGTCGGGATGCGGTTGGAAATTTCTGAACTGCACAAACGCCTGACCACAACCATGGTCTACGTCACCCATGACCAAGTTGAAGCCATGACCATGGCCGATAAAATTGTCGTGTTGCAAGCGGGGCGGATCGAACAGGTCGGCTCGCCGATGGAGCTGTACCGCAGCCCGCGCAACGTCTTTGTCGCAGGCTTTATCGGCTCGCCCAAGATGAACCTTTTGACGGGCCCCGAGGCAGACAAACACAGCGCCACCACCATCGGCATCCGACCGGAACATATCGCGATTTCATCGGATGCGGGGGCATGGAAAGGCACGGTTGGCGTGTCGGAACATTTGGGGTCGGATACGTTTTTCCACGTCACGGTTGAGGGGTTCCATGATCCGCTGACTGTGCGGGCCTCGGGCGAAGTGGCGCTTTATTATGGCGATACGATCTATCTGACGCCGGATCTCACGCATTTGCATCGGTTTGACGCGCAGGGGCTTCGCATCGCATGAACAGGCTTTCAGGAAAGACCGCGCTGATCACGGGTGCGGCGCGCGGCATCGGCTATGAATTCGCCAAGGCCTATCTGGCGGAGGGTGCGCGGGTCGCCATCGCTGACATCAACATCGCCCGCGCGCGTGAGGCTGCCGAAGAGTTGGGGCAGGGGGCCGTGGCGGTTGAAATGGACGTGGCCTCGCAAGACAGCATTGACACGGCGGTCGTGCAGGCGGCTGAGGCGTTGGGCGGGATCGATATCCTGATCAACAACGCCGCGTTGTTTTCGGCTGCACCTTTGGTCGAGATCACCCGCGACGATTTTCACCGCCTGTTTGACATCAATGTTGGCGGGACGTTGTTCACGATGCAGGCGGTCGCCAAACATATGATCGCGCGCGGTAAAGGCGGCAAGATCATCAACATGGCGTCGCAAGCCGGACGGCGCGGCGAGGCGCTTGTCGCCACCTATTGCGCCACCAAAGCGGCGGTGATTTCGCTGACCCAATCGGCGGGGCTGAACCTGATTTCCCATGGCATCAATGTCAACGCGATCGCCCCCGGCGTGGTCGATGGCGAGCATTGGGACGGGGTTGATGCGTTCTTTGCGAAATATGAGGGCAAGCCTTTGGGTCAAAAGAAAAAAGAGGTCGGTGATGCAGTGCCTTATGGCCGCATGGGCCGGGCCTCTGATTTGACCGGAATGGCGATTTTCCTCGCCACGCATGAGGCCGATTACATTGTCGCCCAGACGTATAACGTCGATGGCGGCCAGTGGATGAGCTGAGGTTCAGATGAAGACACTTTCAAACGCAACGCTCGCCTCTTTGCCAGATGCAATCACGGTTCCGACCTATGATCGCGCGCGCCTTTCGGCCGGTATCGTTCACATCGGTCTGGGCAATTTTCACCGCGCGCATCAATCGTGGTATCTGCATAGTTTGATGCAACAGGGATTGGCGCATTCTTGGGCCATCGTCGGCGCGGGCGTGCGGCCCTATGACGAAGACATGCGGCGTAAATTGGCGGCGCAGGATTACCTGACCACTCTGATCGAACTGGACCCGAACGGATCGTCGGCGGAGGTGGTTGGCGCGATGATCGACTATGTGCCAATTGAAGAGGGCAACGGGGCCTTAATCGAACGCATGGCCCAGCCGGACATTCGCATTGTGGCGCTGACGGTCACAGAGGGCGGGTATTTCATCGATCCCGCAACCAAAGGTTTTGACGCCAGCCATCCCGACATCGTCCATGACGCGGCCCACCCGCGGCATCCGCGCACGGCCTTTGGGGCGATGGTCGCCGCTTTGAAACGGCGCCGGGATCGCGGGATTGGGCCGTTCACCGGGCAATCCTGTGACAATTTGCAGGGCAATGGTCATGTGCTGAGGCAAACGGTGGTCTCATTGGCGCGCCTGTCTGACCCGGAACTCGCGGACTGGATCAATACGCACTGCACCTTTCCGAATGCCATGGTCGATTGCATCGTGCCCGCGACCGGACCAAAGGAGATCGCACTGGCGCAGGGGTTTGGCGTCGATGATGCCGTGCCGGTCAGCCACGAAAACTTTCGCCAATGGGTGATCGAAGATGCGTTTTGCGCCGGACGCCCGGATTGGGACCGCGCGGGCGCGACGTTTTCCGAGGATGTTCACGCCTATGAGACGATGAAAATCCGCATTCTCAATGGCGGTCATCAGGTGATTTCTGACCCCGGAGAGTTGCTGTCTGTCGAGACGATTTCCGGCTGTATGGCCCATCCGCTGATCTCCGCGCTGTTTGAAAAAGTTGAGCGTGAAGAGATCATGCCGCATGTCCATGCCGTGCCGGAATTCACGCCAGAAGCCTATGTCGATCTGATCAAAGCGCGGTTTTCCAACCCGAAAATCATCGACACAACCCGGCGTGTGGCCTTTGACGGGTCTTCTCGGCATCCGGGCTTTATCGTGCCCTCGATCCGCGATGGTTTGGCCAAAGGCACCCCGGTCACCGGCCTTGCCCTCGTCTCCGCACTCTGGGCGCGCTATTGCCTTGGCACCCGCGAAGACGGGTCGGAGATTGCGCCGAACGACCCGTTTTGGGCCGATCTCACCGCGATGGCGACCAAGGCAAAATCTGACCCGACGGCTTGGCTGTCGATGCGCCATATTTATGGCGATCTGAGCCAAGAGCCTCGGTTCGCAGACGCTTTCACCCACTGGCTGACACTGATTTATAGCGAGGGCACAGAGGCCGCTTTGACCACTTATCTCGCAGACTGACCGCGCAACACGCGGACCAGATTTGCCAATGTAAACAACAGGGCCGCCACGCAAACGATGGTTGGCCCTGTTGGCGTATCAAAGGCAAAAGCGCTCTCGATCCCGCCAAAGATCGCGATGCCGCCGATCACCATGGCAATCACAGCCATGCGTTCGGGCGTGCGCGCGAAAGGGCGGGCGGCGGCGGCGGGGATCAACAACATGGCGGCGATCAACAGGGTGCCAACGACCTTGATCGCGACCGCAACCACAAGGGCGAGTGCCAGTGACAGGATCAATTGTTCGCGTTTGGGCGAGACGCCAGAGGCCATCGCCAAATCCGGGTTCAGCGTTGCGGTCAAAAGTGCCGACCAGCGCCAATACAAAAGCCCACTGACCAAAGCGGCCCCGACCCAGATCACCGCCAAATCGCTTCGCCCCACGGCCAAAATATCGCCGAACAGATAGGCCATCAAATCGACCCGCACACCATGGACAAAGGACACGGCAACAAGGCCAAAGGCCAGGGAACTATGCGCCATCACGCCCAAGAGCGTGTCCATGGCAAAGCCGCGGCCATTCAGGCTTGAGACCGCCAAGGCCATGATCAAAGCCACAACCAAAACACCGGCGAAAATCGACACGTTGAACGCCAGCGCCAAGGCAACGCCGAGAATTGCGGCGTGGGCGGTGGCGTCGCCAAAATAGGCCATCCGCCGCCAGACCACGAAACAGCCCAAAGGGGCCGCCGCGATCACAAGGCCGAGGCCCGCAAGGATGGCGCGCACCATAAAATCATCAAGCAGGCTCATGCGCTTTGCTCCTCATCTGTGTGTGCGCCGATCTGAGGGGCGTGATCATGATCATGATCGCAATGCTCATGACTGTGTTCGTGGCGATAGAGCGCCAGCGCGCCATGGGTTCCGTTGCCAAAGAGCGCGCGATATTCTGGGGCGGAAGCCACATGTTCGGGGGTGCCGTGGCAACAGACGTGGCCATTGAGGCAAATCACCCGATCCGAGGCCGCCATGACGACATGTAACTCGTGGCTGACCATCAAGATGGCACAGCCCTTGTCACGGCGCACCGCTTCGATCTGGGTGTAGAAATCTGCCGATCCGGGTTGATCCAGTCCCTGCGTGGCCTCATCCAAGATCAGTAAATCTGGATTTGAGAGCAGCGCGCGGGCCAGCATAACGCGCTGAAATTGCCCGCCGGAGAGGTCCGTCATTTGGTGATGACACAGATGCCCCGCGCCTGCATCGTGAAGCGCTGCGTGGGCGTCATCATCGCTGACGCGTTTGGGCAGCGACAAAAACCGCCGCACGGTGAGGGGCAAGGTGGGATCAATATGCAGCTTTTGCGGCACATAGCCGATTTTCAGCCCTTTTTTGCGCAAAACCATGCCATCGGAGGGCTTTATCGCGCCAATGATGGTGCGCAAGAGCGTGGATTTACCCGACCCATTCGGCCCAACGATGGTGACAATTTCACCGGGTTCCAACGCCAGCGACACGTCTTCCAACACTGTCCGCCCGCCAAGGCGCACATTGACGTTCGCAAGGGTGATCAGGCTCATTTATCGGCCTTTTCACGACAGTTTGGACAGGTGCCTTCAGCCTCCAAAACGGCGCGCGCGATCGTGAAACCGGTGGTTTCTGCGATCTGGCTGAGCAGACTGTGGGACGGATCGGTTTCCGCCTCCGCCACGGCGTGACAGGTGGTGCAAATCAAGAAGGCTGGGGTGTGCAATTCGTTAGGGTGGGCGCAGGCGATAAAGGCATTCAGGCGTTCGATTTTATGCGCCAAGCCATGTTTGGTCAAAAAATCCAACGCCCTGTAGGCCACCGGAGGTTGCGCGCCAAAGCCCTCTTCGGAGAGCCGCGCCAACACGTCATAGGCGCCAAGCGCACGATGTTCTTCCAACAAGATGGAAAGCGCGCGTTTGCGCACAGGCGTCAGTTGCAATCCGGCATCGCGGCACATCCGGTCGGCCGCTGTGATGGCATCGCTGATGCAATGGTTGTGATCGTGTTTGGCAAATCCAACGGTGTTCGGGTCCATGGCGCGGTCTTTTCTAAGAATCTGGCTGTGAGGGCTTGATATGTTATAGCATGCTCTTTATCAAGGCGCTTGATGTAATAACATAACGTTTGAGGCTGTCATGACCCTTCGCCCCTCCCTTTTTGCTTTGGCGCTTTGCTCCACCGCTGCCGTGATCACCGCCGCCGCACAGGCCGAGGTTCCCAATGTTGTCACTGACATCGCCCCGATCCAGTCGCTTGCAGCGCTGGTCATGGGCGATCTCGGTGCGCCCGTCGCGTTGATGCGCCAAGGGGCTTCGCCGCATGATTACGCCCTGCGCCCTTCTGATGCAGAGGCGTTGCAATCTGCCGATTTGGTGCTTTGGACCGGGCCGGAGCTAGCGCCCTGGCTGGCAGAAATGGTCGGAAAGGTTGCACCGGAAGCCGTGTCTGTTCCGTTGGCGGAACTTGACGGGGCTGTTGAGCTGCCGTTCCGCGAGGGGGCGACGTTTGAAAAGCATGTGCATGGGGAAGAGGGGCATGATGATCATGCGGATGACGATGACCACGATGCACATGATGACCACTCAGACGATGACCATGCGCATGATGATCACGCAGGCGATGACATTGCGCATGATGATCACGCAGGCGACGATCATGCAGATCATGACCACGCGGGCGAAAGCCATGATCCGCACAGCTGGTTGGACCCGATGAATGGTCGAATTTGGTTGGGCGAGATCGCCACGCAACTGGCGGCGCTCGACCCGGACAATGCCGAGACTTATCGCGCCAATGCCACCACGGCTCAGGCGCAGTTGGACGAGATGATCCAAACCATCTCAACCGAGATGGCGCCTTTGCAGGACATGAAGTTCATCGTTTTCCATGATGCCTACCAGTATTTCGAAAACCGATTTGGTCTCTCTGCCGCTGGGGCGATTTCTTTGAGCGATGCCTCGGCCCCAAGCCCCGCGCGCATCCGCGAGATTCAGGACGAGATCAAAGCGCAAAACGTCACCTGCGTGTTTTCTGAGCCGCAATTTAGCGCCGCTTTGGTCGAAACCGTATTGGATGGCACTTCGGCCAAATCCGCCGTGATCGACCCGCTTGGCGTTGCAATCACCCCCGGCGCGGAGTTTTACGGCGATTTGATCAAAGGTGTTGCGGCGGCTTTTGCCAGCTGCGCCGCAGAATAGTAAAAAAAGGGCGCGGCGCATGGGGTCGCGCCCTTGTTTGACCGGCCTTGGGGATTTACATCCCAAGGCATGAAAACACGCATCCCCTTTCTCAACACCCCTCCACGGGTCAATGTTTTGCGCCTCAATGGCGCAATCATGACCCGTCAGGGCGGATTGAATGACCAAAGCCTCGCCTCCTCCATTGAACGCGCCTTTCGCAAAGGCAAACCTGTGGCTGTGGCGCTGTCGATCAACTCGCCCGGTGGCTCGCCGGTGCAATCTTCCTTGATTGCCGCGCGGATCACGCGGTTGGCAAAGGAAAAGGAGCTGCCCGTTTATGCCTTCGTCGAAGACGTGGCGGCTTCGGGTGGCTATTGGTTGGCCTGTGCGGCCGATAAGATTTTCGTTGATTCAAGTTCGGTTATCGGCTCCATCGGCGTGATTTCGTCGGGATTTGGGTTTGATCAATTCATCGCCAAACATGGGGTCGAGCGGCGGGTCCATACCTCTGGGCGCTCTAAATCCATGCTGGACCCGTTTCGCCCGGAAAATCCCGAAGATGTGGTGCGGCTCAAAGCCTTGCAAGAAGAGATTCACCACGCTTTTATCGCCCATGTCAGCGCCGCGCGCTCTGAGCGACTGAGCAAAGAGGTCGAGCTGTTTGATGGCTCCTTCTGGACTGGCAAAACAGGTGTGGATTTGGGACTGGCCGATGGGATCGGCCATTTGGTCCCGACGCTCAAAGACATCTACGGCGATAAACTGCGCCTGTCGGTTTTTGGCCCAAAACGTCCGCTGTTGCGCCGGTTTGGGGCCGAATTGTCGGCGGGACTTGTTGCTTCGGTCGAAGAACAGGCGCTTTGGTCACGGTTCGGGCTCTGACATGGTGTTTAAAATCATCACGGTCTTTTTGATCTTCATGATGGTTCTGGCCATTTTCGGGCGCTTGCGTTTCCCCGGACAAGACAAGCTCAAAGATATGAAATGCCCGCGCTGTGGGCGCTATAAAATTGGCAAAGGCGCGTGCGCCTGTGGAAAAGGTGGACGCTGATGGATTTTTTGATGGCCGTAGCCGGGCTGGTGCTGTTGTTGGTGGCGGGCGACCTTTTGGTGCGCGGGGCGGTCAATTTGTCCTTGCGCCTCGGTGTTCCGGCGCTGATCGTGTCTCTGACCGTTGTGGCCTTTGGCACCTCCGCGCCTGAGTTGCTGGTTTCTGTATCCGCCATTGTCGATGGCGTACCCGGACTTGCGCTTGGCAACGTGATTGGGTCGAATACGGCCAATATCCTGTTGGTTTTAGGCATTCCGGCGATGATCACAACGCTGCATGTGATCGACAATTCCACTCGTGCGTCATACCTCCAAATGCTTGCTGCGACGGTGTTGTTCATCCTGCTCGCGCTGCGCGGTGAGTTTGATTGGATTGCCGGTGTGACCCTGTTGGCGGCACTGGCCGCCATGCTTGGCCATGCGGTCTATGAAGCGCGCTGTCACCGGGCTGCGGTCAAAGAGGCGGCGTCTTTGGCCTGTGAGCCCTCAGAGGTCGAAGGCGCTGACCCCGACATGCCATGGTGGAAAGTCATCACCTTTTTGATCCTTGGCTTGATCGGCCTGCCTATTGGTGCGCAGCTTTTGGTGGACGCTTCCACTAATATCGCCCGCGCCTATGGCGTGTCTGAGACGGTGATCGGGCTGACTTTGGTGGCGCTGGGGACCTCCTTGCCGGAGCTTGCGACCACTGTGATGGCGGCGCTGCGCAAACAGGCGGATGTGGCTTTTGGCAACGTCATCGGATCTAACATGTTCAACTTGTTGGGCATTATTGGCATATCAAGCCTTATTGGCAAAATCCCCGTCGATGTCGAAATCATGAAGTTTGACATTTGGGTGATGTTGTCCGTGTCGGTTCTGCTTGGGATTTTCGTGCTGCGCCGGATCGATATCACGCGGATCTGGGGTATTGTTCTTTCCGCCCTATATGTCCTCTACGTTTTGGCGGTGCTGAACTAACGCGTCTCGGGAAACGCCTGACACGAGAGGGCCGCACGCGACAGAGGAGAGGATCATGGCTTTGAAAAAGGCGCTTGTGACGGGTGCGGCTCGACGGCTTGGCCGGGCGATTGCGCTCTCGCTGGGGCAGGCGGGCTATGACGTTGCCGTGCATTACCATCGCTCAAAAGAGGAGGCCGACACGGTAGTTGCAGAATTGCGCACGATGGGTGTGCGGGCCGAGGCGGTTCAGGCCAATCTTTTGTTGGAGAGCGAGGTGGAGGGCCTCATGGCGCGGGCGCGTGAAGTCCTTGGCGGGCCGGTGACGCTTTTGGTCAACAACGCGTCTGTGTTTGAACCCGATGAGATCGACACCGCCACGCGCGACAGTTGGGATAGGCATTTTGAAGGCAATCTGCGCGCGCCGTTTGTGTTGATTCAAGACCTGGCGGCACAGGCGCCTGATCCGGTCATGGATGATGCAGGCCATCCGGTTGCACAGGCGCTTGTGGTCAATATGATCGACCAGCGCGTGCGCAAACTCACGCCGCAATTCATGTCCTACACCCTGGCCAAATCCGCGCTTTGGACCCTGACCCAAACGGCGGCGCAGGGCCTTGCTCCGCGTGTTCGGGTCAATGCCATCGGTCCGGGGCCGACCCTTAAAGGCGCGCGCCAGTCGCCCGAAGGCTTTGCCGCCCAACAGGATGCCACAGTTTTGCGCCGGGGATCTGCACCCGCCGACGTGACCGCAGCGCTCGCGTATTTCATCGCTGCCGAGGCGGTGACAGGACAGTTGATCTGCGTTGATGGCGGACAACATTTGGCTTGGGAGACGCCGGACGTTTTGGGGCCTGAGTGATCCAAATCAAACAGGTGCGACAAAAGTTTTGCACGGGGTGCAGATTTGTTTCAGCTTTGTTACCAAAATGTAAATAAATTCAATGATTTGCGCGGCGTTTGAAAAAAATACAACAAAAACAGCGCCTTGATAAATTGACTATTTTTTATGCATTTGGGCGAAGCAGCCCGTTTTCAAAGGAAAACTCCTGTTCACGAAAAGTTATAAGCACAGTTATCCACAGAAATGGTGGATGAGTTTCCTCTTGCTCTCAAAGCGATAAGATTGCAGCCAGAGGTAGGAATCAGACAAAGAGTCACATGAGCGAAAAAGACGACATAACCGCCCTGAGCGACCCCCACAAAGACGTCCCGCGCGGTCATGCCGTGATCGAGGGCTATCTACGGATGTTGGATGGGTCCCCCGGTGTGTACCGGATGCTCGATCCCGATCATCGGGTGCTCTATGTTGGCAAGGCCAAGCACCTGAGAAACCGGGTGTCGAACTATGCGCGGCCAAGCGGCCATTCCGCGCGCATCGCCAAGATGATCTCGGAAACATCGCAAATGATGTTTCTCACCACGCGCACGGAAACCGAAGCGCTGCTGCTTGAGCAGAACCTGATCAAGCAACTCAAACCGCATTACAACGTGCTGTTGCGCGACGACAAATCTTTCCCGAACATCCTCGTGACCAAGAATCACGACTTCCCTCAGATCACCAAACACCGCGGCGCCAAGTCCAGCAAAGGTGCCTATTACGGTCCCTTCGCCAATGCGACGGCGGTCAATCGCACGCTCAATCAGTTGCAAAAGGCGTTTTTGTTGCGCACCTGCGCCGACAGTGATTTCGCCAATCGCACCCGGCCGTGCCTGCAGTATCAAATCAAACGCTGCACCGCGCCTTGTGTGGGAAAAATTTCAAAAGAGGATTACGCCACCCTGGTGAATGACGCCGAGCGATTCCTTCAGGGCAAGGATTCGGGGATGCAAAAGCGCCTCGCAGAAGAGATGCAAGCGGCGTCTGACGCGATGGAATTTGAGGTAGCTGCCGGTCTGCGCGACCGCATCCGCGCCATGACCCAAGTCCAGACCGCGCAGGGCATCAATCCACGCACTATCAGCGAGGGCGATGTGATCGGTCTGCATATGGAAAGTGGGCAGGCCTGTGTTCAGGTGTTCTTTATTCGCGCGCATCAAAACTGGGGCAACCGCGATTTTTACCCGAGAACCAATGGGGCAGAGGCCGAAGAGGTGCTCAGCGCCTTCATCGGTCAGTTTTACGATCAAAAGGAACCGCCGCGCCAAATCATCCTGTCGCATGATCTAGAAGAGCGGGAGTTGATCGAAGCGGCGCTGTCGGAAAAGGCCGGGAAAAAGGTCGAAATCCTTGTGCCGCAACGGGGCGAAAAGGCCGAGATTGTCGCGGGGGCTGTGCGCAATGCCCGCGAAAGTCTGGGCCGGAAAATGTCGGAAACGGCGGCGCAGGCCAAACTTTTGGCCGGGGTGCAGGCGGCGTTTGATCTACCGAACCTGCCCGCCCGCATCGAGGTCTATGACAACTCCCACATTCAGGGTGCCCATGCGGTGGGGGCGATGATCGTGGCAGGCCCCGAAGGGTTTATGAAAAACCAATACCGCAAATTCGACATCAAGGGCGACGAGATCACGCCGGGCGACGATTTTGGCATGATGAAAGAGATGCTGACGCGGCGCTTCAAACGTCTGCTCAAAGACGACCCGGACCGCAGCAAAGGGCTTTGGCCGGACCTGTTGTTGATCGACGGTGGCGCGGGGCAGGTGTCTGCGGTGCGCGAAATCATGGTGGAGCAGGGCGTGACCGACATCCCGATGGTCGGTGTGGCCAAGGGCATTGATCGCGACCAAGGCAAAGAAGAATTCTACCGCACGGGCAAACGCCCTTTTGCGCTGCAACGTAACGATCCTGTGCTGTATTTCATTCAACGCCTGCGCGATGAGGCACACCGTTTTGCCATCGGCACCCACCGCGCCAAACGGTCGAAAGCCATTTCTGCCACGCCGCTCGACGATGTCCCCGGCGTTGGGGCCACACGCAAACGCGCGCTTTTGGCGCATTTCGGCTCGGCCAAGGCAGTGTCATTGGCCAATCTGGCGGACCTCAAAGCCGTCACTGGCATTTCCGAGACCATCGCCCAAACCATCTATGACTTCTTCCATGAACAGCGCTAAGCGGATAAAGAGACATCTATGACCTGGAACATTCCCAATATTCTCACTGTGTTTCGCCTGCTTTGCGCCCCCGGCGTGGCTTTGGTGTTTTTGATCCTGCCGCGTCCACTGGCGGATTGGGCGGCGCTGATCCTGTTTGTCTCGGCCTCTACCACCGATTTTCTGGACGGCTATTTGGCGCGCAAATGGGACCAGATGTCAAAGTTCGGTACGATGTTGGACCCGATTGCCGACAAGGCCATGGTGGTCACCGCCCTTGCGGTGTTGACCATGTTGCATGGCATCAACGCGCTGGTTGTCATCCCGGCGGCCTTTATCCTGTTGCGCGAAACCTTCGTGTCGGGATTGCGCGAATTTTTGGGCGACACGGCAGGCACATTGAAAGTCACCAAATTGGCCAAATGGAAAACCACGGCACAGATGGTGGCGATTGCGGCGTTGTTTGGCTATGGTGCTTTGGATTTTCCGCCGCTGTTCACCTTGGGGATTTTGATTCTGTGGGTTGCGGGTGTTTTGACCGTGTTGACCGGCTGGGATTACCTCAGCAAAGCCATGCCATATTTGCGAGATGACCATGACGCTTAATCTGCTCTATTTCGCATGGGTGCGCGAACGCATCGGGGAGCCGCGTGAGACCGTCGAGACCTCTGCTGAGACGGTGATGGACCTTGTGGCCGAGTTGAAAGCCCGTGAGCCGCGCTATGAGTTGGCCTTCTCCGATCTCGCCTCCCTAAGGGTGGCGTTGGATCAGGAATTGGCAGAATTTGATGCACCTTTAGCGGGGGTACGCGAAGTGGCGTTCTTCCCGCCGATGACGGGCGGCTGAGCATGGCAGTTCCGGTGCGCATTTCGGTTCAGGCGGAGGATTTCGACCTCGCCACGGAGCTGAGCGGCTTTGGTCATGCGGCCAACACCGGCGCAACCGTGACGTTCACCGGGTTGGTGCGCGATGACACGGGCGCATTACAGCACATGGAAATTGAACATTACCCCGGCATGTGTGAGGACGCGATCCGCAAAATCGCCGACGAGGCTGCTAACCGCTGGGCGCTCACTGATTGTCTGGTGATCCACCGCTTTGGGCGCCTTGTGCCAGGAGAGCAGATCATGATGGTCGCCACTGCGGCCCGGCACCGATCAGAGGCCTTTGCCGCCGCTGAATTTTTGATGGATTATCTCAAATCCCGCGCACCGTTTTGGAAAAAAGAAGTCACCCGCGAAGGGGCCGAATGGGTCGCCGCCAAAGACAGTGACGAAGACGCGCTAAGCCGTTGGTAGGCGCATCACAGATGAGGGTCAGCCTGCGCTGTGCTTTTCGATATAGGCGCGCAGCTCTTCGGCCTCTTGCCGCGCCTCGCGCAGCCCGTCCATCGCGGCGCGCAACTCTGCATCTGTTTGGCTTTGCTGATTGATCAACTCGGATTCACGTTGCTGGTAATAGGTGATCGCCTGGTCGCGGACCTCTTCGGCTTCGTGAAGTTGCTGCGCCATTGTGTCGAGATCGCTCATTTCGCCTTGGCCAACGCGTACAAAACGGTGGACCAGCCAATGCGCAAACCATCCCATCAAAAAGGCGATAAAAAGCACGATCGCCGTGGCGATGATCAATTCAATTCTGTTCATTCGGTTGTTCCGTCCGTTGTCTCGCCCGTTTTATCGACCTGGGCCTCACCCGCAGTCTCGTCTGCGGGGGCGTCAGGGGCCGCCTCGGGAGTCACATCCGTGCCGTCGGCCTGTGCGTCTGTCGGCGTTTGCGCGCCCCCGTCGATGAGTTTGAACTCAATGCGCCGGTTCGCCTCCCGGCCTTCTTCGGTCTCATTGTCGCCAATCGGATTGGCCTCGCCATAGCCTTTGGCGGCAAAGCTCACACCGGCCACACGCCGCATCAAAAGCCCGTCCAAAACGGCGTTTGCGCGCTGGGCCGACAGGTTGAGGTTCATTTCCTCACGGCCCTGACTGTCACTGTACGCGCCGATTTCCATTTCGACGTTTTCGCAGTCTTTCAGCGTCTCGGCGATGCGATCCACTGTCTCATTGGCGGCGGCGTTCAATTCCGTGGACCCGGGATCAAACACGATCTTTGAGGCCGCCAAAATTTGGTTCGCCTGTGCGACGCATTCCGCAGGTGTCGGCAGGTTCAGGACCGGATCGAGTTTGCGGATATAGTCGACAGAGATGTTGAAATTCTGTCCCTCACCCAGTTTGTCAGACAACAGCCCGGCAATGGCGGCTTTGGCATTGGGGTCGCCGGTTTGACCACGCACATCAACGGTATTGGCGGTCATGGTCACGGCGCCTTGGTTGAGTTGCGAGAGCGCTTCGATGGCGGCCATCGCGCGCACGGACCAGCCCTCGGGCAGGCTGTCATCCACGCGCATCGCCGAATAGACGGATTGTGCACCAAAGGCCGCGCGGGCCAAGGCTTCGGTGGCCAATTTGCTGCGTTCATCCGCGATCCGTCCGCGCAATTGGGTCTGGCCTTCGGGCGAACGGGTCACGGTGAATTCCGGGCGGGCGTTTTCTGCCTCGGCCACGTCTGGTTCCGGCAAAATGCTGTGCAGGGTGAAGGTCGGTGGCAGGTCCGCTTCCAATTCGCCAACCACTTTGTCAAACAGCGCTTCTGAGGTGCCTTGACTCGCGATCAGGCTGACATCGCCGTCCGAAAAGGTCACCGATCCGCTACCCAATTCTTGCAGCGCGCGCATCCCGATTTCGACCGCCTGTGCCCATTGCGCCGAAGGGGCACCAAGCCCGATGGTGCAATTTGGATTGGCAATGCCTGCAGCACGTGCCGCGGCAGTGATCCGGGCAAGGCCTTGCGGGGTTTCGGCGGCGCAGGCGTCAAACCGCGGGCCCGTCTCATCAATCAAAAACCGTACGGTGAACGGCGTGATCACCGGGCGCGGCGCCGATATTTCGATCGTCACGGGGATGGTCTTTGGGCGTTCCTCTTTGAGGGTTTTCTCAAATGACGCCTTTTGCGTTTTGCTGTCGGCAAGGGCTGTGACAGTGATTTTATCTGCGGCCAGAGAAATTTTGGACCGTGGCAAAAGGCCGATGGCCTCCAGGCCAAATTCCATCGCTACGTCCCAATGTTCGGGGCTTGGATAATCCGCCTTTTCGAGGAAATCAGCGATTGACCCTGTGCCACCGGCCTTTTTCAACAGGTCGATGAACTTCGGATGATCCCAAGACGACGGCACCAGCCCGATCAGAGAAATCCCATCGTCATTGCGCAGGATTTCGATAGAAAATCGCGGGGCAGGGATGGCCTCTTTTTGGACCACGCTCATCACATTCATCACCCGCGCCGGATCGACCACATGGCCTGCGGCCCGCTGTGCGGCCAATTGAGTTTGCTCGTCGGGCGCGATGCCTGTCAGGACGATTTGCAACCCATCGCCTTGCACATCCACCCATTCATAACCACGCAGGTTCATTTGATTTTCAACCGCATGGGCCGACATCGTTTCAATCGTACGGGCCCCAACGGCAGCGGCGGCCAGACTTAGGACGGCTCCGGTGAGAATGGCGGCGAGGATGGGTAAAAACTGTGTAATCCGCATGGGCTGCGCTGGCCTATATATTCAATTTGGCCTTTGTCTTAGGGGCATATGGCCTTTGCTGCAATCAAAGGAACACAGATACGGCAAGAAACAGCGCAGCCAAAAGCCCTGTATCGCGGTTGGCGCGGAACAGTTTGAGGCACATGTCTGGGTTTTCGGTGTCAAGTTTGGTCATCTGCCACGTCATATGAAGCCCCATCGCCCAAGGTGCGCCCAAGGCGACGACAAGCGCCAAAATCGAGCGGTCCACAAGGGCCTCAACCACGCCCGCCCCCATCAACACAACGGTGATGACCAAAAACCGTCTGAGCCACCGCGCCGTATCGTCGCCAAACAGGAGTGCAGTGGATTTGATGCCGATCATCGCATCGTCGTCTTTGTCTTGGTGAGCATAGATCGTATCGTAGAAAATCGTCCAGGCGATGCCGGCGAAATAGAAAAAGAACGGGGCGGTGCTCAGGCGACCGGATACGGCAGCATAGGCCAAAATTGCGCCCCAGTTGAAAGCGAGGCCCAAAAACACCTGTGGCCACCATGTAAACCGCTTGGCGAAAGGGTAAATCATCACCGGGACAAGCGAGAGTAGTCCCAGAAGGATCGCCAGCTTGCCAAAGCTCAACAGAATCACAAGGGCGATCAGAGCCTGGAGGACCATCCAGATCGCCGCCTGTTTGACGGTGACTTGACCCGAAGGGATCGGGCGGCTTTTGGTGCGTTCAACTTTGCCGTCAAAATTACGGTCTGAGATGTCGTTCCAGGTGCATCCCGCGCCACGCATCAACCACGCGCCCAAAGCACAGCCGATCATGATCCACAGCGTGCGCAGCCCAAATGTCCCGGTTTCCGCCGCCGCCAATAACGCGCCCCACCAACAGGGGAGCAGGAGCAACCAAGTGCCAACAGGCCGATCCGCCCTTGAGAGGCGCAAATAAGGCCGGGTCCATGCGGGCGCATGACTATCGACCCAATTGCCTTTGACAGCGTCAAAAACCTGTCCACTCGTCTCTGGTGCTTTCGGTGTGTCGATCATATGTTTGCTCCATGAGCGAAGAACAGTTTCAGGCGAAGATCCGCCTCTATGTAGATCACCCTCTGGCCGAGGGGCAATCCATTCCTCTGGAGAGGGATCAGGCGCATTACCTTTTTGGGGTGATGCGACAGCCAGAGGGGGCGTATGTCGCGCTGTTCAATTCGCGCGATGGCGAATATGTGGCCGAGATCACGCAGGCGGGCAAACGCGGTGGGGAACTGACCTGTCGGATACAGAGCAAACCTTTGCAACTGCCGCCCGATCTGTGGCTTTTGTTCGCGCCGATCAAAAAGGCACGCACCGATTTTATCGTGGAAAAAGCCGCCGAGATGGGCACGCAGCGCATTGTGCCGGTGCAGACCGAGTTTACCAATTCGGAGCGCATTCGTCAGGATCGGTTGCAAGCCCATGCCATTGAGGCCGCCGAACAATGTGGTGGGACCTATGTGCCCGAAGTGGCCGATCTGGTGAAGCTCGACCGGCTGCTCGCGGAGTGGGATGAGACCCGTCAGATTATGTTTTGTGACGAAAGCCTCGTGGGCGCGGCCGAAGCTCTTGGCGATGTCAAAGGCGGCAAATGGGCGATTTTGATCGGCCCTGAGGGCGGGTTTTCCGAGGTCGAGCGCAAACGCCTTCACGCGCTGCCCTTCACCCATGCCGTCTCGCTTGGTCCGCGCATCCTGCGCGCAGACACCGCCGCCGTCGCCGCCTTGACGATCTGGCAAACCCATCTTGGGGATTGGTCCTGATGCGACCCGAGGTCAAAGCGATGCTGTGGCGCTGGCGCGAGGTTGCCGTAGCGCTCGTCGTTGTGGCGCTTTTGGGCTGGTGGGCGGTGTCCTCTTTTGGCGTGATGCGCTGGATTGCCTTGGGCTTTACCGGACTGGCCATTGTTTTCGCGGTGGCCGCCGTGCAGCGCGCGCGCTTTGCCCATAAGGGCGATGGCTATGGCTCGGTCGAGGTGGACGAGGGCGTGGTCAGCTATTTCACCCCCTACACCGGCGGTCAGGTCGAGATTGACGCGATGACCTGCGTGACCTTGCTTCCTGCTGTCAAAGGCCCGGCGCATTGGCAATTTGACGCACCCGGTCAGCCGCCGCTTTTGATCCCTCTGGATGCGTTTGGGGCGGATCGGTTGTTTGACGTATTTGTCACGCTGAATGGGATTGAGACCGAAAAAATGCTGCGACAAATCAAACAGACGCCCGATCATCCAGTTGTGATCTGGCGGAAACGCACAGCGCTTCTGCGCTGAGATGCGAACCGAATGATGGCCTTCGCATTGACTTCATGATCCTCTTGACCCAAGTCTACCGCACTGAATTCAACGCTCCGGAGTAGCCCCATATGTCCATTCCCCAATCCGGCGGAGGCTTGATCGAAAGCTATGACGATCTGGTCAACTTTTTTGCAGAAGGCTGTAAACCTCGCGAAAATTGGAAAATCGGCACCGAGCATGAAAAGTTCGGCTATTGCAAAGACACGCTGAACCCTCTGCCTTACGCGGGCGACCGCTCGATCAAAGCGCTGCTTGAGGGTTTGCAGGATCGGTTCGGTTGGGACCCGGTGTTTGAAGGCGAGCACCTGATTGGTCTGACGCTCAATGGCGCGAATGTGTCGCTTGAGCCGGGGGGGCAGTTGGAATTGTCTGGCGCGCCTTTGGACACCATCCACCAGACCTGCGACGAGGTGAACGAACATCTGCGCGAAGTGCAATCTGTCTCCGACGAGATGGGCGCGCGCTTTATCGGTCTGGGCATGGCGCCGCATTGGACCCATGACCAGATGCCGTTGATGCCCAAGGGCCGCTATAAATTGATGGACGCCTATATGGGCAAGGTCGGGACCACCGGCACCCAGATGATGCGCCGCACTTGCACGGTTCAGGTGAACCTCGATTTCTCCTCCGAAGCCGATATGGTGCAAAAGTTCCGCACCGCTTTGGCGTTGCAACCTGTTGCCACCGCATTGTTTGCCAATTCTCCCTTTATGGAGGGCAAACTCAACGGTCATAAATCGTGGCGCTCGTACATTTGGCGTCATCTCGATCCGTCGCGCACCGGCATGTTGCCGTTTGTGTTTGAAGACGGGATGAGCTTTGAGCGCTACACTGAATACGCCCTCGATGTGCCGATGTATTTCGTTTACCGCGATGGCAAATATATCGACGCGCTGGGCATGTCGTTCCGCGATTTCTTGAAGGGCAAATTGCCCGCTCTGCCGGGTGAAAAGCCAACGCTCTCTGATTGGGCGGATCACCTCACGACACTGTTCCCCGAAGCGCGGATCAAGCAATATATGGAAATGCGTGGTGCCGATGGCGGGCCTTGGCGGCGGTTGTGCGCGCTGCCTGCCTTCTGGGTTGGCTTGATGTATGACCAAAACGCGCTGGATGCGACGACCGACCTGATCAAAGGCTGGACGCCGGAGTTCCGTGAGAACCTGCGCGTGGCCTCCTCTGTTGAGGGGCTGCAAGCCCAGGTGGATGGGGTCAAAATGATCGACCTTGCACGCGAATGCGTGTCGATTGCCGAAGCGGGCCTGAAAGCGCGCGGTTGCGAAGGTGCGGGTGGATTGGTGCCGGATGAGACCCATTTCTTGAACGCACTCAAAGAGAGCATCGAAACCGGTCATGCCCCCGCGGACGAACTCATCGAGAAGTTCGAAGGCGAGTGGAATGGTGATGTGACCAAAGTGTTTGGTGAATATTCCTACTGAGACCTCTGAGGTTTCAAACATGAAAAAGGCGGCAAACCAGATGGGTCTGCCGCCGTTTTTCTTGCCATGGATGGCTTATTCGCCGCGATTGACCGGCGGGATCGCACTGTCTGTGTAGCTCAGCGGAGCCTCTTCGCCCGTGATCGGGTCAGGGCCAAACCGGTTCGGACCGGATGTGCCTTTGGAGACAGCCCAATAGAGAATGAGGAGGACCCCGACGAGCGGCACAAAGCAAATAAAATACCACCACCCGGATTTATTCACATCATGCAAACGTCTCACGAGGACTGAAAGCGACGGTAGAATGATCGCGATAGAGGTAACAGTATAGAAAATCGGCGGCAAACCCAGATTGGATGCGAGCACGATATCAAGTGCCAACGTGCCGAAGGTGGCGAGAAGGGTAAACAGAGCGAAATACCAATATTCTGAGCGTGAGGCGCGGCCACTGAAGGTGATGTATTTCGAGAAACAGGTTTTGATTGCAGTTAAAAAGGTCATGTCATCTTTCCAAATAGAGTCTGATGCGACCTTTTTCTGATCTTACTGCGCCCTACAAGGGGAAAAATACGCCTGATTACACGGTCTTTCCCAAAACGCGCGTTTTGTAATACTCTTGGATTTCCCGGCGACGGGCGTCTTCAAACTCTTCTGAACTGGCCCCACCGACATCCGGCACACGCATCAACGCAGCATAGGCCGAGGTCGAAGAGGGGCTATTGCCCCACCGTTGATTGCCGCCATTCGGCGGCGGTCCCCACCTGTTTTCGCGGGTCTCAGAGGGCAAGATGTAAAAGATGAGAAGGACAAGCGACCCAATGGGGAGGAAGCTCAGCAAAAGCCACCACCCGGACTTTCCAGTGTCGTGCAATCGGCGGAATTGGAGTGAGAGGTTGGGGATGATGTTGAGGACAAAGAACCAAACGAGTAATGTGCCGCCTTTGTACAGGTCAATACACAAAAGCCCGAAAACAATCGCGTAATACAATGCAAACCACCAAAATTCAGACCGCGATGCGCGCCCCGAAAAGGTGAAGGCTCTGAAATAGCCGTTCTCAACGGCTTTCAATGGTCCAGCCATACTCGTATTCCCAACCCAATGTCGTCATGGTTAAGCTGACGTCAAATCGGGACAGGAATGGGGCGCAAAGCGCTCTATTTTACGGAAATCAGCCCTTTTTGCCGATCTTTGTTTCCGTGCCGGCTTTCAGGCGGGCGATGTTGTCGCGATGTTTGTAGAAAATCAACGCGGTGAGCACCAAAACAAGGATCGCGCCGTGTAAGTGATAAAACGCCGCCGTGTAAATCGGGGCCATCAATGCGGCGACCAAGGCCGACAGGCTGGAGTAGCGCGTCACAACGGCGACCAAAAGCCATGTGGCACAGGCCAAAAGCCCGACCGGGAGTGAGAGCGCCAAGAGGGTTCCGAGGAAAGTGGCTACGCCTTTGCCGCCTTTGAAGCGCAGGTAAAGCGGGTAGAGATGGCCCAACATGGCGCAAAGCCCGGCGATCCCGGCGGCTTGCTCGCCCACCAAAACCCGCGCCAAAATCACCGCCAAAGCGCCTTTGCCACTGTCGCCCAAAAGTGTGAGGAAGGCGGCCAATTTGTTGCCGGTGCGCAAAACATTGGTGGCACCAATGTTGCCCGACCCGATCTGACGCAAATCGCCAAGTCCAAACAGGCGCGCCATGACGATGCCAAAAGGGATCGACCCCAAAAGATAAGCGACCAGCGCGGTGACAATCAGCATCAATAGCGTCATCGGTGTTCTCCGTGGAAAATGAGGGGTCGATTGAAGGTGTCTCAGCCTTCGAACACCCGCAGGCCATCGACCCAAGTGCCGATGACTTTGCCCTGCATTCGCGCGCCGTCAAAGGGGGTATTTTTCGATTTCGAGCGCAGTTTAAACCGATCCAGCACAAAAGGCGCATCCGCATCAAACAACACCAGATCCGCAGGCGCACCTTCCGAGAGCCGACCCGAGGCCAGCCCCATGCGATGGGCGGGGTTCAGCGCCATCGCCCGGAACAATTGCGGCAGGCCGAGTTGTCCCGAGTGATAGAGACGAAGCGCGGCAGGCAGCATCGTTTCAAGTGCGACAGCACCCGATGCCGCCTCTTCAAAGGGCAAGCGTTTGCTTTCCTCATCCTGCGGCGTGTGCATCGACGAGATCACATCAATCAGCCCGGAGGCGACGCCCTCAACCATCGCCAAGCGGTCATCTTCGGAGCGCAGCGGCGGTTTGACTTTGAAAAAGGTGCGGTAGTCGCCAACGTCCAAATCATTGAGCGTCAGGTGGTGGATCGACACGCCTGCGGTGACATCAAATCCGTTTTGCTTTGCGCGTTCCAAGGCGGGCAGGGCGCGTGCCGTGGTCAATTGATCAAAATGATAGCGCACGCCAGTCATCTCGATCAGCGCCAAATCCCGGTCCAATCCCATCCGTTCGGCCATGGGCGACACCGCGGGCAGGCCGCGCAGGGTGGCAAACTTGCCCGAGGTCACAGCGGCGCCTTTCGAGAGGCCGGGGTCTTGCGGGTGACCGATGACCAGCGCGCCACAGGAGCGCGCATAGGTCAGTGCGCGCTGCAACACTTTGTTGTCTTCAACCACATGGTCGCAATCGGTAAAGGCCACGGCGCCCGCATCCAACATAAAACCAATTTCAACCATCTCGTGGCCCGCGCGCCCCTTGGTCAGCGCGGCCATATGTTTGACCTTCACAATGGCGTCTTCTGCCGCCCGGCGTTGAACAAATTCCAACACTTCGGGGGTATCAATCGCGCTTTGGGTGTCGGGGCGGGTGATCATTGTGGTCACACCGCCCGCCGCCGCCGCACGTCCGGCGGAGGCAAAACTTTCTTTGTGGCGCTCGCCGGGTTCCGATACTTTCACCCCAAGGTCCACGATCCCCGGCGCAAGACATTTGCCTCCGCAATCAATGCTTTCGCCCCGTGGCGGTGTGCCCGTGCCGGTTTCGGCAATCACATTGCCTTCCATGCGAAGCCAGCCCAGATCGTCGGTCAGGGTTTCGGGATTGATCAGACGCGCATTGGTGAAAATCGTCATGCTTTGCCTCTCTGAATGTCGCGGATCAGCCCAAACACATTTCGGGCGTTTTGAATTTTGGTAAACATGGGCGCGCCATCAAAGCGGGAGCCCACAAGCGGTGTGGCTTTGTCTTGAAACCGCAATGTGCCGGGCTCCTTGCCGTCGAATTCGATCCCTAGCGCGGGCGTCAGGTCCAGCGCATTGAGGGTGGGTCCGACAAAGGGCAGGTGCGTGGCAAAAAACGCCCGGCGATTTGTGAGTGAATACCATGTGCGCGAGGCCACAAACGGCATGACAAAAATCGGCCCGATCGCCACGGCCAGCCCGGCAAACAGATGGATCAGCCCAAAGAGCCAAATGGTTCCCGCCCGCATCGCCATCGACATCCAAAACACCGCAAATCCCGCGAACATCATCCCGAACAAAAAGACCGGAATCTGTCGCCGCGACAGGCGGAGCGGCACAGACGGCTGTCCCTGCCACAGCACAAGTTCGCCCGGCGCAAGGATATCCTGCCAGCCATTCGTCATCTGCCGACCCAGACAAAGGCGGCGACAAACACCGCCAAGAACAGCAAAACAACGGTCGCGACCATGCCCGACATGCGTGCGGATGACATGGGGGCTTTGCCTTCGGGCAATTGGCCAAGGGCGCTCTCGGATGTGATGTCCTCGGGCAAGGTCAGATCCGTGGTCAAGCCATAGCGCCCGATCAGGCGGAACGGCGCGTCGGGGTCAAACCGGCGCTCGGCCTCGGCCAGGCCTTGGGAAAACACCACCAAAACAGGTCCGGTGAGCGCGTTCAACATCGCCGCATCATTGCCCACGGCCATGCCATTGGCCTCGCTGAGGTAACGCGCAAATCCGTAGTCTTCGAGGTGTGAAAGATCAAACCGCTCCATCGCCTCAACGTTTGGCGCGCTCCATAGCCCCAAAGCCTCCGCCAAGGCCTCGGGCGAGAGCGCATCCAGTTCGTCGAGCGGTCCGTCAAAGGCAAAGACCCAAACACGCCGTGTTTCACCGCCGGGGATCTCAAAGGGATCGCTCACACCATCACCCCTTGGTCCGAGGTTTCGCGTGAGGCGCGCAGATTTTGCGCCAAAAGGTCCATCGCCGCCATGCGCACGGCGACGCCCATTTCGACCTGTTCCTGGATCACCGAGCGGTTGATGTCGTCGGCAATGGTGCCGTCAATCTCGACGCCGCGGTTCATCGGTCCGGGATGCATGACAATCGCGTCGGGTTTGGCATGAGCCAGCTTTTCGGCGTCCAAGCCGTAGCGATAGAAATATTCGCGCTCGGACGGGATAAACCCGCCATCCATCCGCTCTTTTTGCAACCGCAACATCATCACCACATCGACATCTTGCAAGCCTTCGCGCATGTCGTCGTAAATTTCGCAGCCAAATTCGCGAAACTGTTCGGGCACCAAGGTCGGCGGGCCGACCAGACGCACACGGTTTTCCATTTTGCCCAGAAGGATCAGGTTAGACCGGGCCACGCGGCTATGGGCAATATCGCCGCAAATCGCGATGTTCAGGCGGTGCAACCGGCCTTTGGCGCGGCGAATGGTCAGCGCATCCAATAGCGCCTGTGTCGGGTGCTCATGCCGCCCGTCACCGGCGTTCAGAACCGCGCAATTGACCTTTTGCGCCAAAAGATCGACAGCGCCAGAATGCGGGTGGCGCACCACCAACAGGTCCGGGTGCATGGCATTGAGCGTCAGCGCCGTATCAATCAGCGTCTCACCCTTTTTGATCGAACTGGCCTGCATCGCCATGTTCATCACATCCGCGCCAAGTCGCTTGCCCGCCAATTCAAACGAGGCCTGCGTGCGGGTCGAATTTTCAAAAAACATGTTGATCTGGGTGAGGCCTTTGAGCGCGTCGGAGTGCTTATTGGCCTGACGGTTCAGATCGACATAGCGATCCGCCACATCGAGAACGGTTTTGATCTCTTCGGGATGAAGCGGCTCGATCCCCAAAAGGTGTTTTTGCCGGAATGCCATGATGCCCTCTCTCAAACGATCGTGCCTTTGCAGTGCTTATAGAAAAGGGGGCGCGGGCGGGCAATGGCTGCTGTGGCCCTGTCACCGATTTACCTTGGCGTTCGCGCATTGTAGCGTGGGCGAATGGAGACTCAGATCGACTATTGGCAAGCACATGCTCTTTTGGAGTGGCAGATCGAACTCGGCGCAACCGAGGCGATCGCGGAGACACCTGTCAATCGCTATGAGGTCGCAGCCGCTGCGCCCACACTTGCGCCTGACGCGCCCGCTGCGGCCCGCCGCCCCGCCCCGCCCGTTGTGGCGGCGGCCAAGGAGGTTGATCCGGTTGAGGCGGCGATGGCGCTGGCCAAATCTGCCACTTCATTGGAGGCACTGCGCGACGCAATGGCCAGTTTTGATCTGTGCGATCTCAAACGCGGCGCGCGCAATTTGGTGTTTTCTGACGGCACTCCCAAGGCCCGGGTGATGATCATCGGCGAGGCGCCGGGCCGCGAAGAGGATCAACAGGGCAAACCCTTTGTTGGTCGTTCGGGTCAGCTTTTGGACAAAATGTTTGCCGCCATCGGCCTGGACCGAACCTCACCTGACAGCGAACATGCGCTCTATATCACCAATCCGATCCCGTGGCGCCCGCCGGAAAACCGCGATCCGACGCCTGCGGAAATCGCCATGCTGAAACCGTTTTTGATCCGTCATATCGAATTGGCCGACCCGGATGTGATCGTGCTGATGGGCAATTGGGCCTGCACAGCTCTGTTGGGTCGCGCCGGGATCACCCGGCTGCGCGGCACTTGGCAGACCGTTTTGGGCAAACCCGCCATGCCAATGACCCACCCGGCCTATTTGCTGCGCACCCCCGTGGCCAAGCGCGAGGCGTGGGCCGATCTTTTGGACATCCAAGCGCGGCTCCGGACCCTCACATGATTGTCGATCCGCTGACACTCGCGGCGTTTGTGCCTGCGGCTTTGGCGCTCAATCTGACCCCCGGCGCGGATATGATGTTTTGTCTCGCTCAAGGCCTGCGTGGCGACCGGCGCGCGGCCGTGGCCGCCAGTGCCGGGATTTCTGCCGGTGGCATGATCCATGTGACCTTGGCGGGTCTTGGCCTCGGTGCGCTGGTTGCGGCGAACCCGGCGATTTTTGGGGTCATCCGCTGGATTGGGGTCGCATATCTGCTCTGGCTTGCGCTCAAAACGGTGCTGACCCCGCTGCCTGCGATGCGCTCCAACATCACTCTCAAAAGCCGTGCGCGTGCCTTTCGTGACGGGATGATCGTCAATGTTTCGAACCCCAAGGTCATCCTGTTTATTCTCGCCTTTGTTCCTCAATTCGTCGATCCCGCACGCGGGTCCGTATTGGGTCAATTCCTCATTTTTGGCGCTGTGATTGGCCTCGGGGGCTTTGTGATCAATGGCCTTGTCGGCTGGTTCGCGGTCGGGTTGGGCGGCGTTTTGGCACGGAGCCGCGTGATGGAGCGTGTGTTACGCTATGTCTCTGCCAGTATCTTTGGCGGTCTCGCCTTTAAACTGGGTCTCGATTTTACCCGTTAGATTTCACCATGGAGCGCCGCGCATGAGCCGTATTGACGACAGCCTTGACTTTATCCCCATTCGCATCGCGGTTTTGACCGTCTCAGACACGCGCGGGATTGAGGAGGATCGGTCCGGTGCCGCTTTGGTGGAGATGATCACCGAGGCCGGGCATATTTTGGCGGACCGCCAAATTGTCACCGATGATCGACCTTTGATCCGCGATCAGCTTCAGGCCTGGATCGACAGTCCCGAGGTCGATGTGGTGATCTCGACCGGCGGAACGGGGCTGACCGGGCGTGACGTCACGGTTGAGGCCCATCGCGATGTCTATGAAAAGGAAATTGACGCTTTCGGGACGGTCTTTACCATCGTGTCGATGCAAAAAATTGGCACCTCCGCCGTGCAGTCGCGCGCCACGGGCGGGGTTGCGGGCGGCACCTATTTGTTTGCGCTTCCGGGCTCGACAGGGGCCTGTAAAGACGCGTGGAACGAGATCCTGAAATGGCAGCTAGATTATTGCCACAAGCCCTGCAATTTCGTGCAAATCCTGCCGCGTTTGGACGAGCACCTGCGCCGTAAGTGACCCCTGACGGAAACGTGAGCACTGAGCGCGACGGGTTTTTATCGTTTGTGCGTATGATACTCTGTCGTGGACTGTGCCGGGCCAAGCCCTAACTCTATTCAAAATACGCCTCTCGGGGGCATGAACCAAAGGTTTTACGGAATGCGCTTTTTCCGCCGCTCTTTGATCGGTCTTTTCCTTGTCTCTCTGACGCTCGCCTTGCTGGCGGGCGCGGGCTATCGGTTTTATGCGGCCTTTCAGGCGCGTCTCGCGGCGGAAAGCGTGCCGCCACAGGCGCGCGAGCGGCAGTTTTCGGTTAATGTGATGGAGGTGGTGCCAACCACGGTCACGCCGGTCTTGGTCAGCTATGGTCAAATTGCGGCACGGCAAACCCTGGAGTTGCGTGCGCCAGTGTCAGGGCGGATTGTCGCCTTGGCCGATGGGTTTCAAGAGGGCGGTGCGGTCAAGGCAGGTGATGTGATCTTGCGGATTGATCCGGCGGATGCCGAGGCCGCAGTGCGTGTGGCCGAAGCCGATTTTGCAGAGGCCGAAGCGGGCCTGCGCGAGGCCGAGCGGTCGCAGCTTTTGGCGGTGGATGATTTGGCCGCCGCAGAGGCGCAGCGGGATTTGCGATTGGCCGCGCTTGAACGACAAAAGAATCTTTTGGATCGTGGAGTTGGTAGCCCGAGCGGCGTCGAAGATGCGGCTTTGGCCCATGCCTCTGCGGGTCAGTCGGTTTTGTCCAAACGTCAATCCTTGGCCGATGCCGAGGCCAGCGTGGATCGGGCGCACACCGCCGTTTTGCGTGCCCAAATTGATCTGGACGAAACCCGCCGCCGTTTGGATGACACCACAGTCATCGCCGCGTTTGACGGGGTTTTGAGCGACGTCTCCGGCGCCTTGGGCACGTTGTTGAGCAGCAATGAGCAATTCGCCACGCTGATCGCGCCAGACGCGCTCGAAGTCGCCTTCCGCATCTCCACCGAGCAATATGCCCGCCTTGTGCAAGACCGCGGCGCGCTGCCCGATATGGCCGTGACTGCGACGCTCGATGTGTCGGGGCTTGATCTGGTTGCCATGGGCACGGTCACGCGCGAAAGTGCCGCCGTGGCCGAGGGGCAAACCGGGCGGATGCTTTACGCGCGTTTGGACAGCGCCCCCGGATTTCGACCCGGCGATTTCGTGACGGTTCAGGTGCAAGAACCGGAGCTGGCCGATGTTGCTCTCCTCCCCGCACGTGCGGTTGCGGCCAATGGCACGGTGCTTGCGGTCACCGATCAAAGCCGCCTTGAAGAGGTGCCCGCGCCTATTTTGCGCCGTCAGGGGGACGATGTGATCGTCGATGTCCGCGCGATTTCCGGGCGTCAGGTCGTTTTGGAGCGCTCGCCACTTTTGGGCGCGGGCATTCGCGTCAAAGTCAACGGCGCGCAACGCGGTGACGCGCAAGCTCCAGAGGGAGTGGAGGCCACACTGGTCAAACTCACCCCGGAACACCGCGAAAAACTTTTGGCCTTTGTCGCCAGCAACACGCAGATGCCCGAAGAGGTGCGCGCCCGGATCACCGAACAACTGGCCGCCGATGAAGTGCCGACTGAGCTGATCACCCGCCTCGAAGACCGGATGGGGAGCTAAACATGAGCGCCACATTGGGCAAAGCCAAAGGCATCCTGTCGTATTTCACCCGTCACGGCACGGCTGCGAACCTTGTTTTGGTGATCTTGATCGTGGCGGGTCTGGCCGCGCTGCCGCGGATGCGGGCGCAATATTTTCCTGATGTTGTGGTTGATACGGTGCGGGTTTCGGTCGCATGGAAAGGGGCCGGGGCGGAAGATGTCGACAATGCCATCGTTCAGCTTTTGGAACCCACGCTTTTGGCCGTCGAAGGCGTGACTGAAAGCAGCGCGAGTTCAACCGAGGGGCGCGCGTCGATCAGCCTTGAATTCGAACCCGGCTGGGACATGCAACGCGCCGCCGACGACGTGAAGGCCGCGATTGATGCCGAGACCGATTTGCCGGAGGGCGCGGACGATCCGGTCATTCGTTGGGGCGGATGGACGGATTCGGTCACCGATGTGGTGATCACCGGACCTGTAGGTCTCGATCAATTGGCGCGGTTTGCCGATGAATTGGTGGCGCGGCTTTTTGCCCGCGGTGTGACGAAAACAAGTATTTCAGGTGTTGCTGCCTCCGAGATGATTGTCGAAGTGCCGACCCTCAATCTCATCCAGCACGACATTTCCATGGCCGAGATCGCCAGTGCGATTGCGGCCGAGACCGACACAAGCCCCGCGGGCAATGTCGGCACAGGTGGTGCGCGGGTGCGCGCGGGGGTTGAGAAACGTGAGGCGGCGGATATTTCCGCCATCGTGTTGCGCCGCAATGAGGATGGGTCGGAATTGACCATCGGCGATGTGGCGACGGTTCGGGTCAATGGCGTTGACCGCAATGAGGCGTTTTTTGTTGGCGACAATTCCTCGGTCTCGGTGCAAGTCGCGCGCTCGGATCAAGGGGATTCGATTGAAATTCAGCGGATCGTCGAAGAGGTCAGCGCCGAGATGGGACTGACCCTGCCCGACGGGGTGACACTCGATCTGTTTCGGACCCGCGCCGAGGCGATCCAGGCAAGGCTCGATCTGTTGCTGTCCAATGGCGCGATGGGGCTTGGGCTTGTCGTGATCTTGTTGTTCCTGTTCTTGAACGCGCGCACGGCAATCTGGGTGGCAGCGGGCATTCCAGTTGCGATGTTGTCAGCGATTGCGATGATGTATTTGGCCGGGCTGACGCTCAACATGATCTCGCTGTTTGCGCTGATCATCACCTTGGGTATCGTTGTCGATGATGCGATTGTCGTTGGTGAACATGCGGATTTTCGCGTCAGGCGGTTGAAAGAAGGGCCGGTTGAGGCGGCGGAAAATGCCGCGCGGCGGATGTTCGCGCCAGTGTTTTCCTCAACCATCACCACGGTGATCGCCTTTTTTGGCCTGACGGTGATTTCGGGTCGCTTTGGCGATATGATCTCTGATATTCCCTTTACGGTGATCGTGGTTTTGATGGCCTCGCTTTTGGAATGTTTCATCATTCTGCCCAATCACCTCAGCCATTCCATCGCCTCCACCGCAAAGTCGCATTGGTATGACTGGCCCTCGCGTCAGGTCGACAAGGGGTTTCATGTCTTTCGCGAACGCCTGTTCCGGCCCTTGGTCGGCTGGTCGGTCAAACTGCGTTATCCATTGCTCGCCGGGATCGTGCTTTTGCTGGCGATGCAGGTGTCTTTGGTGATCACCGGGCAGGTGCAATGGCGGTTTTTCAATTCGCCGGAACAGCCGTTGATCTCTGGCAATTTCGCCATGGTGCCAGCGGCGGAGCGCGCTGACACATTTGCCATGATGCGCGAATTACAACGCGCCACCGAGGCCGTAGGCAGGCGCTATGAAGAGCAATATGGCACCAATCCCGTCGCCTATGCCGTGGCGCAAATCGGGTCGAATGCCGGGCGGGGCCTGTCTGGGACGGACACCAAAGAGGACTACCAACTTGGCGGGTTGTCGATCGAATTGATCGACGCGGACCTGCGGCCCTATTCGTCTTATGCCTTTGTTGAGGACCTGCAAGCCGAGGTGGTGAACCATCCTTTGGCGGAAACCGTGTCGTTTCGGCGTGGCCATTTTGGCCCCGGCGGTGATGCGATTGATGTCGATCTGTATGGTGCGGAGTCGGCGACACTCAAGGCGGCGGCAGAGGCGCTCAAAACCCGGCTGGCACAGTTCCCGGAAGTTTCGGCGTTGGAAGACAGCCTCGCCTATGACAAAGAAGAGTTGATCTTGGAGTTGACGCCACAGGGCGAGGCGCTTGGGTTTTCTATCGACACATTGGGCGCGACCTTGACCCATCGCTTGGGCGGGATCGAGGCCGCGACCTATCCCGAAGGCGTGCGCACCGCGACGGTGCGGGTCGAATTGCCCGAAGGCGAATTGACCGCCGATTTCATGGACCGTACCCAAATGCGCGCCAGTTCGGGCGTTTATGTGCCGCTGTCTGACATCGTCTCGGTGACGCGCCAGACCGGGTTTTCCACGGTACAACGCGAAAACGGTCTGCGCCTTGTCTCGGTCTCAGGTGATTTGAGCGAAGACAACCCGGCCCGCGCTTCAGACATCCAAGCAGCGATCACAGACGAGATCTTGCCCGCCTTGGACGAAGAATTCGGCATCACCCATCGGGTCTCTGGCCTCTCAGAGCAAGAGAACCAATTCCTCTCCGATGCGATGTTGGGTCTGGGCGGCGTGTTGATCGGGATTTACCTGACGCTGGCGTGGATTTTCTCAAGCTGGACGCGGCCTGTTGTGGTCATGTCGGTTATTCCCTTTGGCCTCATCGGTGCCATTCATGGCCATGCGATTTGGGGCATTCCCCTGTCGATGTTCTCCGTTGTCGGCCTGATCGGCATGACCGGGATCATCATCAACGATTCGATTGTTTTGGTCTCGACCGTGGATGAATATGCCAAAGAACGCGGCCTGATTCCGGCGATCATTGATGCCGCAACCGACCGTTTGCGCCCCGTGATGTTGACGACGCTGACCACGGTTTTGGGTCTTGCGCCGCTCTTGTACGAACGCTCCGCCGATGCGCAGTTTCTCAAGCCGACGGTGGTCACCCTGTCCTATGGGCTTGGGTTTGGCATGGTGGTTGTGTTGATGCTGGTGCCTGCGATTCTTGCGATGCAACTGGATGTGGCGCGTCAGATGGCGGCCCTGCGCCGCGCTGTGCGCCATCCGCGCCGGGCCGGGCTTGTGGGCTCTGCGATCTTGGCTGCGGGGGCTTTCGCGGCTTTGTGGTTCGCGCTGACGCTGGGGCAAGTGATGGTCTTTGGTGCGCTGTCACCGCTCTTTGGCGGTGGCGGGATTGGCGCGGCTTTGGCGCTGTTCCTTGGCGGATTATGTGTGAGCTTTGCGCTGTTGTATGTCGGTATCGCAGGGCGGATGGCGCGTCGGCACAAAGCGAGCTGATTGCTTATGATCCGCCGGTACAGCCCTGTGCCTCATAGGCCTGCCCGCCGCCGATGACGGTGATGGTCAAGGCCGAGCGATCCACCATAAACGGTTGCGCGTCAGATGGGACCAGATCGCTTTGCACCGAAACCGAACCACCGCTGCGGGTGACCATCGCCTCCGACACCCACATATAGCGGTCCGGGTGTTCAACAATCGCCACTTCGCGCGGACCCAAATGCGGCACATTGAGCGTTGCGGTCAGGCGCATCCCGTCGGACAGGGGGGTCGCGCTACAGCGCGCGCCCGTGATCTTTTGCGGTTGATCGGTCAGTGCTTTGCGAATCTGGCCGCTGTCCGCGAGAGAGCCGGTCCGGGCATTTTGCGCGAATGTTGCGCCGATTGCGGCCTGTAAGGGCATACAAATATCGTTGCACACGCCAAGGTCCATCACCCCATCCAGAGCAATGTCTCCCGCCGCGTTTGGCGTGATCTCGATCGGCAAAACCACCTCGCGCTCATAGCCCAGATACCACATGCCATTCTGGGAAAAGAGTTCGGGCACTGGCCAGTGCACCGTGACGGCAGAGACATTTTCAGACCCGCTCCAATCAAATTGCGGCGGGATACCCGCCTCGCCGGGCGCGCGCCAATAGGTGTGCCAGCCGGGGGCCAATGTGATGCGAATGGCGGCCATCTGATGGCCATTGTCCATCTGCCATCCGGGCAGAACCTCGATCCGCGCCATATCTGCCGGGCTTTCGGCCACGGCGGCAGGTGCGAAACCAAGACTGGCAAAACCAAGATTGGCCAAACCAAAACAGGCGGCGACGAATGTGTTTGAGATCGGGTATGTCATGGCACCCATATAGACACGGGATGCGGTCACACAAACTCACATTTGAGAGACAGCACCGCTCGCGCGGTTTTGTGTTGCGGCGCAACCGCGATTTTGGCGAGGAATGCCCCGCGGCCACTTGCGTTCAGGGCTGGCTTCAGGTGAGGTGGGGGTATGGTACACCCCGCTCCCATAGAGACCTCAGAGTTGACTGGAAAGCTTTTGATCGCGATGCCGGGAATCGGCGATCCGCGCTTTGAAAATGCCGTGGTGTTTCTTTGTGCTCATTCGTCTGACGGCGCGATGGGGTTGATTATTAACAAAACCTCAACCGAGATCGCCGTCTCCGATGTGTTTGAGCAACTCGACATTCGTGCCACACCTGAGATGCAACCGATCCCGGTCTATTTTGGTGGCCCGGTTGAACTGGGCCGTGGCTTTGTGTTGCACAGTACGGATTATGCCGCCGATCATGCCTCGATGCATGTGGGAGAACAGTTTTCCATGACGGCCTCGCGCGAGATTTTGCGCGATATGGCGCGCGGTGCCGGGCCGGATGAGCGGTTGCTGTGTCTGGGATATGCGGGTTGGGGGCCGGGCCAGTTGGAGGAGGAGATTGTCAAAAACGGCTGGCTGGCCTGTGATGCGAACCCGGAGATTGTGTTTTCGACGCCGGATTGGGCCAAATGGCAGGCGGCGCTGAAGTCACTTGGCGTGAGCCCGGCGGTTTTGTCATCAAATGCGGGCCGCGCGTGACGCAGCGTTTGGGTTGGGTGCCCGCACCCGCTTCGTTACGCTTCTCGTCAATCGTCGGGGTGTCCCGACCCAGGCTTGACAAAAATCTGCTGCAACCTGTCGATGTTTTGCGAGCAGAAGGAGACCCACATGACCTATCGCGCCCCGGTTTCTGAGTATCAGTTTATCTTTGATCACATCGTTGATTTTGCGACTGTTCTGGAAACGGACACCTTTGCCGAGATTGATGCCGACACGGTTCGGGCCATTCTGAATGAGGCGGCCAATCTCACCAGCGATGTGATCGCACCGCTGGATCGGGGCGGGGATGTGACGCCCGCCACTTTGGTGGATGGCGTGGTTAAAACCTCTCCGGGCTTTGGCGATGCCTTGACGCAAGTGGCCGAAGGCGGGTGGATCGGCATGTTGGCAGACCCGGAAAATGGCGGGATGGGTCTTCCGCTTACGGTGGCGACGGCCGTGAATGAAATGATGTCGGGCGCTTGCCTGTCTTTGTCGCTTTATCCGCTGATGACACAGGGGCAAATCGAGGCCTTGGAACATCACGCCAGCGACGAGATCAAAGCGCTTTACCTGCCGAAGCTGATTTCGGGCGAATGGTGCGGCACGATGAACCTCACCGAATCCGGGGCGGGCTCTGACGTGGGCGCGCTGCGGACCAAGGCGACGCGCAATGACGACGGGTCCTACGCCATCACCGGGCAGAAGATTTTTATCACTTGGGGCGACAATGATTTTTCCGAAAACGTCTGTCACCTTGTCTTGGCGCGTTTGCCGGATGGGGTCGAAGGGACCAAGGGCATTTCGCTGTTCATGGTGCCAAAGATCATCCCGAATGCGGATGGCTCGTTGGGAGAGACCAATAGCCTCAAGGTTGTGAGCCTTGAGCATAAGCTCGGCATTCACGGGTCTCCCACCTGTGTGATGGCCTATGAAGGGGCCAAGGGCTGGCTTGTCGGGCGCGAGCACGAAGGCATGAAATGCATGTTCACCATGATGAACAACGCCCGCTTGGGCGTGGGGGTTCAGGGGGTTGGTATCGCCGAGGCCGCAACGCAAAAGGCGCTGGCCTATGCCGAAGATCGGGTGCAAGGCGCATCTCCGATTGGTCGGGAGGACGGCAGCATTCTGGATCATGCCGATGTGCGTCGGATGGTGGCGACGATGCGGGCTGAGACCTTTGTGGCGCGGTGTCTTTCGTTGGCCTGTGGTGTGGCGCTTGATCTTGGGCGTACGGAGCCGGACCAACAGGCGCGCGGGGCGTTTTTGATCCCGATCACCAAGGCATTTTCCACCGACATTGGCCATGAGGTCGCCCAAACCGGCGTTCAGGTCCACGGCGGCATGGGCTACATCGAAGAAACCGGTGCGGCGCAATATGCCCGCGATGCCCGCATCACCTCGATTTATGAGGGCACGAATGGCATTCAGGCGATGGACCTTGTGGGGCGTAAATTGATGGATGGCGGCGATGCGGCCTTTGCCATTTTGGACGAGATCGAAGCCTTTGCCGAAGAGGCGCGGGCGGTGTTGCCGCGTCGCGCGATTGCGGTGTGGAATGCGGCGGAGACCCTGCGCGAAGGGGTTGAAACCATGTTGGCGTTGCCGATGAATGACCGTTTTGCCGGCGCTGTGCCGTTTTTGCGGGCCTTTGCACGGGTGCTGGGCGGGCATTATCACCTCAAAGCGGCGATTGCCGAGGGCGGTGAGGGCAAGCATTCACGGCTTGCGGCCTTCTATATTAAACGTCTATTGCCTGAACACACCGCTCTTTTGGCGCAGGCGCGCCTTGGCGCGGCGGATGTCTATGCTTTGAGTTCTGAGGATCTGACCGCCTGATGACTGCTCCCATCCGCACGCCGTTTGATCCGCCCGAAATGGGCGAGGTCGTTGAGATTGCGCAAGGTGTGCTTTGGACCCGGATGCCTTTGCCGATCCCTTTGGCGCATGTGAATTGCTACCTCTTCGAGGAGGCCGATGGCTGGACCGTAGTGGACACCGGCGTCGATACTGCCAAAACGCGGCGACTGTGGCAGCGGCTGATCGACGGGGTTTTGGGCGGCAAGCCGATCCACCGCGTCATTGCCACCCATCATCATCTGGATCACATCGGTCTTGCGGGCTGGTTTGTGTCCGAACATGGCGCGGGCCTGACCACCACCCGCACCGCCTATCTGATGGCGCGGATGCTGCAGCTTGATGTGCAAGAGGCTCCAACCCCTGAAATGTGTGCCTTTTGGCGCTCCTGCGGCATGGCGTCCGAGGTCTATGACAAACGTCTCACCGAACGCCCGTTCAACACCGCCGATGCGGTGACGCCAATCCCGCTTGGGTATACCCGCCTGCGCGAGGGCGATGAGATTGAGATCGGTGGTCGCATGTGGGACGTGCGCTGTGGCAATGGCCATGCGCCGGAACACGCGACATTTTGGAGCCGGGATGCGGATTTGGTGATTGGCGGGGATCAGCTTTTGGGCGCGATCTCTCCCAACCTCGGAGCCTCAGCGACTGAACCTTTGGCCGATCCGGTAGGGGAATGGATCACCTCTTGTGAGGGCTTCGTGCCCCATGCGCAAGACAGCCATCTTGTTATGACTGGGCATAAATTGCCCTACACGGGTCTGCCTGCGCGGTTGCGGCAATTGCTTGACAATCACCACCATGCGCTCGCCCGCCTGATTGAGACCCTAAAAGAGCCACATACTGCCTGCGATTGTTTCGATGTGCTGTTTCGTCGCAAGATCAAGGAGGGCGAATACGGCCTTGCGATGGTCGAAGCCATGGCCCATTGCCGCCATCTTGAAGCACAAGGATTGGCCACCGGGCACGTCCGCGAGGATGGGGCGATCCTGTGGCAGGTGACGCAGGTATAGGCCCTGGATGGCTCAAGCAAAGCGACTTGTGGCTGATCTGAAACAGATTACCCCCTGATCGTACCCTCTGGATGCAAGCAACGGGTGACAGGCCGATCTGAATCGTCTAATTCAATGCCAAAGAAGATAAAAGGACACGCACAATGGCTGAGTATAAACACGGCGAAATGGATACTTCGGTTCAGGAAAAGACCTTTGCAGGCTTTATCAAATGGTCCACCTGGGTGGCGGGCGCTGCGATTTTCGCTTTGATTTTTATGGCTGTTTTCAACAGCTAAGCCTCGTTTAGGAGTCGGACAGTTCGGATGTTCTCTCGCGTTTTCTGGCTCCTGAGCCTTTTGGTCCTGACGGCCTGTGGAGCCGCCGAGCCCAAATGGGCCCCTGACGATGAGGTCGCGCGCGCGCATTATGTGCATGGCGCGCCCTACACGTTGACCCTGTTCACGGTGATCGGCAATCGCAGCGGCGGCGGGGCACATTCATCCTTGTTGGTCAATGCGCCGTCCGAGCGTGCGATTTTTGACCCTGCAGGCACGTTTTACCACCCGCATTTGCCCGAGCGTAACGATGTGCACTATGGCATGAGTGACGCCGCCGTGGCCTTTTACATAGATTACCATGCGCGCGTGACGTACCATGTGGTTGAACAGACCATCGTCGTCAGCCCTGAAGTCGCGCAGCTCGCGTTGTCAAAAATTCAGGCCCATGGCGCGGTGGCGAAGGCGCATTGTACCGATAGTATTTCGGGTATTTTGTCTGATCTGCCGGGGTTTGCCGGTGCACCAAACACGATGTTCCCCAAAAAACTGATGACGTGGTTCGGCACGTTTGAGGGCGTCAGCGAGAAAAAGCATTATGACGACAGCCCGGATGAGAACGGGCGCCTCATTGAAGCCCCGCCGCTGTTGCTACGTCACAGGCAGGGTGCCTGAGTCACCCTATCAACGCGCCGAAGCCGAAAAACAGCCCAAGCCCGATCAAAATCGCCCAAAGCACATTGCGGGTTAAAATCCCCACGGCAATGGTGGCCGCTGCACAGCCCAATCGCAGTGGGTCAAAGGCGTTTTCACCCTGCCCCAGTAGCATCGGTGCAACCACTGCGGGCAGTACCGCCACGGGCGTATAGCGCAGCAGGCGCAAGAGCCAATTGGGCAAAGGACGGTCACCGACAAAGCCCAAAAATGCAAAGCGGATCAAAAACGTACCCGCCGCCATAGACAGGATGATGGTCCAGATTTGACCTGTCGTGGCTTCGATCATGATGCGGCCTTTCGGTGTTCCATCCAAATCTCAACCTGTGCGCCAACGACCAAAGCAACCGCCGCAGCGACCAAAAGCCCGGAGCCAAAGGGCATAAAGCTCAGGGCCAGCACCAACACGACAGAGGTAAGCGCCGCCGCCAAATGCGCCAGTGTTTTCAACATCGGTGAGACCACGGCCAAAAAGGTGATTGGCACGGCGAAATCGACGCCGAGATCGGTGGGGATTTTCTCGCCCAACACCGCGCCGGTAAAGGTCAGCGCATACCATCCAATGCCAAGCGGGATGGCGACGCCAAAGAAATAGCCGAGCTTTTCAGAGACGCTCAGGTCGGGTTCTTTTTCGAATTTGATCGTCGAGAGCGCATAGGGTTGATCATAGAGCATATAGGCAGCAAAGGCGCGGGTCAGCAGCGAGGATTTGCCAATATGCGGGGTGATCGAAGCGGAATACATCCCCATGCGCAGATTGACGGCCAAAGCGGTGGCGATGACGATCACCGTGGGGGCGTTTTCCGTCATCAATTGCAAAGCGGCCAATTGCGCCGATCCGGCGATGACAAGCACGGAAAACCCCATGACTTCCACGATGTTCAGCCCGGCTTGCGTGGCAATTGCGCCAAAAATTGCGGCAAAGGGCCAGAGCACGATGTGAAACGGCAAACCGTCTTTGATGCCTATAAGGAACTGTCGCGAGGCGGGAGATTTAAACATGGATCTGTCACTTTTGGGGTCATGCCAACCTAAGGCATGTGTTCGCGCATGACCAATGTCGATTTGTGAATATGGGTTTTGCAAATGGTGATCAGACGGGGTCGATCAACAGGCGGGGTCGATCAATCAAACGTCCCGGTGACCCGCCCCAAAAGCATAAAGGCACGCGCGGTACGGGTGTCGGAGAGGGCGGAAATTTCTTCGTCCGTTGCGGTCTGTTCAAACTCGGCAAATGTTTTGTCGAATTTGCGCAGGAAATGGTGCACCGCATCGCGAAACACCGCATCCTGTTTCATCCGCCCCGAAGCCAAAGCCAAAGACGACCGATCCCGAACGCCGCCCAATGGCGCGACCGAATGGCCACGCTCTCCGGTGGCGAAGCGTCGCCACACCTCGGGCTTGGCACGGTCAGGACGCAGGTCGTCCATGTAAATCCCGTCTTGTGACAGCAGGGTCAAGACGTCCTGTGCGGCGTGAACCAATTGGCTGACCTTACGGTCAGACAAGGCGCGGCGCAGGGCGCGAAAACCCTCTTTGTCCTCGGCGGTTTCGGGGAAATTCAAAGCCTTGATAAAATCCGCGACCGAAAGGGGCGGTGCGAGGGATTCGGAGGGGGTGCCAAGCGCCAGCGAGGCCTGTTCTTCGATCAGCGCAGGCGAGGGGATCGCCAATTTGTCCTCCGGCGGCGTGGTGCCGGGGCGGATCGAGGTGAACATCGCAAGGGTGGATTCGGTTTTTCGCTGAGCCGCGACAATCTCTTCGAGCTTTTTTTCAACGCTGCTGGATGCCGTGCCGCCGTGTTGTTGCGCCAGATAGGATTGACGCATGGCAGAGATCGCCGCCTGAAGGCGGCGGCTCTCCTCTCGCATCGTGACCGACGCCCGCACCGCCAAGGCCCCGACCCAAATCATCGCCACGGGCATGAAAATCGCGATCAACATCATGACAAAGCGGATGCTGTCAAAATCGTCCGTGCCTTTGCCGACGATCAGAAAATAGCCAATGGTCAGCGCCAGCCAGAACAACGACAGGACTGCCGCGATCATTTCTGTCGCGGTGATCCGAGGGGCGTCATCGGGGCGTTGATACACGCCAAGTTCAATTTTTTTGGGACCTTCGTCTGCCAAAGGGGCCTCCACGACCGCGTCTATAAGGTTAAATATACGCGATCTTGAGGATTTCGTAGCTCTTTTCACCGCCGGGCGTGCGCACTTCGACGCTGTCGCCCTCTTCTTTGTTGATCAAGGCGCGCGCCAAGGGGGAGGCGATGTTCAACAGCCCGTTTTCGATATCGGCCTCGTGTTGGCCAACGATCTGATAGGTTTTCTCTTCGTCGGTGTCTTCATCCACGATTGTCACCGTGGCGGAGAATTTCACAGCGCCGGAAAGTGTTTTTGGATCAACGACTTCGGCCAGGGACAACACGCCCTCAAGCTCCTTGATCCGGCCTTCGATAAAGCTCTGTTTTTCACGCGCAGAATGATATTCGGCATTCTCTGACAGATCGCCAAGCTCGCGGGCTTCGGCAATCGCCTGAATGACAGCCGGGCGTTCCACCGACTTGAGTTTTTTCAGCTCGCTGCTCAACGCGGTGTTGCCCGCGCGCGTCATGAGAATTTTTTCCATCAGGCCACTCATCTGCACGAAAAAAGCGCTGCGAGGTCGGAGCCTCCGCGCGCTTTGGTTATCACAATTTATACTCCCAACTGACCCGGAATAGGGGCAGATTGCAAGGGCTCAGTTGTGCGGTGCCCGACATGATGCCTGACATGGCGTGGTTTTAGGGGGTGGCCTGGTTGATGAGGGGCGATTCTTTTGGGGCAGACTGTGTGCTCTGCATGTAGCCTTATGAGATAATTGAGGTGTGGCGCGGGGCTTTGGTCACTTTTGATGCGGCGCTGCGGCGCTTTATCGATGTTTACGCCCAAGGGACGCCACGAAAAACACCATCTGAAATTGACCCGGCTATGGCTTAGCGGTTAGGTAAGCGCCGAAAAGCTGTTTGATCTGGGAGAAACTTTATGTCGAATGTCGAACGTGAGGCGATGGAATATGACGTCGTTATCGTTGGTGCCGGACCTGCGGGTCTCTCTGCTGCGATCCGCCTCAAACAGCTGGATGAGGACCTCAACATTGTTGTGTTGGAGAAGGGCTCCGAAGTGGGCGCGCATATCCTGTCCGGTGCCGTGCTCGACCCCTGTGGCCTTGACGCGCTGATACCGGATTGGAAAGAGCGCGGTGCGCCGATTTCCACCAAAGTCACCGAAGACCATTTCCACCTTTTGGGCGAAGCGGGTTCCATTCGTATCCCAAATACGCCGATGCCACCGTTCATGTCGAACCACGGCAAATACATCGTCTCCATGGGCAATGTCTGCCGGTGGATGGCCGAGCAGGCCGAAGGCATGGGCGTCGAGATTTTCCCCGGCATGGCCTGTTCCGAGCTGATCTACGGCGACAACGGCGAAGTCAAAGGCGTGGTTGCGGGCGAGTTTGGCCGTGGGCCGGATGGTGAACCGACCGAGGCCTATGAGCCGGGTATGGAGCTGCACGGCAAATATGTTTTGATCTCCGAGGGCGTGCGTGGATCGTTGGCAAAAGAGATCATCGCCAAATACGACCTGCAAAAAGGTCGCGACGTTCAAAAATTCGGTCTCGGCATGAAGGAAATCTGGGAAATTGACCCGGACAAGCACAAAGAGGGCAAGGTGTGGCACTCGATGGGCTGGCCTTTGAATTCAAATGCGGGCGGCGGTGGATTTATCTATCACGCCGAAAACAATCAGATTTTCATCGGGTTTGTGGTCCATCTGAACTACAAAAACCCCTATGTCTTCCCGTACATGGAGTTCCAGCGCTTCAAACATCATCCGCTGGTGGCGGAGCTTTTGAAGGGCGGCAAACGTGTGGCTTATGGCGCGCGTGCGATCTCCGAGGGCGGCTATCAGTCGATGCCAAAAGCGGCCTTTCCGGGTGGCGCACTGCTTGGCTGTTCCGTCGGTCTGGTCAACGTGCCGCGGATCAAAGGCAACCACAACGCCATGCTGTCCGGCAAAGCGGCGGCGGAGCATGTTGTGGCGGCTCTCAAAGAGGGCCGGTCTGGCGACACGTTGGAAGGCTATGAAACCGAGCTGCGCACTGGCGCTGTCGGCAAGGACCTGAAACGCGTGCGCAATGTCAAGCCGCTCTGGTCGAAATACGGCCTGACGGCATCGCTGATGCTCGGTGGGTTGGATATGTGGACCAATACCCTGTTTGGTGGCTCGCTGTTTGGCACGGTAAAACACGGAAAAACCGATGCGCAATCGACCGGTAAGGCCGATAAATTCAAACCGATCGACTATCCGAAACCCGATGGTGTGATCTCGTTTGACCGGCTGACCAATGTGTCATTTGCCGCGACCAATCACGAAGAAAGCCAGCCCTGCCACCTCAAACTCAAAGATCCGCAAGTGGCGATTGATGTGGATTACAAACAATTCGGCGGCCCGTCCGCCCGCTATTGTCCGGCGGGGGTCTATGAATATCTGACACCCGAAGGGGAAGAGCCGAAATTTGTGGTGAACTTCCAAAACTGCGTGCACTGCAAAACCTGTGACATCAAAGAGGCCAGCCAAAACATCACCTGGACCGTGCCGCAGGGTGGCGATGGCCCGAACTATCCGAATATGTGACTCTCTCACGCCAACGTGTTGACGCAAATGACAGAACGGGGGCCCAGGCGGTCCCCGTTTGCGTTGCAGCCGCCCGGTTTGAACGATAGGCTTTGCGCAGATAACGCGAAGGAGATTTCTGGTGACACACCGCGCGGGTTTTTCGCTTTCGGCCCTGACCGCCGTCGGACTGATTTTAGGCGTCGGGCTTTTCAACCCGTCTCCGGTCTCGGCGGATGCGGGTGCCTATCTTGCGGCGCGCCAGGCGACAATGGATCGCAGTTTTCGCGACCTTGTGGGCTATGCGACGCGCTCGCTGGCCTCTGATCCGCAAAACCCGGTCCTGCTCGAATCCGTGATCTCGGGCCATATCTCCATGGGCAACTTTGATCAGATCAGGGGTTACGCCACCGTGTTGCGCAACCTTGAACCCGGCAATCAAATCGCCGCCATGGGCAATCTGACGCTACTGGCGCGTGATGAGGATTATGATGGTGTGATTGCGGCCCTTGATGAGGGACAAAGTATTTCTACCGTCGTTGACGGGATGGTGCATGCTTGGGCTTTCGTCGGCAAAGGCGATATGTCCAGTGCTCTGGCCCTGTTTGACAGCACGGTTGATGCGGGGCAGGGATTTGAGTTTTTTGGGCCTTATAACAAGGCCCTGGCCCTCGCCCTCGTAGGGGATTACGAAGGCGCGCTTGAAACGCTGTCTTCGGTTGGCATGCCCGCTACGCGTTCTGCCGTCATCGCACAAGCCCAAATTCTTAGCCAATTGGAGCGCAATGACGAGGCGCTTACCCTGATCAATGACAGTTTCGGACCGGCCAGTGATGCGCAAATCGACGCTCTCAAAGCCGCCCTGAGTGCGGGCGAAAACGTGCCGTTCACAGTCGTGCGCAGTGCGCGGGACGGTATGGCGGATGTGTTTTTCGCCGTGGCGTCCGCCCTAGATGGCGGGCTTGATGATGGCTACACGCTTTTGTACGCGCGCATTGCCCAGGAATTGCGCCCGGATGAGGCCAATTATGCGTTGTTCAGCGCTGCGCTTTTGGAGCGGCTCGACAATTACGATCTTGCCACCAGCGCTTTTGACGCCATTGGTGTTGATGATCCGGCCTATCCGATGGCCACGCTTGGCCGCGCCGAAGCGCTGCGGGCGGCGGGCAAAGACGATGCCGAGCTTGAGGTTTTGCGCCAGTTGACGAAATCCCATCCTGAATTGGATGACGGGCATATCGCGCTTGGCGATGCGTTGCGTCGCCATGAACGCTATGCGGAAGCGGCCGAGGCCTACACCGTTGCAATTGATCTCAATCGGCCGCCCAGCCGGGCACAATGGCCGCTCTATTTCACCCGTGGCATCGCCTATGAGCGCGAAGGTGTTTGGGACAAGGCCGAGGCCGATCTGCGTCAGGCGCTTGCACTGGAACCCGATCAGCCGCAGGTGCTGAATTACCTTGGCTATTCTTTCCTTGAGATGAAAACCAACCTTGATGAAGCCATGGGGATGATCCGCAAGGCCTCTGCCGCGCGTCCGAATGATGGCTATATCACCGACAGTCTGGCGTGGGGGCTGTACCTTTTGGGTCGCTATGATGAAGCCGTCGATCCAATGGAACGCGCCGCCGCATTGATGCCGGTCGATGCGGTGGTGAACGATCACTTGGGGGACGTCTATTGGGCGGTGGGGCGCGAACGCGAGGCACGGTTTCAATGGGAACGCGCCCTGTCCTTTGATCCCGAGGAGGATGAGGCCAAGCGTATTCGCCGCAAACTGGAGGTGGGGCTGGACCGGGTGTTGGGTGAGGAGGGGCTCGCGCCCACGCGCCCCTTGGATGATGGCTAACCCCATATGATCACAAAGATTTTTGCTCCGGCCAAGATCAACCTTGCCCTACATGTCACCGGGCAACGGTCGGATGGCTATCACCTGTTGGACAGCCTTGTGGCCTTCGTCGATCTCGGCGATCAGATCATCGCCGCACCTGCCGTGCAATCGTCCCTGACGGTGACGGGTCCCTTTGCCGAGGGTGTGCCTGCCGATGGCACCAACCTTGTGTTGAAAGCGGCGGCTTTGGCCGGGCGGCCGATGGCCCTGACGCTTGATAAACATTTGCCGCCGGCCTCCGGCATTGGGGGCGGATCGGCGGATGCGGCGGCGACATTACGCGCGGCGGCCCGTTTGGGAATTCAGCCGGTGACCGCCGATCAGGCGCTGTCGCTGGGCGCGGATGTCCCCGTTTGTTTGCGCTCGAAGCCGGTGCGGATGTCGGGGATCGGCGAGGGGCTGACCCCCGTCGTCATGCCCGCGCTGCATCTGGTGTTGGTCAACCCTCGGGTCGAAGTGTCGACGCCGGAGGTGTTCGCCCGCCTTGAGCGCAAAGACAATATGCCGATGCCCGATAAGTTGCCGCGTTGGCCGGACACCTTGGCTTTTGTCGATTGGTTGAGCACTCAGCGCAACGATCTTGAACGACCTGCAGTGAAACTTGTGCCTGAGATTGCAGCGGCTTTGGCGGCTTTGGCGCTGGCCCCAAAAGTGCAAATGGTGCGGATGTCGGGGTCCGGTGCGACCTGTTTTGGTCTTTTCGAGGATCGTTTGTCTGCGGATGCAGCGGCGGCGCAAATGGCCGCAAGCAATCCGTGGTGGTGGGTCAAATCGGCCAGCACGCTGCCGGGCTAAGGCGCGCTATCGTTTGGCGCAGCCGAGCCACATATTAAATTAGCGCAGCCGAGCCACGACATAATCCGCGATGTCCGACAGCATGTGAACAACCTCACCCGCAGGCAGCACAGACAGCGCCGCCTTGGCTTTTTCCGCCCAGTCCAGCGCCACCTCTCGGGTCTCTTCGAGCGCATTGTGGCGGTTCAACAGTGCGATGGCATGGTCCAGATCGCCGTCGTCCTGCTTACCCTTCTCGATGGTTTTCACCCAAAAGGCGCGCTCTGTTTCGTCCGCCTTGGCAATCGCTTTGATCAACGGCAGGGTCAGTTTGCGTTCGCGGAAATCGTCGCCGATGTTTTTTCCGGTCTGCGCCGAGCCCCAATAATCCAAAAGATCATCGACGATCTGAAACGAAATCCCAAGCGCATCGCCATAGTCAAACAGCGCATTGACCACCGCGTCATCGGCATCGGCCAAAACGCCACCGACTTCGGTCGCCGCCGAAAACAGCGCTGCGGTTTTGCCGCGCACGACTTGCAGGTACACGCCTTCGTCGGTCTTCAAATCCTGCGCCGCAGTCAGTTGCAACACTTCGCCCTCGGCGATGGTCGCGGAGGCGTTGGAGAGGATCTGCAACACGCGCATGTTGTCGGCATCTGTCATCAACTGAAATGCGCGGGCAAAAAGATAATCCCCCACCAGCACCGAAGATTTGTTGTCCCACAACAGGTTCGCCGTGGGACGCCCGCGCCGCTGTGCGCTTTCATCGACCACATCATCATGCAACAGCGTGGCGGTGTGGATGAATTCGACCGTGGCGGCGAGGTGAATGTGATAGGGGCCCGTGTAGCCACAGGCCTTGGCCGCCGCCAGCGTCAACATTGGACGCAACCGTTTGCCGCCCGCCTCGATCAAATGCGCGGTGACTTCGGGAATGCGTGGCGCGTGCTCAGAAGACATGCGTTCACGGATCAGGGCGTTGACGGCCTCAAGCTCGGGCGCAAGATATGCGGCCAATTGCTCATGCGGTTTGATCGCCGCTCGTTTTGTCACCTCACCCAAACTCATGGGACACTCCTTGTCTCGACAAACCCCTCGGTCTGTCTTTAAATCAAGTGATGAAACAGCTCCTGCGCACAACCGACCTGACCCAGATCATCTATGCCAAAGCCATCTTGTCCGGGGAGGATATAGACTGCTTTGAAATGGACGTCCATATGAGCGTCCTTGAGGGCAGTCTTGGCATATTGCCGCGTCGATTGATGGTCTTAGACGAGGATCTCAATCAGGCGCGGCGGATTTTGCGCGATCATGATTTTGAGTTGGAAGATCTGTGAGTTCGGAGACGACGGAGACCTGTGACGCGTTTTTGGGCGGGCGGGTGCAGCTTTACCAACCGGCAGACGGCTATCGCGCCGGTGTCGATCCGGTTATGTTGGCGGCGGCGACGCCTGCGCAGCCCGGACAGCATGTGTTGGAATTGGGCTGTGGGGCAGGGGCCGCGTTGCTGTGCTTGCATGCGCGCGTTGCGGGGCTGTCGCTGACCGGGGTTGAGATGCAGCCGATGTATGCCGAACTGGCTCGCCGCAATGCGGCTCTGAACGGTGCCGATATGAGGGTTGTGGAGGCCGATTTGAGGCATCTGCCGCCGGATATAAAGGCGCGCGGATTTGATCATGTGATCGCCAATCCGCCCTATTATGACCGCGCCCGTTCGACGTCGTCCATCAATGCCGGGCGGGATATGGCCCTTGCGGGTGACACGCCACTGAGTGATTGGATTGAGGTGGCCGCGAAACGGCTTGCGCCCAAAGGCTATCTGACGATGATCCAAAAGGCGGATCGCCTCCCGGACATCTTGACACCGCTGATGGCACGGCTTGGCTCTGTCCGGGTGCGTGCCATTCAGCCGCGTGTGGGGCGTGTGGCCGAGTTGGTGATTGTTCAGGCGCGCAAGGGCGGGCGGGCGGCGTTTGTGATGGAGCCGCCGCTGATCATGCATGAGGGCGAGCGACATCTGCGCGATGGTGAAAGCTACACGGCTCAGGTGTTAACCATTTTGCGCGAAGGCGGGGATTTGCCCTGGGGGCATTAATCCTTTGGCAATATTTCGCGCGCAACCCTGAGCGCGTCATTTTGTTCCAAAACAAACCCGTGACACGACTCAAAATCTATGGTGCACTTGTTACATAGCTTTTACATTGAAGCTAAATCAAACAGAGAGGAGAAGACATGAGCTTGGTTTCCCATATTGAGGAATTGAAGAAAAAGCACAAATCCCTCTCCGAAGCCGTCGAAATCGCGCAACGCTCCCCAAGCGCAGACGACCTTCGGATCGCAGACCTGAAAAAGCAAAAACTCCGGATCAAGGAAGAGATCGCGCGTTTGAGCACGACCTAAAACGTTATTAAAGCGTCACACCTTTCACCTGAGACAGGGAAAAGGTGTGACGCTGTCAGACATATTAATGTTGTGGGCGTTCCGCCATAAACCCGTGAAACAGGTTTATGGCGGAACGCTTTAAGTACAGATCATCATCCGGTCTGGCGGCTTGTAAAAGCGGCCAGACCGGCACCAGCAGTAATCAATCCCGCCGAGAGCA
>ERZ1673962.76-NODE-76-length-81984-cov-36.153462_pt1 | contig 81984 bp, 76 predicted proteins | sample MGYA00580188_ERZ1673962 | MGnify/ENA primary metagenome ERZ1673962 (study PRJEB41334, sample SAMN05608104) | rock metagenome | biome: terrestrial subsurface; feature: shale formation; material: shale | place: USA: Pennsylvania ...
GCAATCAGAAATACTGGTGGCTGCATAATGATTGCACTTAATACTTGAATTCGAGGCGTATTAAAACACTGATTGAAGAGTTAAATGCCGTTGTTGTGGAATAATTGAATACTAATAAACAGCCCTTGCGTTTTTCAGGGCTATTTGCAGTTGCACATGATCAGCTTATGTTCATAGCTGACAGTGCATACTGTGGATGATTTTTAATAAACTATGGAGTTATTATGAAAACAGTCGGATATGCAGCAAAAAGCCAAGGTTCTGAGCTTACAGAGTTTTCTTTTGAGCGCCGCGATTTACGAAATAACGATGTAGCAATAGAAATTTTATATTGTGGTGTGTGCCATTCAGACTTACACGCAGTGCGTAACGACTGGGGGGGTAGTAATTACCCATTAGTTCCTGGGCACGAAATTGTAGGTAAAGTAATATCAGTCGGTAGTGATGTAAAAAAATACAAACAAGGCGATACAGTTGCCGTAGGGTGTATGGTTGACTCCTGCCAAAGCTGTGACCAATGTGATAATCACGAAGAGCAATTTTGTCGTGAAGGCATGGTCGGTACTTACAGCGGGACCGATAGAGTTAACGGCGAAATGACTCAAGGTGGTTACTCTAAACATGTTGTAGTACGCGAAGAGTTTGTATTATCAGTGCCTGAAAACTTAGAATTATCGCGCGTGGCGCCGTTACTTTGCGCCGGTATTACTACTTATTCACCGTTACATAAATGGGGTGTAAAAACAGGTAGCCGTGTTGCAGTGGTAGGCCTTGGTGGATTAGGTCATATGGCGGTTAAAAATGCAGTAGCAATGGGGGCAACCGTTACTGTTATTGGTCGTACTGAGTCTAAAAAAGAAGATGCAATTAAGCTCGGCGCACAGCATTATTTAGTATCAAACAATGATGATGAAATGAAAAATGCGCAGTCAGCGTTTGATGTCATTATTGATACCGTGCCTGTAAAGCATGACTTATCAATTTACACACCACTACTTGATATCGATGGTACCTTGGTTATTGTTGGCCAAGTAGGCCCAGTAGATGAGCTAAACACAGTTCCTCTTTTAATGGGTCGTCGTCGTGTGGCTGGCTCGTTAATTGGCGGCATTGCAGAAACACAGCAAATGCTTGATTTTTGTGGTGAGCACAACGTATTGCCAGAGTGTGAAATGATCAACATAGACGAAATTAACACCGCTTATGAGCGTATGGAACGCTCTGATGTGCGATACCGTTTTGTTATTGATATGTCATCTATTAGCGTTTAATACGCTAAAGAGTAAAATGTAAAAAGAGCCGCTTAGCGGCTCTTTTTGTTTTTATTAACAAGGCTGTGCCTGTTTAGTTTTGTTGCCGCTAATTTGTATATAACTAAGCAGCCACATTAACAGCCCACCTAAAAATAAAGCCGCAGCAACATAGCCTGTTTGATTTGGCGCTGCCCCTTTTGCAATAGCAATGCCGCCAACCCAAGGGCCAATAGCATTTGCAATATTAAACGCACACTGCACTAATGCCCCAATCATGGCGTGGCCGTCAGGTGATACATCCATTAATAGCGTTTGCACTAAGGTTGATAGCCCTAAGCTGCAGCCAATAAAAAATATAACCGCATACAGCAGATAAATATTATAGCTGGCACTTACATATGCAAATGCAAAAACAATGGTAGAGGCAAGCGTAAATCCGGTGGTTTTAATCGCTGATTTATCGGCAGCTTTACCTAGTACGTAATTACCGAGCGTAGAGCCAATACCAAACATCACCATAGCAATTGAAATTGTATAGGGCGCGCTCTGAGTGACCTCTAAGATCGTATCGGCCACATAGGTATAAATACAAAATACGCCACCAAAGCCAATAATAACAATCCCTAATATTGACCAAACCAGTTTGTTTTTTAGCACCCCTAATTCGTTGAGTAAGTTAGAAGTATGGGTGTTTTTAACATTAGGCACCACGTTATACACAAAAATAAAGGCAATAAACGCCAACACCCCAGCCGCAGCGAGGCAATAACGCCAACTAAGATTTTGCCCAACCAATGTCACCACCGGCACACCAACGATAGTGGCTATGGTTAAGCCCATAAACACTTTTGACATAAAGCTAGCGCGTTTTCCTTGCGGTGCTATATCAGAGGCCAGTAATAATGCGGCACCAAAATAAGCGCCATGGGGAAGGCCACTTAAAAACCTAAACAGCACCAGTTGTTCTAACGAGGTCGCTAATGCACTTAAACTGTTTGAAATACACATTAAGCTTAAAAATAATAATAGCGCTCGTCGTTTTCGCATATTTGCCGTTGCCAACATTAAAATGGGTGCGCCAACCACCACCCCAAGAGCATAAGCACTAATAGCATAACCACTTTGTGACGGAGTACTGCCAAATGCCTCACTAATTAATGGCAACATAGGCATCATAGAAAATTCAGATAACCCCAAAATAAAAGTACCCAACGCCAGCACAATTAAAATAGCGGTTCTATTGGGCTGACCCGACGGCGATGTAGTATCAACGGCCATATAAAATCCTTGAAGATAATAAATAAAATTTAATAACAAACTAAACGCCAGTGCGTTTAAAAATAAAGCACACACGCTTATTTAGTTGAATGTGGAAATGAGGAGTAAAGAGGCGTGCATTTTAAATTAAAAGCTCTCTTTCGTCATGGACAAACCATAATTTAAGATGAATAAAATTTAACTTAAGCCAACCAAAGGATGGTTAAGTAAGTTCAGCAAAGTATTAACGCAATCAAAAATAAGCAGTGTTAAATTTAAAATGTAATGTTAACTTGACTTTTTGTAAGGCATGAATGATATTTGTAAAGTAAACATTACTTTTAAAAACAGGATAAAGGCAATGAAAGCAGAATTAAATTTAAAACAACGCCAAATTAAAAATACCAGTTACCTAGCTAAATGGACCTTAATATGGCTTTTTACTTTTGCTATTTGCAGCTTTGGCCCCACTTTAATCTGGGATCGTTCAGCGCTAATTAGTGGCTTTTTTATTATTATAAATTTGGCTGCTGGCGTAGGGATGATTTTAGCCAACAAGCGCTATTTGCAAGGCATGGATGAATTAATGCAAAAAATACATCTCAGTGCCATGGGGTTTACCTTAGGTGCAGTGTTAGTAGGCGGGCTGGCATACACCAATTTACAATTGAGTGGTTTAATTGATTTTAAAGCGCAAATACCCGACTTAATGTTTTTAATGGGGGCGGTGTATTTAATTAGTGTGTATGTGCTTAATAAACACTATTGCGCAGGTGATGAATGAAAAATAGATTAAAAGTGTTAAGAGCCGAGCATAATTTCACTCAAGCAAAGTTGGCCGAGCTGTTGGATGTATCGCGCCAAACGATTAATGCCATTGAAAAGGGCAAGTTCGATCCCAGCTTGCCACTGGCTTTTAAGGCCGCAAGGTTGTTTAAACTTAAAATAGAAGACATTTTTGATGACGAACAGGGTTAAAAATTAACAAAGTGCGACAATATGTCGCGCTTTTTAACTTGCCGCTGCACGTATAATTTACCCACAAAATTTTTGTGGTAAATCAATAATGACTGATAAAAAAAATCCCCTAACCTCCTATTTAGTATCGCCTTTGGCACTTGTTATAAGTGGCGTACTATCGCCTGTTGCCTTTGCAGATGACGCCTCAATTGAAGTAATTGAAGTACACGGTCAAGCACAAAACAGACACCTATCGTTAGGTTCATTTGAATCGTTATTAACTGATTTAGGTGTGGACTTTTCAGCCGCCGGTGGTATGGCTAACTTACCTGTTTTAAATGGTTTAATGGGCGATAGAGTGGCGGTACTGGTCGATGGAGCGCAAATCACCGCCGCCTGTGCCAATCAAATGAACCCGCCACTGTCGTATATTTCAGCCAATCAAATTAGTAGCTACAAAGTAATTGCGGGTATTTCTCCAGTAAGCGCCGGTGGCGATAATATTGCAGGGGTGATCGCGGTTAATTCTATTTCACCTCAGTACAGTGAAAGCAAGCAACTTGGCTGGCACTCTGGCTACGTATCAGCCCAATACAATACGCTAGATAACGCCAAAAAGGTCGGCGCAGGTATGCGCATTGCCAGCGATGTATTCAGTTTTAATTATCAAGGTGCGTTTAGCGATGCTAACAGTTATGAAGATGGTAACGGCGATTTAGTGCTCGATACCCTGTACCGCGCGCAAAACCATAGTTTAAGTGCTGCCATGCGCGATGATAAGCAACAATTAGTGGTTAAGCTAAGCCATCAAAAAATACCCTATCAAGGCTTTGCTAACCAATATATGGATATGACAGATAACACCAGCTATGGCGCTGTTGCCCAGTATAAGCGTGCTTTTACAAACAGTGAGCTTGAAGCGCAGTTAAATTGGCATAGCGTAAAGCATGAAATGGGCTTTTTCAGCGCAGAAAAAACCGGAAAAATGCCAATGAAAACCGACGCCGAAGATATAAGCACTCAGTTAAAATGGCGATTAGCGCTTGATAACAACAGCCAGTTATTACTCGCCCAAGAGTACCATTATATGAATATTGATGATTGGTGGCCTGCGGTTGAAGGCTCAATGATGATGGGGCCAAATGACTACAACAATATTAATAACGGCCGGCGTCAGCGTATTGCCTTGCTTGGAGAATATGAAAGCCAATTAGATACTCGCTGGTGGTTAAATGCAGGCATTCGATTTGAAAATGTAATAACCAATACCGACGATGTACAAGCATACAACGCAGGTATGGCCGCTATGAGTGCGATGGCCATGGCGATGCCAAGCGATGCAATGGCCGCTAAAGAGTTTAATGGTCAAAACAAAAAACAAACAGACAACCTAGTCGATGCAAACGTGCTGATTAACTATCAACTAAGCAATAATGACGAGTTACAAATTGGTTTAGCCCGTAAAAATCGCGCACCTAATTTATACGAACGTTACAGTTGGGGGGTGGGAAATATGGCCACCACCATGATAGGTTGGTACGGCGATGGTAATGGCTATATTGGTAACATTGCCCTTAAACCTGAAACCGCACATACGCTTAGCACTACGTATACCCGTATGGCTAAAGACGACAGCTGGCGGATCAGTGCTAATGCGTGGGTGAGCGATGTAAATGATTATATTGACGTCAACAGAGTAAGAAGCTTTAACCGCACAGCGCTTGCTGCCAATACTCGTAATGTACTTATGTTTAATAACGTAGATGCCACGCTTTATGGAGTAAAGCTAGATGCGGTTGCTACTCTGCACGAGTCTAAGCAGTATGGTAGTTGGTCGTTAAAAGCTAACATTACCAATACCCGTGGTAAGCGCGACGATACCAATCAGCCGCTTTATCAAATTAAGCCACTGCAAACCCAATTTGCGATTAACCAGCAAATAGGCCGCTTTGAAAACGCACTCACGTGGCAGTGGGTCGATAGTAAAACCCGCGTAGATAGCAACCGCCTAGAAAACCAAACCGAGCAGTATCATTTACTTAATTTAAGCTCAAAAGCCAGTTGGGATGCATTGACTGTGAGTGTTGATATTACCAACCTGCTTGATGAGTATTATGAATTACCACTGGGCGGCGTAAGTATTGCTGAGTTTAAACAAGATATGTCGCAGGGCTTTAACCAATTGGCAGGGCAGGGGCGCTCTATAAATTTAGCCATGAGTTACGCGTTTTAAGATAAGAGAGCAAGTGAGTATCAGCCGTCAGATTCGATTTTAGGTTAATCGAATCAGACAGTTTATTACTATTAATTTTTTAATTCTGCTTGTGACAAAAATCTATAAACTGCGTTAGCAGCGGATTTTTGTATTTGTCTTTATGCATCACTAACCAAAACTGTCTTTGCATGGAGTGGTTTAAGTTAAGCTGCGTAACGCGGCCATCGTTTAAAGCGTACTGTGCCGCGAGTGACGATAAACATCCCAGTCCTAACCCTTCTGCAACGCTGTTGATCAATGCCTCTGTGGTATTGAGCTCAAAGCTTTGACTCCAATTATCGATATGCGTAGCAAGGTTTTGTAAAAAGAATGAGCGTGAGCCAGAGCCGGTCTCTCTTAATACCCATTGACTGTTTGCTAAGTCATTAAAACTAAGCTGTGGTTTTTTAGCTAAAGGGTGGGATGGCGGCGCAATTATGCACATGGTGTCTTGACTAAACACGGTTGAGACTAAGTCACTTTGCTGGGCATGGCCTTCTATTAATGCAATGTCGAGTTCAAAATCGCGCAGTTTTTGACAAATAAGCTCAGAATTTGAAATAAAAACCTGCTGTGAATAATGCTGCTGTTGTTGGCGAAATCCACTGAGTATAGAGGGCAACACATGATTACCAATGGTATCGCTGGCACCTATTTTTAACGTGCCGCTGGCTTTTGCGTGGGACGAAAAAAGCGTATTAATATCATTTGCTCTGTGCAGTAATTCATCTGCAAGGGGCAGTAATTTTTGCCCTTCTTGATTTAAAATTAAGCGATGATTTACCCGGTCAAACAGTGGGTGGCCTAATTGTTTTTCAAGCTCGCTAAGAGACATACTGAGTGCCGCTTTAGACAAGTAAAGTCGCTCTGAGGCTGCGCTAAGCGTTGTATACTGGGTAATACCTACAAACACTTTAAGTTGTTTAAGAGAAATATTCATGAGCTTGGTGTTTAGTTTTTCTGAACGTGTGTTCTATATAATTAGATTTAACTAAACAAAATGCAAGGTTAAACTTCTTTATAAGATAAACAGTGAGTGTGGAGTATAAACATGTTTAATTATATAAAAGCCAAAGTAATAACCGCACCCACCCCAATGGGCGGATTAGCATTAGGCATAGCCAGCCTTGGTTGGGCTTGGGAAAATATGTTCAATGTAAATGGCGCAGCGCAATACACTGGGGCGGCAATTGCAAGCGTATTATTATTAATACTTGGCTTAAAATTTTTACTGCACCCGCAATTACTAAAAGCCGACTTAGCGCACCCTGTTGTAGGCAGTGTGGTGCCTACTTTTGCTATGGCAACGTTGGTGGTATCTAATTCGTTAGGGCACGTTAATCCATTAGCAGGGGATGTGCTTTGGGTAGGCGCATTTTTATTGCATTTGGGATTTTTACTGAGCTTTATTATTCATCGTGTTCGTGAATTTAAAATTGAACACATGGTGCCAAGTTGGTTTGTACCACCGGTGGGGATTATTGTTGCCGATGTCGCGTTCTCGGGTAACCCAGCACTGCTATTTTTAGCACAAGGGGCACTTTATTTTGGCATGTTAATGTACGCAGTTATGTTGCCGATAATGATTTATCGGATAATATTTGCTGAGCAAATTCCTGATGCTGCACAGCCTACACTGGCTATTTTAGCGGCGCCAGCAAGTTTATCGTTAGCTGGTTACTTTACAGTTATCAGCGAGCCGTCACCGGTTATTATTGGCTTGTTATTTGGAATTGCAGTACTGATGACCTTTATAATTTACGTCGCATTTTTTAAATTACTGCGCCGTCCATTTTGCCCAGGTTACGCTGCGTTTACTTTTCCTATGGTCATTGGTGCTACCGCGTTATTTAAACTTGCCGCATGGATGCATGCAGAGGGTATTGATTTACAGTTTGTTAAACAAATACAGTATTTAGCAACGTTTGAACTGATTGTGGCAAGTGGGGTAGTTTGCTATGTGGCGGTTCGTTATTTGGCTCACTTTAAGCTTTTTAACACTCAATTTAAGCCTCTCACCCTATCGCAATAACGATTAAGCGCTTGTTTGCACTACCTCGGTAGCACCGTGCTCAATTGCTTGTTCGGCATCTTGCTCAGCAAGCTTTGCGCGCTCTGCTTTTGAAACATAAGTCGGTTTATTGCTTTTATGCAGCTTGGCATTAGCGCGCTTATCTTTCTTTTGAAACTTAGTAACGATTTTTTTTCTGCGATTCATGATTAACCCCGTAATTTTGAGCTGCGCATTATACAGGCATCTTGTTCAAAGCTGTTAGATAAATTATAAGCTTTGCTTGTGGGTCTGCCGCAAAGCGCTGTTTGTTACTTTATAAGGAGGTTATAATTAGTGTTCTTTGTTGTTAATTAAATGGAATCTGTTTTGAACAAGCTAGCTTTAGCAAGTATTGCCTTATGTGCATTTAGCGCTCATGCACAATTAAATAAACACAGTGAAAGCGTGGCCGATTACGCAGTTAATAACTATCAAAATGTACAGGTGCATACGCTTACTAATTTAGTATCGTTTCCTACGGTTAATAAAAGTGAGATCAGCGCACCACAAAACCCCGACTTTATAGGCTTTAAAGCGTTATTAAAAATGAAAGCCGCTGAACTTGGCTTTGACTACCAAGATTTAGGCTATACCGTACTCATAGGCATGGGTGAGCAAAAAGAAAAAGTAACCATAGTGACTCACGGTGATGTACAACCTGCAAACGCCAGCAAATGGAAACAAAGCCCATTTATTATTGATACCTCAGAGCCGGGTAAATTAGTTGGCCGAGGTACCGAAGACGATAAAGGCGCTATAGCCACCGCTTTATATGCGATGAAAGCCATAAAAGATAAAGGCATAACCCTTGATAACCGCATTGAGCTGATGGTTTATTTGGCCGAGGAGTCTGATTGGGGGCCGTTAACTGAGTTTATGAAAACTTATCAGCAACCAAAGTATGCGATAACCATTGATGCCTCATACCCTGTAGTGGTTGCTGAAAAAGGCTGGAGCTTAATTGCGCCAACATTTGATGCAACATCACCACAAACAGGTGTGTATGTCAGCAATGTAACGGGTGGTGCCTTTGCTAGCCAAATCCCTGAAGATGCCAGCTTAACTTTGCATAATGCGAGTCCTGAATTGGTGGCTCAATTAAAACAAACAGCCAAGGTTCTTAAGCAAGTAGAATTTACCTTTGATGATCAAACAGATGGAACTTTAATTAGTGTTAAAGGCATGTCGGCTCACTCATCTGAGCCAGAGTCAGGTGTTAACGCCATTGCTTATTTGGCTGAACTATTTAAAGCCGTTGAGCTTGAAAACAACAGCGACGGTCAGCTCATTAAGTTTGTAAACCAGCTAATTGGCCTAGATATTTACGGTAAACAATTTGGTGATATTGCGTATAAACATGACTTTATGGGGCCAATGACGGTAGCGCCCACAGTTATTGAACGAGACGGTAATAACCTAACGTTAGCGGTTAATGCTCGTCGTCCTATGGGCAAAGAGGCTGACTTACTTGAGCTGCAAATTAATAGTGCGCTTAATCAATGGCAAGCTGATAATAAAGTAACATTAGCCAATGTTAAAACCACTATTGGTACACCCATGTTACTTGATGACGCGCCCCATGCGCAGAAGTTACTTGATATTTTTAAACACTTTACTGGCGATCAAGACGCAGATTTTGTTTCAATAGGGGGCGGTACAAATGCCAAGCTATTTGATAATGCCGTATCGTTTGGCCCATCAATGCCGGGTAAGCGCTACACCGGTCACTCAGAGCATGAATTTATTACGCTTGAGCAACTAGCACTTAATTTACGAATGTACACCGCAATGATGATAGAGCTGGGGAATATGTGATTTTGGATACATAATCTATATCTAATACGAAAAAACCGCCGTAACGGCGGTTTTTTTTATAGCAACGGTGTGCTATTGAAAATCAACTTCTGGCAAGCATTCAAATCCAGGTTTTGCAAATAAATAACCTTGCATTAGCTCAATACCTGCGTGTTTTAAACACTGATATTCTTCAACGGTTTCAATGCCTTCAGCCAGAGCTGTAACATTTAGCGCGCTAAACATGTTTAAACAGTGAGTTACGATTGCCTGGCGATTTTTATCTTTGTCGATATTTCTGATCAGCGCCATATCAAGCTTGATAATATCAGTTTGAAAATCGGCTAATAGGTTTAATCCAGAATAGCCTGAACCAAAGTCATCGATGGCTGTTTTAAAGCCTAATTCTTGGTAATAGCTCACAACACGTTTTACATGTGCGCTGTCTTCTATTTTTTCGACTTCTGTAAATTCAAACATAATATTTGCTGTAGGGAAGTTATACTTTTTAGCGGCTTCTAGGGTGGTACGAATACAACGCTCTGGCTTGTAGATAGCGTTTGGTAAAAAGTTAATACTAAGCATCGAATCTACACCTAGCTTTGATGCAAGTGCAATCGCTTTAATTCTGCATAACTGATCAAACGTATAGCGGTTAGTATCGTTAACACGAGAAATGATAGAGTAGGCAGATTCATTATTTAAACCACGGACAAGTGCTTCATATCCAAAAATAGTATTATTTTGACAATTTACAATAGGCTGAAATGCCATGGTAAAGTCAAAATCTAGTTCATTCGAATCAGCGCAATTGCTACAAGATACTTTTTCGCAATTTAGTGATTTATCATTCATTCATCGTACCCTTTGTTTTAACCTACAAAATAAGGTGTGGTTAAGCCTGCCCTTAATCCTAACAAAGTATTGATATTTTACATAATCTATTTAACTGTTTTTGTTTAACCTTTTTGTAACTCACTGCGATTAAATAGTGCCTTTATTTCTATGATTAATGAAAAAGTAGCAATAAGGTTATGGCTTTTTTACATGCGCATAACCTTACTTTTCATGAGCTTTAAGCGCTTTGCGCCTAGCTTAATACACTCGGTATTTACTTAAGTGTGGCGTTAAGCGAAATCTCAGTATTTAATAATTTTGAGATAGGGCAGCCTTTTTTGGTTTGTTCGCACAATGCTTGAAATTGCTCATTTGAAATATCTGCAATGGTTGCATTTACTTCAAGGGCAATGTGCGTCACGGCAAAGCCATCATCCACTTCATTTAAACTAACCACTGCTTCGGTGTTTATGTTCTCAGCGGTAAAGCCCGCTTCACCAAGTGCCAGCGATAAAGCCATACCAAAACAGGCACTATGTGCTGCACCCACTAACTCCTCTGGGTTTGAGCCTGGCTTATCTTCAAAGCGGGTATTAAACCCATACGGCTGGTTATCGAGAGCACCACTTTGCGTTGAGATATAACCTTTCCCTTTTTTAATATCACCAGACCATGTTGAACTTGCAGATTTTTTAATCGTCATTATGTTCTCCTTGTTGAGGGTGTAGGCTTTTTAGGTTAATTAGTCATACCGTGTAGTGTTTGCAATACGTTGTAAACACTACACGGTAAAACAGCTAAAAAGCGTTATTTACATAGATAGTTGCAAAATAGAAGCCAAATAATTTAATAAACAAAACTCACGTTACGTTTGGGATTATTTATTATCCCGAATTTAAGTTATGTCAGCTATTTGCAGGTGATAAGGAGGCGTACTTTCACGGTTTTGAAACGCTAAAATAGCGTTGTTTTTAATTATTCCGTGTTCAATATTGATAGCGCGGCGAATGGTTTCGTCTTTTTGCCATTGCTCTGGACCGGCTAAAACAGTTGGCAAGTATACAATGAGCGCGGCAGAAATAGAGCGCGTTGCACTTTCCCATAAGTAGCTAGGGGTATGATCAACCGCGTAATAATCCGTGGTTTTATAGCTAAACATCGGGTGTTTAAATGTTGTTGGCTTTGCAAAAAAGAATCCCATTCCTTCATCACAACTTACATCTATTATAAGGCTATTGGGTTTTAAGCAATTGGCTTCAGATTCAATCACAAAATTGACGGGGTTTGCGGTTTCTTGGTAGGTGCCATTAACAATAATGTCAGCTTCGCTAATAAGCTCAGTAAGCGGGCGCTGCGACCCATCGTGCTCAACCACCATCATGCGATCTTCGCCTTCAATGCCTGGGCGTACTTTAACATAATGACAATCAAGTACTTCTTCACGCACTTCATGATCGGGGCGCTGTATACAAATTGTAATATCTCTAAAACCATGAGCTTTTAATGCATAAATAGCGCCTCGGCTAACAGCGCCAAAACTAAAAATAATGGTTTTACGTTGATTACCGTAATGGCCATCAATGCCTTTTAGTTGCAGAGCATGTAACACCGCACAATAACCGCCATTTCATTGTTTTTATAAAAAGTATGACGGCCAACATTTCCCTGTGGTGACCATACAAACATGTCTTCAAAGGCAATAAGAGTAAGCTTTCTATCAAGGGCAGCTTGGGTAATTGCTTGTTGTTGTACGCAATGTACATAGCCCCAAATTGTGCCGCCTTCTTTAAGTTCTTGTAAATCAGCAAGCACTGGTTTGGCAATAATGACGGTGCCTAATTGGGTTAAAATATCACTGCGGGTGGCAATGCCGCCTGTCAGTGCTGCAATTTCTTCGTCGCTCATATTAAATGCCGCGCCATAACCTTGCTCAAAAATCATATTTTTTCTGAGTTTTTCAGGTATACGCATTAAATGCGCAGGATGAATAGGGTAGCGTCTTTCATCTGTTTTACGTGATGTTCCAATTACGCCAATAGTTAATTCACTCATGCTATATCCTTGATTAAAGTATACTGAGTTTATAAACGAATAATGCTACATCGCTAACAAACAAAGAGGGGTTTTACAGGCAAGCTCACGCCATGGCTGTAAAAATAATGCTTGGTAAAGGGTGTTCTTTTAATTAGCTGTGCTAGGTGTAATGAATGTTGAGCAGGCAGAGGGTAGAGTGTTAACTTGCATTGAATAACAAGTTGAAACGTTAACCACTATAACAGCTATGTAAGATATAAAGTGAGATTAAAGCGAATATGCGTGTATTGGTTTTTATAAGCGGCTATTTGCTGCGTTTGCACCGCTCTGAGCAATAAATAACGTTATCCCAGTCTCGTTGCCATTTTTTACGCCACGCAAACGGTTTATTACACACAGGGCATATTTTTTCAGGTAGGGTTAGTTTTTTATGTACCATAGTTATTTGCCTGACTGCTTTTTGGATTTACGTACCGAGGGAGTGATGGCTACATGTTTTTTTAGTATGGCATGAATAGCACGTTTAACATCGCTACGCTCTCGGTATTGCCACAATCGCTCGCGTGCCTCTTTAGATGCTCGAGTTAAATCAAGCATCGGCTCTGGGTAATCTTCACCAAGTTTAAAGTCATTAAATAATGCTTCCATGGGCGTTTGTTCCCAAGGTTGATGTAAATATTCAATGGGGAGCTTTTCAAGTTCGGGGCACCATTTTTTTATAAATGCGCCGGTTGGGTCTTGATCCTCCGATTGTTTAATGGGGTTGTAATGGCGAATAGTATTAATGCCAGTAACCGATGCCTGCATTTGTATTTGCGGATAATGAATACCTGGCTCAAAGTCTAAAAAGTAATTAGCCAGTGGAAAACTTGCCTGTTGCCAGCTGATGTTTAAATGATGGGTTACAAAGCTCACCAGCATAGCGCGCATTCTAAAGTTAATATAACCGGTGGCTTTTAAACAGCGCATGCAGGCATCAATAATAGGAATACCGGTTTGCCCCTGTGCCCAGCGTTCAATATCGCTAGTAACCTTAGCGTCATCACGATACGGAAATGCATGGTAACCCGGATTTAAGGCTTTAAATTCCATGCTGCATTCGCTTTCAAACTTTTGCATAAAATGGCAATGCCAATGCAGGCGAGATACAAACGCAGCAAGCGGACGCTTCCAGCCTTTTTTATCGGGATGGGTTGAATGGTATGCGTCTATCGCCATTTGATACACCTGCCTAAGACTAATATTGCCCCAGGCTAAATAGGGCGAAAGCCTAGAGCAATGCGTGCGGCTCAAGCTCGGGCTAGAGATCCCTTTTTGATAGCCTTTACCGCGCTCGGCAAAAAAACTGTGCATAACATCGCGGGCAAGTCGCGGCCCTCCATATTGAAAGTTGTCATCGTCAGCTGTGTAACTGTCTGGTAATTCTGGCGATTGGTAGTGTGTGAGTGTCACTGTTTTAATGTGTTTCCAATCTGGGATGGCAATTGGCGCTTGCATTGTTTGTTGCCAGCATTCATTCCAATTATTGCGATTTTTTTTACCCCGAATGACAGCCCCCGTTGGTGACTCTAACCAGTTAATCTGATTATGTTGGCACCATGCTTTAATCGCTTTATCGCGCTCAAATGTATTATTTAAGCCGATTTCTTGGTGACTAAAGAGATTAATTATTTCAAACTGGGTGAGTAGCTCTTCAAGCAACGACTGCATATTTTGTTTAAATATGTACACGCAGCTATTAAAGCGATCAAGTTGTTGGTTTAAATCACATAGTGACTGATACACAAAGCGCCAATGTCGCTCGTTATAATGAGCATCTTCGAGTAACAGCGGCTCAAAGTTGTACAGCAATAATGTTGGAAGCCCATTGCTAAACGCATGTTTAAGCGGTTGATGATCGCTTAAGCGTAAATCGCGTTTAAACCAGACAATGTTTATTTTTTGGCGCATGAAATTAAACTATTTGCTAACGGTGTAGTATTAATAAAGATCCAATTTATAAGTACGTATTGCCTAGTACTAGGGTTTAGTTTTTAACTTAAAAGTGAGAAATAATGTTTTTAGATTTAATTCAAAACAACAACCGCTCTGTTTATAGCTACTTAGTTGGCGGTATTAGTCCACGACCGATTGCATGGATAAGCACCCTAAGTAATGAGGGGGTAAGCAATATTGCACCTTACTCTTTTTTTACCGTAGCAAGTTGTCAGCCTGCAGTGCTAAGTGTGACTCAAGTTAACCCCAGCGATAAAGCCAATAAAGATACACTGACAAATTTACTAGCCACCAAAGAATGTGTGGTTAATATTGTTAGTCATGCCTTAGTAGAGCAAATGAACCAAAGCTGCGCTAATTACCCTAATAATGTCAGTGAGTTTGATGAGGCCAGCATAGAGAGAGTCCCAAGCCAGTTAGTTAATCCGCCGAGTGTTGCAGCTTCAAAAGTACGCTATGAATGTAAGCTTCGAGAAGTGATCACTATTTCAGATGAACCAAGCGGTGGCAAAATGATGCTCTTAGATGTAGTGGGAATTTTTATAGATGACGCCACGTTGGTAAATGGCTACATAGATCCGACACGTTTAGATGCAGTAGGTAAAATGGGCGGCGATTACTTTAGCACCACCAAAGATAAGTTTGTATTAAAACGCCCACAACTTTAAAGGTGAGCGTTTTAATTACATTAGGTTAAACAGCGCGCTATTTACTCTGTTTTTGGTAAAAACAGTGCACTCATTGCCCCCAAAAAACCTAATCCACTGTAAAGCAAAATAAGCTCTGCGGTTGATAAAAACGATTCTAATAAGCCTATACTGCCTAACATCAGTAATAAAACCCCAATAACGGTATTACTAACCGACACATAATCGGTGCGTTTGTTACCCTCTGCCATATCGACGAGGTACGTTTTTCGCCCTAAGCGTACTCCTTGGTGCGCAACTGAGAGTAAAAAGTACAAAATAGGCATAGCCCACCAATTTAGTAGCAGCTCGTTATACCAAGTTGCAATAACAAATACAGCCAGCCCATTAATGGTAACCAAAGTGGCACTGAGTACCAGCACTCGCTGGCTAGATAAGTCACTTAAGCGTCCCCAAATCGGCGCTGAGACTAGGCTTGCAAAGCCGGAAACGGCAATAAAGGTGGCAAGTAAAGAAAATTCAAACGACTGTTTACTGGCTAAAATAATATAAAAAGGGGCACTCAATGCTGAACAAAGCAGTAAGGCACGTGTAATAACAAAATGCGCAAACTGTTTGTCTTGGTATAAAATTTTTAACTTTGAAAACGCGTGCAATAGGCCATTATTCGCTCCTTCGGTAGCGCCACTATATTCGTTAATTTGTGCATAAAAAAACGCGGCAATCAGCCACATTAATGCACCCAGTAGTAAAGCGATGATCACAATGTCTTGATCTTTTTGCTGTGAAAAAAACCACATCAAGAGACCAAACGTTAATGTAGCAAAACCGGCAATACTTGCAGCAAGCCCGCTAATATTACCGCGTTGCTGTTTAGGAATAACTTTGCCCAGCACATCTTTTGCAGCGACAGAGTTAAACCCTCTAGCAAGGCTGAATAAAATTAATAAGCCAATAATGGCGTAGCCTGCTTGTGCGCCCTTGAGGGTGAACGCCACCGCAACCATGGCTAAAATGCATCCTGCTTGCATCACTGCACCTATTACCCATACCCATTTACGAACGGGGAGTTTGCGAATAACGTTAGCAATAGCAAGTTGGGGCAGCAATGAACCCGATTCTCTAATTGGTACTAACCAAGCAATAAAACTCGCTGGTACATTTAAGCTTTGCATTAACCATGGCAGCGTTATTTTTGGATTAAGCAGTGCATCGGCAAATTTACTAAACAGCTGGCTAATGAGTAAAATAATAAAATTACCAGGTACTTCCTGACAGGCATTGTCGTCGATGGCCTTGCAAGCTCGGGCGTCTTCTTCATTGTTTAAGCGTTTATAGATTTGTTCTTTTGTCAGTTTTTTCACAATTAATAACTACGCTATCAGTGTAAATATTTAGATATATTAAGATGGTATGCTTAACTTTTCTACTGTTGGGATTACAAAGTCATTTTACCTGCTAAGAATAAAGGAACCCCAAATAAACACAAAAAAATCAGCTAAGCGCTGATTTTTTGTTTGTACTAAAGCAACGTCTTATTCAAAATCACGAGCACTGTGGCGCTCTGCCATTTGTTCTTCTTCTGGGCCCCAAGTACGATTAACACGGCGGCCTCGTTTTACACCTGGGCGCACAGCTATTTGCTTAGCCCAACGAACCACATGGGTATAAGATGCAACATCTAAAAATTCGGCGGCATCATATAAGTCGCCTAATACCAGTGAGCCATACCATGGCCATATTGCAATGTCGGCAATTGAATATTCACTGCCTGCCATGTATTCGTTGTCACTTAAATGGCGGTTTAGTACATCTAGCTGACGCTTAGTTTCCATGGTGAAACGGTCAATCGGGTATTGCATTTTGGTTGGCGCATAGCTGTAAAAGTGACCAAAGCCGCCACCTAAATAAGGCGCCGATCCCATTTGCCAAAACAGCCAATTACGACATTGTGTTTTAGCTTGAAAATCATTAGGAATAAGCGCATCAAACTTTTCGCCAAGGTATTGTAAAATAGCGCCTGATTCGAATACAGGGGTTGCTGGTGTTGTAGAGTGATCCATCAACGCAGGTATTTTTGAGTTTGGGTTTATATCAACAAAATCAGAGCCAAACTGGTCGCCTTCACCAATATTAATTAAATAAGCATCGTACTCAGCCTCAGTAATACCAAGCTCCAATAGCTCTTCAAACATAATACTGACTTTTTGCCCGTTGGGGGTCGCTAATGAGTAAAGCTGAAATGGATGTTTGCCAATAGGCAATGTTTTATCGTGAGTTGCCCCTGCAATTGGGCGGTTAATGTTTGCAAATTTACCGCCACTTTCATTGTCACATGTCCATACTTTTGCTGGGGTGTAGTCGTTGTTATCACTCATAAATAGCCTCTAATAGTTTAAACGTGCGTATTTGCTTTGCCCGTTGTTGCTTTTAATTTATCTGCTTTTGCTAATTTATACCCTAAAAAGAATCCACTTAGTGCGCCAAACAGATGGCTTTCAAACGAGATGTGAAACCGTTGTGGTAACACGCCCCAAATAAAGCCACTGTATAAAAAGGCCACCACCACGGCTATAAAAATAGATTTAAAAGAACGTCTTACAATGCCATAGCATAAAATAAATCCCCATAACCCATAAATAACGCCACTTAAGCCGACATGAATATTGCCACGAGCAAACATCCATACCAGTAATCCACCGACTAATGCGGTGAATATAAATACACTATAAAAACGCTTTACGCTGTATTGGCAAATTAACCAGCTTAAAACAATGAAGGGCAGCATATTACTAGCAAAATGCCACCAGCTACCGTGTAAAAAGGGAGCGCAAAGAATACCAATCAGCCCTTGAATGCTGCGTGGGTAAATACCTAAACCATTTAAACTAATGCCTGGCAGGCTATTAATTAGTTGCAACACAAAACAAATAGTCACAATGCTTATAATGGCAAAACGGGTGCTGCTAAGTAACGACAAGGTGGATGGTTTATTTTGCATACGGTGCCCTTATTTATATTAAGAGTGGCCAGTATAGGAATAGTGGTGAGTAATGAAAAGCAAATTAAAAAGCACAGCGATTAAACTGTGCTTTTTATGCTGATTAATTGTAATTAACCAAGCTTGGTAAGTAATTTTTTAGCTGCTAGCTCAGAGCTTGCAGGGTTTTGACCGGTGATCACTAAACCGTCTTCAAGCGCAAGCACGCCCCAGTCGTCGGTTTTTTGATAGTCACCACCTTTTTTGATCAGCTCGTCTTCGACTAAAAATGGCACTACATCTGTTAATTGTACAGCGGCTTCTTCAGTGTTACTAAAGCCGGTAACTTTTTTACCCGCAACCAATGCATTGCCATCAGCATCTTTTGTATTTAAAAATGCGGCGCTCGCATGACACACTGCTGCCACTGGCTTTTGTAATTTTACAAAATCTTCGATGAGCGAGATTGAATCTGTGTTATCTACTAAATCCCATAATGGGCCATGGCCGCCTGGATAAAATACCGCATCAAAATCTGAAGCATTCAGTTCACTTAGTACTTTTGTGTTTGCCATTAATGCTTGCGCTGCACTGTCGTTGTCGTATCGCTTGGTTGCATCAGTCTGGAAGTCGGCTAGTGTACTGGTTGGGTCGATTGGTGGTTGGCCACCGTTTGGTGAAGCTAGAGTGATTTCTGCGCCAGCATCTACAAATGCATAATAAGGGGCGGCGAATTCTTCTACCCAAAAACCTGTTTTTTCACCGGTATTGCCTAAATCAGCGTGTGAAGTAAGTACCATTAGTATTTTCTTAGCCATTATTTTTTCCTTCTGATGATTTAAAATTGTAATCTTTGCTTAGCAATTACTATATGCACTAACCCAACCTTAAACAACGATGATAAATTTAACTTTATTGATTTAATAATTGATACAATCGGAGGGTTGAAGTTAAAAACGCACTGGAGCGTCCATGAAAGTCTCGTTTGAACAATTAAAAAGTATGGTGGTATTTGCACAAATAGTTGAGCAGGGCAGTTTAACTGCAGCGGCAAAGCAACTAGGGTTAACACGGGCGGTAGCCAGTTATCATTTAAAAAAGCTAGAAACGCAACTTGAAGTAACCTTACTTAATCGTTCAACACGGACCATGGCCCTTACTGAAGCCGGTATGGCTTACTATGAGCGTTGCCGAGTTATTACCGAGCAGGCTAATGCTGCCAATCAACAAATAGAAAATATAAAAAGTGAGCCCCAAGGATTATTAAAAATTAGTTGCCCAGTTAATGTGGGGATGCAATTAATAGTGCCTGCAATTAATACCTTTAAGCGCCAATACCCCAAAATTGATATAGATTTACAGCTAACTGATGATGTGGTGGATATTATTAAACACGGATTTGATTTTGCTATTAGGGGGGTTGCGCTGCGCGATTCAAACCTACAGGCAACCAAGTTAACCACTATGAGTACTTGTATTTGTGGCGCGCCTAATTATTTTGCACATTATGGTAAGCCCACTACGCCCGATGAATTAGCACAGCACCAATGGGTGGTTTATCAGTTAGGGAGCAAAATCTTGACCTTGCAAAAAGATGGTAAAAAAGTCGACATTACCATGCAAGGATCGCTCAGTACCAATAATGCCGCTGCACGGACTGCATTTGTAGAGGCAGGACATGGCATAGGGCGTATACCGCTATACGATGCATGGCCAAAAGTACAAGCGGGTTTACTGCAAATTATAATGGACGACTACAAAAGCAAAGATATTGAATTGTATGGAGTTTTCCCGCCAGGAGCGACGGGATCTAAAAAGTTACGTTTGTTTGTTGATTATTTAAAAGCGTACTTTGTAAAACAGCATACGGCATTAGGTATGCGTAAGGGCTAGCGCTCGGTTAAATAAGGCAACAGCTTGTTGATACATTGCTATGGCGAGAGCTGCATCGTAGCGCTCGCCTTCATCACGCATAAAGGCATGTTGCGCGTTAACTTCTTGCCATTGGTAATTTATGCCAGTAAGAACAGCTTGCTGGTATATTTTGTCTCGGCCATCTTGTGGTACATGAGGGTCTTGTTTACCCCAAATAAAATGAATTTCACCGAGTATATCGGCCATACGTTCAAACGAGTTATTACCGGGTTGTGCGGGCAGTGTATTACTGTGTATATCGGTGGCGTATAAACAAAACGCGGCTTTTATAAGTGGGTTTAAAGCGGCTCTGTAAGCTAAATGTCCACCAATACATACACCCATAGCTCCCACGTTTCCTGAACAATAACTTTGGCGTTTTACAAACTCGATAAGGCTTTGTGTGTCGCTATCATGATGCTCTAAAGGTTTAGCCCATTTATCGTTATTACCTTTATCTTTACCTTCATCATCATAAGCCAGCACAGTTCCGATAGGGTTAAGCTCATGAAACACTTCTGGTACAAGTACCACAAAACCATGACTGGCTAAAATAGCTGCACTGCGGGCAATAGGTGCCGTTTGCTGGAAAATTTCAGAATAAAAAATAATGGCAGGGTATTGCCCCGATGTTTGTGGGCGGTAAATAGTGGTTCGCATTAACCCTGTAGGCGTTGGTAAGTCAGCGTTATGGTGTTGAATGATCATAAAAGCGCTCAGTAAAATAAATATAATAGCTGAGCGCGGTCAAATAAACACGCCCTAAAGTTTAAATACTTGCAGGCATTTTATTGCAACTTGCGTAGTAGCTAACCGTAGCTGGCCAATCAGAAAATATACCGATTACACCAACCTCTTTTGCAAGTACATCAACCACGGCCATCATGTCACCATCGTTATCTATAACATCACTAATTGACTGGTAATAGTATCCGCCTCCATTATTCAGCGGCCCTGAACGTTCAAGACTCCATGCAATAATATTAAGCCCTGCGGCTTTAGCATCAATAGCGTACTGTGATGGCACTATATTACTTTCATTATCTATGGTTAATAGCATCCAAATGGGTGGAGCAATAATTTTAACACCGTCATTAAAAAGCGAAGCCATACTAGGTTGCCATGTGTCGGGGTTGTTAGGATCAAACCCTGCATCGCTGTCTCGGCCATCTAAATAAACGCTTTGCGCTGCAAATTCAGGGTTAGTATTAATCCAATATTGTACGTCAGCTAAATTAAATGATTGCGGAAAAACACGCGAAGCGGGTACCTCCATTTGCGTGTATTCATCTAGCATTTTTTGTGCGTATTGCGCTTGGGTCATACCGTTAAAGGGCATACTCACTTGAGGTGATTTAAGCTCTGGGGTCATTTTTACTCCGAGCTGTTTAAATAGTGCAATACTTTGTTTGTGGGTCATGAGTGTACCTGAGGTGGCGTATAAGTCAGTGCGCCAACTTGGTGTACCTTTCATGTAATCGCTAACATTGGTGGCACTGGTGTTTGCGCCATCCATTTTACCCTCAAGGGTTAAAAACTCTGCCAAGCTAATATCACTGGTACAACATTTAGCTGAAGCAGGCGTGCCACTGTTAGAGTTTGCTGGAGTAAATGGCTCACTGCATTTAGCCGCAAGTTCTGGAATAGCTAAAATATTAGTGGTGGTGTGCAAGTCGCACTGAGAATGGCGGCATACTAGCTCTTTATCATTGGTAAAGGTGACATCACATTCGACAATACCAGCGCCCATACGAGCAGCCGCTAAGTAAGACTCTTGTGTGTGCTCTGGGTATTGCATGGGGGCACCACGGTGACCAATTGAAAAATCAGTACGATAAAAAGGGCCTTCTTTACACGATTCTAATTGTGTCTTTAGTGCGCTGTCAGCCATATCGTCAATTAAGTAGTCGGGGCGAGTACCTAGTTGCGTATTGGTGCCTTGAGCTACTTCAACAATAACCGGGGTAGGTACTTCAACAATTTCAACGTCAGTGTTGGTAACAACCACTTCTTTTTCGACTATTTTTACATCGTCATCACAGCCAGTGAGTGAGCTTAATAATAAAAAAGTTGTTAGAAAAGGTATGCGCTTCATTATTTGTCCTTAAAAATAAAAGTGGACGCTACCTTACTAATTATTAATGACAATTTCACTACAGAGTGATTAATTTGCTGATTTAGCCATTATTTGGTTTACCACTAAGGCAGACAGCATCACTCCCGCGCCAATACTTAATCTAAGTAGGTCTGCGTCTCTATTCCAAATAAGTACATTAACAATAATACCGGCAGGAATAAGCAAGTTGTTCATCACCGCCAGCGCGCCAACATTAACAAGCGTCGCGCCTTTATTCCACATAAAGTAGCCTAAACCGGAGGCCACAATGCCTAAATAAATCAGTATGCCCCATTGAGTTGAGGTACTTGGTAATTTGTTAAGATCACCAAATAAGGCGTAACAGGCGCTTGCAACAATTAGTGCGCCAATAAAAAACCAACCAAATACGGTTTTATCATCGAGTTGTTTATTAAGCATTAATCGTTTGTAGGTTACTTGGCCGATAGCAAAACTAATATTAGCGCCTTGAACCAGTAGCAATCCGACTAAAAAGTTACTGTCTAAGTTTTCATAACGAATGGTAATGGCCCCTAACACGGCAATAAACGCGACGATAAAAAACTGCGGATTAAACTGTTTATTTAGCGCATCGTTTAAAAGCGTAATGTAAAGCGGGGTCATTACAGTAAATAACAGCACTTCTGGCACACTTAAAAACAAAAATGAGTGGTAATAAAAGCCATACATAACCCCCAGTTGCAGTGCGCCTATCAGCATGAGTTTAAACGCAAGTGGGGTAGGGATTTTCTTTAAAAAAGGCAAAAATACTAACGCTGCTAAAGCCACACGAATTAGCACACTAAACCATGCATCAACTTGGCCTGCTAAATACACACCAATTAAACTAAACGAAAACGCCCAAAGAAGGGTAACTGCAAATAAATAGCCCATAACACTCATCTTGTCTTAAGTAATGGTGTCAGTTTATCTGTTATATATTGTTCTATAAACAATAAAAGCCCGCAAGCGGGCTTTTATATCAGTTGATTAAAAATATTAATTAATCAACTAAACCACGGCGCTTAAGCAGGGCGTCAGTGGTTGGTTTTTGGCCTCTAAACTCAATGTAGCTTTGCATTAAGTCACGGCTATTACCTTTTGATAGGATCTCTTTACGGAACTTATCGCCATTTTCGCGCGTTAAGCCACCGTTGTTTTCCATGTGAGCAAACGCATCGGCTGCAAATACTTCAGTCCACAGGTAAGCGTAGTAACCTGCTGAGTAACCACCTGCAAACGTATGGCTAAAGTAGTTTGATTTATAACGCGGCGGAACAGGGTAGTAATCAATACCATGTGCCTTTAATGCGTCACTTTCAAACTGCTGTACGTCAGTTATTTTCTTATCAGAACCAAATGAATGCCATTCCATATCCAGTAGTGCTGCTGCTAAATATTCAGTGGTACCAAAACCTTGGTTGAACTTTTGCGACTCAAGTACTTTATCAAGTAGTGCTTGAGGAATTGGCTCTCCAGTTTTGTAATGTTTAGCGTAGTTAGCAAGTACCGTTGGTTCAATCATCCAATCTTCGTGTGCTTGTGATGGAAATTCAACAAAGTCACGTGCTGTTGCAGTACCCGCTAGGCTTGGGTATTTAACGTCAGAGAATAAACCGTGTGCCGCATGACCAAACTCGTGGAACATAGTCGACACTTCGTCAAACGTCATTAACGTTGGCTCGCCTTCTGCTGGCTTTGGAATATTTTGTGCATTATAAATAACCGGTTTTGTGCCTTTTAAGCCGCTTTGGCTTACGTATGCACTCATCCATGCACCGCCACGTTTACCTTCACGTGCATATGGGTCCATGTAAAATAAGCCTATTGCGCTGCCATCAGCATTAAATACTTCAAACGCCATGACGTCTTCGTGATAAAGCGGTAGGTCTTTACGCTCTTTGAATGTAATGCCGTAAAGTTTTTCCATTGCAAAGAATAAACCGTTATGAATAACCGATTGCATTTCAAAGTAAGGCTTAACTAAGGCTGGATCTAGGTCGTATTTTTCAGCACGCACTTTTTCTGCATAGAAAGACCAATCCCATGGTTTTAGTTCAAAACTTTCACCAGAATCGTTAATTACTTTTTGAATCGCTTTTGCTTCTGCTTGCGCTTTTTCAACTGCTTTTGGCGCTAGGTCATCTAAAATACCGTACACGTTATCAGTGGTTTGCGCCATGCGTGAAGTCATTACATAAGAAGCCCAATCTTTAAAGCCTAACAGTTCTGCTTTTTGTGCACGTAGGTTAGTTTCTTTAATAATGATAGGGCCATTTGTTTTAGCAGCACGATTGGTTGATGCTTTAAAAATTTGCTCACGTAGTTCGCGATTTTCAAGGCTTGCTAAAATAGGCTGTTGCGTGGTGTTCACTAAGGTGATCATGTAGCCATCTTTGCCTGCTTTTTTAGCAGCGGCTGCAAGACCGGCAATTTCACCTTCAGATAATCCCGCAAGTTTGCTTTTATCAGTAACCATAATGACGTCTTCTTTAAACGATTTTAATACGTTTTGAGAAAACTCAGTTGATAGTTTTGCAAGCTCTGCGTTGATTTCACGCATTTTTGCTTTTTCAGCATCGTTTAATTTTGCACCGGCTTTTACAAACTGTTTGTAGTAAAAATCGACTAGGCGTTGATCTTCAGCGCTTAACTTATCTTTATTGTCGTATACCGTTTGTACACGTTTAAACAATGCACCATTTAAATAAATGTCATCAGAGTGAGCCGAGAAAACTGGCGCCATTTTTTTATCAATACGTTGGTATTCATCGTTTGAAATAAGACCTGATAGGTTATAAAACGCAGCTGATGCGCGGTTTAGTAGCTCGCCTGCCAGCTCCATTTCAACTAAGGTGTTTTCAAAAGTGGCTGGCGCTGGGTTGTTGGCAATTGCCAATATTTCTGCATTGTGCTGTGCAATACCTGCATCAAATGCGGCTTCGTATTCAGTCGTACCAAACTTATCAAACTCAGGTGCCATGTATTGAAGTGGACTTGGTTTGAACAATACATTGCTTGCGTTAATGTCTTGAACTTGCGCTGCGGTTTCTTGTGTTGTTTCTTTAGTGCTCTCAGAAGAGCAGGCAGATAATAAAAGTGCACTAGCAATCGTAGTGGCAATCAGTGTTTTACGCATAATAACTCCATAGAAAAAATAGCCGAAATAGGCTTAGTGAGTCGAAAACACAGTTAACTTACCAAATTTTGACTTATATACAACAAAGTTTATCTATTTAAAGCAGGATTTAAACGCAAATTAGATTGCAAAAACAGCTTTAGTAGATAAAAGCAGCAGTACACAGCCCAAATTACCCCAAGGTCAATGCAAGCATGTCGACACGAGGCAATCACGGTTGTTTTACCGTCATTATTTTAAACAGACTGTTACTTATTTAATTTAACCACATGCTAGACTCACTCAATTATTAGCATTTACTGATTTACTAACTGCTAGCTTATTTTTATATGGAATAATCATGAATATAGAACAAATTAACGACATACTAGGTTTTGTGCTGTTTAGTTATAACGACGTACATATTACGGTTGCTAAAGTCATTCAAGTCCCACTGATTTTATTTACTATGTGGTTTGTGGTTACACGTATTGGTAAATTGATTAAGAAGTCATTACTTGCTCGAAAAATGAGCCCAGATGCAGTGCATTTATTCACGCGTTTTTATTTTATTTTAAGTATTGCGATTTTACTTTTTACTTCCCTTGAGGTGCTCAACATTCCACTAACCGCATTTGCCTTTGTATCGGGTGCCATTGCCATTGGTGTGGGGTTCGGTGCACAAAATATTATTAATAACTTTATTAGCGGCTGGATATTAATGTGGGAGCGGCCAATCCGCATTGGCGATTTTCTAGAAGTTGGCACTGCAAAAGGGGTGGTTGAAACTATTAACACTCGCTCTACCCGCATTCGCAGAAACGACGGGGTGCATATGTTGATCCCTAATAGCCAGTTATTAGAAAACACAGTTACAAACTGGACGCTTATTGATGGCAATGCGCGCTCATCCGTGAGCGTAGGCGTAGCTTATGGCTCTGATGTATTATTGGTTAAAAAGTTAATTCAGCAAGTATTAGATGAACATGAAGCAATATTAACAACGCCCCAATCAACGGTGTTGTTTGATGACTTTGCCGACAGCTCGCTGGTCTTTAATGCTATTTTTTGGGTGTGCGCTGAATCTGAAACTCGCTTAAGACAAGTGCGCAGTGATATTCGCTTTAGTATTTATGAAGTGTTTGAACAACACGATGTGGTTATTGCGTTCCCGCAGCGAGATATTCATATTGATGGTGAAATTGCACTCACACGTTCATTAGTGAAAAAGTAGTATTTAAAAAAGTGCCGCGTTATTTTGCCATATTTTTTAACAATTCATTGTAAGGACATATGTCCGCTTTTTGGTTGTTTAGTTGCTAAAAGTACACTAAAAGTCGGGATAGTGCGCTTAAGTGTTAAAAATAAGTTTATATTTTTAACGCTCAGTATGCGGTAAATTAATTACAGCATGGTATAATCTCGCGCATTCAGTCAGCCTTATTAATGCCGTTTTTGTACTCTCGGTAATAAGGTCCGCGCCGCATAGAGCAAGTCGCGAAAAATTGACTGAATCCGTAATTATTTAATTGCGCAACACATCAACCGTTGAACAAGAGTGCACTAAAAAGGTTAACCCCGACATGAAAGCAATGAAAAGATCTACGTTAGCAACCCTTATCAATGCAACGTTGTTCTCTGCCGTAGCAGGTACTTCAATTTCAGCCCTAGCTGCTGAGCAAGAAACTACTGCTAAGAAGAACCAACTAGAAGTTATTCAAGTAACTGCTCGTAAACGAGTAGAAAACGCTCAAGAAGTACCTGTTGCTGTTTCTGCCCTGCAAGGTGATAGCTTAGATGCTTACAGCTCTGCTGGTATGGATGTTCGCTTTATGAATGCGAAAATCCCAAGTTTATCAATTGAGTCTTCTTATGGTCGTACTTTTCCACGTTTTTATGTTCGTGGTTTAGGTAATACCGATTTCGATTTGAATGCTTCACAACCAGTCTCTTTAGTTGTTGATGATGTAGTACAAGAAAATGCAATCCTAAAAGGTTTTCCTGTTTTTGACGTAGTACGTGTAGAAGTGTTACGTGGGCCACAAGGTACATTATTTGGTCGTAATACGCCTGCTGGCCTTGTTAAATTTGACTCTGTGAAGCCAAGCCAAGAGTTTGATGGATTTAGTTCAGTATCTTACGGTACAAATAATTCAATTGATTTTCGAGGCGCTGTTGGCGGTGGTTTAACTGATAACTTATCTGCTCGTGTATCAGTATTATGGCAAGGTAAAGATGATTACATCGATAACCGCGCTCCGGGCTTTGAACAAGACGATATCTTGGGTGGTTACACCGATCGCGCTGCACGCATTCAGTTCTTATATGAAAAAGATGATTTTTCAGCATTATTAAACTATCACGTTCGTAACATGGAAGGTACGCCGATTCCATTTTACGCGAACGCAATTAAAGCAGGCTCAAATGAGTTAGTTGATGGTTTTGATGCTGATGTAGTTTATCACGATGCTGCTGCTCGTGAATTTCAGGTTGTTGATTCACAAGGCGCGAGCTTGAAACTTGAGTATGATTTCGCAAACCATACTTTAACCTCAATCACTGGTTGGGAAAGCGCAGAAGTAAATTCTCGTGGTGATATTGATGGTGGCTATGGCGCTGTATTTTTAGATGACTATCAAGGTCCAGGCGTTATTCCATTCCCATCAGAAAGTGAAAGTGGCCTACCTGATCACAATCAATATACACAAGAATTACGCTTATCAAGTAACTTTGCTGGTGATTTTAATTATCAAACAGGTTTATTTTACTTTGATGAGTCAGTCACTATCGAAAACTTCGGTTATGACACATTGGCTGGTGGTCCACTTAATGGTTATTTAAATCAGCAACAAGACACGAAAGCATGGGCTGTATTTGGCTCTGTTGATTACACGCTAAGCGATGACTTAAAACTAACTGCAGGCCTTCGTTATTCAGATGATGAAAAAGACTTTGTTGCCGTTCGTAAACTTGTTCCAGCTGATTTAAGTGAATGTAACTTTGACTTAATGCAATGCCAAACAGATATTACTCGTACGGAAGACGCAAGTGATGATCATATTAGCTGGGATTTATCTGCGTCATATAAATTAACTGATGATGTGAATTTATATGCTCGTATTGCCAATACATTCCGTGCACCGAGTATTCAAGGACGTATTACTTTTGCTGATACAGTCACTAAAGCAGATTCAGAAACAGTCACGTCTTACGAGACAGGTATTAAGTCAGACGTATTAGATGGTCGCGGCCGTGTCAATGCAACTATCTTTTATTACACGATGAACGACCAGCAATTAACAGCTGTTGGCGGTACTGCTAATACAACACGTTTGTTAAATGCAGATAAAACTACGGGTTATGGTTTTGAATTAGATACTGAGTGGGTATTAACAGATGAGTTAAATGCGACATTTAACTTAAGCTACAATAATACAGAACTAAAAGATGACACTATTGCTATTGCTGTTCCGCAACGTGATACATTAACAATTACTGATCCTATGGTTGATGGTAATGCTATCATCGATGGTAATAGCTTACCGCACGCACCTGAGTGGATCTCTAACTTAACATTACGTTATAGCAAAGAGTTAGGTGATGGCGAGTTCTTTACATACGCCGATGTGTCATACCGCAGTGAAATTAACTACTTCTTATATGAGTCTGTAGAGTTTGAAGGTAAAGCGCTTACTGAAGTGGGCCTTCGCAGTGGTTATGCATGGGCTGCTGGTGATTACGAATATCAAGTAGCTGTTTTTGCACGTAACCTATTTGATAAACAGCAATCAATCGGTGCAATCGACTTCAATAACAACACAGCAATGGTTAACGAAGGGCGCTTTGTTGGCGCAGAGTTTAAAGTTAACTTTTTCTAATCGATTAAATTAACGTTAAATTGTAATTATTGATAAAAGCCTGCCTAGTGCAGGCTTTTTTATTTTTGTAGAGCTGCTAAAGTAGCGCCCATATGTTTATTAAAGAGAAAAAGTAATGGCTGGATTTTGGAATTACCGTGTAATTTTTTGTGAAGCAACCAAAGATGAAGCGGCGCAATATCAAATACATGAAGTGGAATATAACCTAAATGGTAAAGTAACTAACTGGTCAGAAACGGGGGCAGCGCCGTTTGGTACCACGTTAGATGAACTAAAAGATGATGCTGAGCGCTTAAAAACCGCATTTGAAAAACCCGTACTTAAAGTGATGCGCAAAGCCCGTGGTTACGAGTTAGTTGATGTAAATACCGGTGAAGACGCTTATGCTGAGCCGCCAGCAGGCTTGACTGAGTAACACACATTAATGAAAGGTGCTTAGGCACCTTTTTTAATATTCAGGGCATAGGCTAAACAGCTAAACAGCTAAACAACAAGGAGAAAGTATGTCTATTGAAGCGGTATTATTTGATATGGATGGCACGTTAGTTGATTCTGAAAGTGTGCATTATATCTGTTGGAGCCAATTACTTGCGCCTTTTGGTGTGCGTTATGACGAAGATGATTTTTGCCAGCGCTTTTCTGGGCGCCCCACGATTGACGCTGCAAAGGAAATAAAACAAACCCATAACTTGTCTGTGAGTAGTCGCTATTTAGCGGATGAAAAATACCGTTTGTTTAGCAAATTCGTTCAAAGCAATTTACCGCCTTTAATGCCTTATGCTGAAAATGTTCTATTAGCGGCTAAAGAGCAAGGCTTAAAAATGGCGTTAGTAACAGGCAGCGCACGCCATGAAGCTGAGCCAATACTAAAAGGATTAGGGTTTTATGATTTATTTGATACGGTGGTTACAAAAGACGATGTAACCAATCCAAAGCCTGCCGGTGATCCCTATTTATTAGCACTTAAAAATATGCAGGTCGCTGCAAAAAATGCGATTGCCGTTGAAGATACCTTCAGTGGCGTAACAGCAGCAAATAATGCAGCCTTAGCCGTTGTAGCGATTGCTAATAAGCACACCGAGCAGCACGACTTCAGTAAAGCAACACAGCAAATGGATAACCTTGAAGAATTTTGGCAATGGCTTCAATCTCAACTATAGTTTAAGCCATATTTAAATTTGCAAGGATGCAGTTATGGTTACTATTCAAAGATACCTATTTATTTTTTTAACGCTTTTTAGTGCGAGTTTATTAGCGCAATTGCCGCAGGTGCAACTCGCTGATGTTTATGATGAAACTAAGCATAACGATATTCGCCAATATTTGGTGAGTGAAAAGTTTGACGGCGTTAGAGCAATATGGACGGGGAAACAATTTGTTACCCGCCAAGGTAATCCAATTAATCCTCCTAAGTGGTTTACCGCTCCTTTGCCTGATGTTTGGTTAGATGGTGAATTATGGACCAAGCGGGGTCAATTTTCTGTTCTCAGTGGTATTGTTAGAACAAAAATACCCGACGACTTACTCTGGCAAACAGTGACTTATCAAGTATTTGATATGCCAGATACAAGCACGCCTTTTCATCGTCGCTATCAAAATTACCTGTCACTCATTACTAAGTTAAATAGCTCACATATTCATGCGGTTAAGCAATATCAATTTAGCGACAATCAGCAACTAAGTGATTACTTTAATGAGGTCACCAAACAAGGCGGGGAGGGCGTTATGCTTCATTTAGCAGAGGCTAAGCATACGAGTGGTCGCTCTAGTGCATTGTTAAAACTCAAACCTTATTTGGATGCTGAAGCGCTAGTTATTGAATATTTACCAGGTAAAGGTAAATACACAGGTATGCTCGGGGCATTGCGAGTGCAAACCAAGCAAGGCGTAACCTTTTCTATTGGCACGGGCTTTAGTGATGAAGAACGCAAGCGTCCGCCAGCCATTGGTTCAACAATCACTTATCGATACCACGGATACACTAAAAATGGTTTACCGCGTTTTGCTAGCTTTTTGCGAGAAAGACCCGAAAAATAAAGAGTGTAGGCCAATTCAGTATATATTTTTTAGCAATTATGCTAAATTGCGCGGCCTTTTTGTAATGTTTGGTGATCTATGTTTGTTGGTTTTGATTATGGTAGTTCTAATTGTGCTATGGGTGTTTTAAACGAAGAGCGTGTTCAGCTCATCCCTTTAGAGCAAGGCAAACATTATCTTCCATCAACTTTATACACTCATCATAGCGCCTTAGTCGTTGATTTTGTTGCGCAGCATTTGCATGGCTCAGAGCATGAGCATGCCTATAAAACCGCGCGCCAACCCTTACTTAATACACTCCCGCGAATTAAATCAGACCTAGACTTACAAGCCGGCGACGACACTCTATTTATTGGCCGTGAGGCAATTAGTGAATATGTACAATTTCCTGAAGAGGGTTATTTTGTAAAATCCCCTAAATCATTTTTTGGCGCAACGGGCTTAAAGCAAGGGCAAATCAATTTTTTTGAAGATATTGCCACAGCAATGATTTTAAAAATAAAACAACGTGCTGAATTATCGTTAGGGTATACGCTGAGCCAAACTGTTATTGGGCGCCCAGTGAATTTTCAAGCGGTCGGTGGTGAGCAGTCAAACCAACAAGCCGTGGGTATTTTAACACGCGCAGCAAACCGAGCAGGCTTTAAAGATGTTGAGTTTTTATATGAGCCACTCGCCGCTGGTATTGATTATGAAAGTGATTTAACGCAAGACCAAAAAGTATTGGTGATTGATATTGGCGGTGGTACCAGTGACTGCTCATTTGTACAAATGGGGCCAAGTTTTAGGAATAAACAACAACGAGATGCAGACTTTTTAGCACATAGTGGTAAACGTGTTGGCGGAAACGATTTAGATATTGCTTTGAGCTACCATGGTTTAATGCCGTTACTCGGGCTTGGCAGTGCGTTTAAATCAGGTTTACCACTACCTAATCAACCATTTTGGCAAGCTTGTAAAATTAACGATGTGAATTTACAGAGCCAGTTTTATAGTGCCCAGCATTATCGTGAACTCAGTGCGCAGTTACGCGATGTCAGCGCCCCTGAACTTTATAAACGACTTATTCACTTACAGCAAAATAAGCAAGGTCATCAATTAGTTCAACAAGCTGAAGCGGCTAAAATTGCATTAACATCCGCAAATAGTTTTAATTGTGATTTAGCCTTTTTAGATAACTCATTAAGCAAAGATATTTCAGTCGCTGATTTAGCGCTTGCTGTTGACGATAGCATTAGTCAGATTGTTACCTTGGCTAAACAGGCAATTACTGATGCGAATACCACTCCCGATGTGATTTACTTAACGGGAGGGAGTGCTCAGTCTCCATTAATTAAAGCAGCGTTGAGTGAGCATTTAGGCAACATAAAAATGGTGAACGGTGATCACTTTGGTAGTGTAACTGCTGGTCTTACTAAATGGGCCAGCATGCTTTATAAGTAAGCTACTATAGAGATATTTGTCGGGTTGCGAGGTATTTTTCGTAATCTGGCAATGTTCGCTCAAGCTCTATATCCATTAATGGTGAGCTAAGTAGCATATCGGCACTCACTTCATTACACGCCACAGGAATATTCCACACAGCAGCTAAACGTAGCAGAGCTTTAACATCGGGATCATGAGGCTGCGAAGCTAAAGGGTCCCAAAAAAAGACTAATACATGTATTTCATGCTCCGCTATTTTCGCCCCGAGTTGTTGATCGCCGCCCATAGGGCCACTTAATAATTGAATAACATCAAGCCCTGTTGTTTTCTCAATTAAATGCCCAGTAGTCCCTGTGCCATATAAAGTGTGTTTACTTAGAGTGGCCTTATGTTTTTCGCACCATAACTTAAGCGCGGCTTTTTTGCCGTCATGTGCTACTAAGGCTATATTTTTTTGCGCAGGTAGAGATTGTATTTTTTGATCCATGCTGATTCTTATTAGTTAGAGTAATAAATTGATAGCCAAGGCAATAAATACAATGCCTGTGAACCTATCAATCCAGAGCTGGCTATTTGGGTGATTTCTAAAAAATTGAGCTATTTTATCGCCGAAATAAATATACGTGCAGTCAATCGGAAAAGCAAAGATTGGATACAGTAGCCCAAAAAACGCCAGCTGAAAGGTTGCAGATGACAAGCTAGGGTCAACAAATTGTGGGATAAAAGCAATAAAAAACAAAGCCACCTTAGGATTTAGTACTTCGGTCATCATAGCTTGAAACATCACGTTTTTGTTTTTATTGGTGGTAACATGAGGCTTATCTTCTTGCTCGCAAATGGGGGGCTTAAAGGTGTCTTTAAGCATCATAAACCCTAAGTAACATAAATAGGCTGCACCTGCATATTGTACGCTGGCATAGGCAGTTTCAGAGGCTTTTAAAATAGCGCTTAAACCGACAACCGCAAAAAATGTATGTACTACGCCACCTAACGCAAAGCCAAAAGCACTCTGCATACCTGCTTTTCGCCCATTTGCAAAAGTTTGCGCCATTAAAAACGCGTTTGATGGCCCAGGCGCAACGGCCATTAAAAAGCTGGCGAGTAAAAATGAGAGCAAAAAGTCAGGGTTGATCATTAAATAGTACGAAAAAGAAGTGGTAAGTGATTTTATCAAGCAATGAGAAAAATAAAAAGCGGGCATATTGCCCGCTAAGTTGAGGATACTAAATTGTTATAAAACTAGCCGTTATACTTTTAAACATAACGAAGTGCTAAATTTATTAAAAACTAACGGTGATATTATTTGAACACACCGTAGTGCTCAGCGCTTCACATACTTGATATGTATACGTACCACCCCCTTTAGTATTTATACTGTCGGTGTAGGCATTGTTATTTGTTGTTGTTATTACTTTATTACCATTTCGGTAAATATCGACTTGGCTTGTTGCTGCACCATTCCATCTTAAATCAACAAAGCTACTGCCTCTAGATTTATAACCCGATGCTGATAATGAAATATCATCAACGCCTGGCTCGGGATCAACGCCACCCGTGCCGCCACCCGCACAGCCATTAGCTGTAAGGTAAGCATCAGCGTCTGCCGCTTTTACAATACCATAGCCAAAGTAATCATCACGACCAGCAGCCCCTTGATCTTGCGCAGTTGCTTTTAACGCATCGCGAATTTCTGTGCCTGTACAGTCGCTATGGTTAGACCATACTAGCGCAGCAATACCTGAAACTGCAGGCGTTGCCATTGACGTTCCACTCATAAAACCATAATCAGTTGCGCCAATATTAATTGTCACGTTGGCACTGGCTATTAATGTACTACGATCTTCAAATGCAGCGCCTACAGCAGGAATTGAAGCATTGTTGGTATCACCTAGTGTTGCGTATAACATGCCGGCTTCATTGTTAATAATAACCGCACCTAAACCGCCTGAGTTTTCACAATTAGCCACTTTGTCGTAAAATGAAACAACGCCGCGGTCAATCATACATACTTTACCAGCCGCTGCTGGATCAACTGTTTCGCCGGTCCCCATAAAGTAGGCACTCGCCGTGACTTGACCTGCATTTTCCATTGCTGATGAATTTTATGCTGTGCCATCGGCTGACATACTCGCTGCTGTAGCCATACCTGCAGGGTAGGTTGATAGCGTATCAACACCACCGGCTGTTACTTCTACACAAATGGTTTCATCGTTTGTTGCACGTTTACCACGACCTGATGAACAACTTGGGAATTGTGAAAAATCAGCAATTTGATTATTGGCATCATTAGCACCAACCATCATTACCCGCGGCAGCAACAACAAGGCCGCCTGCATTAGTAAAGTTAGCAAACGCATTTGATTCTGTACTGTTTGAGCCGCCGCCCCCTAAGCTCATACTAATAATGTTCGCACCTGCTTGAGAACATAAATCGGCCGCTTGAGCTAAATCAGATGAGTAACCCCAACCCGCTTCGTTAAATACTTTAATAATGTGCATTGCCACACCCAGTGCCATACCCATAACACCGAGGTTATTATCTGCAGTACCAATTGTACCGGCTACATGCTTCCCATGTGGGCCGCCATTATCAAACCAATTACCGGTGATGTTGCCCCAAATAAAGTCAGGGTTTGAGCTATCTAAGCCGGAATCGATAACACAGACTTTCATGCCTGCATTGGCATCAAAAGTTACTTGATCAACCTGTGATTGATAAACGGCATAAGGCGTAATTTGCTGCTGCATTACATCGCCTACATCATCGTTAAATAATGACATAGGTACACGCTTGTGATCTTCTTCAATGAGTTTAATATGTGGGTTGTTGAGTAGGCCTTTTAAGCTACTTAAATCTTGACCAGTAAATTTTGCGGCAATAAATCCATTACCATCTACTTTAATCTCACCACCTAGTTTTTTAGTAAGCGCTTTAACAACACCTTTTTTATTATTATCAACTTGAATGATGAAGCGATCGTTTGCAGCATGGGCAGTTCCGGCTGCAAAAATACCAGTAAGAACTAATGCTAAGGCGAGTTTATTCTTTTTCATATTATAATATCTTAGAATTAATTTATTAACTTATTGTTAACTTAAACCAGCATTAAAATAATAAAAAGCAAAAAATAAGGTGTTTTATCTACAAAAAACGAAATTGCTTAACTAAAATTAACAATTTTTAAACAAAAAATATATATTTTGTTTGGATTAGGGGCGGCTAATCAAGTAGCACCTGAATTAGCCAAAATGAGAGAAGTATTGAAAATGCGTTAGTGGCTAAGCATATTTAGCATAACGAAACAGTAAATAACAAAAAGGAATTAATAATAGAAAGTGCGTACCAATAAGCTCTGGGGTTGATAAGTTTAAGTATTGAGTAATAAAAACCAATAAGCTTGCTCCACTCATTTGCATTGCTCCCAAAAGAGCAGAGGCGGTGCCTGCTTGTTTAGGAAATAAACTCAAAGCACGCCCAGCGGCAGAGCCAAGTGTTAAAGCAAAACCAAATGCTGCAATGAACATAGGGATCATTAATGCCAATGGCGTTTTATATTGGCTTAATAACAACATAAGTAAGCCGGCACTCACTAGCACTAAAAGGCCTATTTTTAAGGCTCTTTTAGGTTGGCGTTTAATGTAAATAGGCATAATAAAACTAGCAAGAATACTAAGCACCGCATTGAGCGAGAACCAAAAGGTAAAGTCGGCTACGCTGCCACCTAATTCAGTAATGAGCCAACCGGGAGCCAGTGTTACAAACACCAATATAGCTGACATAGTGACCATACATAACAAGCTATTAAATAAAAATAATGGGGTTGAAATGATGGGGAAAAAGCGCCTTAAATCTAAAATATGCCCCTGGTAATGACTGTCTGCTGGTCGTGTTTCCCTAAACAAGAATAAGGTGACAATAAACCCCAGTAATGCAAAACCGGTTAAAAATAGAAAGTTCATTTGCCAACCAAACTGTACGGTTAGCCAAGCACCTAAAATAGGCGCTAATGCTGGAATAAAGCAAACTATACCGTTTAGATAGGTAATTATTTGGCCACTGCGTTCACTACCAAACTTATCTCTTACTATTGCAAAAGCGACAACAAAGGTAGCGCACGCGCCTAACCCTTGAATAGCACGAGCAAACATCAGTACTAAAAAGCTAGGAGCATAATATGCACCCAATGCCGCCAGTCCATACAAAGCGACCCCAGTTAAGGCGACGGGCTTTCTGCCAAAACGATCAGCGAGTGGACCTGCAATTAACTGCCCCAAACCAACAGTAAGCATAAAAATAGCCACCGTTTGCTGTACTTGCTTTTCGCTCACTGAGAATTGCTCTGCGATAGTGGGAAAGGCAGGCAGGTAAATATCAATGCCCATCGGACAAAAAATGACGAGTAACGCTAAGATAAGTAATAAAGTAAAATTGGGTTTAGCGGGCTGTGTATGCATCAGGTCTCCTTTTGTCGGTATTTTAAGTGGCGACTGATGAAAAAGAAAGGGCTTATGGCCGATGTATCAGCCAACTTACCTACTTTTAACCTTATTATGATTATTTTTGTTTAAGTATCACACTTCTTTAAACTGATCCGATGTGTTAATTTGCTTTTTAAGCAAAGACAATGGAAAAATAATAATGAGTAATGAGTCTGCATTAATAAAAACATGGCATAAATTTAAAAAGTGGCCATGCGGTAACTGGCTTTTCAGTAAAGCAGTGTGTTTCAAGGCACCTTATTTTGGCTCTATGAAACCCACTATTTTAGATTTAAAAGCAGGGCACTGTAGTGCTGTGGTTAAAAACACACGCCGTGTACATAATCACATTGGAACAATTCATGCGATTGCTCAATGTAATTTGGCTGAGCTGTGTGCAGGAGTAATGGTGGATGCGACGGTACCGCATAAAACACACCGTTGGATACCTAAAGGTATGACAGTACGATATTTAGCTAAAGTAGACACAGACGTTACCGCGATTGCTGAAATTGAGTTACCTCATCAATGGATTGATAAAGAAGATTTAGTGGTGCCGGTAAAGCTTTACAATACCCGAAATGAGTTGGTGTTTACTGCAGATATAACCATGTACATCACAAAGAAGAAGTAATTGCTAAATTATATTTTTTATATAAAGCATTAAAAACAATGGTTTAGTTTATTGACTAAACCATTTTTTGTTCAGGTTTAACTTTTTGCAGTAGACGACTTGTTTACAAACGAAAGGCCACTGTCTTCATTATCAACAATGGCTTTTACATCGTTAACCGGTTTTGGTTTATCTTTAGCATGCTCAATGACTTCTTTTTCAAAGCGCTGCTTTAAACTACCTTCAATAATCGCACCGGCTTCTATGCTTAGTGTGTCATGAAAAATATCGCCAAGTACATGGGCATTATTTTCGATCTTCACTTCGCTTGCATTTAAAGAGCCTATGATTTTACCTTTAACAACAACGCTGCTCGCCTCAACAACGCCTTCAACAACACCGGAGGAGCCGATAACTAAATGCTCAGCTTTAATATCACCGTCAATACGTCCATCAAGTTGCACTTCACCTTGGCTAACTAAAGAGCCCGTAATACGCACATCGTTAGAAATAATTGAGGGAGTATGACTCACTCGCTTGATTGATGAGTCCGTTTTTGCTTGTTTATTTTTACCAAACACGAGAAAGCGCCTTTGTTATTTTTAGTGGATTGACATGCTTGTCGTCTATTAATACTTCATAGTGTAAATGAGTACTTGTACTTCTTCCGGTACTGCCCATTAAACCAATGACATCGTGCTTTGCAACAACTTGGCCTTTTTTAACATTAACTTTGTTTAAGTGACCAAAGCGCGTTACAACGCCATTTTTATGTTCTAATTCAATAAAGTTACCATAACCACCATTGCGCCCAGCTCGGCGTACCGTTGCATCGGCAGGGGCAAAAATTTCTGTTTTATGCCATCCAGCTAAATCAACGCCTTTATGAAATGCGCGTCTTTTATTCATGGGATCTTTTCGAAGCCCAAAGTTGCTCGAAATATAATATTTTGCGGCAGGTAAGGGTAATGTGTTCGGCAAGGCGGTTAAAAAGTTTTCTAGCTGATTTAAAACAAGCAACTTATCGGCAATGGCTAAAAATGTATTGGGTATTTTACTTTCATCAAGTATGTCCAGCGGGCCACCTTGCGCCGTTGTTTGTGCCGCTAAGGCGAGGTGCTGTGCAAGTGCATTTTCGAGACCTGTGTCTTGCAATATCTCTAAAATAGCGTCGTGGCGTTGATTAATTTGCGCAGCTAATAAGGTAAAATTAGTATCGTATTGCTGGTTTAATAAAGTGTAGCGCTGCTCAAAACTGGTGGCATTATTGTCGGCCTGTTTGTTTTGTGACTTGTCATCTTCGAGCGCTTCATGGAATTCGCTCTCGCTCTCATTTATAGGGGAGGAGTCAAGCTCACCCTCTAATTTAATGGCGTCTTTGCTAATAGAAGCAGGCAATGATTCAATCATACCTTGTAATAAAGCTTGTTTTTGTTCTAGTTCAGCTAACTGTTCTTGTTGTAATGCATAGCGTTGCTGCTGCTGCTTTACTTTTTGTTGCCACTGCGCTTGCTTATCAAGTTGAGTTTGTTCGATATGAGATATTTGGTGTGTTTGCATATACACACGAATACTAGAGACACTCATCCACACAATAGCGGTGATAATAATAGCGAGTACAGAAACTTGTAACCATGGTGCCAAAACCACATGCTTTACTTCGCCATTTTGGCGAATAAGCAGCTGGCGAGCTGGGAAGTTCTTATGAAAAAAAGATTTTATGAATACAGACATGTCACATATTTACTGGCTATTAACGGATTCAAGATAGCAATTTCAACTAAAAAAGCCAGAAAAAAATTGTAACTATGGCTTAATTAATAAAAAAGGGCGGCTTATTCGGCCACCCTTTTTTACTAGTTTATTGATTTTACAATTATTTTGCTGGCAATACCGTACTCTCCACGCAGCCGAAGCCAATACGTGCAAAACCTTCTTTTTCACACCAGCCACGCATTATCACGTTGTCGCCGTCTTCCAAGAAGCTACGCTGTTCGCCGTTGCTTAAGGTGATTTTTTCTTTACCACCACGAGAAAGCTCAAGTAATGAACCTGCTTCTTCATGAGTTGGGCCTGATTGCGTTCCAGAGCCCAGCATGTCGCCTGGCATAAAGTTACAACCGTTTACCGTATGGTGAGTCACCATTTGTGCCACAGTCCAGTAAGAATGCTTAAAGCTAGATTTAGACACTTGTGTTGGGTTGTAGCCTTCATCACGCATTTTTTGCGTTTGAATTTTAACATCCATTTGAATATCAAATGCGCCTTGATCACGGTTAGCCGTTGATTCTAAATATTCCAATGGTTGCGGATCATTTTCATCACGCGTCCAGCTTGTTCTAAATGGTGCAAGTGCTTCGGTAGTTACAATCCATGGTGACACGGTTGATGCAAAGTTTTTTGCTAAAAATGGACCAAGCGGTTGGTATTCCCATGCTTGTAAATCACGTGCTGACCAATCGTTGAAAACACAAAAGCCAAACACATGTTTTTCAGCATTTTCAATGGCAATAGCATCACCCAGCTCATTACCCTTACCCAAGTAAATACCCAGCTCAAGCTCGTAATCAAGACGCTTACACGGACCAAATGAAGGTACTTCTGCGTCTGGCGCTTTAGTTTGTCCTTTAGGGCGATGGAACTGCTGACCAGATACGCCAATAGATGACGAACGACCGTGATAACCAATCGGTACCCACTTGTAATTCGGTAGCAGTGGGTTATCAGGGCGGAATAAACTACCTACGGCCGTAGCATGATAAATCGAGGTGTAAAAGTCGGTGTAATCGCCAATGCGACACGGCAGAGCAAACTCAATCTCGCTTTGCGCAATAAGTGCGTGTGTAAGTTGTTCTTGATGCTCAGAACCTTCACGTAATGCTTTCGATAATGCTAAACGTAGGGCTGACCAATATTGCTCACCCAGACCCATAAACTCATTTAGTGTAGGATTACTTGCTGCAGCAATGGCGACTTGAGCATCGCCACTAAAAATAGCGAGTTCATTTACTTTTGCTAAATCAATAACCTGATCGCCAATGGCAACCGCGCCACGGAAAGCTTCGTTGCTATTTTTGCGACGAACTTCGGCAAAAGGTAGATTTTGGATAGGGAAGTCGCATTGTGCATCATTTGCTGATGCAACCCAGCTAGTTAAATTTATATCATGGGTTTCGTTAATTAAACTCATTACATTTCCTTTGGTTTAGTTGGTCGCGCATATCAATTTATTAAATAAGAACATAGCACCAGCAAGTTTTAAATATCTACTAGTTATATGGTGATGAAAAGCGCGATTTAAACACGCAAAGAGAGATAAGCTCTCTTAGTTACGATTAAACGACAAAAAGCAGCGAAATACGCTGCTTTTTAGAGTCATAATTTTAATTATAAAACGCCGCGGCGTTCTTGATCTCGCTCGATTGATTCGAACAGCGCTTGGAAGTTACCTTCACCAAAGCCACCATCGTCAACACGTTGAATCATCTCAATGAAGATAGGGCCAAATAAGTTTTTAGAGAAAATTTGCAATAAGTAGCAATCTTCGCTTTGGCTATCAACCAGGATTTGATGCTCACGAATCTTTTCTTTGTCTTCTTTAACCCATGGTACACGGTCAAAAATAGTATCGTAGTACTCAGGGATAATATCTAAAGTGGCGATAGTTGATTTATCTAACTTATCAAGTGAACTCACTAAGTCGTCAGTTAAAAAGGCTAAATGCTGTACACCTGGACCATTGTATTCACCTAGGTATTCATCAATTTGGTTATTGTCGTTACCTTTACCTTCATTGATTGGAATAGAGAAAGTGCCACAAGGTGATTTTAATGCATAAGAGAGCAAGGCTGTTTTTTGGCCTTTAATATCAAAGTAGCGCACTTCGGTAAAACCAAACACGTCTTTATAAAAGTTAGCCCATGTTTCCATTGTGCCTTTATATACGTTATTGGTTAAGTGGTCGATACGTAAGAACCCTTTATCATTAACGACGTTTTGCTCAGCTAAATCTTCAAAGTCGTTTGCGTAGATAGAGCCTTTATCGCCAAACTGTTCAATAAAGTATATTAAGCTGTCGCCAATGCCGTAAATAGCAGGGTACGGTAAGTCTTTATTTGCTGCATCAGTAGCAGGCTTAGCGCCACGCTCAACCGCTGCTTCAAACGCCGCTTGAGCGTTCTCTACGCGCCAACCCATAGAACAAATTGCTGGGCCATGATTTTTAGCAAATTCAGCTGAAAAACCATCGCGTTCATTATTTAGTAAAAAATGAATATCGTTTTGGTTGTAATAAACAATGTCTTTACCTTTGAATTTTTTTAACTTTGAAAAACCAAAATCGGTAAACACTTTATCCATGTAATCGGCATCGGGTGTTGCGTACTCGGTAAATTCAATACCAACCAAACCTAAAGGGTTATTTACTTCACTCATTATAATTACTCCCGCAATTAAGCACTGCGATTATTAGTTATCGTATTGCCTGCATGATTAACCAGATTGGTGTTTTGGGGAAGAGGGTGTTGTTATTTAGTAAATAGCGCGTGTGTAAATTTTACGAGACGGTTATCAAAGTATGTTGTTTATTTACATACGAGCAGGTGAAAGTAAAAATTAGGTAGCGAGATAAAAGTGCAGGTTTTCTTGTTAAATTATTGATTGTTAATAGTTTAATTTAATTTATTTATATGTGTTTTTAGTTTTTTTGCGCTAAAAAAAGTGCGGTTTTTGTATTTTATTATTTACACTTTTAATGAGTTTGGTTAGCTGCGATATATATAAAATCAAAGAGTATTGATGGTTTGCTGCTATAAACTCGTTTATGCACAGTGATGAGGTATAAATAATAAACGGCTGAATGTAAAAATTGTAGGGTTTAATCTAGCGGCCATAAAAATACCCCCTGCAGTTAACTACAGGAGGTATTTGATATCATTTATCAAAGCTCATAATTACGCGTGTGATAAATCTAAATTATTGTGTTGGTGCGGTTTGTTCTAAACCTTGTTTTTCCCATATTTTAGCTTTAAAACTCATCAGTACTAAGATGATACCTACACCGATACTAAATAAGGCAATTTGTAGGTAAAGGTTCGGGATTTCTTCAACATTGTTAGGATCAAAGTTACCAGCAAGTAATCCTGAAATAACGTTACCGATAGAATATGTAAGTACGAATACCCCCATCATTTGACCAGTAAAGCGGCGAGGCGATAACTTACTTACAGCGCTCAATGCAACTGGGCTTAAACAAAGCTCACCCACTGTGTGTAAGAAATACGTAGTAACAAGCCAATAAGGTGCTACTTTTAAGCCTTCAGCGGCATAGTGTGCTGCCATAAACATTACTAAAAAGCCTGAAGCCATAATAACGAGGCCCAACGCACATTTTACGCTGTAAGTAGGCGAGACCATTTTTTTAGATAAATTAATCCAAAAAGCGGCAAAGAATGGCGATAGCGCAATAATGAACAATGAATTTAGAGATTGGAACCAAGTCGTTGGAATTTCAAATGTGCCAACCAGACGGTCTGTATAGTCACGAGCAAACAGATTTAATGAAGAACCGGCTTGTTCAAAGCCAGACCAAAAACAGGCTGAAGCGACACAGACTAAAAATAGCGCCCACATTCTTTGTTTTTCAGCATCGGTTAGTTTGCCTTTGAAGTATATAAGGCCAAAGTAAACGAAAAAGATAACAGTAAATATAACTGCGGTGTACCCTGCAACAATCGATGGGTTAATGACAATAGCACCCGTCATCGCAGCAGCGGTAACACCAGCGGTCGCGATAACAAATGCAGCAATACCGCCCCATGCGCGCGAAGTACCTTTAGGGCTTAATGGGTTAGCAGGTAATGCGCTGTGATCTGGTAAGTTTTTAAGTGTACGCTTGTATTGAATTAAACCAATACCCATACCAACAGCCGCGGCACCAAATGCCCAGTGCCAACCTACGTTTTCCATAAAGTAACCACACACGTAGTAACCAATTAAAGAACCTAAGTTAATACCCATGTAGTAAATAGCGAAACCACCATCACGGCGCTCATCTTCGTCAGTATAAAGCTGACCAACCATGGCACTGATATTAGGTTTAAGTAAACCAGTACCAGTTGCAACAAAGATCAAACCAATAAAAAATGAATATTCATGTGGCACGGCTAAAATAATATGGCCACACATGATAATTATACCGCCATACCATACTGCTTTTTGGCCACCAAACAATCTATCTGCTAACCAACCACCAGGTAAACCTAAAAAGTATACTGAACCTGTGTATAAGCCATAAATTGCAGCAGCAGAAGCAACGGTAAATCCTAGGCCTTCTTGTTGTAAACTTGCTGTCATAAATAATACGAGCATCGCTCGCATACCGTAGTAACTCATTCGTTCCCACATTTCTGTGAAAAACAGGGTTGAAAGTCCTTTAGGGTGACCAAACCAGCCACTGTCAGAATTTGAACTCATATTTACTTCCTAATTCATTATTGTTTTGATGACCTTGTGGTTTTTTATTTAGCTAAATTTTTACTCATAAAAAGTATAATAAATGCTCGATCATCAGTGTTTTTTATGCAGCTAAGGTAATGGTTTGCTAAACGCAGCTATACGTTTAGGTAAGAGTCACACCCTTATCCTAGTTACAATTGCGCCTAAGTATACATAGACCTTTGTGCGAGGGGAAGCGTTGAGCGCGCTATCATACATCGGTTATGTAATTGTTAAATACCAGTGTGTGAACCCCTATTTGCTGCAGTAAACATCTAAACTTATCAAAAAATATCTTTAACATCATAGGTAACATTGTCATACCAATGTTATCTTTAACACTGTTTAAATACAGCTTGAAAAATAAATAAAAGCTTTGTTTTACGAGTAGTTACAGCTACTAAATTTTTAATAATAGTTAACCTTTACTACTTTAATTTAATAATCACCACTTAGATTAAACATGAGCGAATATTGGCGTATGGACAGTAATGATTCGCTCATTGCAGCATATAATTTATACAAGGCCAGCTTGACTAAATTGAGTTGCAATAACCCCGACTTTTAGTGAACAGCCAAGCTTGAATGCGTTAAGTGCTTGAAAAAGCCCTCTAGTTAGTAAAAAAACATTTTTTCGTCCAAATTTCTTTACAATAAACTATGCTCGTAAACAGAGTTAGCGTATTATTCACGCCAACTAGTTTTTCCTTACCTGAGGGTGTATGCGTTTAGATATTCACTGTGCAGACCGAGTTGGTATTGCTCAAGAGATTCTTAATATTTTAGTTAGCTACAATGTTGACTTAAAGGGGATTGAAGTCGACTCAGTAAATTGTCGTATGTATGTGAGCTTTCCTGAGATTGAATTTGAACAATTTCAAAAAATCATGCCGTCTATTCGCTTAATCGATGGTGTACATGATGTACGCACAACCGCGTTTTTACCGTCTGAACGTGAGCACAACGAACTTAACACCTTATTAAGAGCACTTCCTGATGGCGTTATATCTATTGATGCTAAAGGGTGGGTGCGCCTGTGTAACGACGCAGCTTGTAAAGACTTACAACTAACAGAAAAAGAAGTCACCGGCGCCAATATTAATAACTTACTCAAAGGCTTTAACTTTACTCGCTGGTTAGAGGGCAAAGAAGTACTGGGGCAAACCACGCGTGTTGAAGTAGCAGGTGAAGATTTTATTGCTGATATTCTGCCTATTGCGGTTCCTCAAGGCAGCGAAGGCGATGTGTTAGCGGGCGCGGTAATTAATATAAAATCGCAAAGCCGTTTAGGTCAGCAAGTGAGTGCTTTTAGGCGTTATGGCCAAGAAAGCTTTGCGACTATTCATAACTTTAGCACGGCGATGCGCCGTGTGGTTCGCGAAGCGAGAAAAATGGCGCAACTTGAAGCTCCCATTCTTATCACCGGTGAAACGGGGACGGGTAAAGAGTTGCTAGCACGAGCTTGTCACTATGCATCTAACCGCTCAGTAAAACCATTTATTGCTTTATCGTGTGCCTCGTTACCAGATGATGTTGCTGAGTCCGAACTATTCGGTTATGCCGGGTATGAAGAAAACGCAGCCCCTAAACGCGGTGTACTCGAACAAGCGGATGGTGGAACGGTATTTTTAGATGAAGTAGGTGAAATGTCGACGCAGCTACAAACTAAATTACTGCGTTTTTTACAAGACGGTACATTTAGAAAAGTTGGCGACGAAAACGAAGTTAAAGTGAACGTGCGTATTATTGCTGCCACGCAAAAAGATTTACCTGCAATGGTTCAAGAGGGCGTATTTAGAGAAGATTTATACTACCGAATTAATGTATTAACACTGGAAATTGCGCCGCTTAGAGATCGTAAAGCGGATGTTGGGCCACTTGCTGAACACTTTATTCAAAAATATGCGCAGCAAAATGGTCATACAGTCCCCGAGTTATCTGAAGAATGTTTAACGTTTTTACAAGATTACCCATGGCCTGGCAATGTACGCCAATTAGAAAACGCGATTTACCGTGCGGTATCGTTGTTAGAAGACAGTGAACTGCGCGTTGAACATTTACAGTTACCTACGTTTACCCATGATTTAGGCTATTTAGAGTCTGATTTTGAGGGCTCGCTTGATCAAGCGGTTAAGCGTTTTGAAGCCACCTTACTGCGTAAGCTTTATCCTGCCTATCCTAGCTCTCGTCAGTTAGCTAAACGCTTGGGACTAAGTCATACTGCAGTGGCTAATAAATTGCGTGATTACGGCATTAACCGCAAAACGGTTAAAGTTTAAAGATAGATACCCAAATATCCTCATTTAGTGATTGATTCCTTGGTTTAAAAACAACCAAAGGTGTCAATCGCTATGATACACTGATAAAAACTCAACTGGTAAGACCTCTACTGTGAACTTATATTTTAGACTACTGCTGTTATTTTTTAAAATTAAACGTAATCGTGACTATCAATCGTTGTTAGATACGGTTGATATAGACTACAAAGCATTACCAAGTGACTGCGATATTAATTTGCATTTAACCAATTCACGCTATTTAGCGATGATGGATTTATCGCGTACCTGGATGACTGAACGGGTTGGTTTGCTTAAGCAAATAATGAAACGTCGTTGGTTTCCTATTGTTAATGCGACAGCTATTACCTACATCCGTGATATTAAGCCAATGCAACGTTTTACCATTAGTACGCGTTTGGTTGGCTGGGATCATAAATACTTTTACATTGAACAAAAGTTTCATTCAGAGCGTGGCTTACATGCCATTGCTTATGTGCGCGGCGTGTTTAAAAGTAAGAAAGGGGTGGTCAGTGTTGAGCATATGCTCGAGGTTGCAGGCTTTGACGGGGTTGCCCCCATTTTACCGGCTGAAATAATTCACTGGAAAGAAATGCTTGAGCAAAAAAAAGTAAATAACTTACCTCGCTAAACACAGGCAAAAAAAAAGGCCTAACGGCCTTTTTAACACACACATAAACGTTATTAGAACGAGTATTTAAGACCAAACATAGCTACAACAGGGTCAAGTGACACGGTTGATGTTAATGCTTTTGCGCCATTAGCATAAACAGTCGCATCAGTATCAATATCCATGATAGATACCATAGCGTGTAGGCCCCATTTTTCATCAATCTTGTAGTTAGCACCTACTTGAGCAACAAAACCAAATGAATCATCTAGTTTTACTTCTACATCGTTAGTTCCTAACGTTGCTTTAAGTGCTGCAGAAGGCTGTTCGTCAAAGAAGGTCGTATAGTTAATTCCCACACCTACAAACGGACGAAGTGCATAGCTGCTATCTAAAAAGTGGTACTGTGCAACCAGTGATGGTGGTAAATGTTTAATATCAGCAATTTTATTACCAGCTAAACCACCAGTACCTTCTACATCATGAGAAAACGGCGTTGCTGCAATAAGCTCTAATACCCATTGGTCGTTAAATGCGTAATCTACAGTAATACCTAACTGAGTATCTGAGTCGCCTTTTAAGCCTAGAGTAGGTGCTTCGTTAATTTTTGAACCATCGTTATCTGGATTAACATTAATTGCGCCAACATTAACACTAAAGTTAGCGTGTGCTGCAGGAGAAAGAGCCAGTAAAGAAGTAAGTATTGCAATGCTTAGTTTAGTTTTCATGTTGTTCTCCGTGAACTACTGTGTGACTATTTGTTGATTGAGGCTATTATTGCTCGAGGTTAAAAATAAAAACCTGTTCTAGATCAAAGTTTCAAAAGCGGATGAGTAAAGAGCTTCTATTTATTGATTTAGATTAAACTTTTACTTAATTAGTGCTTAAAAATTATTGACTGATCACTTAAATACAAGCCGCAAACGAAGTATTCATAATATAATCAGCTAGTTTTGTTAAACTAAGGCTATGTTCACGGTTTAATAAAAGTAAGCGACCTCATGAATCCCTCTGGTCAACTATTTCTTCAAGGCTCCATTGCTAAAGCGCTGTTGAAATTAGGTATTCCTATTATCCTCATTAATATATTGCAGTCGGCTTATCAGCTTACGGATGCATTTTGGGTTGGGCGATTAGGAGCAACCCAAGTCGCTGCAGTGTCTATTAGTACCCCGATCACTTTTTTAGTCATTGCTATAGGCTCTGGGCTTGCAATGGCCGGTGCTATATTATCGGCGCAATACATGGGCGCAGGTCAGCAAGATAAAGTGAACCATGTTGCAGCGCAAACGGTGTTAATGGTTGCATTTACCGCCTTAGTGTTAGGGCTACTTGGTTATGTACTTTCCCCATACTTTTTAAAACTGCTAGGCGTTGAGCAGGCGGTTTACAGTGATGCACTTAAGTTTATGCATGTGTCCTTTATTGGCGTTATTTTTGTGTTTATTTACGCCATGTTCCAATCGCTAATGCGGGGTATAGGGCAAACTAAAGTACCTTTAATCATAGTTAGCATCACAGTGTTACTTAATTTTATTCTCGATCCGCTATTTATTTTTGGTTATGGCCGTTTTGAAGGGCTTGGCGTTATGGGCGCTGCGCTGGCGACTTTGGTTACACAAAGTTTAGCGGCGCTGGCGGGAATTATTATATTTTTACGCGGTCGCCATGGCATTCAATTACAGCTAAAAAGCTTCTATCCCGATTGGCAATATATGAAACGGGCTTTTTTCTTAGGAGCGCCTGGTTCTATTGAATTACCAACACGTGCTTTTGGCTTGATCATCATGTCATTTTTAGTGGCAAGCTTTGGAACCGTTACCATTGCGGCTTATGGCGTGGGCTCTAATATTTTGCAAATGGTGATGATCCCTGCCATGGGTTTATCAATGGCGGTATCAACCTTGGTGGGGCAAAATATGGGCGCCGGAAATATTAAACGGGCTGAGCAAATAACGAAGCTTGCCAGTATGTGGGGATTAATAGGCCTTTCTTTTGTTGGGGGCATTGCTTACTTGTATGCTGATACGCTGGTGGCATTTTTTATTCCCGAAGATAACAGTGTAATAAATAAAGGCGCGCAGTTTGTTCAAGTGATGTGTTTAAGCTGGGGGGGAATTGGTGTTCAGCTTTGTATTGTTGCTGCTTTTCGTGCCTCTGGGAATATGCTTAATGCCATGATTATCGCGTTATTATCACAATGCGTGGTGCAGTTTCCTGCCGCTTATATTCTTTCTAATCACACTTTGCTTGGCGATCAGGGAATATGGTATTCGTTTGCAATTACGAACATAACCATCGCACTGATAGCGTTCGCTTGGTTTATGCGTGGCGCATGGAAAAAAACCAGATTAACCAAAGAAGATAAACACATTGTGCAGGTGACACGAGAAACATTAATAGAAGAGGGCACACGTTAGCCTGTATTTTCATAATGCGGTCATAAAAAGTCGTTGTAATAAATACACTGCTAAAACGAGGTGTGTTTATTATGACAAAAGCTATCAACAAAAAAGTACCCGCGCCGTACTTAACTATTCCACAGTTAAAAACGCTCAGTCACTTACAAACGCTGATCCGATTTAAGTCAATTACGCCTAATTCCGCAGGTGGTATTGAGTGGCTTGCGAACCACCTTACTGAGTTAGGCTTTAGTACAGAGCAATTTAGTTCTAATAATGTGACAAACTTAATTGCAAAAATAACCTTTGGAGCAGGCCCTGTGGTGGCATTTTCTGGTCATTTTGATGTGGTCCCTGCTGCGCAAGGTGGCTGGTTAGCTGATCCGTTTGACGGAAAAATAATTAATGATGCGATTTATGGGCGTGGTGCCGCCGATATGAAAGGAGGCATTGCAGCCATGCTCAGTGCAACGCAGTCGCTAATACATAGTGCGCAGCAAAAGCAGGGCACCTTGTATTGGTTGATCACCTCTGATGAAGAAGGTGAGGCAGAGCATGGCTCAGTGTTGATTGCGAAACGCCTAGCACAACAAGGTGTTGTATTTGATGGCTGTATTGTTGGTGAGCCTACAAGTCATTTGCAAGTGGGCGACACCATAAAAAATGGCCGACGTGGCGCGCTGTCAGCGAGTTTAACTATTCAAGGAAAAGCAGGACACGTGGCCTATCCTGAAAATACCATCAATGCTGCGCATATCAGCGCTGAAGTAGTAAATAGATTAACCCAAATTGATTGGCTTTTAGATGAGCCAAGCTCAAAAACAAGCTTGCAAGTTACCGGTATTAATATTGATAACGTGCTTGATAATTTAGTGCCTGCTCAATGTGATATTACGTTTAATATTCGCTACAGCCATGGGTATAAAAGTACAGATGTGAAACAGCTGGTACTTACTGCACTGAATGATTTAAACGAATATTTAACGGTGCAATGGGAGCGTCCATGTGAACCTTATTATACAAGCCATAGGGCAGAGCGCTGCTTACTCGCCCAGCTAGAGCAGGCAATATTTAACGTGACCGGAAGCTATCCAGTACTTAGTACCAGCGGCGGGACTTCAGATGGGCGGTTTTTTGCAAGTAAAAACACGCAAGTGATAGAGTGCGGGGTTTTAAACCAGACCATTCATCAAGTTAATGAACATGTGCCCATTAGCGACTTGTTACAAATAGAGAAAATATACACCCAACTATTAGTACATATATTTACTCAGTCTAATAATCAGGGGATTTGATAAATATGAAATTGCCTAAGTTTAAGTATTTAAGTTTAAGCGCCCAAGCTTAGGCGCTTAAGTTAATATTTTAACGGCAAAACTCAGTTTATTGAGGCGGTGTCTTGCGCTCCCAAATAGCGTTTTGCTTTACTCGGTTTTACTTTCTCAAGGTCGACCAATACCAACCCATCAATACAATTATTAAATTGCGGATCAATACTAAAACTTAAAAACGTTACCCCATTTGGCTCACATAGCTCGGTGTATTGTTTAAATAGTGTAGGTACATGGGTGCCCATATTAGCCAGTATGTGTTTAAGTTCTACAAAGTCTTCTTTGATGTTGTTACCCATAAACAAATTAGTGCATTGAATCTGCTGCTCACGGGTATGACGAAAAGCATTGTTAGGCGTTGCGAGTGACTTTTCAGAGCCATAATAGTGCTGATAATAATGTACCAGTAAGGATTTTGCTTGCTCTGGCAGTGCGTTTGACACACTCACGGCACCAAATAAGTAACGATACTGAGGGTAGCGGTTAATAAAGGCACCAATGCCATACCATAAGTAGTCGAGGCTTTTTCTGCCCCAGTATTTGGGTTGTACAAAACTACGGCCTAATTCTATGCCTTGCTTGAAGTATGGCGTCATCTCTTGGGTATAATTAAATAAGCTATCGGTATAAAGCCCACGTTGAGAGTGCTGTTCAATCACATCCTGCGCGCAGGCTAATCTGTAAGCGCCAACTAGTTCGAGTGATTGTGCATCCCATAAGACTAAGTGTTGATAATGCATATCGTATTTGTCTATATCACGGCGGTTTCCACTACCTTCACCTACAGCCCGAAAAGCGATTTCTCGTAAGCGGCCCAGTTCACGAAATAACGGTGAGCTGCCTTGGTATTGGTATAAATAAATAACCATGCCATCACTGGTGTTACCTAAATGTTCACAGCTTTCGATGGCTTTTTTTAATTCTTTTTTACACTCTGGTGAGGCAATAGGGGCATGAGTTTTTAGTGGCAGTGTTTTTTTAGTGGTTAAACGGTACAGCTGTTTTCGTATAAGCTCGACAACTTCCTTGTCTTTTAAATCGGGTATTAAATAAGATTCAGGAGCAATGGAGGCGCCTATTTCAAATTCGAGCGATTTTTGGCGCTGTTTAAACATTTCTTTGACTAGTAATAAACTGGCAAGCGGTTTATATAGCATAGAGGCACCGTAAAAAAGCGGGCTGTTTCTGGCTTTTATATGTATGGGTAAAATTGGGCTATTGGCTTTTTTAGCGATACGTAAAAACCCGCTGTTCCATTTACAGTCTTTGATCCCTGTTGGTCGAAGTCGAGAAACTTCACCCGCAGGGAAAATAAGTAATGCTCCTTCATTTTTTAAATGCTGGTGGATATTACTAAGCTCTTGTTTTTTACTTTGCCCCGACAAATTATCAACGGGTAGTAATAATGAATGCATTGCATCAACGGTCATTAGCATTCGGTTAGCCACGACTTTTAAATCAGCACGCACCGTCGATAACACATTAATTAATGCAAGCGCATCTAAGGATCCAATTGGATGATTAGCAATAATGACAATTTTCCCTTCACTGGGAATATTTTCTATTTGTTTTGCTTTGTATCGAGTGTCAAAATCAAGTTCATCAAGTACTTGCTCGACAAATTCTATTCCTTGAAGATGGGAATAAGTTGTTGCAAAGTTTGTAAACTCTTGTTCATGTAATAAGTAGCTAAGGCTCTTTTTTACCAGTTTTTTTATTTTAAATGAGTTAGTTAACTGTGGTAAGTTAGTCGCAATTACTTTATCTACACTGATCATACGCACCTCTTTTTTATACTAGGCTAAAGCCAATATGTTTAGCTTAGAGTGCGGATATGACAATACGCGGTCAGTTGTGTGACTTTTTAAAACCGTTTACATACTATTAAATTGAACCATATCAGTACTATTATTCAGGTTTACTTTTTAAGGAATCATCATGTCAGTTTTGGTGGCTATAACAGGTCGAGACAACACAAAATTAATAGCAAAAATGAAATCACGATTGCCTAGTATTCGAATTGAAGAACTTGATGATTGCCAAAATTTAGAGAGTGTAGAGTTCGTTTTAGCGTGGAATGCGCCTGCATCACTGTGGCCCACGTTACCAAACTTAAAGGCTGTGTCATCGTTTGGCGCTGGCGTTGATAGCATTGATTTAAGTTTATTACCTGCGGATGTAGAGGTCGTGCGTATTGTTGATAAACAGTTAGCCAACGATATGGCTGAATACGTACTTACCCATGTATTAGCACAAAAATTGCGATTAAGGGAATATGCAATAAAGCAACAGCAAAGTATATGGAAACCTAAAAGAGCGCATAAACATAATCAAGTAAGCATTTTAGGGTTTGGCGAACTAGGTCAAGCATGTGCACATAGGCTGGTTAATAACGGTTTTAACGTAAATGCTTGGAGCCGAAGCCCTAAAACATCAAACATTGCGACACTCTATCATGGTGATGACGGCTTAACACAGATGCTTGCGCAAACCGATTATTTAGTATGTTTATTACCGCTTACCAGCAGTACCCAAGGCATTATTAATAAACAGTTACTTGAGCAACTGCCTGAACATGCTGTGGTGATTAATGTGGCCAGAGGTGGGCATATAGTAGAAGCTGATTTACTTGATGCACTTAACAATACACGTATACGCGCAGCAACGCTTGATGTGTTTGCCAGTGAACCACTGCCAAGCGAACACCCTTATTGGTTGCATCCAGGTATTACTTTAACACCGCACTGTGCTGCGTTGTCAGATCTGGATAGTGTTATTGAACAAATAGCAGAAAACATTTTGCGTTTAAAAGCGAAACAGCCATTAATAAATTGCGTTGATAAGCAGCAAGGTTATTAATTAGCAGTTGTTGGCCTTCAAGGATTAACATTTGTTTAATTTTTAACAGAAACAGCTTGTTAACATTTGTAATTTTTATTATTGTTAAAAACAGTTATACAATAATAAAAAAATAGGATGAATTATGAAACCGAATCAAGGGGGCGCAAAAATTAGCATCGTGGTTGTATCTATCATTATATTAGGAATATCTGCCTGGTTTAATCAAGCCAATGCGGCAGCGCTGCTGATCTGACTCTTATTTTCACAGCAAGATTTAGCTACGCTTGCTGTGTATTTCTCTGTTTTGATGCTTTTTATCATCACTTTTCTTCAATAAAACATAAGTCGCACCACTTCCTCCATGCTGCCTAAGTGCAGTATGAAACGCTAAAACGCATGGAATTGTTTGTAACCACTGATTTACGTAACTTTTTAATATCCCTGGCTTGGTTTTATTTTTAATACCTATGCCATGGCGAACGAGTACCATTCTTATATTTCGCTGATGGCAGTCTTGAACAAAGGCTAATAATGATGCGTGTGCATTTTTTAAAAGTTGCCCATGTAAATCAAGCGTCGCATCAAGCTGATATTTCGCTAATCTTACATTTTTAAAAACCGCGCTTTGTACGCCCTCTTTTTTAAAGCTTAATATGGCAAGTGGATCGAGTAATTCAAGTGGTTCATCCAACGGATTGAACTGTTCAGAGACTAAATCTGATTGTGCCGCTTTATTTTTTTCTTGCTGGGCGATGACCGCTTTATGGTTTTTAGGTGGTAAGGTCACAGTGTCATGCGTTATGGGGGTAACATCTTCCATAGAAGTTAAGAATAAATCGAAATCTGACAATGACATGGGCTTATCTCAAATTAGGCTATTACGAGATAAATTTTAACTTAGTTCAAACCCAGACCCAAGATTTTTAACAGTGAGATATAAAAAAGCCCAGAAAAACTGGGCTATAAAATATTCTAAGGGGAAGTAATTAGTGCTGAGATACAGTAAATTGTCCAAAAGTATAAACTTTAAACAAATAAAATGTGTTGATCAAAACTAAACTCATATTTGAAATAATACTCGACGACATAAGATCTAAGCTAAATGATAGGAATAACAAACCACAGGCACTAATCGCAGCAACGCGAAGCAGTGTCAGTTGGTTGATAAAGAATGCACCTAAACCTAGTGCAAGTAGTAATGTATTTAAAAGCCAATCTAGCTCGTTTAGCATGGTCGTTTCAATAGTTCAGTTGTTGAAAAAAGGAGCGCCATTATGTTGATCTTTTGCACAGCTTTCAACCAAGTAATTTTAAATTTTCAGATTAGTTTTTTTAATGCTAAAAGTAGGTCATTAATACCGAAAATAATCCCTCTTCAGCAATAATTCGATATTTTTGGCAGCTCTGCGGTTGCTGTAAATCAATACATAGGTAAAGGGTTCTATGCTCCTTATCCAGTCGCGGGTTTAGGGTTGAGTCCAGTAGTTTTGGTTCGCTTGAAAACAACCCAGGCCAATACACACTTTGGCTTACCATAGACGATTTTTTATAAGTAAGTAAGCTTGGCTTTGGCACTAAAACAAGTATAAGTAATAATATCGTGAAAATAAAAAGCAGGGTCAACTTGATGCCACACTTTGCGCTACTTGAGTGTAGTTTTAATTGTGAGCCAGTGTTTGCAAGCTTATTACTGGATCTTTGTTTAACAGTAGCGGCTTTATTTTTTTTGCGGCGACTTTTTTGTGGTTTTCGACATAAAGCAAATCTGGCCTTTTTAGCTTAGCCCTCTATAATAAAGTAAATATTTGTATTTTAAGCAAATCACCAACTTCGCAGACATGGTTTTAGCCTATAAGGATTGTATATGAATACGCAGCTATCTATTTTAATAGTTGACGATGTTAGCACTGTGCGTAGCTTTCTAAGTCAAACATTAATGCATTTAGGGATAGAGAATGTAAAAGAAGCGTCTACGGCCGCGCAGTGTATTAGCGAGTGTCGCGCAGCCAATTTTAATATTATATTTTTAGACATAGAACTACCTGATGGCGATGGTAAAGAACTTATTGCGCAAATTAATGAGTTATCACCAGAGACAAACGTGGTGATGGTGTCGGCTCATTCAGGCGTTGAAAATGTGAAGGATGCGATAGAAAGAGGGGCAAAAGGGTTTGTGGTTAAACCATTTTCACCAAAGAAAATTGCGGCGATATTGAAAAAGTTTTATCCAGAGCTTGATAACGTTTAAGAGGCGTATTTATTTTGGGCAAAAAAAAACCGGCAAAAGCCGGTTTTTTTAATCTTGCAAAAACAATTATAGCGCTTTAATTTTAGCAGCTAAACGGCTCTTATGACGAGCAGCTTTGTTTTTGTGGATTAGACCCTTAGTTGCGTAACGGTCTAGGATAGGTGTAGCAACAGAAAAAGCTTGCTGTGCAGCTTCTTTATCGCCAGCTTCAATAGCTACGATTACTTTTTTGAAGTAAGTACGCATCATTGAACGACGGCTTGCGTTGTGCTGACGGTTTTTTTCGCTTGTGATAGCGCGTTTTTTTGCAGACTTGATGTTAGCCAAGGTTTGCTCCTAACAATCTTAAATAAAGCTTAAATTAAAGGCCGTGGAATATGCCTGTTTTTATCATGAATGTCAATTTAATTTTAACAATCCAAGAAAAACTGCTCCTTATAACGAACATCAATTTGCCGCTTTAGCAGTTAATGGCGCTATTGTAACAAAGCAAGGGGTTCGAGCCTAGTGCTTTAAAGCGATTTATAAAAAAGACTATGGCATAATTAACTTAATTGCTGATTTTTAATATGGATTTATAGTGTCAAAAGGTTTGTTTCGTTCCGGGATGATTGTAAGTGCAATGACAATGATCTCGCGTATTTTAGGGCTAGTGCGTGATGCTGTTGTTGCAAACTTGTTGGGGGCAGGGGCTGCTGCCGATGTGTTTTTATTTGCAAACCGTATTCCTAATTTTTTACGCCGTTTATTTGCTGAAGGGGCTTTTGCACAGGCGTTTGTACCTGTATTAAGTGAAATCAAAGAACAACAAGGCGATGATAAAGTCAGAATATTTGTTGCGCAGGCGGCAGGTACACTCGGCACAATTTTACTACTCGTTACGCTTTTTGGTGTTGTGGCATCCCCCGTTATCGCCGCTTTATTTGGTACTGGTTGGTTTATAGATTGGTGGCAAGGTGGCCCTGACGCAGAAAAGTTTGAGCTTGCTAGTTCACTATTAAAGCTGACCTTTCCTTATTTATTTTTTGTAAGCTTAGTGGCGCTTAGTGGCGCTGTAATGAATGTATACAACCGTTTTGCAGTTGCCGCATTTACTCCTGTATTACTTAATGTTTCTATTATTAGTTGTGCCATTTTATTGCATGACCAATTTTCTGTTGGTGCATATGCATTAGCAATAGGCGTATTTTTAGGGGGCGTGGTACAGCTATTATTTCAACTGCCGTTTTTATATAAAGCAAAAATGTTGGCGCGACCGCGTTGGGCGTGGCAAGACGAAAATGTTAAAAAAGTGCGTAAATTAATGCTCCCAGCGTTATTTGGTGTATCAATTAGTCAAATTAACTTATTACTCGATACGGTAATAGCTTCATTATTGATGACAGGCTCTATCGCTTGGCTGTATTACTCAGATAGACTGATTGAATTCCCACTTGGTTTATTTGGCATTGGTATTGCGACGGTTATTTTACCTGCGCTATCAAAATTACACAGCAGTAAAAAAAGTAGCGACTTTCAACATACCCTAGATTGGGGAGTGCGATTTGTGATTTTTTTAGGGCTCCCGGCCATGATAGGGTTGATGATTATTAGCCCGTTGATTATTACCGTGCTGTTTGATCACGGCGCGTTTAAAGAGGCAGGCATTGATCACGTTAAGGCGGTGAGCTTAGGGGTGGTTGCCTACTCGGTGGGATTAGTCAGCTTTATGTTAATTAAAGTGTTGGCGCCTGGGTTTTATTCTCGCCAAGATACGAAAACACCCGTGCGCATTGGTATTATCACTTTGGTGCTTAACATGGTGTTTAATATTATGCTGGCGCCCTTTATTGGCTATTTAGGTTTAGCACTGGCAACCTCTATGTCGGCTAGTTGTAATGCCTACTTACTGTACCGACAGCTTAAAAAAGAGAATGTTTACCAGTTCTCCAGCATGAGTGGCTACTTCACTTTGAAGTGTTTGCTGGCGAGTGTGACGATGGGCGCACTAGTGTGGTTTACCAGTAGACACTATGATTGGGCTAGCTGGCACTTTAGTGAACAAGTTATATTGTTGGTTATGTTATTAATTATTGCGGTTGTTAGTTACTTTTTTATGTTGTTTTTGATGGGCGTTAGACTAAATACGATAAAAAGTGTAGCAATTACTGAATCAAATTAAAAAAAAGATTATAATCGGACACTCTGCGACCCAAGGTCGCATTTTATCGCTCGCTGAAAAAGGCATTAGGTGGCATGGAGTTAATTAGAGGTATACACAATATACGCCCACAACACTTTGGTTGTGTGCTAACCATTGGTAATTTTGATGGTGTTCATTTGGGTCATGCTGCCGTATTAAAAGGGCTGTTAGCGGATGCCAAAGAAAATAATTTACCCAGCACTGTAATGTTATTTGAGCCTCAGCCACAAGAGTTTTTTGCAAAAAACAATGCCCCGGCTAGGCTTACTCGGCTGCGTGATAAACTTCGTCTATTGAGTAACTTGGGGATTGAGCGCGTTATTTGTATTAGCTTTAATCAGGCTTTTGCAAACATGCATGCTGAGCAGTTTGTTAGCGATATTTTAATTAAAAAGCTGGGCGTTAAAGCATTAACGGTTGGTGATGATTTTAGGTTTGGTAAACAGCGCCAAGGTAACTTTAGTCTATTGGCAACTATGGGCACCCAAGTGGGAATGAGTGTTAAAAGCACTGCCAGCTTTAGACAATTAAATGCTAGAGTAAGCAGTACCTTGATACGAGAAGCACTTGCTGAGGGTGACTTAGTTAGTGCAAAAGTTATGCTTGGGCATAATTATGCAATATCTGGACGTGTTATTCATGGCTGGAAAAAAGGCCGCGAACTGGGTTTTAGAACGGCAAATATTGCACTAAAACGTCAAGTTTGTCCGGTCAATGGTGTATTTGCGGTTCAAGTGATGATCGCGGGAAAGAAAGTTTTTGGGGTGGCTAACATTGGAAACAAACCCACGTTTAATGGAACTCGTGCCTTATTAGAAGTTCACCTTTTTGATTTTGCACAAGATATTTATGGACAATTTATGCATGTGGAGTTAATTGAAAAACTCCGCAATGAGAAAAAATTCGAGACATTAACACAACTGACGGCACAAATAGCAACCGATGTTGCCGCCGCTAAGCAGTGTTTTGGTTTAAATTAGGTAGCCGATAGAAACGGAAAGTAGGATTAATGAGCGACTACAAACATACTTTGAATTTACCGGAAACAATGTTTCCAATGCGTGGCAATTTGGCACAACGTGAACCAAAAATGCTTAAAGCATGGTATGAAGACGACCTATACGGTCAAATTCGCAGCGCGAAGAAAGGTAAAAAAACTTTCATTTTGCATGACGGCCCTCCGTATGCAAACGGCGATATCCATTTAGGCCACTCAGTAAATAAAATATTAAAAGATATTATTGTTAAGTCTAAAACTTTATCAGACTTTGATGCGCCATACGTACCAGGTTGGGACTGTCATGGTTTACCAATCGAGTTAATGGTTGAGAAAAAAGTCGGTAAACCTGGTGTTAAGGTAACTGCGGCAGAGTTTCGTGAGAAATGTCGTGCTTATGCTAAAAAGCAAGTGGAAGGCCAAAAAGTAGACTTTAAACGTTTAGGCGTTTTTGGTGATTGGGATAAACCTTACCTAACCATGAACTTTGACTTTGAAGCTAATGCCATTCGTGTACTAGGCCGCATTATAAAAAATGGTCATCTACATAAAGGTGCTAAGCCTGTGCATTGGTGTACAGATTGTGGTTCAGCATTAGCTGAGGCAGAAGTTGAATACCAAGATAAACAATCTCCAGCTATTGATGTACGTTTTACTTTTACAGATCAAGATGCGGTGGTTAATGCGTTTGATTTAGCGGCTGGCCATACAGGAACAGGTAGCGTAGGAACCGTTATTTGGACTACGACACCATGGACTTTGCCAGCAAACCGTGCGGTAGCTGTGCATGCTGATTTAGAATACGCGCTAGTACAAGTAGAAGATGAAGGCGTTCAGCAACGTCTTATTATAGGTTCTGAGCTGGTTAAAGATGCGATGGATCGTTTTGGTTTTAACCATTTCCATATCCTTGGCTATGTTAAAGGCGCAGCACTTGAAAACTTAACCGTAGCACATCCTTTTTATGACTTTAATGTTCCTGTTATTGTTGCTGAGCACGTAACAACAGATTCTGGTACGGGTATCGTGCATACTGCACCAGGTCATGGTCAAGAAGATTTCGTGGCAGGTCTTGAGTACAATCTTGAAGTAGCTAACCCTGTTGGCGCAAACGGTGTGTACTTACCTGACACTGAATTATTTGCCGGTCAACATGTGTTTAAAGCCAATGCGAGTGTAATTGAGGTATTAAAAGAAAATAATGCCCTAATGCATCATCATGCATTAACGCACAGCTACCCACATTGCTGGCGCCATAAAACGCCTATTATCTTCCGTGCCACACCACAATGGTTTGTTAGCATGGATCAGGCTAACTTGCGCCAAGATTCACTGGCTGAAATTAAAAATACTCAGTGGTTACCTGAATGGGGCGAAAGCCGTATTGCCAACATGGTTGAAGGCCGCCCTGATTGGTGTATTTCACGTCAACGTACCTGGGGTGTACCTATTGCGTTGTTTGTTGATAAAGACACGGGTGCATTACACCCAAATACTCAAGAGCTGATTGAACAAGCAGCAGCACTTGTTGAAAAGTCAGGTATTCAAGCATGGTATGACTTAGACCCAGCTACTTTACTAGGTGAAGAAGACGCACAACAATACATGAAAGTGCAAGACACACTCGATGTGTGGTTTGATTCAGGTGTAACGCATGCCTGTGTTGTTGATGCGCGTGAAGATTTAACCGGTCCTGCTGATTTATACCTAGAGGGTTCTGATCAACACCGTGGTTGGTTTATGTCATCAATGATGACCTCAGTGGCAATTAATGGTCATGCACCATACAAGCAAGTGCTTACGCATGGCTTTACGGTTGATGAAAACGGCCGCAAAATGTCTAAGTCATTAGGCAATGTTATTTCGCCACAAAATGTGATGAATAAACTGGGCGCTGATATTTTACGTTTATGGGTAGCATCAACTGATTACACGGCAGAAATGACCGTATCCGATGAAATATTCAAACGTTCGGCAGATCGTTACCGTCGTATTCGTAACACCAGCCGCTACTTACTTGCTAACCTAAGTGGTTTTGATCCAAAAACGGATCAAGTTGCTGTTGATGATATGGTTGAGCTTGATAAGTGGATTGTAGGGCGCGCAGCACAGTTACAAGATGATATTTTAGCGGCTTACGATAGCTACCAAATGCTATTAGTAACGCAAAAGCTAATGAACTTCTGTACCGGTGAGCTTGGTTCGTTCTACTTAGACGTTATAAAAGACCGTCAGTACACGGCAAAAAGCGACAGCCATGCACGTCGTTCTTGTCAAACAGCGCTTTATCATATTGCTGAAGCAATGACGCGTTGGATGGCGCCAATCATGAGCTTTACAGCGCAAGAAATTTGGGAAGCACTTCCAGGTGAGCGCAGTGACTATGTATTTACTTCAACATGGTATGAGGGATTACAAGCACCAACAACGACCAAGTTTAGTAATGAAGACTGGCAAGCTATTTTAAATGTGCGTGACGAAGTGAACCGTCTGTTAGAAGCTGCACGTAAAGAAGAAGTGATTGGTGCAACATTACAAGCAACCGTAAACCTGTTTGCCAGCAAAGAGCTTGCTACAAAACTGGCTGCACTAGGTGATGAACTTCGCTTTGTGTTACTTACTTCAGCTGTAAATGTTACTGAAGTAGAGAGCCAGCCTGCAGACTCACAAGCAACCGAAATTGAAGGTTTATACATTAGCGTATCAGCAACAGATGCTAAAAAGTGTGAGCGTTGTTGGCATTACAGTGAAGATGTAGGTGTTGAGCCTGCTCATCCCGAAATTTGTGGTCGTTGTGTAAGTAACGTTGACGGTGAAGGTGAAAAGCGTCAATTCGCTTAGGAGTTGTTTTTAGTGAGCAAACTAACCCAAAAAAGTGGTTTAGTGTGGCTTTGGTTGAGTCTATTACTGCTTGTAATAGACTTTGCCAGTAAAACACTGGTTGTAAACACCATGGCTTATGGTGAGTCAATTAATTTACTGCCTGTTTTTAGCATCACTTATGTACATAACTACGGTGCAGCCTATAGCTTTTTAAGCGAAGCGGGTGGCTGGCAGCGTTGGTTTTTAAGTGCAATAGCAATCGCGATTAGTTGTTTGTTGGTGTGGTGGTTAAAACGTCTTCCAGCGTCTAATAAAGTATTATGTGGTGCTTACTCGTTAGTTTTAGCCGGTGCTATTGGTAACTTGTACGACCGCATTGCTTATGGTTACGTTATTGATTTTTTACATGTGTTTTACGAAGACTCACATTTTCCCGTATTTAATATTGCAGACTGCGCTATTTGTATTGGTGCTGCATTATTACTATTTGACGCCTTTACCGGCGAAAATCCAAAGGAGCACAAAGCATGAGCCAAGCTGTAATTGGTGAAAACTCAGACGTTATTTTTCATTTTTCTATTAAACTAGAAGATGGCTCTGCCGCTGACTCAACGAAAGTGCATAACAAGCCGGCTAAGCTCACTATGGGTGATGGCAGCTTAACCGCTAATTTTGAAAAATGTTTACTTGGCCTAACGGCTGGTGAGAGCAAAACATTTGAACTTGAGCCGGAAGATGCCTTTGGTCAACCAAACCCAGATAATATTTATTATGTGGACCGTAGTAAGTTTGGTGTAGAAACGCCGGCTAAAGTAGGTGCTATTATTGCGTTTACTCAACCTGATGGCACCGAGCTTCCGGGTTTGGTTCGTGAAGTGCAAGGCGAGTCAGTTACTATCGATTTTAATCACCCATTAGCGGGCCAGCGTTTAACGTTTGAAGTTGATATTATTGAGGTGCAAGGTTAATGGAAATATTATTAGCTAATCCACGAGGCTTTTGCGCCGGTGTTGACCGCGCAATTAGCATTGTTGAGCGCGCTTTAGATATTTTTGAAAAACCAATCTATGTGCGCCATGAAGTGGTACACAATCGTTATGTGGTTGATGGCTTAAAAAATCGCGGCGCCGTGTTTGTTGAAGAGCTTGATCAGGTACCGGATGACAGTATTGTTATATTTAGTGCTCATGGTGTATCACAGGCTGTACGCAGTGAAGCAAAACGCCGTGAGCTTAAAGTATTTGATGCAACCTGCCCGTTAGTGACTAAAGTGCATATGGAAGTTACCCGTGCCAGCAGAAAAGGCATTGAATGCATTTTAATTGGTCACCATGGACACCCCGAGGTTGAGGGCACTATGGGTCAATACGACAATCAACAAGGTGGCATTTACCTAGTTGAAACCGTTGATGACGTGTTAAAGCTTGATGTTAAGAACGCAGATAATCTTTTTTATTGCAGCCAAACAACCTTATCGGTAGATGATACTGCGGATGTGATTGATGCCTTACGCAGCAAGTTTCCTGCTATTGATGGTCCGCGTAAAGATGATATTTGTTATGCAACTCAAAACCGTCAAGATGCAGTACGTGACTTAGCAGACAAAGTCGATGTGCTATTGGTTGTAGGCGCTAAAAATAGCTCTAATTCCAATCGTTTACGAGAACTAGCTGATAAAATGGGCACGCGTGCGTACTTAATTGACGATGCCAGCAATGTTGAAGCGTCATGGTTTGATGGTATCAATAGTGTGGGGGTTACCGCAGGCGCGTCAGCACCTGAAGTGCTAGTGCAGCAGGTGATTACCCGCTTAAAAGAGCTCGGTGGTAACCAAGTAACAGAAAACCCTGGTGAAGAAGAAAACATTGTTTTTGCTGTACCAGTAGAGCTGCGTTAATTTAGAGATAAATCATAAAAGGAGGGTCGAATGGGTAAGCAACTGTCACCAGATGCGTTACTTTTTTCGGCCCTTTTTAATGAGCGTGGTGTGCTTGCATCCCTCGTAGTAACACAGGTTGTGGCTATTATATTAGCTTTTGCTCCTAATGCTGGCGATGACATATGGCTGCATTTGGGGGCGATCAGTTTGTTTCTCCATGTAACTGTGCTGGTCAGTACCTCTTTTTTATATCTTTGTCGTCGATTACTCGCAAAACAGACTCAGTTTATTCAGATCAGTTTTTTTATTGCTTCATATAGTCTCAGTACTGCTGTATTTAGTCTGGTGTTTTCTCATATTGCTTTTGATATTGAAAACGAAAAACAACTGACGTTTTTTGTGCTGCGTAATTGCATTATTGTATTTTTGCTTACCTTACTGTTTGTACAATTTTTGCTTATTCATTTTGAAAAAGAGCAGCAAACCAAAGCACTTTCTCGTGCAGAACTTGATGCTTTGCAGGCACGGATCCGACCTCACTTTTTATATAATAGTTTGAATACGGCGGCAGAATTAACGCATCATGACGTTGAGGCTGCAGAGCATGCAATTTTAGCACTGGCAGCGCTGTCTCAAGCTGCAATGCGTTCAGGTCAAAGTGTATTACTCAGTGATGAAATAACATTAACTAAACAGTATATTGCTCTAGAATCATGGCGCTTTGCAGAGCGCTTAAAGGTTGAGTGGTTATTACCAGAACATCTCCCTGCGCTATATATTCCATATCTAACATTACAACCTTTGGTAGAGAACGCAGTATGTCATGGCATTGAGCCAAGCCAAAGTGGTGCTACTATAAGTATTGAACTGCATGTGACAACACATTATTTAACCTTAATTGTAACTAATCCTGTACCTACTGAAACTGAAAATACTAGAGAGCATAACGGTATGGCTCTTGATAATATTCGTTCTCGTTTAAGTATTTATTATAAAGGTCAGGCGCAACTGACAATAACCAACAAAGATAATCAATTTAGAGTCAAAGTGGTCATCCCAAAACAAGCAGAGAATACGTTATGAATGTACTGATTGTAGATGATGAACCCTTAGCAAGAGCACGCTTGAAGCGTTTACTTGCTGAGAACCATACATCCATTCATGTGCAAGGAGAGGCCGGTAATGGCAATGACGCTTTAACACAAATGAAAAAGCAGCAGCCTGACTTAGTGTTTTTAGATATTGATATGCCAGGCTTAAATGGCATCGAAGTGGCCAATCAACTCAATGATCTAGCGGTGCCACCGGCGATTATTTTTATAACCGCTCATCCTGAGCATGCACTTGATGCGATGCAGTTAAATGCAGCTGGATATTTGGTAAAACCTATATCAGAAAAAAGTTTGCAACATGCATTACAACAGCTAGGACGTTTAAACAGAGTACACCTGCAACAACAACAAACAGAAAAAATAACCTATCAATTAGCAGGCACCGTAAGAAGTATAAAAATAGAAAATGTTTTTTATTTTTATGCACAGGAAAAGTACACCAAAGTCGTGTTCGATGGTGGGGAGGCTCTAATTGAAGACAGTTTAAAGCAACTTGAAATGCAACATCCTCGTCACTTATTGCGAATTCATCGAAATACCTTAGTGAATAAAAATAAAATTTTGGCACTCCATACACTTAAAAACCATCAACATGTTATTGAACTCAAAGGGTGTACACCTTTTTTAGCTGTTAGTCGTCGAGCGCTCAAAAGCGTAAAAAGCGAACTTTAATACACCAACCTATTAACCGCTTATCAACATAATTAACCGTTGGTCGTGGTCCTAGTTGAATCTATTTTTTTATTGCATACACTTAGTATCAGATAATTATTATTTGGTTTTACTATGTCTTTGAGCACGTTTAAATTGCAAAAAGGTTTTACCCTTATTGAGGTCCTGATTGCGTTTATTATTCTTAGCTTTGGTTTATTGGGGGCTGTAGCCCTGCAAGCAAAAGCAAAACAAGCAAGCTTTGATTCAATGCAACGTGCCGCTGCTGTTGCGCTTGGTAATGATATTATTCAACGTATACGTGTTAATGATACCTCAGCGCTCGTGACTCAGTATAAAGGCAGTTTTACGAGTGAAACCACTTTAAATTCATCCAATACTTGCTTTACAGATTCGTGTAGCAGTGCGCAAATCGCTGTATTAGACATAGAGCAGTGGAAGCGTGCTATTCGTGCCCGCGAAAATACGGGATCACTTGATGGTGCCACCGTGTGTGTTAATCCCGAAGCGGTAGCAGGCTCTGGCGGTAAAGCGTTTAACATTGAAGTAATTGTATCATGGCAGGGTAGGCAAGAATTCACTGCAAATGAAAATACAGCAAATATTGATTGCGGAACAGCTGATAAAAAACGCCGTGTAGTAGTACTTACCAGCTATGTTTATGTTAGGAGCTAAAATGAGGCAAGCAGGTTTTACACTCATTGAAATGATGATCTCTTTGTTCATCGGCGGGCTAATTTTAGGTGGCGTCATGTTTACTTATATTGGTATGAAAACAACCACCAAAAGCACCATGGCAATAGGTGAACTGCAAGAGTCAGGGCGTTTAGCGATTAATATTATGCAACGCGATATAGAACAAGTAGGCTTTTGGGGCACATTTTATGGCAATTCATTTACTGCAATAAACACCTCATCATTAGCAAGTCCAACAGGTGATTGCTTTGAAGGTCTCAACAATGGCAGTTTTCCTGATTTAACCAGCAGTAGTAACTTTAAAACCCTTTATGCAAAAACAGCGGCAAGTCCAAGTGAACTTAATTGTGTTAATAACCCTGTATCGGGCACTGATATTTTACAAATTAAGTTTGTGCAAGGGCACCAATTAGATGTAACTAACGCGGTTAACGAAACAGCTAATAATGATTATTATTTTGTGGCCGAACAAGAACTTGCTCGTTTTGTCAAAGATCAGGTTGATGCCAACACACTTAATGTCAATGCCACTGTGTGGCCTTACAGCCACCATGTTTATTATATTAGCGAACAAACTTATACCGTAAATAATAAAAAACTAACAGTGCCCGCATTGATGCGAAAACGCCTAACTGGCAACGGTATGACCACCGAAACAATCATGGAAGGGGTTGAAAATATGCGTTTTATTTTTGGTCTCGATACTAATGGTAATGGCAAGGTCGATTCGTATCGCAGCATAAACAAAATGACTGCAGCTGAGTGGGGCAATCAACAAGGTATTTTAACCGTGCAGCTATTTTTATTAGTAAGAACATTGCAACCCGATCCAAGCATAAATAGCAAAAAGCAAATATATACACTCGGTGAAGATGAAAACGCGCGTAAGCTTGAAGTTACTGATAACTATAGGCGTACTGTATTTACTACCACTATTCGTTTAAATAATGTAGGGGCAAATTTATGGCGTATGTAACACACACACCTACACAGCATAAGCAAAAGGGAGTAGTGCTTATTACTGCTCTAATTATGGTAATAGCAGTAACCGGTATTGCCGTTACATTAATGAGTAGCAGTACCATCGACATTAAAATTACCAATGCAGCACAAGAGCGGGAAGTGGCAGAAAACATGCTAGTCGGCGAGGTTCAACGAGTGATAGCACAAGAGGCTAATAAAGGCGGCGCTAGCCAGTTTTTCTTAACTAAGAACGAGATCCCTGAGCAATGGAAAACGATAGCTACTCATGATGGTATGCAAAGTGCCATGACCAATTTAAATAAGGGAGTAATGGAGCTTAACTGCCCGCGTAGATACAACCCTACAGAGGGGGTCGTTTGCAACATGATGCAAGTCACCACTACTATTGAATATGGCTCTAAGAGCAAGCACCAGCTAACAGTTGTAACGGGTATAGCGCAAGAAATGGCCGATAAAGGTAAGGGGATTTAACATGAAACTAGCAGCAAGTATTATATTTACTTATTTTATGTGCCTTTTTTTTACAGCGCCGAGCAAAGCTGAAGACATAGAGCTGTATGTAAATAAAGATGTCAATGTAGATGAAAAACCTCGGGTATTGTTTATTTTTGATACGTCAGGAAGTATGGATGAGGAAGTTACATCAGCAGGCACAAGCGAGCGTTGTTTTATAAAAAGGAGGGGGTTTCTTTGGTTTCCTCCTTATTATGAACAACTACCAAGCTGTTATGAAAGTAAAGATAGCTACAACGAATATAATGAACAATGTTATATAAATATTGGTAACAGAAACTATCAACCAAGTTGTGTTGATGAAGTTGAAAGTGGAACAAGGCTTGAGGTTGCAAAAAGAGCTGTAAAAGGTTTAATAAAGGACAATAATGATATTGACTTTGGTTTAATGCGTTTTAATTATAACGCAGGTAACGAACCTGGTGGTGGTTATGTGCTTGCTAGAGTTGGCACAGACGAAGATACGTTGGTTGATAGAATTAATGAATTACCTGCTTATGGCTCAACGCCCTTAACAGAAACATTATGGGAAGCGTATTTATACATTTCAGGGCAAAACCTTAAGTTTGCAAAAAATGTTGATGATAGAGACACAAGTGCAGAAAATAGCCAAAAGTATGAGTCGCCTTTTAGAAAAAACAACGAAAATTCGCTGCGCTGTGATAACTCCATCAATATTATTTTAATGACCGACGGCGAACCTCAGAATGATGATGAAGCAGATAATAGTATAAAGAGTACCTATAATAACGTTTTTAAAAGTAATGCGGGATCTTTTGGGAGTTATAGTAGTTATTTAGTAGCGCTAGCCAAAATTTTACATGGCAACGATAATACTGATGTTGATTTATATCCTCAAACTACTGAAACGATTGATACTGCAAGGTTATTTACTATTGGCTTTGGTGGAGGGATGGATGAAGATGCACTTAAATTATTGGAGGAAGCGGCTAAAGTTGGCGGTGGCGATTATTTTGAAGCAGATACAGCCGCTACTCTTACCTCGGCACTTAAAAATACCATTACCTTAATACGAGAAGAAAACAGCACCTTTACATCGCCTTCTTTTGCAAGTAACAATTTCGATCAGACCCGTAGTAAGGATGCGGTTTATCTCGCTATGTTTTATCCTGAAGTTGGAACACGATGGCGTGGTAATTTAAAAAAAATAAAAGTGATGGGAAATAAACTCATAGACTCTACATTAACGCTTGCATTAAATAGTGACGGATTAATTAAAAAAGACGCTAAAACATTTTGGACGAAGGGCAATTTAGCTGATGGCAACTCCGTTGAAAGCGGTGGAGTTAATGCGATGCTGACAAGTTTAGATCCGGGTAAGCGTAAATTAATTTCAGATATTGGGGTATTTAATATATCTAACCTAGTGCAAGTTTATGGTGACAAAGAAAAAGCTGCTGGTGTTTTTAATGTGCCTAAAAGCGATCTTGATTCAACAATAAACTGGGCACGTGGTGTTGATGTTGATAATGAGAATACTACAAGCACCCAGCGAGCTGACATTTTTGGCGACCCTTTACATTCAAAACCTGTGGCGATTGATTATGGCAATAATGATGTTCGTATACTTGTCGGTACAAACGCAGGCTTTTTACACATGTTTAAAGATGATGATAGTAAGAATGAAGTAACTGAAAGCTGGGCATTCATACCTTCAGCGTTATTTAATATTATTAAGCCGCTTAGAGCCAAAGAGGCCGGAAAAAAATATGGCATGGATGGCCCTATTAGCGTGTACTCTAAAAATGAGAGTTTAGATGCCGATGGTATTAATGATGGCATTGTTAATGCGGGTAAAGGTGATGCTGTATGGGCGTTTGCAGGCATGCGACGTGGCGGTAAAAACTATTATGGGTTAGATATTACTAAGCCTGACTCACCTTCTTTAATGTGGAGTATTAAAGGCGGGGTAGATTCAGGTTTTGAAGAGCTTGGTCAGTCTTGGTCGAAACCACAAGTTGCGTTTATAAAGGCCTTTGGTGATAAGCCCGTTTTGATTTTTGGCGGTGGCTACGACACCATTAAAGATAAAGACAAAGGGAATAAACGCGATGCAGACTCAATGGGTCGAGATGTGTTTATTGTTGATGCTAAAACCGGTAAAAAGCTTTGGTCACTGCGCAGTAACAATAGCTTTACTGGTAAACACAGTATTGCCGCAGACGTTACATTGCTTGACTCTAATTACGATGGCTATATTGATAGAATTTACGCAGCAGATACCGGTGGCGACATTTGGCGTGTTGATATGCCAGGTAGTCAAACAAATGAATTTAGCCACTTTAAACTTGCATCGCTTGCTGATGGTAAAGATAGGCGCTTTTTTTATAAACCAGCCATAGCGCGAACCATATTTAGTAAAGTGACTCAAAAAGAGGGTGTTACTTCACGTGTTGAAACTCCTTACGATGCCATCGTTATTGGCAGTGGTAACCGCACTAACCCGGTAAATTCAACCACAGCCGATGAGCTTTTTATGATAAGGGATGAAAATACGCTCACAAAATCATTTAAAAATAACGCTCCTGAAACTATTTTATTTACAGATTTAATGTCGATGAATGAAGATAAGTTTGGTAATGCATTAAGTAATGTTAGTGAGTTTATAAATCTAGAAGTTGAACTGACAAATACATTTAAAGGCTGGCATTATACGTTATCGCCCGGCGAAAAATCGCTTGCTGCGGCAACCGTGGTAGGAGGCGTTGCGTATTTTACTTCATTTAGTCCTGCATCGGATACTGGACTAAACCAATGTTCGTTAACCGGTGGCGGTGGCTCTTTATATGCATTTCATTTGCATTACGGCACTAAAGTATATGATGAGTTAAAATTTGCCACCAGTTATGAAGTCCCTGATACGCCGCAACTTTATTTTGGTGCCTCCTGTGTTGACGGTAATTCAGACGGTAAATGCGACGATGACACAACGGTTGACGTACAAAGCCAATTTTATTTAATTGGCCCAGGCATAAAAGGCAAAAATGCAGAGAATCCGTTTAGACCAATTGAAATTATTGGGCCTAATTTAAAAATAGTAGATGGTAAAATTCAGCTAGTTAACGATACTCAGCCTATTGGGTTTGGCTTTAAAACTCAGCAAATGTATATTTACAAACGTGAAGAAAACGATGAAGTGAATAATTAGGAGTCATTAGATGGTTGCCAAGTACACTGGATTTACTTTAATTGAGCTGATGATAGCCGTGGCAATTGTGGGTATTTTAGCCGCCATTGCCGTGCCTAATTACAGTGAATATGTAAAACGCGCATCACGTGCAGAAGCGGCATCTGCACTTTTAGATGCTGCAAACAAGCAGGAGCAGTACTTTGTAGATAACCGAGTCTATTCAACTTCGTTTAGTGACTTAGGTATTCAAAGTAAAACTGAAAACGGGCATTTTGAGCTAACAATTAATGTGGTTAATAGCAATGAATTTACAATCACTGCGAAGCCCATTGATGGTGCCGTGAAAGGGGATGCTGATTGCACGTCATTAACCATTAATGACGTTGGCTTAAAAGGAGCAACGGGTAGTAAAGGCGATACCGACATCAACTATTGCTGGGGTAAATAACGTAAGTTATTTTTGGCATTTGTTGGTAGATTTTATTCGTATTCGCCCAGTTTGACTTATTGACAGAGCAAGCCCCTCAAGGCTTGCTTTTTCGTTATTTGGGCAATAGATAAAAGTACCATTTTGAAAACCATTTAGTGTACCATCTGGCCTAAATGTAATGGCATCTCGTGGGTATGTTAACGTATCGGCTTCATTTGTGTGCTCAAATGTACTGATCAGCTGCTCGTCATCGCCAAGCGACGTTGACTTGTCGTTATCAACAAATATAGCGAGCTGGTTATGCCAGTCGTCTAATGTACATTTATTACTTTTTAATGCGCACAAAGTAACGTAGCTGTTTTTTTCTATAGCGTATAGACGAGCATAATTAATATTTTTATGTAATAAGCTAACTTGATTGTTCACGCGGTTGAGCGCTAAAAAGTTGGGTAAATAAGACAAGGAAATTTGACCTACAATGGCAACAATCGCGAGGCTAACTAGCAGCTCTATTAATGTTGTACCATGGTGGGTAGAAAAGTATAAAGGTAACTTCATCCCTGAAGCCTCAATCTAAACATGTTTCTTACAAGTTTAGTAAAAACTTAAATTATGGCAAGTGTTGTTCAATTTATAATCACCCTATTTACTATTACCTAAATAAAAAGCGGTGCCTGATTGGGAAAGTGTGAGTGCCTTGCTATTATTTTGATTACCATTAGGTGAAAAAACAAAGTTACCTGGCGCAGTAGTAATGCGGCCACTGGTATTAAAGCGGATTTGGCTACCCCCAGAAAATGTCACTTTGTCGTTGGGGTTGGTTTTTTCCATGACTCTTATTAAACTATCACCACTGTCATATTGCCCATTATTATTACCATCGACAAAGGTGACGACAACATTATCGCTAGCCCACTCAGTGGTGCACTTAAAATTGGCAGCTGAACCTTTCACATCAGCATAAGGTACTGGACAAATAATAACTATCTCATCGGTACTAGCCGCTTGTGAACGTGCAAAACTAATATTACGTTTAAGTTCTAATAAAAAATTTTCACCTCGGTTTTCTTCCAGCATATCGCTACTGTTCCACAACGCAATAGTGGCTATAATGCCAACAATGGCCACGGTGACCATTAACTCTAATAGGGTAAATCCACGGTGCTTAGTTTTCATATAAATCTCATTAACTCAGTCATGTTTTAGTATAGTTATTTTTATTAAAATAATCATACCATGATTATTTTTCACCGGTGCTATTCAATCTCTTTGTTTGCTATGAACCTCATGATTGTCTAAAATCGAGGCAACTGAAGCTTTCAAAAGTAATTACTATGAAAAAAATAGAAGCAATCATTAAACCGTTTAAGCTCGATGATGTGCGTGAAGCATTATCTGATGTAGGCATTACGGGTATGACAGTAAGTGAAGTAAAAGGGTTTGGGCGTCAAAAAGGCCACACAGAGCTATACCGTGGTGCTGAGTACATGGTTGACTTTTTACCTAAAGTAAAACTAGATATTGTGCTCGGTGATGAAGACGTAGAACGTGCTATTGATGTTATTGTTAAAACAGCACAAACTGGCAAAATCGGTGATGGTAAAATATTTGTCACTGACGTAGAACGTGTGGTTCGAATTCGTACTGCAGAAGAGGATGAAGAGGCTATATAGTCGAGTAAACCTTGTAAAAAAAGGCGCTAATTTTATAACTAGCGCCTTTTTCGTGTTATTTATTTCTGCTATTAAATTTACGCGTTTGCTCTGCATGCTGACTTAGTTCAGTCAAGCCAAGCTTCTCGTAACTTTTTTCCATCATGGCGAGTGCCGCATCAAGATAGCTACTTTGTGAGTAGTGCTCTACCACATATTTACCGCGATTTGCGGCTGCTAAATAGGCTTCACGTTCGTAATAGTAAGTTGCCACTTTTAGCTCATAACGTGCCATGCGGTTTAATAACCAAACTAAACGACGTTTTGCTTCTGGCGCATAATCACTATCTGGAAAACGTTTAACCAAAGTTGATAAGTCGGTATAAGCAACACGGGTGCGTTTAGCATCTCTGTCGGCTCTGTCTACGCCAAAGTATTCTTGGAAAGCATTTTTATCCGCCTTAATATTAACCAAGCCACGCATGTAGTACATGTAATCTAAATCTTTGTGGTTTGGGTTTAAGCGAATAAAACGGTCAATGGTAGCAAGTGCTTGCTCTGTATTACCTGATTGGTAATGCGCGTACACTAAATCCATTTGGACTTGCTTTGAAAACGGACCAAACGGGTAGCGAGAGTCAATTGCCGTTAATAATTCAATTGCACGAGCGTATAAACCAGAATCAAGCGTTTGTTTTGCATCTTCGTATAATGCTTGTGCCGATCTGTTGGGTACGCGTTGAATATCTTCTTGGTCAGGTGCAGACGAGCAGGCCCCTAAACTAAGCACTGAAACTGAAAAAACAATGGCGAATGCACGTTTCCCTATTTTATTTATCATTTTATTTGTTACCTTCGATGTCTTCGGCTAGGCCAAGTGGGTAAAACCGAGTAAACTATGCGTATTATGTTATGCTTTTATTAAAAGCGATTCTAACCCAGTCAAGCACAGCTTGCACTGGTAAATTGGGTAAAGTTACTAATGTCAGAGCAAATATCTCTCCAAGCCGAGGTCCCAACAGACTTAGGTGGTAAACGTCTAGACCAAGTATTAGCGCAATTGTTCCCTGATTATTCACGATCACGGATAAAAACGTGGATTTTAGATGATAAAATCACCGTTGATGGCGAAATTTTCAACACCCCGCGTGAAAAACTACTCGGTGGTGAAGTTGTAGCTGTTGAAACAACAATAGAAGCACCTCGTGAATACGAAGCACAAGATATCAAATTAAACATCGTTTATGAAGACGATGATATTTTAGTGATCAACAAACCAATGGGATTAGTGGTTCATCCTGGCGCAGGTAACCCTGATGGTACGGTGTTAAATGCTTTACTACACTACTATCCAGAAATTATTAACGTGCCACGAGCGGGTATTGTGCATCGTTTAGACAAAGACACAACAGGTTTAATGGTTGTCGCTAAAACGATTCAGGCACAAACACATTTAGTTAAAGCACTGCAAAAGCGCGAAAACTTCACACGTGAATATGAAGCGTTATGTAATGGCACTATGACAGCCGGTGGTATGGTTGAAAAACCAATTGGTCGTCATGCTACACAGCGTACGCATATGGCAGTACATGAAATGGGTAAACCAGCTATTACGCATTACCGTGTTGCCGAAAAATTCCGTGCCCATACACGTTTGCGTTTACGTCTTGAAACTGGGCGTACACACCAAATTCGTGTGCATATGGCGTACTTAAACCACCCATTAATTGGCGATCAATCTTATGGCGGTCGTCCTCGTCCACCAAAAGGGGCAACGCCTGAGTTATTTGAGTTACTGCGTAGCTTTAAGCGCCAAGCGCTTCATGCCGTTAAATTAAGTATTGCGCATCCAATCACCGGTGAAATGATGACCTGGCAAGCGCCTATCCCTGATGATATGGTGGCGATGACTCAAGCATTGCGTGAAGACACAAAAGCAAACCCTGATATAGCTAGTTAACAATGTTTGGCTTATCAGCTACATGGCAATCTCTTCATGGTGTAGGCACATTGAGTACTACACGGGATGGAGGCGTATCAAAGCCTCCATTTGATAGCTTGAATTTAGGATTGCATGTAGGTGATAACAGCCAAGATGTATTAAATAACAGAGCACGTGTAAATGCTCATTTTCCTAAACCGGCAATTTGGTTAAATCAGGTTCATAGCGCTGATGTAATTACAGTGGATGAGCGATTTGACCCCAACCAAACACTCACAGCCGATGCGCTATACACGCAATTACGCAATCAACCTTTAGCCATAATGACCGCTGATTGTTTACCTGTTTTACTTTCATCGAGTGACGGGCAAGAAGTGGCCGCAATTCATGCTGGTTGGCGAGGGTTAGAGCAAGGGGTGATCAACAATACGCTGGCATGTTTTAAAAACGCCCCGTCGAATATACATGCTTGGTTAGGTCCTGCAATAGGGGCTAATCAATTTCAAGTAGGCCAAGAGGTAGTCGAGTTATTTACAGCAAATAACCCCCTAATGCACAGCGCGTTCAAAGCTCAAAATAATGAAAAGTATTTAGCTGATATCTATCTAATAGCAACTATCTTACTTAATCAACAGGGCGTTATAAACATTAGCGGGGGTGAGCATTGCACTGTTTCTCAAGCTAACTTGTTTTTTTCTTATCGGCGCGATGGCCAAACCGGTCGTATGGCAAGTTTGATCTGGCGCAAGTAAATAATCATTAGGTGATTATTTTTCCCACAATACCTTGAACAAACCCGCTAACATACCCATCTATTAAGTAATTCGTTTTTTTATAGGTAAACTCCCATGCGTTTAGATAGATTTACAAGTAAATTTCAGTCTGCGCTTTCAGATGCGCAATCATTAGCACTAGGTCGCGATCATCAATTTATTGAACCTGTGCATCTAATGTACGCTTTGTTAAAACAAAGTGGCTCAAGTGTGCGTGCACTATTTGCACAAATGAGCATCAGCGTTGATGAACTCAACACTAAATTATCACAAGAGATAGAAAAGTTATTTAAAGTGGAAGGCGTTGGTGGCGATGTACAGTTGTCAAATAACATGGTTTCACTGATAAACCTATGTGATAAATACGCCCAAAAACGTAAAGATAAATACATTTCAAGTGAGTTGTTTGTATTAGTTGCGTGTGAAGATAAAGGCCCGCTTGGCAGTGTTTTTAAAGCACTTAACATTACGGCGAGTAAGGTTGAAACGGCAATTGAAGCGATTCGTGGTGGCCAAAAAGTTGACGATCCTAATGCGGAAGAAACACGTCAAGCACTTGAAAAGTACACCATCGATTTAACTGAGCGTGCAGAGCAAGGTAAGCTTGACCCTGTAATCGGTCGTGATGATGAAATTCGCCGCACTATTCAAGTATTACAACGCCGTACCAAAAATAACCCTGTGTTAATTGGTGAGCCAGGGGTGGGTAAAACAGCCATAGCTGAAGGGCTTGCACAGCGTATTATTAATGGTGAAGTGCCTGAGGGCTTAAAAAACAAGCGCGTATTATCACTTGATTTAGGCGCATTAGTTGCTGGTGCAAAATACCGAGGTGAATTTGAAGAGCGTTTAAAATCAGTACTTAATGAGTTGGCTAAAGAAGAAGGCCAAGTTATTTTATTTATTGATGAAATTCATACCATTGTTGGTGCTGGTAAAAGTGATGGCGCTATGGATGCGGGTAACATGTTAAAACCTGCCTTAGCACGCGGAGAACTCCATTGCGTAGGCGCAACCACTTTAGATGAATACCGTAAATACATTGAAAAAGATGCTGCGCTTGAGCGCCGTTTCCAAAAGGTATTAATAGAAGAGCCTTCAGTAGAAGACACCATTGCTATTCTGCGTGGCTTGAAAGAGCGTTACGAATTACACCATTCAGTGGAGATCACCGACCCTGCAATCGTTGCCGCAGCGCAGTTATCGCATCGTTATATTAGTGATCGCCAATTACCCGATAAAGCAATCGATTTAATTGACGAAGCGGGCTCTTCTATTCGTTTGCAAATTGATTCAAAGCCAGAAGCTTTAGATAAATTAGAGCGTCGCATTATCCAATTAAAAATTGAAGATAACGCATTGGCCAAAGAGAAAGATGAAGCAAGTCAAAAGCGCCGTACAGAAATGGTCGAGCTGATCACTGAGCTTGAAGGGCAATACCGTGAACTAGATGAAGTATGGAATGCAGAAAAAGCGTCTTTACAAGGCACGCAGGTTATTAAAGCTGAGCTAGAGCAGGCACGACTTGATTTAGAAGTGGCTCGCAGAGCAAGTGACTTGCAGCGTATGTCTGAACTGCAATATGGACGTATACCTGAGCTTGAGCGCAAACTCGATTTAGCATCACAAGCAGAAATGCAAGAAATGAGCTTGCTTAAAAATCAGGTGGGCGAAGATGAAATTGCAGAAATTTTATCACGTTGGACCGGGATCCCAGTGGCGCGTATGCTCCAAGGTGAACGTGAAAAACTATTACAAATGGAAGAGCAGTTACATAACAAAGTCATTGGTCAAGATGAGGCCGTCGTTGCGGTGGCTAATGCCATTCGTCGTTCGCGTGCAGGGCTTGCTGATCCCAATCGTCCAATTGGCTCGTTCTTATTTTTAGGGCCTACAGGGGTTGGTAAAACAGAACTTACCAAGGCACTAGCAGGCTATATGTTTGATACCGAAAGTGCCATGGTGCGTATAGATATGTCTGAGTTTATGGAAAAACACTCAGTCGCACGTTTAGTCGGTGCGCCTCCAGGGTACGTAGGTTACGAAGAAGGTGGTTATTTAACCGAAGCTGTTCGTCGTAAACCTTATTCGGTTATTTTGCTTGATGAAATAGAAAAAGCGCATCCAGATGTGTTTAATATTTTATTACAAGTCCTTGATGACGGGCGTTTAACGGATGGCCAAGGGCGTACGGTTGATTTTAAAAATACGGTTATCATTATGACCTCCAACTTGGGCTCAGATATCATTCAAGAGCAAGCGGGAAGTAATGACTATGATGAGCTTAAAGCAAAAGTCATGGGCGTTTTACAGAATGAATTTAGACCCGAGTTTATTAACCGAATTGATGAAACAGTGGTATTTCACTCACTTTCACATAGTCATATTAAAGAAATTGCAGATATTCAATTAAGTAAATTACGTCAACGATTAACAGAGATGGGGTATTTACTTGAGTTGACAGATGCTGCTCTTGAGCGAATTGCTGCCAGTGGCTTTGATCCTGTCTATGGCGCTCGTCCGCTTAAACGGGCAATACAGCAAACCATTGAAAATCCATTAGCACAAAAACTGCTTAATAATGACTTTCAACCAGGTTGTATCATTGTCATTGATGCTAACGAAGACGGCTTAGTGTTTACGAGTCGATAATTTGAGCACAGCAAAAAGCCGCTGTTTTCAGCGGCTTTTTTGTTTTTATTTTAGGGCGTTTGTTAAACTTTAAAAGTCAGTAATAAATCATTCACTTTTCTTGAGCCTTCCACTAGTTCAGCCGCACCGCGTGCTACGCTAAAACTCAATTGTAAATTGTCATCCCCTAAGCCTTTAATCTTTTCAACATTACTACCAATGTCTTTACTTACAACCTGCTGCTGTTCTGCTGCGGCTGAAATATCCGTGGCGAGCTGTGAAATTTCACTAATTTGAATAAAAATACTATCAAGCTCTTGTTGTGTTTGTCCTGTTGTATTAACACAGTCATCGGCTTGTTGTTTTGTGCTCTGCATGATTTTAGACCAGCTAAACAAGGTATCTTGAATTTCTTTAATTGAGCTATGAATTTGTGCTGTGGCGTTTTGAGTTCGTGACGACAGCGCTCTTACCTCATCGGCAACAACGGCAAAACCACGCCCATGCTCACCGGCGCGTGCCGCTTCAATAGCCGCATTGAGTGCCAATAAGTTAGTTTGTTCAGCAATCCCTTCTATTTCACTCATGACTTGGCCAATTTTATCCGCTTCAGAGGCAAGCCCCGTTGCTGTGGCGGCCGCTTGCTCAACTTGTACAGCTAAGTCAGACACCATTTTACTGTTATCTGCAATATGATTCTTGATATCAGAGCAGCTTTGATAAGTAATGCCCACTTTATCAGCCGTGTTATTGGTATTGGTAGAGATTTCACCAATCGTGGTACTCATTTGTGACATGGCTGAAGCAATTTGTTCTAGCTGAGTGCCTTGAGAAGAAATACCTTGCTCGGTCAACGTCGATTGCTGATCTAACCCTTGGGCAATCGAATTAAAACTCAAGGTTGAATCTTTTACCCGCCCTAGTACCGTTCTTAATTTAGCACTGAGCATCTGCTCTCTATACTCACTAATACTATGTGGGTGCGAGCCACTAAACACATAACGAGATACAGAGTCTGCTTGGCTTTTTTGTTGTTTGAGGGTTGCAGGTGTGATTACCAGCTCATCATAATTTAAAACTAAAATAGCAATACATACTAATAAGTTAATCGCGGCAAGCGAAAGAGAGCCCCACATTGCGACACTGGCTAACCAAATTAAAATACCCGCAATGCTCAAACCTTGTCTTAATGATGTGCGTTCGCGCAAGCTGAATAATGATTTATTAGCGTTAATTTTGGCATAGAGCTTTTGCGCTCTGCGTTTTGCGCGTTGCTCTAATTTTATTCGTACAGACTGATAACCAATAAGTTGGCCATGCTCAAAAATAGGCGTTACAAATGCATCAACCCAATAATAGCGGCCGTCCTTACATAAGTTTTTTACCGCGCCACGCCACGAATGGCCTTGTTTCAAAGTGTCCCACATTTCTTTAAATGCAGCTTTTGGCATATCAGGGTGGCGAACGATATTGTGATTTTTATTTATCAGTTCATCCATCTCGTAGCCTGCGATACTACAAAACTCATGATTGGCATAAGTAATAACACCGCGTAAGTCAGTGGTTGAAACCAACTCTTGGTGTTCTTCGAAGTTAACTTCTTCATCTATTAAGCTTTGATTACGACGCATAGTGACTCTTTATCATTCTTTATTATGGCGGCTATTGTAATTACTAAAACTAATGTACGTTAGTGATATGTGTAAAATAGCAGGAATAAGACATTTTTTTTGATATTTATATGATCTTTATCAATATTAAGCTTAATTGAATTTTTCAGTTATGACAAATTTTTAGGGTTTAACTCTATCTTATCAAAGTGTTTTAAAACGCCATGTTGTCAGCGGGGGGGTATGGCAAATAATATGTAAAAGAAATTGTATATTCGTGGTGGCAATGGCAAGATTGTCTTTTCTAGCGTGAAACAAAGCGTGTTTAAAACCCAGCAAAAACTATATCTAATAAATTCATATAGTTTTTTCATTGTTTAATCTTGAGTAAAGGTAAAAAGACCCCATAACCTCATGATTAAGCCACTTGGCTCGAGGAAACTTTTTTTTGACAACTTATAATTTAAAGAACACGCTCAACGCGCTATCTAATGCAGATAATCAACAGGCTATTAAAGGCATTATGCGCGGTATTGAGAGAGAATCATTAAGAATTAATCACGATGGTTCCATTTCAAAACAGGCTCATCCTCAAGGTGTGGGCTGTGCGCTCACCAATGGGCATATTACCACTGATTTTTCTGAGTCTTTACTTGAGTTCATTACACCGGTTAGCGAGTCATCAACGCAAACCTTACAGCAGCTAAAAGATTTACAAAAGTTCACCCTAGAACATATGGGCGATGAATTGTTGTGGCCAATTAGTATGCCGTGCTTTATAAATCATCAAGACGATATTGTATTGGCACAATTTGGCGACTCTAATGTCGGTAAAATGAAAACCCTATATCGCGAAGGCTTGAAGAATCGTTACGGCAGTATGATGCAAGCGATTGCAGGCGTGCATTTCAATATTTCTTTTCCACAAACGCTATGGCAGTCACTGCACTCATTAAAGCAAAGTAATGCGAAACTTGAAGATTTTATATCGGATAGTTATTTGGCGTTAATTCGTAACTTTAAACGCGAACTGTGGTTAATTAGCTACATGTTTGGCGCATCACCGGCATTATGTAGCTCTTTTTTACAAGGGCGTAAAAGCGACTTACCGTTTAAAAAACTCGGTAAAGGCACTTTATATTTGGAAGTGGGTACCGCATTGCGTTTAGGCAACTTAGGCTATACCAATAGCGCACAATCGTCGTTACGGGTAATGTATAACTCATTAGATGAATATGTTGCAGGACTTAAAAAAGCCATAAATACACCTTCAGATATTTACGGCAGTATTGACGATTACACCAGTGCTACGCCAAAGCAATTAAATAAAAACATTTTGCAAATAGAGAACGAGTTTTACTCGCCAATTCGTCCTAAACGTAATGCAAAAAATGGTGAAACGCCCACCGATGCATTGCTAAGAGCGGGTATAGAATATATTGAAATTCGTGCATTGGATGTTAACCCGTTTAGTGAAGTTGGCATTGACTTAGAGCAAATACACTTTTTAGATGTGTTTTTAACTTATTGTTTATTAAAAGATTCAGCGCCTATGGATTGGCAAGAGCAAACTCGTAGCACTGAAAATCTTGATACGGTGGTTAACCAAGGTAGAGAACAAGGCTTGATGCTTAATTTTAATAATGAGCAGCGCAGCCTAGAATCTTGGGGTGATGAAATATTTAGTCAGTTGAGTGATGTTGCTCAGTGGATGGATATTGCTTACGATGTTGACTACTACTCAAACACCATTAAGCGCATGGCGACTTGGATTCATGATCCGGCATTAACGTATTCTGGTCGTTATGTTGAGCAGTTAAAAGCATCAGGGTTAGATAATGGCCACTTTGCACTGTCACTTGCTCAGAAGTACAAACAAAGCCATGAAACAGCAAGTTATACTGAATTTTCAAAATCGTGGCTAGAGCAACAAGCTGCAGAGTCGTACCAAGCCCAAAAGGCAATTGAACAAGCTGATAAACAATCATTTACCGCGTTCTTAGATACGTATTTCAGGGTCTGTTGACCTTTGCGGATTACAATTTGTTCAAACTAGGAGCGGTTTAATC
>ERZ1673962.77-NODE-77-length-81902-cov-989.075482_pt1 | contig 81902 bp, 113 predicted proteins | sample MGYA00580188_ERZ1673962 | MGnify/ENA primary metagenome ERZ1673962 (study PRJEB41334, sample SAMN05608104) | rock metagenome | biome: terrestrial subsurface; feature: shale formation; material: shale | place: USA: Pennsylvania ...
ACCCCGCTGAGTCAGCGCCCTCCAGCTTGTCGGCCCACCGCTCCAGCAGCTCCCGATCAACCAATACCTTGCTCATGCTTCACCTCCTTGGGTGGCCATAGCCGGCGCAGCTGGCAGGGGCATCCAGTGGGTCACTTTGTCACCGGACTTTTCGTCGATCAGCGGCGAATACCACCCGTCGTAGTCTGCGTGCTCCTTCGCGTCATACCACCCTGAATGCAGGGCTGGCTCGTCCTCGTAGTCGGTGTGCAGGGGGTAGTCGTTCAGGAATCGCGCCGAGAAAGAATATGACTCGCCGTTGTGCGAACGGTAGACGCAGACAATAAACTCGCCCTCGTCTCCTGCTGCGACTTCCGGCAGCCGATCCTCGACGCCGATCCAGCCGCTCTGCTCCGGCTGCGGCGTGGTGTAGAGCGGCACTACCCTCGTATCGGGCCAGCGCTCTCGTTTTGAATCTGCAAACTCCTGTGCAACCTCGAGGCGCTTGATCGCGCTATTGATGCTCGGCGCTTGCTCGCTGACGACTGCGTACCAGAACGGCTCCTGCTCGGTCTGCGGGGCGGTCTGCTTCAACTCACGAATACGCTGTTCCAGCCGGCGCACATGCTCAGCTTGCGCTTTGATTTTCTTCCGCATGCCGACGATATTTTCGGTCTGCTCAACCATGGTCGTTCTCCTGCTGGGGGGCGGTCTGCGCGATGGGGGCGTAGCCGCTGTGCTTATCAGTGTCGTAGTCGATGATCCATGGCCGCTCCTTCATCTCGCCAATCAGCCAGCGAACACAATCGGCCTCATAGCGAACTCGATCGGGATACTCGCTGCGAGCGATCGTGAACCCATCGGCCAAAGTGTCGAGCAGCGTTCGGCCCTTTCGCGCCAGGATGGCTGTGAAGTTCGACTTGCCGTTGGATTCCGGCATCGCCCCTTCCCATACGGTCAATTCAGGCTGCTGCTCGGTCTGCGCGGCGCGAAGCTCTTCGTACAACGATGCGTAATAAGACGCATCGTTGTGTGACTCCGAAAGTCGCTTGCACTCGGCCTCAAGTGCGGCGTAGTCGGCGTAGCCTTCAGGAGTCAGCCCACTATTCTCCGGCTGCGGGGCGGTCTGCTCTAGCGCCCATTTGATGCCGTGACGAAACACGTCCGACAGCTGGCTAGGCGATCCTATATCCAAGCCATGAGCGCGCAGGCCGTCTTCCTCAAGCTGGGTGAGGGGGATTTTGTGCATACTCATTGGTCGTCACCCTGGGTGGTCTGCGCGATGGGGGCGGCGTTAACAAGCCGGCGCAGCTCATCAGCCTCAATCACAACTGGACAGGCCAGCGATTCGAGGTGATCACATCCATCTCCCTGCCAAAACCAAACCTCTTTCGCGTCATAGAGGCGGACGCTGTTCAGCCTTGCATACAGGTCAGAAATCAGTTGATCCTGCTTTTTGCAATGCTCCACCAGCGCGTGGAACTTCCAGCGGGGAACCGTCTCCACCGCCTCCCGCTCATCCTGCTCCGGGGCTGGCTCGCATGGCACTTGTCCGCTGTACTGCTGGCAAGCGGCCTGATCGCTGTCGTGGAACTCGCATGGCTCGGCCTGATGGGATAGGGCAGCTTTGATATCTTCCACCAAAACACGCCCGGCAGGGAGCATCTCCGCGGCGATATGTAGCTCCTGCTCTTCGATCAGTTCGATGGCTTGCTGTAGTAATTCCTTCACTCGATCACTCATTGCACCATCCTCCGCGCCGCTTTAATCAGTTCCAGGTCCGCCGCCATCTGGGGGCCACAGCCGCCGTCGTTCAACTCGTCCTGCACCTTCTCTTCGGCGTAGGGGAGTATCTGGGCCAACAGCCCGCGCAGGGCTTTACACTCGGCCTCCAGGTTGGCGATGGTGCTGTAAGCGAACGCCAGCTTTCCGGTCGGTTTCTTCATTGCACCGTCTCCACCACCGTCACCTCCAGGGTGGCCCACACCGTATACCCCTCATCGCGGCCATCTTCTTCACCTCAATTTCTGCCTGTAGCTTGCTGATGCCGCTGACGGTCTTCTTGTAGCAGATGGGCAGACCGCCCCCATTTCTCACTGAAAGGCGGACGAATATTCGAGGGGCTCGGTGTGGAAGTGACCTTTCTGTACGAGGTTGCCGGCTGAGGCCCAGTGCCGACGACATCTCTTCCATCGTGATCTGTTGCATGTGGTTTTCCTTTCTTCGTATGTTCTTATATTAACCCGTATTGAGGTAATCCTGTAAATACGGGTTTGTCGCGGAGATTAGGCCTCGAGCCGTAAAGTGTTCGGGCCTCGGAATACCCCACCAATAGACGTCTCGACCAAGTGGTCGGCTTTCTTGCCTGTGATCCAGGCGTTTCTCCGTACTACCTCCAGGACATGGCCACCCTTTCCAGTGAGCTGGCCCCTTTCTGTTACAGATGAGCAGGCGAATAGCACAGTGGCGGCCATGTCCTCCCGGATGAAATACTCTCCGTTGTTACCTTTGATGGCGTCCGACATACCGGGCTGGTTTTTAGACCACGACAATGTCTGGGAGAAGTCCTTGCGCATAGCGCCTTGAGGTGCCTTGCCCGTGGCTTTCTTGCCAGCGTTGTAGACGTCGATGGCGGCGTACCACTTGTCAGCGTGGTAGGCGCCGGTTCGGGCAATCTCCTTGAGGATGCGGGTTACCTTCAGCATGAACTTCGGACTGACCCACATGGCGTAGGCATAGACCAGCTCCTCTACGACGAAGGTGCCGGGGTTGGCACTACCCACTACAACCTCGGCGGCGCTAAAATTGTTCAAGTTTTGACCAGTCCTCAGATCTGAGGACTGGTCCCTTTCGATCTCATCAATCAACGCCAGCGTGCTTTCCAGTCGGATGAAGTTAGCCGGCTGATGTTTCCTCGCACCTCCTGACGCTTTATGCAGATCGTTGAGGTTGTAGCGCCCGTTTGCGTCAAGATGCAGGGGCGCTTGGCGTCCTTCGAAGTCGATATTGATGACGTTTGACATGGTGTAACTCCTGTTATTACTGGAGCTACCACCCGGAATGGGTGGCAGGCTGAGACGGGTTGGCGAACCGGCGTGATGCTCTAAACGAAAGCGACCGGCAGACCCTTGCGGATCTCCCACCTCAGCCCGCCATAAAGCGGACAAAGAAAAACGCCTGACAGGCGTTCTGTCGTCTAGTTTACACGTTCGGGTCGCCAAACCCGGTCCTCGATGCGTCGAGGCAGGTCCATACTGTCAGGTTCCTGTGTTGCTGTAAAGGAGGGACTACCTCCGGCCTCAACAGCGCCTATATTGATCAAATCCTGACCGATGCTCAGATCTGAGCACTGGTCCTTTCCTGCGCCTATATTGGTCAAGTTTTGACCGTTCCTCAGATATGAGGAACGGTCGCAGACGTCACGCTCAGGGATCAGCGTAGTCTGAGGGCAGGGGTGAACGATTCGTTCACCCATACTGCTTTGGCAAGGGTGTAGCGATTAGCGACACCCTTACTGAGCTGGTAAGGGGGCCGTGAATCGCCGCCCCCTTGCAATGACAAGCAGTCGTCCTCTGGAGACCGCGTGGTTACTGGCAACTAGCAATTTGCTATTCGCGGTTTGGGGCCAGTGAACTGTACACTGCGCAAAATTGCGCAGTGTCTATGAACGCTGGCTCTCAGAGGATTTTCCGGCTGTTTTCCATCTCCCGCTAACGCGGGCTATCACTCCCCCTCGTCCCAGCCGAACCCGATCCCATTCTCCTTGATCCACCGGGTTACTCGTTCTGTCTTCATCTTCATCCTCATCGAGGCGCGGTCGAATTCCCGCTCCAGGACAGCCAGCTCTTTGATCAGCACCTCCGCCCGCTTGAGCTCCATGCCGTCCCAGTCCTCGGCGTACTCCAGTACCATTCCACGGAGTTCTCCGACTTGCTGAGGGGTCATGTAGGTGACGCCGCGGCGTTCTAGATCACTAATGGCGAACCGGACGTAGGCCGCCGGAGACACACCAGAAAGGATGGCCAGTGCCAGCAGCACCTTGGTGGGCAGCGTCTGGTGACGGCCATCCGCCGTGGCGACCACGATGATGGCGCGGCAGGTTAGGTGGAGGATGTCCTCGTCCGGGTCTCCTTCGGCTACTTCCCCAGCAACGACGGTGCGTAGAGGGAAGTCCCAGGTGCCTCTGACCACCTTGTCGCACGCCTTTGCATAGGGGATTTCGCCGTCGATCAGGGCGTCCCGGACCTCGCCTTCCTCCAGTGTTTCAGCCAACTGACTGAGTCGTTCACGGACAGCGGTTTCAATCTCTTTCAGCCGCTTGGCCAGGTCGTCCTCGTAGAGCGTCTCCCGGATGATCGACATGGCGAAGGGCAGGACACCTTCCGAGGTGGCGAAGTCGATCACAAGCGACTGCTGGGCGCTGTAGCCGTTGCGTTTCAGGCGCTCTGGCAGTCGGTGGAACGAGGGCAGGGCAGCGTCCTGCACTGCGCCATAAGTGGTCAGGGCGAGGGCTGTACCCAGTGAATACTTCGGCGTCGAGCCTAGGAACTCCTTGATTACGCGCTCGGTGGCCCGGTTCGAGGATGTCAGCAGATTGCAGCTCATGCGGGGTGATATGACCTGCATGTCCTCGGGAAACAGCGAGGTAGGGCGCAGGGCCAGCGGTCCCATTGGTGCTACGAAGTCCGTGAAGTTGGGGATATCGGCCCACGTCCAGAAGCAGCGGCCTACTCGCTGGGCCAGCATCCTTTTGGTCAGCTCGCCGTGGTGGCCTACGCGGTGGTCCGTGTCGCTAATGGCGGCTAGACCATAGATCAGGCTGTCAGCCATTGCCGCAGATACCTCGGGCAGCTGCTCGGCAGTGTAGTTGGCCCGCACCGACTTGAGGGTCGGGGCACTTCGCTGCTTGGGGAAGTGGCGGCTGGACGGCATGGGTAGCAGCTGCACCTTTACTCGTCCGAGGACAGCCGGGTTGAAGCGGGCGCTGTCGAGCTTGATGGGCTGGAAGGGCGGAGTTTCGCCTTGGCTGTCGGTTACATGGACGTTTTCCACGTCGCTTTGAGAGTCATGTGTGGGGTCACTTTGGATCATGGAAAAGCCTTCGGAACAAAAAGTGGGGAAATAGGTGATTTAATGGGTTTTTAGTACAAAAAGTAACCAAACGGGTATGTTGTTATCATTCTCTTTTACGACGGTACGTTGTAAGTGTGGGAAAGAAAAATTCAGAATTTTGGAAAAAATTGAAATTTTTGTCCCCACACTCCCGTCAAATCGTTGTTAAAACATGATACCAGTTTGTACGTTTATTGACCAAAATCGTAGTTGTTTCGGGGTTAGTCTTCTTATTGTTCCGGCGGTTGTGCAGGTGGTGTGGCCGGGGTTGTCTGAGGTTGACGTGGCTGGGGCCGGTGTCGCTGTCGCTGTTTATGAGGATGAGGGTTGGTATTGTACGAGGTGTCCGGGGTTGTCCTACCTGAGCCTCCACTTTCTGTTCCGAAAATTCGTACGGCGAAGCTATGTCGATGAGCAGAAAATAGTTCAAAAATTTCGTTATCGACATAGGTTCGCCGTAGAAAATATCGGAACAGAAGTGTGTTAAACAGCAGAGGAGAGGATACAGCCCCTCTATATATATATAAAAACAAACATTTATTTATTATATATATAGTAAGGGCTTCTCTCATATATGCGTATATACTTGTACTCTTGTTTATACATGCACCCCCACCTTCACAGCTGCTCATCCCCTACGCTGCTCAAGTCGCCAGTGAGGAAGTCCTTCAACTCGCTGCTCGTGACGGCATCAGCCACGCCCAGCCTACCTCTGCGAACGAGGTGGTCGATGGCTCTTCCATAACCAGCTGCTGGCTTTCGAGGGCTGAAGGCGAGGGCAGCTCTCAGGACGGGCAGGAACTCGACCTCGTATAGAACCTTGCCGTCGTCGTTGGCAGAGGGCGGGTAGGGGCCTCCTGAGCGCTCCAAGGCCATGTAGGCGATGGCCACCTGATTGCGGAGGTCGATCACACGGGCACCACTGAGTCCAATGGCTGCGGCGAACTGCTCGACAGTGAAGAATCGTCCGCGGGTGTGCTCACTGAACTCTTCGACGGAGGTTGAGCCGGCTGATGAACTACCGACCTTGGGCCTGATCCCGCCGATGCTGGCTAGGCGATTGGCGAGGGTATGCTGCTCCTTCACCTTTGGCAGCAATTCATCTTGTACCCATCGCCGGACGGCCCGGGCTTTTTCCATCTTGGCACCAAAGACACTGAGGTTGAGGCCGTACTCGTCCAACAGCACCACCTCGCGGGTGCAGATGCCGTGGATGTTTCGGAGGATGAATCCCTCGCCGCCCAGCTTTCGGGTCATCGGCTCTGCATCGCGGTATCCAAGCAGGTCAGCGATGTCGCGGCCTAGGAAATAGAACTTGTTGGTCTCGCTGTCGGTATATACGCGGACGGTTGTTTGCTTGAACAAATAGGGAGTGACTTTCATCTTGGGCCTCTTACCACGGTTCGTTGTTACTACAGTTTAACGTAAACCTGTAAATACAGGTCCACGCTTACGACGATCACGGATTTCCAGGAGACCTGCCACACCTGTTCCGACCAGGAGGAATCCAACCGGAAGCGACAGGAGGGCGAGGAGGGCGGCCATAGCCGGTTCAAGGCCCATGGCGATCAGCCAATGGGCGAGTTGCTGCGTGATGCTCATGCGACCTCCTTTACGCCCTCGCCCATGAAGCCCAGAACGGGCCTCACAGGCACTTCGTCAGTAAGAATGGGTGTATCACAGGGCCAGGTCATGGACGCGCTGTGACGAGCCGGGTAGAAGCCTTCCCCGGTGTACAGCTCGGCGCTGACGCGGGTGAATACGTTGAGTGGCCCCGGCTCATCGCTGACAGTGAACGCGACGAAGGCGATGGGGAGGACGCTGTCGTCCTCGACGAGGTGGGCGCGGGTCTTCCCCGGTACGCTGCTGCTGAAAACTTGGAAGTTGAACACGATGGAATCCCCTTTGCCGATGGCCACCTTTACTCGTGGCGACACTATGGAAACGCATGGCCACCTTTACTTGTAGCCACCTTTACTCGTGGCGAACGGGATGACCTTCACGACCAAGTGAAGGGCACACCGAGGTCGATGAGCTGCTCAAGCGCCCAGAAGTTCGCGCTCTGCCGGTTGCGGCAGTCGAAGACGAGGAAGTCGCCCACATCGCTGGTGAGGCGGCTGCCATCAGGGAAGTCCACGGGGGCCCTGCGAACGACCACCGCGGTGCCTTCGTCGTCCTCGACGAAAAAGGCGATCTGTACGAGGCACCCTGCCAGCGCCAGATCATCGAGACTCGCACTCACCTGACGGCCCATTACACAGCCTCCTTTGCAGGCAGGCTGTCGAGGGTGGACAGCTGCTCCTTTAGACGGCCCAGGACGGCATCGAAGTCGATCACCGGCTGTTCAGCCACACTGAGCATTGCAGCGATTTCCTGCGGCCTGCGGCGGAGGGCCAAAAGAGTGTCGCGCTCGCCGAGTTCGGCGGCTGTGACAAGTGCAGCCCGGAGCGCATCCGGATTCTCCAGATAGTCGGACAGCTTCAGCCGGCGCATTTTCACCGTGCTGTTCGAGCGGAAGGGGCGGAAGTGGAATCTTTCGGCACAGATGTTCTGTGCTTTCCGGAATGCTGAACCGCTGAAATCCGCCGGGATATACAGGTGGTGGGTCTCACCAGTGATAGCAGACGAAACGGTGACGAAGTAGACATTGGGCAGGCTAAGATCCTGCTCGGTTTGGTTGGTTTGCATGGTGTGGGTTTCCTTTGTGGGATTGGTTACGTCATGTGGTTGGCGAACCGTTTTCTTATACTTATTGGAGATTTCTGGCTATTTCCGGAGATTTTCTGGGAAATTTCAGGAGTTTTTTGGAACTTTTCAGCGCCGTTTCACCTTTTCGCGGGCATAAAAAAGCCGGCACTAGGCCGGCATACGCACGCGCGCGCGAAATAAAAAAGCCGCCCGAAGGCGGCTGGTTGGGTTAGACAGCAACCGGCGCTACCTTGCCACCGGCACGCTTCGACTTGCCCGCTTGACCGCTTTTCAGCAGTTCGGCTGCTTTATCGGTGTCTAGTGGCATTTCTGACTTTGCCAGCTGGCCGGCAATAAAATCGACCGTTACAAACAAGCTTTTTAATTGTTCGGCCAACTGGCGAGCCTCATCGGCGGACGCAGTGAAAAGCTTGCCATTGATCGCGTCCAATGCCTTTTGCACTTGATTGGCGACCGTTGCGGCTTTCAATGTGGCCGGCTTTTCCTCTTTTTTCGGCTCTTCCAGAACGCGCCAAGCATCGAAGGAAAGCGCAAAGTCGCCCGGCTCGACAATGGCTGGCTTGCCGTCGTCGTCAAGGTTTGAAGGGTCCGCAAAGTGCTTGAATTGCGGGTTTTCTACTTTCATTTTCTTGACGATAAAGCGCCCGGTTTTCGTGTCTTCTTGAATCTGGGGCGCGTGGGCCTTAATGAAAGAGAATACCTCTTTTCCAAGTTTTGACGCTTTGCCGCTTGTGAGGCGAAATGCGGCATTGTTTAGCATGGCATTCAATGGGTCGATGTTGTTGTGAGCCACTGCATGAATGGTGCAATAGTTCGCCCAAGTGGTAATGATTTCAGATTGACCGGCAAACGACTTGTTGAATGCTGCGACTTGTTGGGCAGTGATGATTTTACCGGCGATGGTGATAACGGTGGCTTGCCTTTTCATAGTGGGGTTCCCTTTCGTTTAGGTTCTGATTTTCTTTAGTGGGTTACGGCAAAGGGCAATCTAGTGGAATGCCCTTTGTATAAGCCGCTGGGATGGTTTAGCTAGTCGAGGCAGACGCTACCGCCTGCCTCGTTTCCGTTTCCATGCTTTGCCGCTATAAGGCCGTTAGTTGTAGCGTCTGCCGGCTTTCTTGTGCGCTATCGAAGGCAATGGCAACGGATAGCAGATAGCGGCAAACAATGGGCGCAACTAGGGCGCGGATAGTCTGGCAAAGCGATAAGTTTTTAATGATCCGGCAAGCTGTAAAGCAGAAAAACTGTAAATACAGGATGCCCAATGCAGTGCGTGCCGATCACTCCGATCGTTAGGCAAAGCTCCGCCCTTCATACCCATAGGCTGAAAAGCTGATTTCTTTGTCTCCCGAGGCCTAGACCGTCTGGCGTTTCCCCTTTTGCGCCTTGCTTCCGTTGCCCGTCGCCTTGCCAGCCATTGCCAGACATATAGACGGGGTTAGGTAGCGCTGGCCAGCAGTCAGACCACTGGCAAGGTTATCCGCAACGGCAAAGCTTCTGCCGTTGTGACTCAATACAGGCCGCTCGGTTGAGCGACACACTAGCGGGTTTAAAGAACGGGCAAGGCTGGAGCCTTGCGCCTCACCCCGTAGGGCTTGGCTAGGCAACCGTTGTTTGCGTTGCTTGGGACGAACTATGCGGGAATAGAAACATAGAGTCAAGCGTCAATTTGCGAAAATTTCAGACAGCCCCGGACCCTCTTTTTATACATAGAGGACACCACCTGCACCCCTACCTCCGCGCCCAAAAATTTACGAAAAACCAAACCTGGCTTATATCGTTATACACCCCGACATCCCCCACCGCCCGCCACCCCCAGCCCGCCCACGACCTCATCACCCCCACCGAAAGCCTCACCCTCTACACCCATCCTCAACGACCACCAAACCGACACCCCTTTACACCCACCTCCACCCGATATACTCTGTAAACCTGTAAGTACAGCAATATGGGTTTGCCCACCTGCGGGAACTCTCGCAAGTCTCCTAGACCCAACGCATAACCCCACAAGAACCACCTCAAGAACTTAAAAGGCCACCCAAAATGAGTAACGCCTCCAAGCAGGACCTGATCAACTTCGTCGCCACCCACGCCGACATCTCCAAAGTGGCTGCCAAGACCGCTGTGGAATCCGTCCTGGCTGGCATCAGTGAGCTGGCATTCGATCGCGGCCACCTCACCCTGCGTGGCTTCGGAAAGTTCCGTGCTCGCCAGTACGCAGCGCGCACCATCAAGGGCGGCGTCGTCGCAACCGAAGTAGAAGTTCCGGCCCGCACCGTGCTGACCTACAGCGCCAACCCGGACCAGATCCGCGTCGAAGCCTGAAGTCGCGACGAAGCATAAGGAGCGAGATGGTGGTGACTATCGTGTTTTGGGGCCTGCTCTGTGGCGCGGTACTCACCACCATAGGGTTCCTGATGTTTCTGGCGTTCCGCGAGTTGGAAGTGAGCTGGGGAGACGGCGAATGAGGGGCGACCGCACAGGTAATAGCGACGAGGGCAGCGGCCTACCTTACGCACCACTGACCGTGACTCCTCGCGGAGACGCGCTGTCAGACGACCCGACACTGCGAATGGCGGTGGAAGACGTCATCGGCGCGCTCCGCCAGGACATGCTGTCCTACGCGGTCCAGGAAAAGATCGTTGAGGCCATGAGCCCGACGACCCGCCGTGACATGGTGGCCAAAATCTCCGGCCTCGAGGCCAGTGTCCTGATGACATTCAAGCAGCAGATTCAGCTTGTGGACACCGTACTTCGCCGCATCGTGAACACTGACGGCACCAAGACAATCAACGCCGACGACTACGAAATCCCCCTGAAGGACGCACTAAACCTTTCGCTAAAAGTGACCCAGGTGATGGTTCGCGACCTGCCCAAGATTTACACCCTGGACCGCATCCAGAAGCAGGAAGAGGCGCTGCGTCGAGTAATGGAGTCCCACATGACGAGGGAGCAGCAAGAGGCAGTGCTATTGGAGCTGGAAAGGATTGAGACCGGAGAAGTGTGACCGAGCGAGCTGAAAAAGGATTAATCCGACAAGCGGAGAAAAGCCCATCTTCGCCGTATTTACAGCAATCCCGATAGATTTGTGGGGACTTACCTGCTTTTCGGCGTATGACAGGCGTCAAAAATACAGGCAAGATCAGCGACCGCCGCGGCAGGTGGCACTCTACTACTACATATATGCTAGGTGGATGGAAGCTGAAAGCGATTGTCAGGGGTTGACGGACTGCTGTATAAAAATACAGTGTTCCCTGTGAAAATAACGAGTGCGAGAAGTGGAAAATGGAGAGATACCTGTTGTTCGGCTTAGTGCCGATTCGTGTTTCGGCTGAGGGAACTTGGACCACTGACGTAAGCAAGTGTCCGGCGGGAGAGGGCTTCAAGAACTGGGTCGCCAATTATCTGGTTAACCAGGTCCTGGGGTTCATCACGGCCCTGGAGTGGGCTTTCAAGGTGGAGATACCTGTTCGGGTGGACTCTGTGAAACACCCCAAGGGTCCAAGCAGCTTGGCCAAAGCTGCCAGAACACTGTGTCAATCGACTACCTGTGACAATCGCGCAAACTGCAAGCTAATCTGAGGAGAGGGACTTGTCTGAATCTGCTTCCGCCGCCAGCCGGTTACGAATGCAACTCAATCGAGAGGAAGGCATGCGGGAGCTGGACAAGGTCGTCCTCAAATACGGCAGGGTCAATGGCAAGCCCTACACATTCAAGGACCACGAATTTCAGCAGGAGATCATCCGCGACACTCGCTCTCGGATCGACGTTCGCAAGTGCTCACAGGTAGGCCTGTCAGAGGTGATGGTCCAGAAGACCATCGCCATGGGCGCCACCATGAGCCACATCAGGATCATCTTCACGCTGCCGACCCGTGACATGGCCATGCCGTTCTCCAAGGACCGGTTCGACAGCGCAATTGATCAGTCAGACTTCTACAGTGGACTGGTCCAGAAGGCCCAGAACTCTGCCAGCCAGAAGAAGATCGGCACTTGTACCCTCTACATCACCGGCTCGTTCGGTGCGAACAGCGCTATCTCGGTCCCCGCCGAGGTCATCATCAGCGATGAGGTGGACTTCTCTAACGAGGTCATCCTCGGCAAGTTGAACTCCCGTCTACGACACGCAAGCTTGGTTGACGAGATGGGCAACCGGGGTATGCGGATGCGTTTCTCTACTCCAACGGTAGAGGACTATGGGGTGGATGCCGGCTTCAATGCAGGCGACCAGCGCTACTACATGGTCAAGTGCCGCTGCTGCCACAAATGGGTGCTGCCAGACTTCGACCATGACTTCATCGTGCCTGGGTTCGACGACAGCATCACCAAGTTCACAAGGGAAGACGTCTCTGACACTAGACACCGCATCCAGGACGCTTACATCAAGTGCCCCGACTGCGGCAACGACCTGCAGCAGTCTCTACTGAATCCAGAGCGCAGGATGTGGGTACCAAAGCGGCCAGACGTATGGGACCACAGCTATCAGGTGTACCCCTGGGACGTGCCTACGTACAACACTCCGCCGGCAATCATCAAGCAGATGGGCGACTACCCGCTGCGCAGCGACTTCTACAACTTCGTCATAGGGCTGCCCTACAGCGATGCTGAGAACAGCTTCACGGTGACAAAAGAGCACCGCCAGCGCTTATCTGACGTGGACTTGTGGATTTTCCAGCAATGGGCGGTTACCTGCCAGACCATTGGAGGTATGGACGTAGGCAAGACCTGCCACCTGACAGTAAAGGCCAAGGTAGGTAAGCACTGGCACGTGGTATGGGCCGAGAAGATCCGGAACACCAGAGAGGAGCCGGCCACCGGCCAGGTGCTGGCACGCTTCGACTACTACCGCATGGCGATGCTCTGCATCGACGCCGGCCCGGATATCACCCTGGTCAACAGCCTGGTCGGTGCCCGGCTAGGTATCCGCGCCGTAGTCTACGTGAACAAGGTCAGCGGAATCCTGCCTATCGATGAGAAGGCGGACGGCATGGTGATCAACGCTGACCGTACCAAGACCCTCTCGGTGCTGCTGAACAAGCACAACGCAGGGGAGATCCACTACCCGATGCGTGAGGAGATCACGTCGGAGATCTTCGAACACCTGAAGACCACGAAGAAAATCCGCGCCCGTGCGGCGGACGGAGACATGGTGGAGAGGTTCACAAAGACCTCTGACACGGACCACTGGGTGCACTCTCTAAACTACTGCAGCATCGCCGCGATGGTTATCGAAGACCTGGGCCTGAGCGTGGTCATTGGCGCGCCGCCGATCACGGGCAAGGTAAAGGTGGGGTCTGCGGCAGGGAAGGGCAGGGAGTCTGTACACCGCACCGGCTGGTAGTCAGAGGCAGTATTTCTTGTAGACCTCGGCGCTCGGATGGTCGTAGGTGATAACGTCAATTGAGTAGTGGGCGGCTTCGTCTACAACAACAACCCGGTGCCATAGCGCACCGGGTCTCCTAACTTCCCCGCATACCGCCCCGTCCCGCCCTTCCCTAAGTCCATTGATTTCGGCGTCTTCGTGAACAAAGGGTTTTACTCGACTTTCCAGGGAATCGCAGCCCGCTAGGGTCAGTGCGATAGAAAGGACCAAAAATACTTTTTTCATTGCAAACTCCCTACTTCCTGTAATCACAGCAGCCTAGCGATATGCCCTATCGTTATCAAGTCTGGTCAAAGAATAACCAGTTGCTTCTAACTACGGAGTGTCCAATAATCGTAGTCAAACCTGTAAACCTGTAAATACAGCCCATGGCAATACGCAAAGCAGCGTCACGTTCTCCCCGCACCAATACCCAGGGTGCGAGCGTCGTGCTGCCAAAACGTAACCTGGCTGGTAAGGCTCGCGCTAAGCGCCCAGGATCAGATTTTGACCGTGGCCAGGCGATCAGCAACACGCTGAACCGCTACGTAGCTACCGCCATTAAGGATGTCCGAAACCGCACGGATATCAACGAGATCATCCGCACGCTGATGCGTGAAGATGGACTGTTCTCTTCAGCGGCGAACAGCATGGTGGCACTGGCTGCCAACAGTGGATTCCGTATTGCGGGTTACACGGCTGAAGGTGCCATGGACACGGGGGTGACTGCGGTTGCCTACTCGCTAATTGACCGCCTCAGTACGCTCCACGACTACAGTCAGGGCTTCAACGATAAGCCGGGCCTGCAGTCCCTGCTGACCACCCTGCAGACCGACGTTATCGGTACTGGAGGCTGCGGAGTTGAGCTGGTCCTGGACAAAACCTTCGGCCCAGAACGGCTGGTTCCGGTCGGCTACTCCACTATTCAGTGGGAAGCTGATGGGAAGGGCGGTCGTTATCCTACGCAGGATAACGGCGATATCGACCTGAACATCCCCACAGCGTTCGTCGCTGAGCACAACCGTAATGCTGACGAAGCCTACGCGGTGAGCCTGCTTCGCCCGGGCCTGTCCCACACCGTGAACTTCAATGAGTTTTTGGAAGACACGCACCGGGCCGTCAACCGCACTGGACACAGCCGGTTACTGGCCAAACTGGACAGCGATAAGGTTCTGTCTACCGCGCCGGAAGATATCAAGTCCGATCCAGCCAAGCGGAACACCTACTTCAACACTGTCCGAGAGCAGGTTGAGCAAGCCCTTGAAGGCCTCGAGCCGGAAGACGCCCTGGTCGCCTATGACTCTGTCAATTACGACGTGAAGGACACAGGTGGCAGCAAATCCGACTACTCGCCGATGCTAACCACGCTGGGCAACCTGCTGGGCGCATCGCTCAAGACCCCGGCAAGCGTAAGCGGCCTGCGTGCCAGTGGTGGCCAAGGTCTCTCCAACGCGGAGACTCTGATCTACCTCAAAGTCGTCGAGGCAGCTCGCCCGCCGGTAGAAGAGGTAATGAGCCGCGCCCTGACTCTGGCCGTTCGGCTCATGGGCGTAGAAGGCCACGTTTACTTCGAATTCATGCCAGTCAACCTCCGCCCGGAAGAGGAGCTGGAAGCCTACAAAGGCACCAAACAAAAGAGGGTCCTGGAGCTACTTAGCTACGGCCTTATCAACGACGCACAGGCTTGCTACGAGCTTGGGATACGCCCGCAAGGCCTGACAGATATCTTCGCAGGTACCGGTTTCTACACCAAGAAGACTGCCTCGGGTGGTGAAGAAGGCGAGCGCGAAAGCTCGACCGGGCGTGCGCTGAACCCAGGCACTCCGAGCAAATCAGGCGGAGATGACCAGTGAACATTACCGGATTCGGCGGGAGCCTCGCCGACACTTACCAAGGGTTCGCCCCTGCCACGAAGGACTGCCAATGAAGGGTTTTCGCATCTGGCTGGGCACAGAAGACGCCCTGCAGCAACTTGATTTCTACGAGGCTAAGTACGCAGGCCAACTGCCTGACGTAAAGGCGCTACGCGATGACGATGACTACCCGGTTCGGGACAAGCATTTCAACGCTGACAGCGACCGCAAGGGCCTCTACCTGCTTGAACGCTTCGGTAACAAGGCAGTGGTCAAGGTGCATGGCTCACTGACCAACACCCACCAGTGGTGGCATCAGCACATGGTTGGTTACGTCACCAGCTACGAAGCAATCGCTGACGCGCTGAAGATCGCCGCTGACGAAGATGGCATCACCGAGATCTTCATGGACATCGCCTCCGGAGGCGGAGTGGTTCGCGGCCTGGACATCATGTCCGACGCCGTGCACCGCATCGACAGGATCAAGCCGGTATACGCCCACACCGACAGCCACATGTTCTCGGCAGCCTACTGGGTAGGCGCTGCAGCTCGCTCTACCACAGCTTCCCGGATGGCCGAGGTCGGCTCCATCGGTACGCTGATGGTGCTCACCAGCTATGCCAAGGCGGCTGAGAAGGAAGGCATTGAGTATCACGTCTTCCGCGCCGGCGAGTACAAGGCCCTCGGCCTTCCGTACGAAGAGTTGAGCGACAAGGCCAAAGCGTACATCCAGGACAACCTCGAGAAGACCAACAAATTCTTCCTCGAGCACGTATCCCGCAAACGCAACCTGATGATGAGCGATCGTAATCAGTGGGGCGAGGGCAAGACCTTCTTCGCAGAGGAAGGCTTGTCCGTTGGGCTGATCGACCGGGTAACCACCCTGGCTGATCTCATCGGAAGCGGCGCTTCCTCAACAACCACCAGTGACCCACGGAGATTCGAGATGAAAATCTCTCCAGAAAAACTGGCTCAGATTGCGGCCGGCGCCGACCCGAAAACGGTCCTGACCGCGGAAGAGTTCACCCTGTACACCGCAGAGCTGAAAGCCGAACCGGCTGCAGAAGAGCCGGAAGCCACAGAGCCGGAAGGTAACGAGGGAGACAAGCCAGAAGCCAACGTTGAAAAGCCAGAAGCATTCGCTGCCGACTACGCCAATCTCCTGAAGGAGAACGGCAAGCTCGAGGCGAAGTTGGAAGCTGCTGCTGCCGACAACGCCGCGCTGAAACAGTCGCTAGAAGGTCGTGATGTTCAAATGTCCTCGCTTCTGACCGTTGCCCAGGCCGCCGTAGGCAACCTGCAGACTGCCCTGGGCCGTCCGAAGGAAGCCAAGAGCTCCGCCGCCGAAGTCGTTGCCCAGTACAACGAGCTACAGGGAGACATGGCCAAGCGCTTCAAGGTTGGCCAGCAGACCCAAACCCCGACCGAAGACACCACGAGTGCCCAGGTCACCACGTCGTTTCGACATAACTGAGGAGGCCAGTCATGGCTGATTTTGCTTTCAACGTGCTGACTCACAGTCCCGAGCGACTGAACGTCATTTCCACCAAGCTGGGTCCGGACGCGGCCACCAAGTACAGCGATGCCGACAAGCGCAAAGCGGTGAAGATGGGTGCCTTGGCCAACCACGTCCTGTGTGCGGCTGACGATGAGCTGGAAGGCTTCATCGACTCCGTCGACGCTGCCACTGCTGGTGGCTTCAGCTTCGGCGGTGTGGCTCGCGGCAACCGCGGCTTTCGTGTCGAGGCCCAGGTAGGTGCTGGCCAAGGTGCGACGGCTATGGCGGTTGGTGATCTGGTGGTTGCCGACGCCCAGCTGGCTGTTGGCACCAAAGGCTTGGCCCAGGTCAAGACCGGCGCCCCGGAACTCCACAAGTACCGAGTGATGACAGTTCGCGGTACCGGCGTTGCCGGCGACGTGGTTGTTCTCGAACTTCTCTAAAACCTTTGGAAACGGACCTGTAATTACAGGTCCGGCACCTACCAGAAATACAGGAAATGAACATGAAACCATTCAAGCTGGAATACTGGGCCAAGGACGAGAAGGGCAGTAAAGTCCTGAAGTCCGTTGACGTCACCGTTGAGGCCTACAAGCACGCTGCGCAGAAGGGCATGACCCTGCGCCAGTACGCCAAGCACCTGGCGCCCGACTGGGACCGCAGCATGGGCGAGCCGCTTGACCAGATGTACGCCAACTCCGGCCTGATGGACGGCCAGAAGTTCGGCATGCCTTCGATGACCCTGCAGGACATCGCAGGTTCCAAGCTGGCTGACGGCTTCCGCCGCCCGGACGGCAGCGACAACAGCCTTGGCGCTCGCCTGCTGTACCCGCAGCTGATTCTGGAAACCATGCAGGCCAACGCCCTGCGTGACGACGGCAGCGACATTCTGAGCATCTGGGAATCCCTGGTCGCTGTCAGCCGCAGCGTCAACGGCACCAAGGCCGACCAGCCGATCATCGACACCACTGCGCCGGAAGGTAGCCGTAGCGGTCGTATCGCTCAGTTGGCTGAGCCGGAGACGATGATCTCCATCACCACCGGCGACAAGTCGTACCGTATCCCGACCAACAGCGTTGGTCTGATGATCTCCGACGAAGCCATGGCGTCCACCACCATCGACCTGGTTCGTGTCGTGATGGAAGCACAGTCCCGTGGTGACCGCATCCGCCGCGTCAACGAGCAGATCCGCTCGATGGTGCAAGGTGATGTCGACCTGGGCATCACTGCTCTGCCGGTGACCAAGATCGGCACCTTTGACGGCGCGATCACTGTGGACGGCAAGATCACCAAGCGTGCGTTTATCAAGTGGCTGCACAGCAAGCAGAACATCTGCAACCTCAGCCAGGTACTGACCGACATCGACACCGCGCTGACTGTCGACGAAGCACTGCTGCCATCCACCACCGGCGTCGACTCCTCGAAAATCTCCACCCCTTGGGGCGGCCTGAACCTGGGTATCACCCAGCCGAAGATCACCCCGTTCGCTGCCGACGTGTTCGGTGCCGGCGTAATGGTTGGCCTGGACCCTCGCTACGCCATCCAACGCTTCGTCAACGTGTCGGCTTCCTACGACGCGATTGAAGAGTACGTGATGCGCAAAGCCACCGGCTTCCGCGTGGACTACGGCGAGATGTCGACCCGTCTGCACGACGAGGCATGGTCGGTCGTCAGCCTCGAGAAGGCGTGATTGAAAGGGGCCGGCTCCGGTCGGCCCCTTCCACCCATAAGGGAGTAGTGACATGGCACTGAAAAAGAACGATGCGAAAGCGATGGCTGCACTCGAAGCAAAGCTGGATGAGGAGCTGGAAGCCACTGAAGTAGAAGCTACCGAGGCCACCGAAGAAGTCGAAGTCACCGAAGCTGCGGAAGAAGTCGAAGTCACCGAAGCTGCGGAAGAAGTCGAAGTCACCGAAGCTACGGAAGCAGAAGCTACCGAGGTCACCGAAGAAGCTGGGACAAACCCGAAACCGGAAGCCGAAGAAACCCTGGTGAAGGTCGAAAACCTGAGCCATTCGACCCTGTATCAGCACAGCACTGGGCTGACTATCGCAGGCAAGTCGACCAAATCCCTGCGTAACGACGGCTGGCTGAAAAACCAGATCGCCGCAAAGCTACTGAAGCGAGTCTGACATGACCCTGCTATCGCTCACCTCGTTCAACCAGATCCGCGGCGTGCTCACGGTTTCGGAGGCAGACTTGCCTGATGAAACCCTGGCTGCCTACGGCCTGGAAGACGACCTGTCCGTCGATCTCGATGAATGGGCGGGTGAGTGGCAGGGCATCGTCGAGGCGGGCGGGGCCATCGAGCCGCCCCCGTCGGCGGCAAGCGTGAAGCAGAGCAAGCTGCTTCGCCTCTACGCCAAGTATTTCTGCGCTGCGCAGGTAGCTGCGACGGCGCCGGTATTCGTACTGACCAAAAACACTGACGGCTCTAACGAGGGGCAACGTAGTGACAAGGACGGATTCCTCTGGCTGAGCAATCTCCTATCCAACAAAGCTAGCCAGTACAAGACCGCCCTTATAGAAGTCCTAGGCGGGGAAGAGCCAGCAGCCGGCGTGATGACGTTCACTTCTCGAGTTACGCCTACACGTGATCCGGTTACGGAGGCTCGTGAAGATGCACTTGGCTAAAATAGCGACTCACAAAGCCACTGAGCCACTGGAAGCGTGGGATGAAGCCACGCAGACCTTCCTGCCAGACAGCTTTCTCGGCCGCATAGACCTGACTGACCGGTTCCTGAGCAACTTCAACAAGCCGCTCCGCCGGCGGGCACTGTTCACGGCGTTCGGCACCGAGTTCCCCGCCAGTCGGACAATTCGTCACCCAGGTACCAAGCAAGTCTACCTGCTTGGCCAGACCCGGGCGGACGCACTTGGTGGTAACCCCTACATCGAGATGACTGTCCTTCACTTGGCCACTGATGAACCTGGAGGCAGCTCTGGGCTCGCAACAATCTACCGGAAGGCTCCAATCGGGCCGGAAGAAAGTCCAGGCTGGTTGGTAGAGCAAGAGGTCGCCAAGGCTTACGTGGACCTGGAGTTCCGGACCAGCGCCAATGAGGCTGACACGTTCGAGGTGAAGGTGGAGAACTACTTCGCCTTCCTACCACGCCACATCCAGTGTGAGGAATGGGACTACCTCGAGCTACACGGTAGGCGCCTACGGGTAGTCGACACTTTCCCGGACAGTGGACTAAGTGGGCTGCGCGTGGACGAAGAACCTGACCCCAGGATCGATTTCGTACTCCACGTAGAGGGTAAGGTGTACGACCGGACTACCCATGAGTACGTGGTCGCCGCGGTGCCACACAACGTCACCGGAGTGATGGTGAAGTACCACGACTACGCCAACTGGACTACCGACTCAGCGTCGTACATCGACATCTCTATGGAGGCCGATCACATCGGCTTCCGTCCGGTCGCCGGCATCACGTCTGTAGAGCTCCAAGGGCGGAAGCGAAGGGTAAAGCATGTCAGCTCCCAGCCCGGTGAGCGGCAGTACCGTCTGAGGTGCGAGTGATGGCCGGAGCGAAAAAGTTCGAGGGGCAGGCAAACAGAATCTCGGATTACACGAGCCAGCTGTTCAGCCGGGCCATGCGCGCCGCAATCCTAGAAGGACTAGAGGTAGCGGTGAAGACCACTAAACACGACTCTTCCAACGCTGCAGCACACTGGCTGATTGGCGCTCGCGGCACCAAACCAGGCAATCGCCGGCTGGGCAAGGTGCAGGACATGCGCGGGACGCTAGGCATCCGAGGACCGCGCAGGCCTCCGATTTACCCGGTTGGCTACCAAGGTGACGAGGGTGCAAACGAAGGCAGCACCCTCAAGTTCGTGCGGGATCGGGAGCTGAAAGATGTACTGGACAAGATGATCTCAGGTCGCAGCCCCGAGTTCAGGTTCTACCTCTACAACGCAGTAGGCGGCACGTCGAACTACAACGACAACGCCAATATCCAGGCCGCCGGGGAAGCCGGCGCCGCTGCGATTGTGGCGTCTGCAGAGCGCCGCATCGCCGCTGGCAACAAACGGAAGGCGACCCTCTGATGCTGAACACCCAGACAGAAGCGCTAGGACTGATTCGGGACATCGTCCTGGAGAACATCGGAGATTCAACCAGCTTCGCCTTCAGCTTCTCCGAAGACGAGGACATTAGCCCCCGGGGCGCTGGACCTCTGTTTAAACAAGACGACGATTTTTACCTGTTCGAGTCCGAGCTGGTTGAGACAAGGCGAGTAGGACCCAGTTTCGTGTCACCGACCCGGTGCTGGGGGGAGCTACACATCAGTCTGCACACCAAGAATGGCTCTCGCGAGCTGTTCCATAAGAACCTGTTGGAGACGGTCTCTAACTGGTTCGCTGAAAAGACGGTCCGGGACATCCGGTTTCGTACCTTCATCCCGCTGGGGACAACGAGGGTGATGGGATTCACGACCTACAGCGGCGTGATCAACTTTGATTTTGATATCTCACGAGGGTAAGACCTATGCCAGTCCGCAGCTTTGCTGATACATCCGCCGTCTCTCTGGCATACGCCATTGCCGACGCCACCACACCCGCCGAAGTGACTGCCGCCGCCCCGCAGTTCAGCTACTTGCCGTTCACCACGGAAGGTTTCAACATGGCTAAGGAGGCAAAGGCGTCCACCGCCATTACCAACGATCGCCGCCCCAACAACTCGAAGAACACCAAGGGTAGCGCTTCCGGCGCCACCACCCTGGAGTTCGGCGCCACCCCGTTCATCCAAGACATGCTGGCCCTCGGCTTGATGTCTGAATGGGCACTTGTGGACGAAGTGGACGCTTCAGCCGGCAGCTTCATCACCGACAGCGACCTGAAACGCTTCATGGTTTTCGAGAAGACTACCAAGGGCGGGCCGGAGGCTACTGACAATCTCTACCACGAGCGTTACTACGGCACCATGATCAACGACTTCACCATGGAGTTTGGTGACGGCGAGCTGATTACCCTGGCTCTGAACACCATCTCGACCTTCGCTGACTATGCCAGCGCGGTTGCGGGCGCGAACGGTCTCGGAGGCAGCATCGCCACAACGAAGGCGGTGCCTGCAGACTACGAGGTCGCGGATAGCTCCAACAACCTCAAGAATCTGATCATCAAGGACTCTCAGGGCACACCTCTTGAGATGACGTTCTCGGACGCCTCTTTGCAGGTGCAGAACAACGTCCGCGAACAGCCGGGCCTTGGGCACGAGTTCGCTGCCGGCGTTGGGGTAGGCAAGGTCGGTGTATCCCTGTCAGGGGAGATCTACTACTTCGACCAGACCGTACTCGACGCTCACATGACCAACAAGCGACTGTCGGGCGAGCTGACCCTGGACACGGTAGACGGAACTTACACCGTCTACCTGCCGAACCTGGTCGCCCAGTCGCCCTCCAACAGCGCTGATGGTGAGAACCAGGACTACAAGACGTCGATCACCCTGACCGCTGAGAAAGGCGAAGTGACCATCGGCGCCCTGACCGTAGTATGCGCAATCGCAATTACATACCTGGCCAAGCCGTAAGGCGCAATCCGTAAATACATAAAGCTGTAAATATGGGCGTCATTCCTCTAGGATGACGCCCATATCACTTCAGTCTTCAGAGAACCAGAACATGCTCGACATCGAAAGCCTTGCCGTTGACCCCACCGCCGCAGAAGAGGGTGTGTGGGCAACCTTCATGGGCGCCAAGTTCAAGATCGCCCGGTACAACAGCGACCGGGTGAACTTCCTCCGTTCCAAGCTGACGCTGGATAAGTGGGACGCGCTGACCGCAGGAGACGAGAACTCTGACGCCATCGCCAACGACATTGCTGCTCGGGTTTTGTCCGAGGCCGTGCTTATTGAGTGGGAAGGCGTCAGCAAGGGTGGTGAGCCGCTGCCGTACTCCGCCGAGGTCGGCTACGAGTACCTAATCAACCCGCGCTTCCGCGACCTCAACCAGTTCATCGAAAACTTCTCTATGAACCGGGCGAACTTCCGTGAGCGCGCCGAGGAAGAAGTAGCTGAATCGGTAAAGGATTCTGCCGCTTCCTGATCACGCATGGCGCGAAAGGGCTGAAGGCCATGAAAGACCTCGAGGAAAAATTTGGGCGCAAACACCCAGCCCTCGAGGACTTCAAGGAGCCGCCACCCGCAATGAGGTGGCTCGTGGATTCTTTCTTTCGCCTGCACAGGAGGCGGCAGCACACGGAGAACGGATTCCAGCCCCTGCAGTACCAGGAGATGGCCCACTTCGCTGACCACGTTTTACAAGTGGATCAGGACTTGCGGTCTCTGTACTTCAAGACCATGGAGGAGACCGACAACGGAGTCCTCTTTGACCACTACTCGAAGTCCAGGGAGCGCGCAGAAGCGGCGAATGCCTCACGACCACGTAAAAAGCCCTTACCCCGTAGGTGACAGATGGCCGCTAAGTTTGACGTAGATTTCTCAGAAGCCTTACGGCAGCTGGCTGAGTTCCAAGCCAAAACTAAGGCCCTGGGAACTGCTCTGGACCAGGTCCAGGCATCTTCCAGCAAGCCGGCAGGAGCTGCCGCACAGTTAATGAGGGAGATGCACAAGCACTACTCAGACCTAGAGCGGGCGCTTGAGCGGGTAGGGGTGTCCTCTGAGGTTGCCGGCGAGTCCATGAAACGGTCTCGTCAGGCCGCACAGCAGCTTTTCCAAGGCATAGCCATGGATAACCTCAAGCTGACTACGCAGGCTAGGGCATACAACGGGGAACTGAAGGAATTAGAGAGACTGCTGAAGGACTCATCAGCAAAGTCCAGTTACGTAAAATGGGCAGCCCGGTCGGCGAACCTTAGCGGTGAGATGGCCAACCAGAACCGCTTCTTGGTTCAGTCGATCAAATCCGCCTTCACGGCGGAGGGCCAGTACAATGAGCGGCTAAAGTCCAAGCTGGCTACCAACCGCCGCATCCTGAATCACGACCAGGAGCGCAGACTCAAGACAGTTGAGCTTGAGAACGCGATCCACCACCTCGACACGGCAGAGGGGCGAGCAGCGGCCAGCGCAGAGGTGCGGCTGTCCGCCACCCGACGTGCAGTACAGGAGGACGAGAAGCGCCGCGCCAAGCTGAACGACCTAGAACGCCAGCTGGCCAGCCTACACGGAGGACAGGAGCAGGAGATCACGCTGATCCAGCGCCAGATCGCAGAACGTCGACGGCAGATTCAGTCGGATGAGCGTGCACGCCAGTCTGCACTCCTACTGTCACAAGCAGAAGCTGAGCTCATCGCCAAAGCTAGTCGGCAGGCCTCAGTGTACCGGGCGAAGAACCAAGCTACCCAGGAAGCTGCGAACGCCCTACACAGGATGACGCAGGCGGAGGCCCAAGCAACTGCACGGGCAGAAGCCTCCAGAGAAGCCAACAAGCGGGCCTCCGAGGCGCTACTGGACGAGGCGCGCTCTGCCCATGGCATGAGCAAGGCCCAAAAGGAACTGAGCCAGGCCCGGCAGGTGGAAATCGACAGGCTAGCCCGCCTGAAGGCCCAGAAAGATCTCCTGGCAGGCAGCTATGGCCGTGAAATAGCCCAGACGAAGAAAAGCATTGCAGACCAGGAGCGGTACAACCGCCTACTGGCTCTGAGCACTGCTGAACTGCTAGGCCTCACAAACGCCACCCGCCGGTTCAACGCTTCTCAGGTGGCCGGCTCTCAATCAGCGGCTATGATGCGGGCCGGTCTTGCTGGCCTGCACACCAGCATAGGTATGTACACCAGTGCCACCATTCTCGCTGCGTCGTCCACTTACGCAGTAGCAGCGGCCCTCCGTAGTTCGGTCAAAGTCGGCACAGAGTTCAGCGCAATAATGGCACGGACCGGGGCGATCATGAACTCCTCCAATCCTGCCTGGATGTCTGACACCGGCAGCATGGCAGCAATGGAGATGCAGGTCCGGGCGCTTGGACAGAGCACCGCGTTCACCGCCTCTGAAGTTGCTCAAGGCCTCAATGAGTTGGGTATGGCAGGACTCTCTGCCGGGGACGCTGTACTGGCTCTGCGCCCGTCACTCGATCTGGCCATGATAGGCAACATCGGCATGGGGCAGTCCGCCGATATCGCGACCAACGTGATGATGACGTTCGGCAAGTCGGCGTCTGACCTCACAGAGGTCGTAGACGTGATGGCCACGGCAGTCACGAACTCCAACACCACTATCGAGCAGTTGGCCAACTCGCTGACCTACGCAGGCCCTGCAGCGCAGACAGCTGGCATCTCGATGCGGGATACCGTCGCCGCCATTGAGGCCATGGCCAACTCGGGCATCAAGTCGTCCCGCTCCGGCACGGCACTACGACGCCTGTTCGTCAGCCTACTGAACCCGACCAAGAAGGGCGCAGACATGATGGAGCAGTACGGGATATCCGTACTGGACGCCGAGGGCAAGACCCGCGGACTGGTAGACATTGTCAAACAGCTGAACAAGGCTCTGGCCGGCGTATCCGGCGGAGAGCGCCTAGGAGCCATCCAGGACCTAGTCGGCGTCTACGCCACCTCACCTGTCGCAGCCCTTATCGATCAGTCTGACAACCTAGTCAACCTGAGAAACCAGCTCGACCACGTAGCCGGCGCCGCCGAGCGTATGCGCTCAAAGATCGAAGACACTCTCAGCAAGGACTGGAACCAAGTAGTTTCAGCCTTCCAGGAAGTGCAGATCACTGCCTTCGACGCCTATGAAACCCGGATGCGAGAAGGGTCGATGCGTCTGGCAACCTGGCTCGTTGAACTGACCCAGCCGATTGAAACGCTAGCTGACGGCTCGACCATCTCCCAGCTGGACCTAGTCCTCCAGCGCGCTGAGAATCTGGCACAGGTCATCGGATATGTAGTAGGTGGGTTCGCTGCCCTGAAGGCCGTGGCTGTCGCCGGCAACCTGTTCGGTGCGCTGGCGTCTGACATGACCAGGCTTGGTCAGATATCTGGCGTACTGCGTACTAGAATGGCCGAGACCGTAGTCGGCCTGAAAGGGTACAACTACACCCTTGCTGCCAGCACAGTTGCAGCGAGAGCTAAGAACGCTGCCCTTCACCCGCTGAACACGACACTGGCACTTACTACAGGCTCCGCCATAGGTGCCAGGAACGCCGTCGCGGGACTCTCTGTAGCTATGTCAGCGCTGTCCAAAGCACTTGGGTGGGCGGGGCTGGTATGGGGCATCTACGAGGCAGGTAAGGCCGCGTTCGGCGACGATGCGCGCCAGGACATCATCGATCAAAGAACCGAAACTGATGCACTGAAATCCAGTTACGAGAACCTCAAGGACGCGATGAAGCAGGTCTCGCTGGAGAAGGAGAAGCAAGCCCTCCGCGAGAACGTGAAAGCCGACCAGGCCAGCGTAACAGAACTGCAGGGTATGAATTCACGCATCAGTGGTGCGCTGGCGGATGATGCCTCTGGGTTGGATGAACAAACTCGCAAGTCCCTACAAGTCACCCTTGACTCAAACAACCTGCGCATATCGACTTTCAACTCCCATATCGACGCCACCAACAAGAAGCTGGAGGAAATGGGCGCCACAGCCTATGACTCCGTTAAGGCTATGGAAGACCAGGTTGCAGCGGCTGAGCGAGTGGCTACGACCTACCAGCAATACCTTGAGGCGAAGAGCACCTTTGACGCGAGAATGGCTTCGAGCTCCGTCACCTCTGCAGACTCTGCCAACCTGGAAAAAGCCAAGGAAGAATGGCAGGCCGCGGTCGCCGCATCGGTCTCTGTAACTACCCAGGCTGTCCAAGTGTCCAGAAACCTGGTAGCCCTGGCAGACATTGCGAAGAGGGACGCAGCCGCTCAGGACCAGGAGGCGCTGGCCAAACAACTTGAGAAGTCAGCTAGCGCAACGCAGAAGCTGGCCAGTGCTCGAGGGGAATTGGTTAGGGTGGAGGCCGAGCTCAGAGCCATGGAGACTCTGGACGCCAAAGCTATCGAGTCCGGGAACCTTGAAAACCGCCCAGGCCAGACCGAATACAACCGCCTTAACAGCAAACGAGCTGAGGCGGTGACGCTCATTGCGGAACTCCAGGCGGAAGCTGAGAAAGAGGCCCAGACGCTGGAGGAAGCCCGAAGAGCGTTGGAGGACTTCCACCGCACCGACATCGAGAACCTGGCGGTTCTGAAGGAAGACCTCGCCGACATCATGCTGATGAGGGTGATCAACAACTCTCTGATCGCCGAAGGCGGGTCACTAGGAGCCGAGGCGTCCGTTAAGGAAGCTGACAGGCTGAAGGAAGAGCTGCGCCTTCTTCAAGCCATCCAAGGCATAGAGGAGCGGCTAAATAAACCCAAGAAGAGTAGTTCCACAGAGTCTCAGCTGTCCAAAGACCTGAAAGCTGCTAAGTCAACCTACGACGCCCTGTACAAACAGTTCGACCCGCTTAGCGCCTCGATGGACGACGTCAACGAAAAGACCGGGCAGCTGAACCTGCTGCACAAGCGCGGCAAGATCACCGCAGAGGAGAAGGCTCAGGCGATCTGGCACCTCCGCAAGGCACACTACGAGCTGGCGATCGAACAGAACAAGAACTACCAGTCGCTGGAGAATCTCCGCGATTCGTACCTGGACTCTCCATTCTCTTCCACCCTCGACGACATGGTCGAGCTGAACCGACTGTTGAAAGCGAACAATGTTTCGTTGGCCGAGTACAAGCGGATCAAGGACACGATCAGCGAGCGCGCAGTGAGCGAGGCTACCAGTGGCCTGCCTACTGCGAACCTGCAGATGGGGGATGCGTCCTCGAGCCCATTCAGCGACTGGATGGGTACCGAGATTGAGCGTGCGCAGGGGCTCGGCCAGTTTGGTAAACGCAAGGATGACCTTTTCACCGGGTACGAGAACGACACTGACCGTATTAATCGTGAGTTTGAGGTCAGGCAGGCAGCCTTAGACGCCGAGCTTCTACAACAACAGGAGCACGCAGAACGCCTGAAGGCACTAGAGCAAGAAAAGAACACTGCGCTGCTGGCAGCTCATGATCAGTTCGGCAGGGCCAGCATGAAGCTTGATGCAGACCGGGCCGCCTACAGCGAGCAGATGGGCAAGATGGCAATGATCTCGATGCTTGGGACAGCTGAGAACATCCTCGGTATGTTCGCCAGCGTCGGGGAAGATTCCACCAACGCGCAGAAAGCTGCCTTTGTAGCCCAGAAGGCATTAGCAATTGCGCAGATCCTCATGTACACCCATCTGGCAGCTGCACAGGCTATGGCGATCCCAGGGGACACCACCAAGGTGCTGGGCATGAGCTTGGCTACCTTTATCACCGCACAGGGTTACGCTTCCGCCGCACTGGTTGGCGGGTTGGCTATCGCCGAGATGTCAGGAGCCAAGCCTGGCGGTTCTTCATCCGGCGCCTACGACGACGGCGGCTTCATCCCTTACAACTCCTACGGCATCGTCGGCGAATACGGCCCTGAGATCGTTCATGGTCCGGCCAACGTCACCAGCCGGGAGAAGTCGGCGAAGAAGCTGTCAGGCAGTGCGGAGTACAACATCACCCTGGCCCCTCAAATAACCGTCCAGCAGGGCGAAGGAGGTGAGGGGAATGGTGCCGATGAAGCAAGCAAGGCCCGGGAGCTAGGCAAAACCCTCCAGAACATCGTCGTCGCCACGATGAAAGAACAGACTCGCCCTGGGGGCACTCTTGACACCTGGATCAAATCACAAAGGAGAGCATGATGGAAAAGTTCCCTGACCTAGACACCCCTGACTGGGGTTTCTCCGAGGACGAGCCAGACGTCAGCGTCACAGAGGTCCGGTTCGGGGACGGGTATACCCTTCGTCAGCCGGCAGGAGTAAACCACATCCGCGACAAGTGGAGCTTGTCGTGGTCGTCACTGGATAAGGTGACAGCAGAGTCCACCTACCAATGGCTTCGCGCCAGGAAGTCTCTCAGGGCGTTCCTCTGGACCCATCCTATTAGCGGAGATGTCCACCAGGTCGTCTGCAAGTCAGTAGGTCTGGTCTATAACGACGTCAACGACTATCTACTCAAAGCCTCCTTCGAAAAGGACTTCAACCCGCTTTAACCAGAAACCTGTATTTACATAAATACGGGTTTAGAGTACCTTGACGGCTCAGTAACCTGTCAGCAGTGATGCCATGAGTGACCTAATCGCCTCCGACATTCAGCTTCTCGAACAAGACGCGATCGTAACGCTGTTCGAGCTGGACGCCCAGCGATTTGGTAGTGGGATTCTCCGCTTTTCAAACTCTGTGGTTGATGGGCATGGGCCGATTTTCGGGGGTGTCGAATACACCCCGCTACCCATCAAAGCTGATGGATTCGCCTGGAATAGCTCAGGAACTATTCCCAGGCCCACTCTGACCATGGCGTCCAAGGACTTGGTATTCATCAGTCTAGTGGTCAGCGCTGACGACCTAGTCGGCTGCCCTGTGAAGCGCATCAGGACCTACAGAAAGTACCTCGATGACGGCAGCAGCCCGAACCCGGAGGCGATGTTCCCGCCCGACCATTATGTGGTTGAGAAGAAGACATCTCAGAAGCGCACCCAAATCCAGTTCGAGCTTTCCGCAAAAATGGACCAGCAAGGCCGGATGATTCCAAACCGACAAGTCCTTCGGGACTCCTGCACTCACAGGTTTCGATACTGGGCAAATGGCAGGTGGAATTACGCCGGCGTCACATGCCCCTACAGCGCTGCTCAGATGTTCAAAGCAAACGGGGAGCTCACCAGCAACCCTCTCGAAGCACGCTGTGGTAAGCGTGTTTCAGACTGCAAAAAACACTTCGGTAGTAACGCGGTGCTCCCTTTCTACGGTTACCCAGGCGTGGGGAGGATGTAAGCATGTTCGAGCAATATGAGTCACATATCCGCCAGCAGGCTATTGAAGCGTACCCCTTGGAAGCGGTCTGGCTGATAACTGAGGATGGCTGCAGGCATGTCGAAAACATCCATGAGGACCCGGAGAACTTCTTCTCTATCAGCGAGGCTGACAGCCGGTACGCTATGGCCCGCGGACTACTGGCAGTAGTGCACAGCCACCCCAGCAACATCGCCGCGCCTTCCGCCTCAGACATGCAGTCCCAGATCAACACGGCGGTGCCATGGGGAATTGTCGGCACGGACGGAGTAGATGCCACCAGGATTGCCTGGTGGGGAAATGGCACCCCCAAGCAGCCCCTGGTAGGCCGCCAATTCCGCCACGGCATCTCCGACTGTTACTCGCTGATTCGAGACTACTACGAAGAGGAAAAAGGCGTGGACCTCCTGGAGTTTCCACGCGACTGGGAGTGGTGGAAAGACCAGAACCTGCTGGTAGAGGGATTCCCGTTGGCCGGATTTACTCGGATCGATGCCAGCGAAGCCGAGCCAGGTGACGTGTGGCTCGCACAGATCGCCAGCGACGTCGCCTGTCACTGCGGAATCCTCCTAGAAGATTCTCTGGCCCTACACCAGGTTTGTTCTCGCAACCCAGTCGACGACTCAAGGCTGTCGGTGCGCGAGCCGATCTTCCGCTACCAGCGGTACATCACTCATTGGCTGAGGTACACCGGTTGAAGACTATCCACCTGCATGGGTACCTGGGCGATCGGTTCGGTAAGACCTACACCCTTGACGTCGACACGCCGGCGGAAGCTGTAAAGGCTATAGGCGTCCAGGTGGCTGGGTTCTCAGAGGCCATCAAACAGGGTAACTGGCACGTAGTCAGAGGCCCTCTGGAAGGGCGCGACGAGTCCGACGAGGACGGACTGACTGTGACGCTTGGCAACTACCAAGAGGTTCACATCATCCCGGCAATTGAGGGGGCTAACAACGGCTGGACCAACATAATCGTCGGGATCATTTTGATCGTCGTTGGCTACTTCACGTTCGGCTCCACCTCGACCATGGGCATGGCCATGATCGCAGGCGGGGCAGGCATGGCAGTCGGAGGTATCGTCCAGGTGACGACGAAGATCCCAGGCGTTGACGACTCGACCAAGGGCGGAGCCGATGAGCGAGCCTCTTATCTGTTCAACGGCCCCACCAACCAATCCAAACAAGGCGTGGCGGTCCCCCGCGGCTACGGTAGGGTGCTCGTAGGCAGCATTGTAGTGAGCGGCGGGCTGTTCGCGGAGGAGTACACCGGATGACCACCTCCCCAGTAATCGAAGGTGCCGGTGGCGGCGGCGGGTCAAAGAAGCAGCGTACGCCTGTAGAGTCTCCAAACACACTGCGAAGCGCGGCCAAGGGCAGAATCCTAGACCTCATCGCCCATGGTCCGATCAGTGGTTTGGTAGACGGGATGAAGTCCATCTACCTCGATGACACTCCTCTGCAGAACTCTGATGGCACCTTCAACTTCGAAGGTGTGGTTATTCACACCCGTAACGGCTACCCGGACCAGGACTACATTGAAGGATTTCCCTCCGTCGAGAACACGGTAGAGGTTGGCAGTGCCATCAAGTTCGATGATCCCGTTGTACGCTCGATCACCAACAACGAGGCAGACGCTGCGCTTGTCACGATTCAGGTGCAGGCGCTTAGCAGATCTGACAAGAAGACTGGCGACATCAAACCGCACTCTGTCGGGTTCGCCATTGACGCCAAGTCCGGCACGGGTCAGTGGAGCACCGCGGTAAGCGACACTATTAGCGGAAAGACGATGTCCCCTTACCAGCGGACATACCGAGTAAATCTTTCCGGTGACGGACCCTTTGATCTAAGGGTCCGCAGACTCGGAAAGGAGAGCGAAACCACAGAGGTCTCCGACGCCCTGGTTTGGACGACGACTACTGAGGTCATCGACGCCAAGCTGAGTTATCCGGATAGCGCCCTGGTCGGTATCGAGGTCGACTCTGCTCTGTTCGGCGCCCAGATGCCTTCGCGTTCCTACGACGTGGAGCTCAGCATCATCAGTGTGCCGAGCAACTACAACCCCCGAACCCGCGAATACACCGGGCTGTGGGACGGCACATTCAAGCAGTCGTGGACGGACAACCCTGCCTGGGCTTTTTACGACCTGGCCACGCACCCTACAATCGGCGCCGACGTAGAGAACGTAGATAAGTGGGCGCTGTACCAGATATCCCAATATTGCGACGAGCTCGTACCAGATGGCTACGGAGGCATGGAGCCTCGCTTCACCATCAACACCTTGTTTGGCGAGCGTGAGGAGGCAATCACGGTGCTGGCCAACCTGGCCTCCGTGTTCCGTGGTATGTGTTACTGGGGGTCAGACACCCTCATGCCTGTAGCCGACATGCCCGCCGACCCAGTGAAGCTCGTCACTCCAGCTAACGTGATCGGCGGTGAGTTTGAATACAGTGGAACCTCCCTGCGCGAGCGGCACTCTGTCGCCATCGTCATGTGGAATGACCCAGAGGACAACTACAAGGCCAAGCCTGAATTTGTAGAAGACGCAGAAAGTATTGACCTTTTCGGATGGCGGGAGACCCAGGTTACTGCGCTCGGCAGCGCTTCTCGGGGGCAAGCCCGTCGCCTCGGCAAGTGGATACTGTACTCCGAGCGCAAGGAGACACAGACCCTCACCTACAAGGCATCGGTAGACCACGCCGATCTGAGACCCGGTGATCACATCACAGTCTCAGATCCGGACGCTGCCGGCGCCCGTATGGGCGGACGAGTCATTGAAGCGGACCTGAACAGGGTTACTCTAGACGACGTACCTGAGCAGACGTCCACTGACACTTGGTTCCTCAGTGTGACCATGCCCACAGGGGCCATTGCCAGGCGGCAAGTGCTGTCCTTCGATGGCAACTCAGTAAACCTTCTGACTCCATTCAGCACCTTGCCTCTGAGGGGTGCCGTATGGGTTCTATCTAGTCTTTCGGTCAACCTGCCAATCTACCGCGTAGTGTCGAATGACGAGGACCCGGAACGCCTCGAATACACTATCACCGCCACCGAGCATGACCCAACCAAGTACGACAGGGTTGAGCTCGATCTGCTACTTCCTGAGACTCCTACCAGTTTCCTGCCTACCGGGCCGATCTCTCCACCTAGTGATCTCAACGCGGTGGTCTACAAATACCTGGCTGGCGGCACAGAGCACCAGGGGCTCACAGTCAGCTGGAAAGCGTCCCCAGACGTCCGGGTGAGTCAGTATGTTTTGGAGGTACGAGGGCCTAATGACGTCGCCTTCCGCACAGCTTACTCTGGCTCCGCCACGTCACACGATGAGTTGGACGTAGACGGCGGGCAGTGGATGTTCCGGCTGCGCGCTGTGTCAACCATGGGAGGAGCATCTCTGTGGGTGGCAAGGACGATAAACCTGGCCACGCTACTACTGCCGGTTATGCCGGACCGCGTAGACGTATCAGTTGCTACGTTCAGCGTATCGCTGATACCTAGAGGTGCTTACCCAGGCGCGGTATACGAGTTCTGGAGGAGTGAAGCACCACTTGACGACGTCCACATTGAGGCAAATGCGTTACTCCTCAGCGTATCTACTGACCTTGTAGACGTAGGCCTGAAGCCTGACACGCAGTATTACTACTACGTACGGGGCTCGAATGTTTACGGTGTGTCAGCGTGGTTCCCTGTACAGGCCACCACACTGAACAATTTCGATGATATCTTCACCGCACTTGACGAGGACATCCGCAGGCCTGGCGGGCTGTTCGACGAGATGGTCAATTCGGTCACCCCCGGTATCGAGGAGGCTAAGACCAAGGCTGACGAGGCGGTAGCCGAGGCAGTGGCAGCGCGAGATGCAGTAGGGGGAATGATTCCACGCATTGTCTTGGTCGAGGATGGCATTACTGATCTACAGTACGCAGACGACCTGCTGGCGATAAAACACTCAGCCGTCCAGGCGTCCTCGGAGCTGGCAACTGCACGAGTGTCAGGAGAGGAGCTGGCAAGGGTAACCTCGGACCAAGCGATATCCGGACGCATTGACACCATTAAGGCCGACTACGACGCCAACAAGGCCGCCATAACCGCTGACCTTGTCGCTCTCTCTAGCGCAGATCAGGCATTGGCCTCGAGGCTGACCACGATCGAATCTGAGGTTCAGGGCGAGACGGGGTCCGTGAACGCCAGGATCACGGCTGAAGAGACGGCGAGGGCAACAGCTGATGAGGCTCTGGCCTCTACGGTCACGGGCCTCGAAGCCTCCATGAATGGGCAGTTCGCCAGCGTAAGTCAAACCTACTCGACGCAAGCATACGCGGACGGAGCAGTTGCCCGCGCCGTCACTACCGCGACGGTGAACGGGAAGAAAGCTGTGTTCGGCATTTCTGTCGACAACGAAGTTGCCGAGATCGGGGCGATAGCTGACAGATTTTACGTCTACAACCCGGTCGGCGGCACGTACACGCTGGCGTTCGCGGTAGTAAATGGGCAGACCGTCATACGGGACGCTTTGATCCGTGAGGCGTCAATCACGATGGCAAAGATCAGCGGAGCCCTGCAGTCGGACAACTATGTGATGGGGCAGACCGGCTGGGCTCTTACCAAGTCAGGACAGTTCGAGATGAATGGATCTGCCCCCGGGCAGGGTAGGTTGGTTCAGACCAACACAGCTATCAGCGTGTATGACGCCAATAACGTCCTGCGCGTACAACTAGGGAAGCTGAGTGCGATATGACAGAGGGAATATTGGTTAACAACGGGGAGGGCGATCGCTGGCTGGACCCCGACTCTTTCACGGTGAAGATGATCGGGGCCGCAGTGGTATACGGTGACTACATGGCCACCGGCAGTGTCCACACCATCAACATGCCGGAGGCAACGTCGGCAATGTTCGCGGTTGTCGTCCCGCTGTCAGAATACCCTGTGGCCATGGATCAAGCCAGTTGGGGGGCATGGCCCGCGCAAGGTGGTAACCCTGACATCTACCCATGTGTTCCGTACGCCACCGTTCATGACGGATACGTGGCTATCCGCGGTACCTCCTACAACTTAGGCAAGCTGGACATCGCGGTTTATGTCCTCAGCTACCTGTAAGAGGGCAGAACACTCATGTATGGATTTTCGGCGCTTGGAACTGATAATCGTCTGATTATTAACGGCTCTTCCCCTATCCTGACGCAAATGTACCGCGGAAAGTTGACGGTAAACACGTTACCCAGGAACCCCAGCGGGACTCTTATGGGCAGGGGATACGGCTACTGTGAGGTTACCTACCCGTACCCGGTTGAAACTCGCGAGCCTCCGCTTGTTTTCGGGATACCCACACCACGTTGCGCGAACAAGGGCATTGGCGTGTTCACTCACCGTGGCAGGCCGGGAGGTTGGATAGGATTCTGCGTGATGATTACCGGGGCGCTGTTCGCCAACAACTACAGTGCAATGCAGATGGGGTTCGACAGCGGGTGGGAGTACAGCGTCTGCGGATTTGGCCTGGCAGGAGATGCAGGATACGCCGAATACGGAATGAGGCTGTTCGGCCCTACCGGCAAGGTCATCTATGACAGCGCGTGGCCTGTGGTGCAGTTCCGAGGTCTCCTACAAACCTGGACGCTCAGCGATTTCACTCGTGGGTATGCGATGGGCCACTACTGGGGCTATCGTGACGTTTCTGGTGACGAAGATCAGGTGCTGGCGAAAGGGTACCACGCATGGGGGGTCACGGACGGGACCCAGGGAATTCTCATCGCCTCTATCGGCCGTATCGGAACCAGCCTTGATGTCGGCAACTACGACAAAAAAGTTGCTGCAGCCGTTACCGTCGGATTCCCCGACGCCAGCCGTACCAACCTGTGGTCTGTTGCCTTCTTCGGACTGGCTCAGCATCCCGCCGGCGATGTTAGCGACCTCAATCGATGGCGGATGCTCATCGCAGACTTTTCTCAAACAAAGGGGGCAGCATGACCGCTGAGAGCTACGGCAATTTCGAGGCTGCTGCGAACCAGCTCATTGCAGAGGTGGAGGCGCTGATCCTTAAAGTGTCAGCACTCAACGCAGTTGGAGAAACCTATTCTGTTGCGGGCGCGGTGGAAGATGCTCGCCAGTACGCCGCGCAGGCGCAGGCGGCCTTGGATGCCATCCTGCTGCATGATTCCACCGCGGCTTCTGATGCGGCAGCAGCGTCGAACAGCGCGACGATGACGGCTGCAGACCTGGCGGCAGTTCAGACAGCGGCCTCGCAGGTGTCCGCTGCGTTGGCCTCTGTGCTGGCAGCAGCCGAGCAATCTGCAGCTGACCGGCAGGCAGCGCAAACTGCGGCCACGGGGGCTGCTGCCAGCGCGTCTGCGGCAGCAGCCGATAGGGCCGAAGTCACAAATCTAGCCGGAGACGTTGGATTCTCTGTAGCCCAGGCGAACCAGATCCTGCTTGACGTAGCAACGGCGAAACAGGGCGTGGACGCCGCGGCGGCTGAAGTGTTGGCAGCTCGTGGAGATATGACCGAGGCCAAAACAAACTCCGCGCTGGCCGTTCAGAAAATTAACGCGTTCGAGGCTGAGTTCTCTGCAGCAAGATCCAAGCTGATCAGAACCATCTCAACATCTGCGCCGTCCGGCATCCCGCGGGAAGGTGAGGAGTGGATCATTGTCTAAGAACAACATCTTCTACGAGCACGACGGCTGGTGGATCAAGGCCAGGGATATGTACGCCGAGCACGGCGGAGTGTGGAAGCGCGCACACGCGAAGCTGGTGGGATATGAAGGCCGCTGGACGGAGGTGTTCGACAACGAGACGTCAGACTCTGCGTCGACTGCCGTGCTCAGCGAGCTTTCATACCGAGGCGGAACTCCGTGGCAGGGGGAGCTGATCCTTACCGGAGAGAACCTTGGGCAGGTTGCGAAGCCAATCCCATCGAACTACTACTTCTACCCGATGGTCCGCGGATTCGTGGAGAACATCGAGAACGGAGCCAGCCTCAAGCCAATGCCTGCAGACGCTGCGCCGGTGGCAGGTTCTTACGCCGGCGGCAATGCAATACGATTCGATCCAGCGCTTCGGCAGTATGTGCGCGTGCCGACAGACGCAGAGGGTGGCATCGACCTGCGCGGAATGCTAGGCCTGTCGACTGGCGCAGCCATGTGGCTTTTCGGGCTCCAGTTCTGCCCGATGTCACTGCCCCCAGCAGGGCAAAAGCAAACACTGTTCTATGGAGCAGCTTACGATCGCTACGTGTCACTTCATGTTGAGTCGAACGGCGATCTGGTGTTCACCTGGAAGGGGGCCAGTGTAAAGCGGCTCGTGCTACCTGGCCAAGTCAAGGTCGGGCAGTGGTCGGGGTGCTGGGTACGCCATTACCCGGGCCCGCCTTACACACTGACTATGAAGGCGGATGATGGGGCGACTATTTCAACTGCAAGCGGAGTTCCGTACTTCACCCCGAATGTACCTGAAGCCGCATCCGCCCTTTACCTGGCAAGAGGGGTATCAAGCTACTCCTACACCACGGATCCTCAATTCTTCAAGCCGGAGAATGTCCGGACTGGCATGACTATCGTCGGCCCGGAAGAGCTGTATCACAATACTGCCAACTACTACACCGCGCTAGGCAGCGAGGTTATGGAACCAGGGACTGGTCTCTACTACATCGAGGTGGCCAACCGTAACTCCTACGACGTGCAGATCGGGGTAGCTGACACTGACGTACCCCTTACAGAGCCACTAGGGGTTATTGGGTGGGCGTGCAACACCATTAACGGCCGAATGTTTAACCATCAGACGGGTGGCGGGACCGCTTGGAAGACTGCCATCCCAGACAACTCGATCATCGGACTGCTCTACGATAGCGACAACGGGCAGATTGAACTCTTCGTCAATGGGGTGTCCCGCGGCCGGCCGTTCGCGGTAGGCACTATACAGGTCCCAGTTACGTTCGGGATCTCGGGCCGCGCAAACGCCACATTGGGCAAACCGTTTAGCGTCAAAGTATCCGTCAGTCGTACGACCTGGGTGTACCAGAACCCGGACGCTGCTGAAGTTCCTCGTTCACTTCTGCCAACTGAAGATGGCTACGACTACTTCAATGGCTTTGTGCGCAGTTTCTTCATCAGGGGGTACGACTTCTACCGGTCGGATGTCCAGGACTCTCTTATCGACCCTAATTTCGAGGTGTCGCTGCTCTGGAAGAATTTATCAACCGGAGTTGAGACGAAGGTCAACTACTGCATCCTCAAATCAACTGATACGCAGATCACGCAAACAGTACCAAACCTGCCACCCGGGGAGTATGACGTATACCTTCGTCGCTCCGGGAAAGACACCGCGAAGAAACGATTCACGATCTCGCCGTTTGAGTGGACAACAGAGCCGCTGGCCATTGATTTCGCCACGACACCTAAAGAGGAAATTCGGCGCAAGTTAATTCGCGCCCACAAGCAGTGGGGCGGAAAAAACGGAGGGGTAATCCATGAAAACATCATCCACGACCAGGAGGCGGGCCTACTCCGAATCAGGGCGTGCGGAGATCTGTACACAGGTCCGCTGCGCGGAGTAGACCGCGTTGGCAAGCGAACCACAATGGCAACGCGAATTGGTGGGTGTTTCGCTACTCATCATTACTACGGACCTGGCAGTTACCGCGTAGTTGCGAAGCTCCCTATTCACGACGGAGTGGTCACTGCGTTCTGGACGTTTCACTACGAAGAAGGGTACCCAGGTCACCCCGTCTACAACGAGCACATTGCAGAAGGAATCCGGCGCGGGGGTAATCTGGAGGACGGTTATTACACCGTCCGCAACCATGAAATAGACATCGAGATCCCGACAGCGTTGAAGGGAGCACCAGACATGGAGGTGGTCAGCTACCGTAACGGCCGATTCAACACTTGGTTCGGAGAGAACCGGAATTGGGATGTCAGTGAAAATGATCCGTCCTACTGGACCGAGTACACGGACGACTTTATAGACCACGGTGTGCAGACCAATGACGGACAGTTTCATGAGTTCCGATTTGACTGGCACTTGGGGGACAACCCGCGTGTGGAGTTCTATATCGACGGACACCTGAAACACATCGTTTCAACGACCATTCCAGACATTCCAGGCAGGTTCTGGGTCGGTCTGTGGTTCCCGTCCGCCACTAACAACCACTGGGCAGGAAAGTCGGCGAACTTCACAGAAGAGTGGATGGATGTGAAAAGTGTGACCATCACCCCCTTTCCGGACGAGAACAGCTGGGCGCGAAAAATTGGGGAATCGTACCCATTGGACGTCTACCGGGATTTTTACGACTAGCGGTCCTGTAAATATGGTTCGCCTGTAAATATGGGTTGCTGTATTATTGCTATACCCCTGACCGGCCATTTCTTATGACGTTCGACTGGAAATCCTACTTAATCCCAGCAGCTACCGTGCTTTTGGTGTGGTACCTGCTGACGGAGCTGGGGACTCTGCGAGAAGAGATAGGGACAGCTAATGGCAAGATCCAGCAACTGGAGGAGTCAGCCAAGGCTATGAGGGACGCGGTGGGTCGGCAGAACGCCGCCGTCGCGGGCCTCGCTGCTGCTGCGGTTGCAGAAGAAGTTGCAGCCGGTGCTCGCGCCGAAAATATCCATGCTGCCCTTCCTTCACTAATCAAGCAGGACAGAGCAGCCGGTACCGCCCCAAGGGAGATGAACCAGTGGCTAGAGTCGCTGTTTTCCTTGCCTTAGTCGTTACGGGATGTTCCTCCACTAAGTACGTCGACCGCCCCTTCGAAGTAAGTGTGCCAGTACCTATTCAGCGGCAGGCGCCGCAGTGGCTATCCAATAGGTACACGCCAGAATACCTACCAGTTTTTATAGCCCCGTCAGATCCATCCGCACACGCTGCTCTTGCTGAGCGTGACCTTAACTACCTCAAGGCGCTCCTGCGTACGCTCAAGACCAGGGATGAAGCCTGGCGCGCGTGGGCCGCCCCTCAAGGGACTCCTTCTGATGTTCAACCTCAGTCGGCGAAGTGAAGATCGTCTGGCAGGTCTTCACCCTGACCTTCAACGAGTCGTTCGCCTTGCCATTCGTAAAACGTCCGTGGACTTCAGTGTTCTCGAAGGGTTGCGATCTGCTACCAGGCAGAAGCAGTTGGTTGCATCAGGAGCCTCAAAGACCTTGGACGGCAGACATATCACCGGCCACGCAGTCGACCTGGGGGCTTGGGTGGACGGTAAGACATCGTGGGAGTGGGAGCACTACTACAGCATCGCCGAAGCTGTGAGCGGCGCAGCGTCGGAGTTGGGCGTCCCGATAGTATGGGGGGGTGTGTGGGACAAGAGGCTGAACACCTTATCCGACACTAAACAAGCTGTAGCCGACTACGTCAAGTCACGCCGGGCAATAGGGCGTAGCGCCTTCATAGACGGTCCACACTTCGAGCTTGACCGAAAGGAGTACCCGGCATGAACGCTGAAAGCGCAACAGACCTCCTCGTCGCCGCCGTACCATTCCTCCTCTACACAGCCCTACTGGCTAAGCTGTTCTTCGCATGGCGTAAGGTCTATGGGATGGAGGACAGAGTCAAGGAGGCGCGACTGGCAGCCATCCTGCTGCTGATTACGGTATGCACCCTCACCTTTATGGCAGCCAACCTCTACGTGCTGCAGGTATACGGAAAGACCCTTATGTCAATGAGGGTTTTCCAGATGTTTGTTCTCAGCAATTGCGCAGCTTACTGGCTGGTTCTTGACCTGATTACGAAAGACGCCTGCCAGACTGAGCAGTAAGGAACCACTCTTGAAGATTCCTCCTGAGTGGTTCGAGAAGGCCCAGACCTACCTCTATTTCGGCACGCTCGGCTCTTTCGCGGCGCTTGTCGGCTACCTCTGGCAGATCGCACGTAACGACGGGCAGCCGCTGTCGTCGCTGGTCCTGGCGTGCACAGTCATCGTTGGGTTTTACCTGGGTATGTTGTTCGGGGGGATTGTCTCGCCAGAATGGGCGAATAGAGACGCGGTAGTCCTGCTGATAGGTGCCACCGGTTTGAAGGGGTTCGAGATGGTGATCTCCGTTGCGAAGAACACCATCCCGGCGTTGTTGCGGGCTAATCAGAAGCCTGACGATTAAGGAAAGGTCCAGGGATGTCGGCCGAGAATCTTTGATCCGTCACCCAGCTCGTATTCCATGCTGCGGTCACGCTGCTCGATGAATCCGGTGCGTTCCGCACGCAGTAGCTTGCCGTCGACCTCTATCACGATCGGGCACGCCACAGGCGGCAAATGATCAGCCGGGTTCAAGTGTACCGCTTGGCATTGGCAGCTCACTTTCCAGTGCTCCCGAATCCGCCTTCTCCTCGTTCCGTCTCCTTCAGCTCACCCACTTCCACAAACGAGAACCGCTTCACCGGTACCAGCATCGCCTGCGCAACACGGTCACCGGCAGTGACCGTGAACGAGAAATCCGAATCGTTGGCCAGCTTGACCATTACTTCGCCGGTGTAGTCGGAGTCGATCACGCCCGTACAGTTGGCCAGGCGAATGGCGTTTTTAAAGCCATGACCGCTGCGAGAGTAGACCAGCATCGCCCACCCTTCCGGGATGTCGAAGGATAGTCCTGTCCGGATGAGGACGCTTCCGCCTGAGTAAGCAACCCCACTCTGAATGGCATACAAGTCAAAGCAGGCTGCGCCACCCGTGCCGTATGTTGGTAGTTGGGCGCGCTCATCAAGGCGCTTCACTTTTAGGTTCGTACCCATGTTCACTGCCTGGTTCATATCCACTGCCTGGTTCATGTTCAAACTCCTACTTGAATGATGTTCGCGGCCAGGTTCTGATCCTGCTCGCGGTGGGTGATTAGCAACAGTTGGCGAGCGGCACTGGTGAGGGACGCTGCTAGGCCGCTGGCGTTCTTCTCGCTCATGGACTCGGTAGGCTCATCGAATATCAGCAGGCTGTCAGATCCGTAGAGCGCCCGTGCCAGGCCGATGCGAACGGCAGATCCGATGAATGCCTTCTGGGCGCCGGACGCCGAAGCTACCGGCGCGACCACGCCGTCTTCTTCGAAGCCGAACTCGCCGTCGTTGGTGATGCGGGTAATCGTGCCGCGGGTGGCCACCTGCACCTGGCGGGACGCTGCAGCTAACACGGTGTCCCACACGTCACGCAGATAGGATTGACGCTTCTCAGCGAGGAAGCGGGCCAGCCGGCTGGCCTTGTCTGCCTTCATGGCGTGCTCACGCGCCTTGTCGGAATTCCCTGCCAGCAGCTTTCGGAGGTCACCTGCGCGGGCGAACTCTTTCTCAGCTGTTTTGAGCCGCTGCCCAGCCAGCTCCAAAGCGTACTCAGCGGACCTCTTACCTTCCTTCCACGCCTGTTCGGCTGCGACGTAGGCGGTTTCAGCCTCGACAGCCAGGGCGATGTCCTCGTCTGACGGTACGGTAACCGTCAGGGCCATCCGCAGCTTGCCTACGGTGATGTCTGCAGCCCCTTCCTCGGTTTCGGCCTTGGCCAGTCGACGAAGAGCCGAGGCGTGACGCTCGTTGGTTTGCTCAGCGGATTCAATCTTCGCCTTCAGTCCGGCAATCTCGCCCTGCAGCTGCTCGATCACACCCTGCAACGAGACGAGCTCGCCGCGAAGGTCATTCAGGACTGAGGAATCAACCAGTTTGGTGGCCCACTTCTCGACCTCAACCTGCTTGGTCTCACGTTGGTCGATCCGCTTGCGCAACGCGGCGAGGGTCTTCGCACCTTCTTGCTCACCAGCGGTGTCGAGTGAAAGGGCAACGCCGAGGTCGCTGATTTCCTTCTCGAGCATCGCGATCTCTTCGGCCAGCGCGTCCGGATCGTGCTCTGCCAATGCCGTGCCGCAAGTTGGACAGGTGGCATCCTTCTCCAGCTTTCGCAGCGAGGCCAGCTTGGACTTGGTCACGGCGATCAGTTCGCGGTGACGCGCCGCTTCGCCGGCGTAGTGTGCTAGGGTTTTCTCGTGCTGCTCCAGTAGCCCCAAGGTTACCGGCTCGATGGCGTTCCGCGCTGTCAGCGCCTGTTCGTGCTCAGCCTCCGCCCGAACACCTGCAGCCAACTCTTCCTGCACATCAGCCAGTCGGGCACGCTTCTGGCGAAGAACCAAGCCCTTCTCGGTGACCTCGACCTGTATCCCGTCAACCTCAACAGGTTCCTCACACTCAGCCAGCGCCTGCTTGGCAATGGCAAGGGCTTCGCGCTTGTGGCTGAGAGCCTGCTCAGCTTCCCGTAGCGCGCTTTCAGCCCTCTGAGCGTCTCGTTGGACCGCCCGAAGCGTTTCGCTGCTCACAGGGGGCTTCTGGGCGGTCAGGGCAGGGTAGTTGTCCAAGACAAGCCTGGCGGCTTCGTACGACTCAGCCGCTCCGTCACGCTCCTCCTGTGAAGTAAGAAATTGCTGCACAGCTTCTACCATATCCTCATCGCTGACCGCCTTAGCATCTGCAGCAGCCTTCTCAGAGAGGGCCAGCGACTGTGCACGGCTCTTCACTTCGTCGATCAGACTGATGCCGGCGAACTCCTCGACCTTGTTGTTCAGCGCCGTGGCGCCGAAGGTCAGCACGCCGGAAGTCTCGCCCTGCTTGCTCTGGACGAACAGGTTGAAGTCCTTGGCGTTGAGGCCCAGCAGCTCCTCGATGTAGGCAGTGACTGGGGTGTTGCCGTTGGCGACGAGCTCACCAACCGGAAGCTCATCGCTGTAGCGCAACAGCTTGGCAGTGGTCTTGCTGCGAGTTAGGACGTAGTAGTGATCAGTCGAGGTCTGAAAAGTCAGCTCCAGCCCGAAAGTCGTCTGCCCCCACGTCGGAATGTTCTCTTTCTTGCCCGGCACAACGGTAACGCCGAACAGTGCTGCTTCGATTGCCTGCAGCAGTGTGGACTTGCCTTGGGCGTTCTCGCCGACGATGACGTTCAGGCCGTCTTCGAAGTTGGCGGTGAAGTCGCTGAGCTTTTTGAAGTTTTTGCATGTGAGGCGTATGAGTTTCATCGTGTGGTTTCCTTTATGGCGCGCCATATCGATAGCTGGAGGCGCAGCTTTTTATGGCAAAGGCGGGGGACGTGGTCGGACTCTGTCCTGATCAACTCACTGAGTAGGCCGACTCTGCGGGATTTGAAGATCGGTCTCATGGCTGGCCTCCGTCCGCGTCGTAGATAAAAGAGGGGCGGCGGAACTCAATGACCTCGCCGTTCACCTCCTTCCAGTCCTTGGCTGAGCCGACATGGCAATTGTCGGTCCGGACGGCATAATGGATCTGGCAGCCGGCAATCAGCAGGTCACCTACCTGCACGTACCAGTTGGCGGAGCGGGCGTTGGTCCGGATGCCCAATGTCTTCTCGTCAGTGTGAATGCCGTGCACGGTGCCGTAGGCTGACCGGTACTGCTTGCCGTCGGGGGCGAAGAAGAAGGCATCGGTGGTGACGAGGACCTTGGTACCAAGCTGGAATTGTGGGTGGGTCATGCTGCCTCCACCGCGTAGACCGTCACGCCTTCCGCATGGTTGGCCCGGCAGATTTTCTTCAGCATCTCGATGTCACTGCAGTCGGCGATGACGATGGTGGTAAACCCATCGGCAACCAACTGCCTCAATTTCCTTTCTACAACCAGTGTGGTGTACCCCAAGATAGATACCGCCTGGGACCCTTTGTCTTCCGCATTCCGCAGGATCTCTTGCAACTTGGTGGTCTTACCGGGGCCTGCTGCACCGCGGATGATTTCGAGCTTCATACGGAGACTTCCTTCGCCAATTCGTTGTATATATCCAGCAAGTCACTACCTTCCAGGTCCGCCGCAATCCGCTGCCGGATGTCGACCAAGGCAGGGCGATCGGCGTCGTCCTCAAGGGCCAGCTTGCCCACGTCCACGCTGTTACGGACGGCCAGGGCATCGGGAGCCGCTGCCCACACTTTCTGGATGAAGTCAGCGACGTCGACCGCAGCATCGGCTTCGGCCTTGCCGATGACGTCAATGAATTGAACGCCTTCGAGATCGGGCAGCGCGGCGCCGTACCGCACCTCAGCGAACCGATACTGGCGAGACCAAATCAGTTCTTCTCTCAGCTCGATGCTGTCGTCGGTAATGTCCATGTGGTAGACGATTTTGTCACTGATATCGCTATAGGAAGTGGGGTGCGTGTTGCCCAGGATCACGACACGGCCGTCGAGGTGTTTCGATGGCTTGTGCTCGTGCCCAAGGAAGATGTAGTCGAACGCCACCAGCAGCTGCTCAGCCACCGCCGGCGAAAGGTTGAGCGTGTCATCTTCCTTGGCGAACGGCTGGTCGTAGTTGCAGTGGAGCATCAGCACACTGGCCTTACCTGCCCGCTCCTTGGCGGCATGCGCTGCCGCATCGAGCATCGCCTGCTCGAAGAGTTGCTGGCTGGCGTGGTGGGGCACGAAGTACAGTGGGCCGTGAGCATCGAAGTAGGGGGCGTGAAGGTTGGGAGACGAAATGATCGAGCAGCCCATCTCCTTGATCGCGTCCAGAGAAGTGACCGTGTCGGCGCGGTTCGAGCAGTCGTGGTTCCCTGCCAGTGTCCACCGGCAACGACTGGCGACGTTGAAGCCCTGAACAATGATGTCTTCAGGGTTGGATGAGCGGTCGAACAAATCACCCAGGCATACGGGGTTTGTTGCGTTGGTGACGATGCTCATAGCCTGTTCATACAACGCTGCCGTCAGCTTCTTGGACGATTCTCGGGTGGTGTGGGCTGCCCGGCGGGTGCCGAGGTGTGGATCTGTGAATAAGGTTGTCAGCATTTCGAAGCTCCCTCGGATGTTTTGAGTGCTTACGCCAGTTGTCCTCAGCCCACAGAGGCTGAAGATTGCACAGGGCGTTTATGAGGTAGGGCCGTGTCTCGCCCTTCGATAAGAAGTGCGAAACAGGGATCTTGTGATCGATGTGCCACTTGCCGTAGTTGTCCCACGACATGCCGGGTAGGAACTGGGCCTGTAGCCGCTGAATGAGCTTGTCTCGGCAGTAGCCGAGTAACTCAGAGGTTCTGCCCGACTTGGCTACTTTCGTTGGGTTGAGTACCCGGCTAAGCATGCCTCTCATGGCAGCCGATAGTCTGATCTCAGGCCTTGCCCGGTACCTGGCCTTAAACCTTTCGTTGATCTGATCTTTGTGCCTTTTCGCGTACTGACGCATCTGGAGGAGGATTTGGTCTTTTTGGGACTCATACCTAGCCTTAGCTTTCGCCCGCCTTTTCTCTCTATTTGCGAGGTAGGACGCGCGTTGAAGCGCAGAAACTCTTTCCGAGTTTTCCGTTGCCCACATCTTTTTGTATGCGGTCTTCCTCTCCTTACTAGCTTTCGCTTTAGCTTGCTTGGCTAGGAGGAGCTGCTCGACCTCTGCTGGAGACAGAAGGGCCTCTTTCTTTTTTCGCTCTCTGTAATCCCGTTCATAGGCGGAATGGCAGGGCTTACACCACGAAGCGAGGCCGTCCGACATCCTCACCGACTTACTGAAGCTGCCGAAGGGCTTAGTGGTCTTGCACTTGGTGCATACCTTCTCGCTCACAGCAAAACCCCTGTGATCAGCAGCGACAGGACCACTCCCGCTGCCGAAGCAGCGAGGAGGGCGATTGCGAATTGACGGGCGAGGTGACGGTTCACACGTCCTCCCTCCAACGAAGCGCTACAGGCAGCAGAATTCCACCGTCCTTGCTTAGGCCGAAGTGCTGCACTGTGAGCTGACGCCCGATGTGGGTGTGTTTCATCTCCCATTGGGCGTGTTTCTGCTGCATGGAGCCCTGGGCGGTCGCGGTGAAGGTCTTGGTCTTCTCGGTCAGTCCGTGTGGATTGCGGCAGACCCATATCGGCACCTCATACGAACCATTAGGCGTGCCGCGCTCGACACCGATTACCTCGAATTCCTCATCGGTAAAATCCTTGAGTTTGAGCAGGCTGCTGGATCGCTTGTCGGTCTCGTAGGGGGCCATACCGTGGCGGAGGATGGAGCCTTCGAAGCCATGCTCTAGCCAGTAGGAGTGCAGGTCGTTCAGAGCGCTGCGGTCAGCGACTTTAAGTGAGGTCACCGGAACGATAGGTGAATAAGGCTCAACGCTGGACAGCAGGTCATCCAACTCTGCCTTACGCTCACTGTAAGGTGCCTGGCGAATGATGTCGTAGACGTGGTACTGGAGTTGCAGTGACTCTTCGCGGGGCTTCCCCACCAGGCTGCCGATGTCCTGCAGCAGCATCCCGTGGACGTACAGCTCACCGTCCAACCCCTTGTCCAGCAGTCCGTAATCTCCGAGGAAATCCCGGATGTGTGGCAGGAGGATTTCCTTGCCGTTTCTGCTGTAAAGAATGCCGTTTGCTAGGCAGCGGTGGCCGTCCAGCTTGGGTTGTGCCCATGCGTTGTCCCAGTCGATCGATTCCGGTTTCACCTTGTCGATCGGGTGGGCCAGCATCGGCTTTTCCAGTCCCAGGGCGTTGGTTGCCGGCGCGCTCGCTTCCTCGAGTGTGCGGACGTAGCCCTTGTCGAGTTGCTTGTTGACCCGGCTGTCCAGTTCGAGAATGGCCTGCTGAGCAGGGGTGGTCTGGTTGGCGCGGCCGATGTTCTTACTCTTGACCTCGATCTCCTTAGTGACGACTGCTCCGCCGACGACCTTGGTGTGGCTGATCACGAGGTGAGCGGGCGACCCTTGGAGGTACTCTTCTTCCACCACTGCCTGAATTTTCCAATCCCCGATCTTTCCGCCGTGGTTTTTGAACAAAGTGATTTCCTTCAGAACCTTCATGCTTCTTCTCTTCGTGTTAATGGGTTAACAACTTGCTGTATTTACAGCAATAAGGGTCTACGCACAAGAAAAGCGGCGGATAGTTTCAGCGGCCTGCGGCAGGTCGAAGTAGCCGATAAGCGCTGCTCTCATCGCATCCTGGTTTAACTTGTGTGCGTAACCCACTGATTTGAAACGGGCCAATATGAAAATTGGGTCGATCCTCGCCTCCTGTACAACTGCGGCGCCATCCCACACCTGCACCTCGCCGTTTTCCACGTCGTAGAACAGGACCAGGTAGGGAAGCTGGAGCATCTCTCGGTAGAAGCTGATGGCTCCACGCTGCGCCGGCTGCATTGCGGCCTTGCTCAACAGTCTGTTCTTCTCGCTGGCTTTCACCTCCACGAAGAACAGGCGCTGATTATCACGGGGTGACACTGACCCAGGAGGTAGGGCCAGCAGGTAGTCACTCGGCTGGGCACTGATGATGGCTCCACCGGCTGATCCGGTGTCTGCCAACCGGTGCCAGCCTAGGAGATGAGTCTCCTTGAGGGAGCGGAAGACCTTCTCCAGCTCCTTCTCGAAGATCTTCCCGATGTCAGTTGCCAATTTGAGATTTCTCTTGGGCTACCAACCGCTCACCAAAGAACACCACCTTCTCAGCGTCGTAAAGGCCGTCGGTGTAGTGCCGTTTAGCTTTACCGTGGCGGGCAGCTGCTCTCCTCCACAAAGCCTTGAAGGCGTTGCCTTCCGCGTAGTTCATCCCAAGCGCCTCGATGATGTCGTTACACTCAGCGATGTAAGACGCCCTGCCCGCAGTCGTTGGAACAGCCACCGGCACCGAGTAGTAACTGACGCTACCCCCGGTGTACTCGGCATCTGCTTCCGGCCTTGGCGGGATTTTCAGATTTGGATTATCAGCAGTCATCGCACCAACTCCAATCCAGCCCGCAAATCATCACTCAGGTCCATGTTCTCCATCGCCCACGAGATGTAACTCTTCGGCAGGTTGCAGAGCTTGACGCCCTTGTGCTTTCCGAAGGGCATCTTCATCTGGCGAGAGGCCCATGGCGTGTTCATCCACGTAATGAACTGGTCGAGTGTGCTGCACTCGGCTTTGTCCATCGCGGGTTGAATCAGGTCCAGAGTCATCACGATGTCGGCGAAGGCATCGTGAGCATTCTCTGCGGTCCGCCCGGTCAGCCACTCGTAGGCGTTACCCAGTTTGGCTGAGTCGAGCCCTTGTTCCTTGAAGCGCTTCGTGGCCACCATCAGGTCAATCGACGGGTAGTCCAGCATCCCGCAGCGGCGGGCTATGGTGTCGTCGAACCTCTTCGAGTTGTAGCCAAGGACACCCTTGATGGCGGTGCCGCTGACCACCTCGAACTGCTCTGCCAGGTAGTCCTCCCATAGTGGTGCGTCTACGACGTGGTGGTCATAAATGCCATGAACACCAGACGCTCCAGCGGGGATGGCCTCGCCGGGGTTGAGTAGTTGTACGTCCTTTTCGAGGATGCTGTACGAGCCATCCTGGTTGAGCGTGGCGAAGCACAGGGCCGCTTGCACGACCCCACACTTGGCTGCGTTTACGCCGGTTGTCTCGTAGTCGTGGGCTAGTATCAGCATTGGGTTACTACCTCATTGTTAGGCCGCTTCACGCTGCCACCTCCATCGCTTGTTCCATCTCAGCCCAGATACCCTCGGCTTCTTCAAGGCTGCGCTCCACGGCCTTCTCGATAGCTTCCTCTCCCGGCCAGCGGCCCAGTTCGTGGACCCTGCCCCAATCGGGGCCTATCGAGAACTCAGGCACCTGTGGAACAACGTGCCCCGGCGGTGTCGCACTGCGCATGATTTCGTTCATCTCGCGGCAATACTCAACAACGTCGTCCTTATGGACGAAGGCAACCGTCTCGTCGTAGATCGGGGCGAAGAAGACCATATCCAGGCGATTCAACAGGTCGCGCTCCACGATGCCTGTGAGGACGATCCGCAGCATTTCTGCAGCGGTACCCTGGATGGTTGCGTTCGTGCCCTGGCGGTGCTGGCGGGACGATTTGCCCTTGTCCTTGCTGAACACGTCGTCGGTGGCGTGACGCTTGGTGCCGAACGCGGTCAGGGTGAACCCGTTGCGCTCCATGAACTTCGCCGTGTTCTGCTGCCATACAGGAATCTGGGAATACAGGTTCATGGTACCAGAGAGAAGCGCGTCTGCTTCTTCCAACGGTACGATCAGGTTGCGGGACAGGGTTGCCGCCCCAGCCCCATACGCAAGGCCGAAGTTGACGCCTTTGGCCTTCTTACGGATGGCGTTGGTGATGCCGTTCAGCTCGTGTTCCTCGTCGTCCTTGGCCTCCACGAAGTCCTCGTAGGACATCTTCGCGATGCCGGACCCGGTCATGCTGTGCAAGTCCTTCTCGTTGGCCGGGTCATACACGCTGATCATCATCGGATCGCCTGACTCGCAGGCCATGATGCGGATCTCTTGGCCGTTGTAGTCGATGGCGACGACGACGTGGTCCTTCGATGGCGGCATGTACATCGACCGCATCGACTTGTCCTTCTTGCTCACCTGCAGGACGTTCGGCGAAGAGCCAGTGGGCCGGCGAGTGTCGGTACCAGCGTCAGTGAAGGAGGGGTGGACCTTGCCGTCACGGTGTTTCCAGAGCGGTAGCTTGTCGTGGTAGAGAGAAATGCGAGTGGACGCCGACTTGACCTTCAGCAGGGCTTCCAGCGCCTGATGCTGCCAGCTGCCTCTCTCGATGTCGTTGGCGATGGCTGTGAGGATGGCTGTCTCGTCCGTGGACGGCCCTGCCTCGGTGATGCCAACCATCAGGCGACCTTTGCCGGCCTGCTTCCCTCGGAGGCGAACCGGAACCCCGATCTTGCAGTACAGCAGCTGTTGCATCTGCTGCGGGCTGCCAGAGTTGAGCTCGTCGCCGATGCTGATGACTTTGGCTTCGATGCCGGCCAACCGCTGGACCACTTCTCCCAGCTTGTCGAACGCCTTGCGAGCCTGAGCAGCTGACCGCTCGGCTTTCTCGTCGCCGTCCTCAGCCTTGGTTTCCAGCGCCTTCACTTTCAAGGCGCCTCGCTCCAGCGCATAGCTGATGGCTTCAACGAACTCTTGCTGCTTCGGATCTTCCAGCGTGTCACCAGCGCCGACGATCCCGCAGGTCTCCAGGTACTCACTGAGGCCCGAGGCGCTGACCTTGGTCACCTCTGGCAGGCCCACAGCCGTAGCAGCTGCTGAGAGCTGCTTTGTAGTCAGTGCGAAGGACGGCATCACCTGCTCTTCGGAGTAGGGGACGTACTGGCAGGCGCGCTCTTGCTTGGTGCGCCACTCGTGCAGCTTTTCTGAGGCCACCTCCGCTGACTCGAATTTCTTCTTGGCAGCCCGGTAGATGTAGTCCTTCTCAGCTTCGATGAAGCTCTTGCAACCTTCGGTGATGTTGCCGGTGATGTTCTCCTCGAGGATCTGGCGTAACTCAACCATCCCGTCGGCAACCTGTTTGAGATCTCGCTGGTGAAGCTCCTTCTGCAGTGGCCAGTTGATGTCCACGCCCTTGATGTAGGAGTGCTGCAGAACCACGGTCGGGTTGACCGCCCAACGCTGGTAGAACTCCCACTGCTCGTCGAGCTGCAGCATCAGCTTCAGCAGGTCGTACAGGCATCCGGTGACCATGGCATCGTCGGCGCCGTAGCTGAAGACCTCATCCAAGGTCAGCTCGCTCATGTTCGCCGCGCCTTCGCCGCCGTTGCCTTTGGCGATAGTTTCCTCGTAGGAGGCCTGTTCGTAACCGAGGTAGGTCAGCGAACACTCTTTCAGGCCAGCGCCCATGTTCTCGTTGACATAGCGCTGCATGAGACGAGTGTCGTGGACGTTCTTCAGTTCCAGGTTCAGGTTGGTCTGGCTGACCACGCCTTCGAAGAACTCGTTGTGCGCAACCAGGCGGGTGTGCTTGGCAGCGTGCTCGAGGATCTCCGCGATGACCGACTTGGGCAGGTTTGGACTGTCCTTGTGGTCCACCGGCAGGTACACCACGTTCTCAAGGTGCCGACCGAACTGGAAGGAAGCCCCTGCGAGTTCCTGACTGAGTACGTCGACAAACTTGTCCCCCTGGGCTGAAGCCTGGGAGAACTCGGGGATCGGGTCTTTGTTGGAGGACTCGTAGTCGAACGCGGTGATGTCGCCAGCTTCGATCTCAGCGAAGATCGCATCCTTCATCTCAGTCCAGTTGTCGGCTGTGATGGCCAGCTGGTTCGGCATCAGACCGCTGAAGGTTTCATCCCACAGGTCCTGGGCGCCGATCTCTGCAAGCAGATTGAACGCGAACTGGGCATTCGGCACCCGCTTGTGGAAGAAAGGTGTTACCAGCTTGCGAGTCCGAGGCTTCCAACACAGCTCAGGGTGCAGCTTTGCCAGGCGCCACATGGTCCTCCAGTCGCCGAAGTTTTCACGTAACTTGATCAGGGTCTTGTCTTGGGTCTGCTCGATGGCTTCGTCAAGCAGGGCAGGGTCACCGGAGTCGACGATGTCTCGCAGCTGCTCGATGCCGTCAGCGCCGAAATTTTCCATCAGTCCGGCAAATTTGGCCGGGCCGAGTCCTTTCACGCCTCCGTAGTTATCAGAGGTGTCGCCGAGTATCGATTTGGAAATCGATGTCAGGCTGTACGGGATGTCTTTGTACTCTCCTTCACCGAAATGCGGCTCGTTCTTCAGGTAGACGATGGTGGTGTCGTTGACCAGCTGCAGAAGGTCCGCGTCCACCGTGTACACGGCCTTCGGGTAGGTGATGCGCTGGCACAACCATGCGATGACGTCATCCGCCTCCACGCCTTTGACGCCAATCTGGGTGGAGCCGATAGCAGTCAAAAAACGCTTGGCCCAGGCTATCAACTTGTCGCACTGCTCGACCTCGACGGGACTCTTCTCGGTCTTGGTCTTGGATTTCTGGCCCTTGTAATCAGGGAAAATACTGGTCCGGTAGTCACGACCCATATCGTGAGCAACCAGCAATGTGCGGACGCTGCCGTCCTGTGCGATGAGTGGTTCGATGTAGCGGCTGATGAAACCTTGTGCGGCGCATTGCCAAGTAGCGAAGCGGCGGCCAGAAGTTTCACAGAAGATGCTTTCAGGGTCGTCCGCGCCGTAGTAGGCGTGTTTGACTACTGCCCGAAAGTCCAGAATTGCATAGGAGGTATTGTCTTCCACGGTGGTTCTCCTCTGATGTAAATACAGGGCCTTACGGCCCTGTATTTACAGCTATACTTTAGTTGTTATTTATGCTGAGCAGGCGATGCACTCGTCCTTCACGACAATCCCGCTTCTCGAGTAGATGTAGTATTGGGACAGGATGTTAGGGTCGAGCAGGACGAGCGTCAGCAGTTCAGCGATCAGATCCTCTGAACCGTCTTCCGGCACATAGAAGTTCAGACTCTGCCCCTGGCAGGTGTGCGGCTGACGTTGGCTGGCATGGCGCAGCAGGATTCGCTGATCCATTTCGAAGGCGTTGAGGAACACCAACTTCTCTTCATCGGTCAGCCAGTCAACGTGCTGGACGCTGCCCAGCTTGTTAATCAGGTCTTCGATCGTCTCATTGCTGTAGACGCCCTTGGCCTTCATCACCTCGTAGATCACAGGTGTAATGCGGCGAAGTTCACCTACGCTTGAGCTGGCATCGAATACCATGCCCGGGTCAGGGAACCAGGACTCGGAAACTCCACCCATGAGTAGTGCTGTCGTCTTGGTTGGGGCGTAGGCGATACGATGTGTGTTGCGAACTCCGTACCCCTCACACCACATAGGCTCGCCATACTCCTGTGCCAGCCACTGGCTTGCCCGCAGGGATTCGTCATGCAGATGCTTGGCGATCTCGGTGGACAGGAACTGCGCCTCGAGGCCGATGTACGGGATGCCTTTCTGCTGCAGCATCGTGTGAAAGCCCATGATGCCCAGGCCAATGGCTCGCCCACGGATGGTGAACTCACGCACCTTCTCAAGACCCGTTACACCTTCAGATTTCTCGATGAACTCCTGGCACAAGCAGTCCAGGAACACCGTGGCGATGAAGACCGAGTTGCTGCTCTTGATGCGGTCCCAGTGGATCAGGTTCAGGGAAGCCAGGATGCAGCTGTAGGTCAGGTCATCGGAGCTGTGCAGCATGATCTCCGAGCACAGGTTGGTGGCCTTGATATCCAGGCCCCAGTCCTTGTACATCTGCGGACGGTGACGGTTGGCCTTGTCCACGCAGAAGACGTAACCCTTGCCTGTGATCAGCTTGGTGTAGATCGCCTTTGTCCAGCGGCGGTTGGCGTCTTCATCACCCGCCATGAGTCGTTCAACGAACGAGTCGCGGATGATCCAGCCGTAGTTCTTGCCATTGGGTTCAGCGGCCAGTGAGTCACATGCCTCGTCCCAGTCGGCGTGCTCAATGTCGAGGTAGGCGCCGATGGAGCCACGGCGTGCGCCTCCCTGGCTGATCTTGCCGGCCGCTGTGAAGAAGTCGTTGATGACCTCGACGGCGCCGCTGGCCTTGCCACCTTTGCTGATCGGCGTACCACGCGGGCGAATGCCACTGAAGTCAGCACTGGTACCGAAACCCCATTTGGACAGCAGGGCTGTCTCACGCAGGGCTGTGTAGAAATCGTTCACGCTGTCGCCGACGACCTGCCCTGAGCAGGCGACCATCATGCCGCGGTCAGTGCCAGTGTTGGCCAGTGCCGGTGATGACGGTGACAGGACGCCGTCCCACATTTCGTTGAAGAAGTTTTCCTCCCACTCAGCCTCACGGCCCTTCATGTGGCGGGCCAGTGTCTGTGCGATACGGCGGTGACGGCCTTGTACGGCGTCTTCACCAGGGACCTGGTACTTGTCCTTGAACATCTGGTAACCAGCTGTCGTATACCAGCTCGGCAGGTGCCCCATCTCCTGTAGCCGCTTGCGGTCTACGCTCAGCTGCTCGAATTTCTGCAGGGTGTTGGCGTCAAGGCCAGTAGGATCGAAAGACATCAGATAACCCCTCCGAAATTAGTAGAGGCATACGCCCCAAATTGAGCTATCGCAGCTGCGTCATAGGCTCTGGCAGCTTCTTCAGCTGAAACGAAGTACCCTAGGTGTTTGGCTTTGCCTCCTTGATTGATGGTGGCTAGCCAAGGCTTCGTCATATGGTTGTGGGCACGACTTACACCACGAAAACCGCTGGTGTTGTTTGCCTGCCGTGTTTTGTTCCCCTGCTGCTCACTGAGGCTGGCCGGTCGTAGGTTCTCTATCCTATTGTTGGTAGGGTCTCGGTCTCGATGATCTAAGGTGGTTTCGGGAAGGTCATCATGAAAGAGGAGCCAGACCACTTGATGTGCGAAAAGCCGGGCACCTTTAATCTGAATGATTATTCGCCCATCCTTAGGTCGGACATTGCCAGCCAGAGCGCCTTTTTTACCTTTCCACTGGCCTGCTTTTAGAACCCGTACCTGACCATCGGCGTACTCAAAACGCTCACGAATTACCTCAAGAAGCGGGTGCATGAGCCAGCTCCTTGCGAAAAATTAGCCGGTGCTTAGCCCAAGACCTGCGGTACTGCAGCTGGGTATTGGCGAAGAAGTCCGGCACCTTCACGGTGGACAGCTGCTGATAGAACCAGCCGGAGATCACGCCTTTCTCGTGGCCAAACATCGGCGGCATTTCCAGCCTGTTAAGGACGACGTCGATGCGGTCCTGCGTGAAGGCGAGTAGCTCTTCCTCGGTAACGACGCGGTTGCCCGGGATCTCGAACAGCTTTCGAGTGATCAGCTGTTCATGCTCCCAGACGACCTTGGCCATCCAGAGGATCTTCTCGCGCAGTGCAGCATCCTGCGCAGGGCTGTGGTTGCCGGCGGCGGTGCGCTCGGCCTTGCACTGCCGGAACAGGTAGGCAGATGCCATCGAGTGGAAATTCTCATCCTTCGCAGATCCGTCAATGCCGCTGACGAAGTGAGAAATCATGTTGTGGCCGCGAGCGTTGAAGCCCTTGAAGTAGCCGAAGGCGCTGAAGAGTACCGAGCCCTCAAGGAACGCCAAAGCGGCTGTGACCTCAAGGGCGTCTTCGCTGGCGGTGCACTCGTTCACGAAAGCGATACGCTCAGCCAAAACGGGGTCCAGCTTCCACTGGCTGTAGAACTCGTCAGTGGCCTTGCCCAGCACCTTGTTGGCCAGGTCATAGAAGGGAGCATGACTGCCCAGCTCGACGTTGGCGAAGCAGGCGCACATGCGCTGGATCTCTGGGCGAGGGAACATCTTGGCAATTTTGCCACCCCACAGCTCGTCACCACCGATCATGAGTTCGTACTGGGTCAGAATCGACTGAGCAGTGAGTACGCCGTGCAGTTCGGCTTCGTTGAGCAGGGTCCTGAAGTCGTTTTCATCTCGCTCTACGCCGAGTTCCTCAGCGGGCCAGAAGATCGACTGTTGTTCGATGGCCATCTCTGTTGCCCACGGGTAGCGGGCAACATAGGAGTCAGTGGGTGTTTCGATCTGGCTAAGTGACATTTTTCTTCGCTTCTTTAGTCCCGGCACCCCTCGTGCCGGAAGGGGGGTTCATTTGCCGGTCAACGCCGGCCACGAAACCGGATACAGTGGGGCAATGATCTGGCTTACCTGCTCGGCGAGATCCTGGATCTCCTTCTGGGCGTGCGAGTCGCTGCGCTGGTTGTAGAAGTTGGCGAAGGCGTACAGCGAGCCAGTCCAGACCCAGTTCACCTCACAGCCTTGCGGCAGGACGAGGCGGGCCTGCTCAGGGCACACGCCCATTGCGATCATTGATTCGTACAGGTCGATCATCGACGTGGATGTGCTGATGTAGCCCTCTAGGATGACAGCGCTTTCTGGGTGGACGCCGGCTGACCCTTGCTTCACGTTCTCCGCTGCAGCGCGGAAGTGGTCAGGTACGAAGAGGGTAGGGCGGCTGCTGATGTAGCGGCGGGACTCTTCCGACTCGACCAGGCCGATCTTGTGTTTGAACGCCTGGCGGGCGATGGGCACCGGGGCCTGCATACGCAGGGAGATGTGCGGATGGCCGAAAGGAACCCAATGCTCAGGGATCTTGCGCAGGTAGTTGGCGAGGTTGTTGGCTTCGATCTCGTCTCGGCATTCCAACATCTCGAGGATCAGATCGTTCCAATCACCCGACTTCATACCGCGAGCCAGGAAGCGGATCAGGTTGTCGTTTTGGGCTTCGCTGAAGTTGTCAGCGAGGTCAGCGAAGCTGTGGCGGGCGAAGTTGGCCACGTCACGGTCACTGAGGTAATGATTTTCGTAGACTGCTTTCATCCCAACCTCACACTCCGGCCGGCTGAGCAACGGCACGCACCAGAGCCATAACCCCAGTCTGGATGTCGGTCTTGCCGATGGCAGCCCAACGCAGCGGCTCGGCGTCTATGAATCGCTCGAACTCGGCGTTCTCATCAGTGTTGCAGGCTACTGCGGCAGCCTTATCTGATTGCTGCACCTTCAACGCCGTGACCAGCTTCGCCTGCAACTCCAGCAGCTCCCGGCCCTTGTCCTTGATGCGGTTCATCAGGTCGATTTCTGGCTGGGTGAGGTCGCGATAGCCGCTAATCTTCTTATGCTGATTGTCCATGCTCTTTCCTTATTCCTGTAAATACAGGTTCTAGGGGGTAAAAAAGCCGCCGGGGTCACCGGCGGCTTTTCTGTTGCCGCTGAGATCAGCCTTCGTAGCGGGTCAGCGCCTTGAACACCCAAGGACGGAATGCCTTGGTGCCTTCACCGACCTTCTTGCCTACCTGGCACTGAGTGACCACGTCGTTCAGCTTGGCGCCGCGCAGCTTGGTGTAAGCCTGAGCTGCTACGCCTGCCAGGCGGGCCTTGGAGGCAGGAGGAATGCTCAGCATCGCCATCTGGCCGTCGTACTCGTCATCGCGGTTCACCAGGGTGACCATAGCCTCCAGATACTCTTTGATGTCCAGCGGGTTCTCTTCGCCGCCGTAGCCCTCGTCAGCCCACTCTTCCAGCTTCTCGGAAGCCGAGGAGCCGTCAGTGAAGGTCTTACCTTCGCTGTCGTAGGAGTAGAACGCCTCAGCATCGTTGTCGGTGCTCTGGCGGACCACAAACAGGCGACGGGTGTTGTGGATTACGCACTGGAACTCAGTGCCCAGTTCGGTCTCGTCGCTGCCCAGCAGGAACTTGCCTTCGTGCATCTTGATGCGGTCGAAGGACATGCCGGTCAGCTCCAGGCCTTCGAAGCCTGCATCGGCTTGATCCTGGGTGAACTGTGCCATCGCATTAGTGCGCTGAGCGGCAACCGATACGGCGCCGGCGGGTTCAGTGATGGCTACAGCCTGGGTTTCGGCTGGCTGTTCAACAGCATTGTCAGTAGCTTCGATGCCGTCTTCGGTCAGTGTCTCACCGGAGACGACTTCAGCGGCTTGGGCTACCGCAGCCTGCACTTCAACCTTGGCGGTGGATTCCACACCTGCTTGGGTCAGAACTTCTTTTTCAACTGCTACTTCAACAACGGATTCTTGGGTAACTTGAGGTTTGACGAGTGCCATTTGGGCGTTCCTTTTAGGGTTTGATGGTTACGGTTATCAGCTTCATTGGTGTCTCTGCTTGCTGGAAATACAGCAATACAGGAACACAGGTTTGCAGTTATACCGGGTGAATAGCCGGTAGTCAACCAGGTCGACCTACTTTCCGCGGGAGGGGTGGTTGAAGAGCTGCCCTGCTAGCGCAGCAGCTCGTGCAACAGGTCCTTCTTGTCACGAACGACCTTGTTGTTCTCTTCCTCATTTTTGAGGAGGTTTTTGAAATTCTTATCGAGCAAGGTTCCCATCACCCGCAAGAAATACACGTTTACGATGTTCTCCTGACCCTTGCGGTCAGTGCGGGCGATAGCCTGCTTGGCGTCTTTCGGGCTGGTCGGACATTCGTAGAAGATGCTGTGTGAGGCCACTTGTAGGTTGAGCCCGGCGCCGCCGGCCACCCAGTTGATGATGGCTACCCTGCATGTGTCGTCATGCTTGAATCTGTCCACTTCGCCGCCTGCCGAGCCGCCATAAACCACGGCCGGATTCCACTTAGCGTACCGCTTGGCCAGGAAATCGATGGCCCGCTTGTAGTAAGCGAAGATGATCACCTTGTGGTTGGCCGGGTTGATCGAGTCGAGGAGGGTGTCGCAAGCGTTGGCCAGTTCGTTGTCCATGCTGACCGATTCATCGAATTCGCTCGGACAGCTGATCAGCTGTAGGGCGAGGTGCCGTAGCGCTGACTGGTTGTCTGGCATCAGTACCTTGTCACCGAGGAGGGCGAACCGGTCGTTGATGATCTTCTTGTAGAGCCGTTTATGGGCTCCCGTCAGGTGAACCCTGATTTGAGTGATCATCGGTTCCGGCATGCTGATGACGTTGCGCTTCTGCACCCGGCTGCAGTTCTCGTAGAGTTTCTGGTAGACCTTCTCGGTGTTCATGTATCCGACGACTGAGCTGATCTGGATGTCCTTCTTGCCGGTGTTCATTGTGAACTTGCGGATTTCGCAGTGTTGCCGCATGAAGGACGCTTTGTTGCCGTAGGCTGCAGGATTGACCAGCCTGATGAGTCCGTAGACGTCATGCAAGTGAGTGGGAACTGGAGTGCCAGTCATCAGGTAGATGGCCACCTCATCACCCAGCTGCTCACTCATCTCCGACACGGAGTTCGACAGGATCGAATCAACACCACAAAGGGCGTGCGCCTCGTCGAAGAACAGCACGTTGTAGCCGGCTTTCTTCAGTCTGAATTGGTGCGGGTTGGCGGCCTTGCCGCGCCGGTTGATCGGCCGACCATCCTTAGTGAACGGCTGGGCAGTCTTGTCGTAGGGGACGTCCTTTTCCCTGAAGTAGGGCGACCCGTCCTGCCGGAACCAAAGGTTGACGCCGATGTTCTTCATGGGGGACTTGTCGTTTAGCGCCCGGTAGCTGTCGTAGGAGAGCATCAGGATGTCAGGCCATCCCGTAGCATCCCACTGATCAAGCAGCTTCTTCTTCTGAACGGCTGTACGATCTAGGTGCTCGATGTACAGGTGCTTCTCGATGCCGACGAAGAAGTCCTTCATCTCCTCGTAGAACTGGACCAGCAGCTTCGGCGGCATGGTGAATACGACCTTGTTCCCGAGAGATGCCATCAGCACTGCGTGGATCTGAGCCGGGAAGGACTTTCCTATGCCTGGCTCGCCCGCGTCTAGGAACCGCATCTTCCTGGCGTATGTTTTGACCATGTCCGCCTGGTGTGGCATTGGCCAGAAAGGGATTCCCACCTTTCCGAACCATGTAGGGTAATTGACTACTCCACTCGCCAGCATCAGGTCACTAAGGCTTGATGCCATTAGCCTTTCTCCTGGTCATCATGTAGTCGTAGTCCTCTCTACAGAACTCATCGCAGAAGCGGTGCCCCTGCTCAAGTGGCTCGCTGCAGTAGTGGCAGGAGCCGTTGGCCAGAAGCGGTCTTGGTGCATTGGCCTTGGCTTCTTCGATCGCCAAACGAAGGGACTCTTCAGCGATTGCGGATGCCTTGTCTATCGGATCTGCATGGCGCTCTGCAGCTTCAGAGGCCGCTTGGTCGGTGTAACGCATCTTGTTCTCCTAAAGGGGCTCGCACGCCCCTTCTTCTTGCCCGACTCAGTTTTCTTCTGGCTCGGTTCCGTCTTGGAAGTTGGTGAGAGTGGTTCCCTTCTTACGAAGGCCTTCGATACTGAGCACATGGACGTCCACGCCTTCCTTGTAGGGGTGGGCTTCCTTGCGGTCGAAGTAGACCTCGCCTTCGAGTAGGCTCGTCATCTGCCGCGCCTCTTTGATCACAGGTGTGTCGCCAAGGATCTTGGCGTAGCGGCAGTAGCGGGGCAGACAGGCTGAGATAATCAGATACAGCAGGTCCCCTTTGCGCCAGTAGTGGTGACCAGCACGCAGTGCCGTGGCCTTATCCTCTTGGTCGTCGGCCAGTTGGTTCATGGAAGACAGGACCCGGTCTACCTCGGAAACAGACTTCTCCTTCTCCATCTCCCCGGCGTTGTCTTGCAGGTAGTCGGCCAGGGCGTCATAGAGTTTGTCGACGTGGCCCCGGCCATTTAGCTTGTACTTGTCCATGGTCATACCCATGAGGTGCAGGCCAGCAAGTGCTGTCTGGTAACCCCATTTCGGGCGTGGTCCGATGCTGTCAGGGACGTACATTCCTGCTGTGTCGAAAACCTCTAAGACCTCGGAAGGCTTCAGGTTTACCGCCACAGTTATCAATGCTTTTGCCATTCTCATCAGCGAAAACCGAAGACGAGAAGCTTCAGCGTAGTGGTTCCGGTACGCCGGGTTGGTCAGCGCTTTGGAGGTGAGCTTTACCTCTACAGTCCGGCTTCGCAGCGAGGGCACTGTGGCCGTCTGCTCGCTGGTGTAGACGATAGGTGAGCTGACCCGGTCGGTGGTGACTGAGACGCCTTTGTCGACGATGCGACCGCGGGGTACAGGGGCACGGTTCCATGCGGCCTTCAGGATGCCGAGGATCTTTCCGTACTGACCGGCAGCCATGTTAGATGGGTTCACCTCTTCCACCAGGCGGGGCACCGTACTGCTGCTGGAAACGAAGCGAATCAGCGGATAGATCGTGGAAACCTCGACGTTCATGAAGTCCGCCTTGGTGTAGTCCATTCCGTTGAGGTAGCTCATGAGGATGGCCAGAGAAGTCTTGCCTGCGCTGGCGTTACCGCTGATGTTCAGGAGCGGGAATTGCACCTCGTTGAACTGTATGTGCTCCCGGAAGTGGCAGGCCACAAACCAGCCCATGATCGCTGCTACGTTGTGAGGCTCGTTGACGTTGCAGAGGTGGTAGATAGCATGTTCAAGGTCGGTGTCGCCGTCCTCGTACGGGTAATCCTCAGTGAGTAGCTTGGGTGACTGCTTGGGATCGCCGCTGTAGAAGTACCGACTGACCTTGCCACTGGAAGTGCAGCTGCCTGCATCCTCCACGTAGTGAGCCACGACGGTGTCCTTACGGCGGTCGAACAGCACCCCACAAAGCTGGGTGCGAACCATTTTCTCGATCTCTCTGCCTTCTGATTTGGCTCTGCGCTCACCAAGCTCTTGGATTGCGCGGAGAATGGGTTGGATGTCGGCGTCTGATGCCACGACTGTTGCTGAGCCAATGCCGCTGGTTGTCGAGATCAGCGAGCGCTTGGCTCCCCAGGAGGACTCAGGGATTTCGAACTCCTCCCACCTATCACCTTTGTCGTCTATCAGCAGGCCGATGTACGACTGGCGTGGGGACACCTTGAAGGCCACCTGCTCTCCAGAGATGTCCTCCAGGTCGAAAACTTCTGTGTGAGGCCAGAACGTGAAGGTGGTCAACTTCCTGCTACCGCTATCGGTAAGCAGTGCGTAACCGTCCTTCACCGCTGCAATTCCGGTACGTTTGTCGTGGTAGTCGACGTCTTCTCCTTCCGGCTTATCCATGGCTTCGAAGTCGCCGCGACAGACGATGCAGTCTCCGCAAGGCTTCTCGATAACCGAGATAAGTGGTCCCGGTAGGAACTTGATGCGGCCTGAGAAAGCCCGGTTGAGCATGTCTTCCACATGCTTACGGCGTTCCTTAACGGTTGGCCGGGAACTGCTCTCCACATTCTTTACGAAGGGCTCTACTACATTAGGGGTGTACTCATCGGACTCGGCTCGCTCGTACCGTGCAGCGATGTACGCTGCAACCTGCATGGCTGCCTGGTTCCAGTTGGAGCTTGGACAGTCGCCTTCGGTTAGCAGCTTCTGTACGCAGCCTGGGATTTCCTTCAGCTCGCGAAGCTTGTCCTTCGGTACGACTGATGACCCCTTCATGGCCCTGACACGCTTCTGCGCTGCCGCTCTGGCAGTCTTCAGCAGTGACTCTGCCTTGGGGAAGATCACTGAGTCAGAAGGCTCGCTCAGCGACATGGGCGGCCTCGGCTGCGCAACCATGGTTGCGTACATCTCCGAGTCCATATTCATCAGCTCGTCGAACGTGACGCCAACCTTGAACGTGCCAGTACCTGGCCTGGCGATGTTCTCACAGCGCCACATCCGTCCCCGGCCTGCCGAATAGACCGACATATCAAGGTGTTCAACCTTCAAGTGGGCTGCGATCTCACGGTAGATGAGGGGCAGCGCCTTGATCGGGTTCTTCAGCCCGAAAATCCTGGCCGGGATAGTCAGGTGCACACCTTTCTGGCCTGACAACCAGCAATGGATGTACGACTTTTCGATGTCCAGCTTTTTGGTCAGCCGGGTAAGGACCTCGCGGACGTCGTCCAGGACGACGTCCAGCTCTGGGCCGTCGAAGTCGAGATACATCGGCCCCAGGTACTTCACATGGTCGAGCGGGTCCTCTCCGTTTTCAGCGAAGTTTTCGGGGTCCTGGTCCACCTTTAGGACGGTGATGAACGCCGGCGGCTGCTCGAGATCGGACAGCTGCCTTTCGTCGTACATGCGCCAGGCTTCCTTCTTGTTCGGCTTGAACTGCAGGAAGTGATACATGGGCGGTCACACCATCGTGGCAGTGGATTTACGGGTGATGTAGCAGTTGCCCCTGCGTTGGTAGACCTCGACGTCGTCAGCGCCCAGGCCTTTACGCTCCAAGGTTTTCTTGAACAGCGTGGTGTTGTAGACGCTGGGCATCTTCAGGGTCTCGTCTACGTCGAGGTCGTTGTAGTGACTGGCCAGCTCCTCGTAATCGACTCTCTGGACAGGTGCGGGGGTCTCTGTAACTCGTTGAATTTCCATGGGCCTCTCCGGTTAATTCAAATTCTTAGGCGCGATGGCTATGCGACGTATTTGCTTTTGTTGACCAGCAGCTCGCGACTCGGGCGGCTGAACGCGACGTACAGGAGTCGCTGACGTTCGGCGCGGGTGTTGTTGCGGAGGATGTTCGCCACGTCGACGAACACTTTTTTATAAGTGCTGCCCTGCGACCGGTGGACGGTGATGCAGTAGCAATACTTGATGGTGGAGAACAGCTCCTTGAACTTGTGGTACCTAGCCCAATACTGGCGGGACTCGCTCGGGCTCTTCTTGGCCTTGGTGGCCAGGTCGTTCAGGCGCTCCCAGTAGCGACTCTCCTCGCTTTCGTGGAGGACATGGGCGAACACCTGCTTGATGTCAGCGTGGATCGGGTTGAGAACGAGGCAGGTGGTCCGGAAGGTCTCTCCGCTGTCTTCATCGTCGATGCTCGACTCGCGGATGGAGTGGACGAGGCATTCCTCATCGGTACTGAGCAGGATGCTCTCGCCATCACCAATTGGCGCTCCGGTGACGACTCGCTCCCCTTCCATGAAGCGGGGGGCATTTTTTCCGTATATCTTCTGGCGGATTGCTGCGTTTACCTCATCCACCTTTGCGTTGGTCCAGGCCAGTACGCGCTGCTCATCGAGGTCGGTGTCTTCGTCGAAGGCTGCCAGTACCTCCTTCATGAAGTCGGCGCTCTTGATCACTTCTACCCCGTTGCCAGCAATGGCGGGGGCCGTAAACGGGCGGCCGGCGCTCATCGCAGTGCGCAGTAGACCGCTGACGGTGAGGATTTCGCTGTCAGCGGCCTGGCGCTCAACCTTGGTCAGGCGGACGGTCTCGAACACCTCGAATGCCCTGGAGGTTGCCTCCTTCACCGGGGGAAGCTGCATGTCGTCACCCATGAACAGCAGCTGGACGCCTTGAGAACTGGCTTCCGGCAGCAGGTAATCGAAGAGGGCACGCTTGCCCAGCATCGATACCTCGTCGACGACCACGATGTCGAAGATAGGGAACACACCCTTACCCATTCGTGTCGCGAATTTGCTGTCTTCCGAGGGCAGGAGGACAAGCCCGAGAGCGCTGTGAAGCGTCTGGAACGCTACGTTGTCCCGCGATAGGCCGTAGTTGCGAGCAGACTTCTCCAGCTGCTTCACCGCCTTATTGGTGGGCGCCGTGAACAGCACTTTGAGGCCTGCAGCCAGCCATTGCTCGGCAGCAGCCATCACACAGGTAGTCTTACCGGTGCCACCTTCGCCAATGATGGTAAGTCCCTTGAGGTTCTGCTCAAGAAACCCTTTTACAGCCCTGTCTACGGCCGCTTTCTGATCGGAGTTTAGTTTCATCGTGGTTTCCTTTGTATACCCGGAATAATGTAAACCTGTAAATACAGGTTTGGAGATATACGTTTTCTCGTTATTAGATTACCGCAAGAGGGCGATCCTACCGGGCGGCAGGGGAGGGAGTCAATCAGGCAAGAATGTTACTTTACCACGCGCAGAAGAGGCTTGCGGCTGATCCGCTTTGCGCTTTCCTTCCGACTTTCTACGGAAGCACACAGTGGTGCTACGGGTTGAACACCCTTGCGCACAGCTTCCATCATCACCTCAGCCAGTGACAAGTTGTACCGGGCTGCTGTGTTTATCATAACCGAAAGGTGTACGTGGCCTATCCGCTCCAAGGTGGAGTCGGTTACCACTGACCTAGCCACTTGCATGTGGCTATAGATGCTGTCGCGCAGGACGTGCTCGTCGATATTCAGCTGACATTTGCGGCTGAAATCTAACGTGTACTGCACCACTTTTTCATCTATATCAGCCATGGATTGATACTACGTTCTCTGCTAGAGGTGAAGGTGGTTTGGTTTCATTCGTCACGGGGAAGATCATAACCGCGCTGATCAGCCTGCTGCGCCTTTCCTCGTCCGTCTCTCCCGCCAGGATTGCTTTGATCCAGTCTATGTGCAGGCAGTGCAGTGCTTCGTCACTGACGTTATCGATGACGTCGTTACAGACGACTGCTTGAAGCTCATCAAGGAATGCCGCTATCAGTGTGTCGCGTGACTCGGGTGTACTGATATCCTGCCTCGTTGCTGCCTTTTTTCTCAGCCTAACTAGGTTTCTACTCATCAGATACCTCTTTTCCTGTGTACTTGGGGATGGTGTAGTTCATAAGTGCCTCGAGGACTACGTCTTTTGCAGACATGCGGTGCGCAGCAGCGATGCCCTTGATCTTGGCGTGCAGGCTCTCCGGCATGTCCAAAGTGAATTTCTTCTCCTGCCGGCTTAGAAGGTCCGCTGCCCGTACGGTCAGATTTTGCGCCTCAGCGTGTGCCATTTTTTGTGTACCTATATATGTCAATTAACGTGTAATTAAATCCTAGGGGTTTACTGTATTCCTGTCAATGCAGGTATACGTACTCACTGAACAGAGTGTTGACTGCGTCGTAAGTTCCCGGATTTTCACGCCCATACCCTGGGTACTTCTCGAATGAACTCGCCTTTGTGTGTACGGGACAGGTTGACGATAGCCTCGGCGGGCACAGCCACTATCTTGGCAAAGCCTTGGCTCGTCACAGGTTTTTCTGCCAGTGAGATAATTCGGACAAGAGAGGGGTTTGAACGTCCTTCCAGTGTGTCTAGGTCGTCCGCTGTGAACTCCTCCTGCGTATCCTTAGTCACGGCTTCTAGAACCCATGGTAAGAGCGCAAGGCGCTCAACACCTTTGCCTATGACAGCGAATCTCAGTCCGTTTTGGTCCGGAGGCAGCCCTGCCATTCCGAGGACTTCTACGCGATCCCTTTTGGCATGCAGAGGTGCCACCTTGTTATGCCTGTGGCTGTCGCACTGCAAGAAGTAGGGGAGAATCCTGTTGGTGGCCTCTGTGACCGTCAGGTCTTCAACCCACAGCGCTTCTAACAGAGGTCTCGGGATGCCCAGGCCGGCAGGGCCTTTTTTATACAGTGTCTCTACAGTCTCGAGCAGCGCGAAGTAGTCTTCCCTGTCACGAGCTGTCCAGGTCATCTGCGTTTGGAGGTGGTGTTTGTGCAAAGGAAGATAGCGACCCCGTTTAGGAAGGGAGACCGCTGCCATATAGAGTTCCATGAGGTTCCTTGCTTACTGGTGCCGGTCGGAGATAAAATAAGACGTGGTTTTCTTATTTACGCCGGCCCTAGGGTCGGCGTTTTTCTTTCCGGATAGCCTGCAAGCAACCTCATCTGCTGTCAAATCTGGGAACTAGCCCTCTGCAATCCTCCTCGCTGCCTCCACCAGCTTAACGACCTGTTCGTCTACGCTGTAAATCCTCTTGTTGTTTTGCTTCTCGACCTTAATTGCACCTGCGTTTCGCAGGATGATCAGCTGACGAGATGCAGTGGCTTGGGAGGTCCCACTTTTTTCTGCTATTTCGTTTACACACAACCCCCCCTCCTGGGTGATCAGAGAAACGAGTTCCAAGCGAAAAGTGCTTGACAGACTACTCAGAAGTGCGGCAGACGGCGACAATTTTAATACCTTCTATTTTTCTGTGGATTTGTTGGCTGTGATTACAGTAATACATGCCCGTGTTTATGTAAATACAGGTATACGGTTGTATAAGCTATTTTCAGCGGGCTCTGCCCTGCTACCATGTTCAAGGTCTCCTAAGAAGTGGGTTGGGGTACATTTCCAAACGTGTACATATCAGCGTACATAATCCAGGCTACCGTTTCGCTTATCCCTCTGAAGAGTGCGAAAACGCTGGGTTCCTTCTTGAGATTGGCAATTCACCTGTACAACAACTGAGGCAGTTTCAAGTCGGGACAAGCAGGGTCAATAACCCTGCTCAACCCTAGATGAATAAAGGCTTACAGACATATTGCCTCGGACTACCCAGGACACTTCCAGACAACCCCAGCCATTCCAAGTGCGTACAGACTAGCGTACATAGTTTTTTGTGTGTCACTATCGCCCTCCGGATATGTACACAAGGGAAGTAGGCATGGCACTGTCAGATTCTTGGTTAAAAGCCAACCATAAAAAGCCACGCGACAGCACTCTCGAGAAAGCTGACGCAGGGGGTTTGGGTATCCGAGTTTCCGCCGGCGGAAGGATTGTCTTTCAGTACAGGTACCGGTTCCTTGGAAAGCCTGCCAGGCTCGACCTAGGTACTTACCCTTTAATGTCTCTAAAGGAGGCCCGCACCGAGCACCTTCGGCTGAAGGCGCTGCTTGAGCAGGGTGTTGACCCGAGGGTTCGACGCAAGGTTGAAAAATCGAACGCTTCGGGTGTTCCAACAAACCGGAGCCTGTACATGATGTGGCACGAGGGCTACTCCCTCGGCAATTACCAGGACGCAGAGGCCTACCTCCGCTCCTTCGAGATCCACGTCTTCCCGACGCTTGGTGACCTCCCCGTAGACGAGACCACAGGAGGGCAGTGGATGGCTGTTCTGGGAGGGGTCAAAGCGAAGGCCCCCTCTATAGCAGAGAGAATCCTGAACACCTCAAAGCAAGTTCACTTGTGGGCGTACAAGCGGGGGCTTATCAACTCCCAGCCTCTCGCGCTGCTGAACACTCGAGACGACCTGCAGATAGAGGACAGTGGTGACGCTGGCCGAGCGCTGGCCGAGGAAGAGATTAGGTTGGTCTGGCACTGCGCCGGTACGGCGCCGACGTTGAGGCGTAACACACTCTTTATAAGGCTCTGTCTGTTCTTCGGCTGCCGAAACGGCGAGCTGAGAGATGTGAACCCTTTGGAGGATCTAGACTTCGAGGCCATGACCTGGACCATACCTGTCGCGAAAAACAAGGTAAGGAAGAAGGTGAAGAGGGATCACGTCAGGCCTTTAATCCCTGAAGTGGTCCCTATGCTGCAGGAATTGATGGGTATCTCCCGCTCCAAGAGCCTTCTGATGACCGGCGCCCTGAAGCCGGTCAGAATGGCTAATGGCACTGTCATCAGCCTTCCTGGGATGGTGATGCACGAAGCGGAGCGCAGTTATGGCGTGAAGATGAAGCACTGGTCTATGCACGATCTGCGGAAGACAGCGCGGACCAATTTCTCTTCGCTAACCGACGTGGTTGTCGCTGAAATGATGCTCGGTCACTCCCTAAAGGGTATGCAAGGAGTGTACGACCGTCACCTCTACCTGGATGAGCAAGCGACCGCCTATAAGAAGTGGTGGGATCGCTTGATGGAGATCGTGGCTGAGCCGCCGAAGCGTCAGTAAATCCCGTAGTCTTCTCGGATAAGCGCGGCAACGCTGTCGGAAACATTGCCGTAGATAGTTTCGGTTGCGGTTGCCAAGGCGTCGTAGAACGCCATATCGGTCAGCACTTCGATCCCATCTTGACGGCATTCTTGCAAGGTCGGGTTTTCGCAGACGTAGGTGCCATCCCGGACGTTGGCAGCCAGTTCGTTACGACCCTCTTCATCCACTCCGAAGGTGAAGATCAGATGGCGCAGCTTCTCGGAAACAGGGGTAGAGTCGAATAGTTCTTCAGCCCATGTGTTGTTGGGATCTGCAAACTCTTGGAACAGTTCGAAATCAGTAGCCAGTTCGTAGAGTGTATGTTTGCCCATATCGGTAGCTCCTTCAGTCATTATTGCTCGTGAAGATATCACGCCTTCTTCCTGATTTTGCCTTCTTCCCAGGTCTCCACTTCCTCCATCAAGTAGAGGTTTTCGGCGCCTACGTTGTGCATGGCCGGCTCTGGAAATCCCTTCACAGACCTCCAGCGGACCAGGGTGCGGGAGCTGACTCGGTAGCGATCGCACAACTCCGATGTGGTCACGAACTTCTGGGCAAATTCTCGATGCTGCATTACTTAGTACCTCTGAGCATGATCTCGAGTCTGCGGAGATCGTGGGCAATTTTCATGGCCAGCAGCTGCGGTGATCCGCAGCCGAGGGCGTGTGGGAGTTCGAACTCCAGACTGGCTTGGATGTGCCGGTCCTCATCTGTGAGAGGGATGCGGTCCAAGGCATCCATCACCACTCTCACTGGTTCGTAGTCTGTCTTCATCTGTCTCACCTTGACGTAACTAGTCCTATTATTACCGCAATACAGGAATCTGTAAATACAGGTTTGCTACGCAGAGTGGCAGAGTGCTTTTTCCAGCTTCCAGATCACTACGTTTCGGTCTCTCCACTCCAGAAGATCGGCGACGTCTTCTCCTGACTGCGCCGCCTTCTTTAGGAGAAGCCTGGACAAGCCTCTGTCCAGGCCAGTGGCGTCCCTGACTTCCCGCCATGTGATGAGGTGGCCGTCACAGCGGTAGGCGAGGCCAGCGGGGGTCTGCTCTACTGTGATTTTCATTGTTCTTTTTCCTTATGTTCTAGGGTGTTGCGGGTGGGACCACCCCGCACTGGGTGGGGCGTGACACCCTGGCTCAGCATCAGGTGGTCAGTCGCCTGGATATAGGTCGTACTTCCGGCAGATCGCGCTCATGTCTTGCCTAGCCCGGAACTCGCCAAAGCCATCGCCATCGACGCTGGTCTGATAGATGTGCTTCATGCCCGGCAAGATTTGACACCCATCTGCTCGGGCCGCCTCAATCGTTTTCCAGTCCTCCGGCTCGATATCGCGCTCGCCGTAATTGCTCTGGTCGAACCAATAGTAGGCGCCGCAAGGGTATGCCTTGCGCGCTGTGCGGATTTCATCGCGTAGCAGGGTCATATCACCCCTCCTTCGCAGCCATGGTGGCGTCGACGCATTCGCGCAGCGCCTCCTTGATAGAGTTGAACGCGAACTTGCCGGTATCTTCGTGTTCGGCAATGACAATGTATCCGTCCAGCCAGTCAAGTCGCGCCGCATCCTTGCGCAGCCCCTCGACCTCGGCGCGGAGCTTCTCAATCTCGCGCTTGTCCTGCTCGATTCCCAGCGCGACCAGTTCGTCAATTTCTCGCTGAGCATCCTGCCCAACGAAATTGCGCACTGCCTGCGTTCCAACGACCTTGGCCATCCGCTCAACTTCCGACAGCAGCCTATCCCGCTCGGCGGTCACGGCAGACAGGGCGGCGAGGTGGGCTGACTGCAATACCAGCGGAGCAGGTGGCTCATCGTCCACGTACTGAATTGCCTCTTTTTCGTCGAAGAACAGCATCTGCCAGTCGCCGTCCTCGTTCGGCGTTGCGTAGGCGATGACCTCTACCCCTTCCGCCTCTGCGGGCTGGGCGATAGCTCCACGAACCTCTGTCGCCAGCAGAGCCTCCCAGCCATACCCCGCTGAGTCAGCGCCCTCCAGCTTGTCGGCCCACCGCTCCAGCAGCTCCCGGCCAATCAGTACCCTACTCACGCCGGCACCCCGTCAGCCAGCATCCGGCGCACTTGGGCAGCGAGCTCAACCGGTACGATCGGCTGTGCTTTCTTCGTCGGCTTAGGCAGCATTGCCGCGGCTTCCGGGAACAGGTTCTCGAGCTGCTTATCAGTGCGGCAGGAGTTCAGGAGGTCTGTGACCTTCTCGTGGTAGTCAAGCGCCTGGGTGATGATCGAGAGGAACTCAGCTGACAGTTCGTCGACCTGCTTGACCAAAGGGGCCAGGGCACGAATGCGAGCCTGTTCGAGCTGGTCTGTGTCCTTGGTGTGCTCAGGTTCGAGGGCACGGAGGTTGGCCACTCGGTCGTTTGCGAATGTCGGAAGGACCTTGTCCAGGGAGACGGAGAATCCAGAAAGGTATAGGCGACTGTCCCAGTTGCCGACGCGGATTGGCAGAGTTTTTAGCAGCAGACTCCATCGACTGTGCATTGCCTTCTTGATCCGGTTGATGTCGTCCGTATCGACTTTCCGTTCTGTGTCGATGTAACCAGGGGTGCGTGCCGATGAATTAAGCTGGCCGTTGTTGTCACGCTTCACCATGTAGGCTGTGAAGTCACCACCTGCCGTGCCTGTTGAAATATGCAGTTGAATCATCCGGTCCCAGGACTTCTCCGGCATCTCTGGAATCAGCGAGGCGAGGTGGCGGGCATGCACCTCGGTGAATTTGGTGTTGAGAGTTTTGACTTTCTTCGCCATGACGGGGGCGTGCTTTTCGATGGCCTTCGCGGTGAGTTGCGCGGCCAGATCCTTACGGATTTCTTTAGTCAGGTTCACGTGTGGTTTCCTCAGAGTTCTAAGATTTTAAGGTGATACAGGTATACAGTAATACAGGTCGTGATCTAAAAACAGACTTCCCAGGTGCCGAATGTGCCGTCCTGCAGGCCGATAACAGCGCAGTCGTTACCTCGCAGCCAGGCGTCACGCTTCACTCCGATGGCGTCATTTACTGTGCCCACTTTGCGGTAGATAACTCGGTGCTGCTGGTCGCCGTACTCGAAGTGGTGAATCGGTGCCTTGGATACCTCAAGGGCTCTGTTCATTCATCGTCCTCCCGGAGCATGTCCAACTGGTCTTCAAGCTGGTAGATCTGGTCGTCCAGGTCGTGAAGCTCCTTCGCACCCATGGTGGAAGGGTCCCACTGCTTGTACAGCGCGGCTATCCGCCTCCGCAGTTCACTGGCGTTAACCATGACTATCCCTCGATGGCTGCAATGAGCCGGGTGTACTCTGCGTGGTCGTCGTCCAGCTTCGCTGTTTTGAACAGGTAGGCCAGCTGGTGGACGATCAAGCGGCAGGCGGGGTCTTCGAGTATCGCGTTGGTGCCGCCACCGGCCTCGTGGACTTCGTAGATCGCTTGCTGCAGGCCTCTGGCGAGTGGGATGGGATTGCAGGCGCCGCTCTGGGCGATCTTGGCGGTTTCGAATCGGTTCATGCTTCACCTCTGGCAAGCTGCCAGTCACTGATCTTTTCGTTGATGAGAGGGCGGAATGGGCCTTGAACGTCCATCGTGCCGTCTCGGTTCACCTTGATGATGATGCCGGTGATAGTGTGGTTGTCAGCGCGGCGGACGTAGTCGTTACGCTTGGGTGTCATAAGCATGGTCCATGACCTCTTTTGCTGCGGCTTTCAGCACTGCTGCTGCGTTGATGTAGCCGGCCGATACCGGGTTATCTAGGACCTTGACCTTGCTAAGCAGGCCTTCTGATACTTGCTTGAGCAGTAGGTCTACCTCGGCCTTGGGCACCATTTCGTCCTCCACACGGTCCAGAATGTCGAGGAGGCTTTGCACCGACTCACCACCGTCACCTTCGGGGGCGGGGTTGTTGAGGGCGTAGCTGATACGCTGAGAGAGGGGCGTTTTCACGGCTTCACCTGATTGTGGAAGTGGTCGATGGTGTCGCCATCCAGCTCGGCATCGTGCAGCCACCAGGCGTGCCGGCGCCGGTACATGTTCTCGCTCATCGGCGCCAGGTAGTAGTCGTCGAAGTCCAAGGCGTCATCCGAGTCATCGCTCGTGTAGAGCACACGCGCCGGCCTGTCGGACCAGGTGCCGTTAAGGATGCCGCCGGAGACGTCAGAGACGATGCGGACAGGTTCGAGAAGGGCGTTCAGTGCGGCGCAGAACTGCTCCATGTAGTCGCTGCTGCCTTCGCTGAAGGTCACTGCTTGCGTCACGCCTTCTTCATCAACGTAGGTGGCTTCAAGGACCGCCCCGAATCCGCTGAAGTCACCGCTGACCGGCGATTCATCACCTTCCGGGTGGTTTGCCGAACGGAACGCCATCTGCACCGTGCTCGCGGCCCAGCGCAGTTCTATGTTTTCAGGAAGTTCGGGCGCGGCCTGCTGTGCGAATTTAAGGATCAGCGGGTCCTGATCGTCAGCGATCTCGTAGTAACACACCCCCCCTTCGGGGAACCACACACAGACGCAGGGTATAACTTTGAATGACTTGAATTTCATGCTGCCTCCAGCGACTCGCCGAGCCTGAACTCGCGGTCTGGGAAATTGTGTTGAGCCCACTCGAGGTCGGCTTCGGCCCAATACGCACTTGGTGGGAGCGCCTTAGCCTTGTCTTCGCAGGTCATCAGCGTCTTCTCCGGCATCCTCCGACTGAACACCCACGACCATTTGCCGTCTGGGTTTTTGACTTGGAGCTTTTTCATGACACCTCCTAACGGGCCGTTGCCGTCCAGCGCACCCGTCCGTCTTTCACGCCGGCTGCGATGAGTTCTTTGTCGATGAGGTCGGCCAGGTCCTGGATGTACACCTTGCCTTTCGGGCGGAAGGTGATGACCTCGTCCAGGTCATCAGCCCGGACCTGGACAACCCATACACGGGGTGTGCCGTCGTGGTCGCCGCGCATGGAGACGCGGCGGATATTGGAGTCGAACTGGGCGATCACGACCAGTCACTCCAGAAGTAATGCCCGTCGTGCTCGCTGAAGGCGAACTGGTCCTGGCCTTGCCAGACGTGATCCCAGTCGATGAACATGAAATAGGGGCTGTCTTCGTTGATGCCGCTGGTCTCGATGGCGAACTCCATGCTGAAGTCAGAGTGACGGTCATATTTGCCGCGGTAAGCCTCCCGGATGGTTGATATCGACGCATCGTTGTCGCCGAAGCAATACTCGAACGCCGCCAGAATCTCCTGTCCGTCATCACCGAACTCTTCCTCAGCTTCCTCCAGGCGCTCCTTGATCTCGTAGAGGCGGCTGAAGCTGGTGTACTCGCCGACGCTGCCTTCGGGGAAGCCTTCATGGTCGTGGATGGCCCACTCTTCTGCAGAGGGGACTTCGCCTGAGCCATGGCAGGTTTTGCAGACGCTGTCGGCCTCGTTGGGGTTGATGCCGTCACCGCCACAGGCTCGGCACTCGACCATCACGTTCGGGTACGGCGAAGTGAGTAGCACCTGCTCCTTGACTGCGTCGTAGAGCGAGTCCGCATCCTGCCAATCGTCCAAATCGAACCACTCGCCGTGCAGGCGGCCTGCGTTGTAGCTGGCGAGGCATGCGACATAAATTCTCATGGTTTCCATATTGCTGTTCTCCTTAAATCCTGTAAATACGGGTTTCTATACCTGGTGGCATGGATGTTCTTTGATGACCTCGCCATCCTTGAAGAGGGTGATTTCCTCTCCAGCGGCGCGGCCGTATCCGGATTTGCTGATGTCGACGTACTCATCGAACTCAGCTACTGCGATGGCGGCGTGTGGGCCTCGGTAGACGACGCCGATGTTGCCGACGACCAGTTCATAGGTTGGGGTTCCCATGGTTCAATCCTCCACATCCGGATAAGTTGGCCATACACTGAGAAGGGCGGCGTCTACTGCGGCGCCAACCCCGTTGTTTTCGGTGTGGTCGGCGATCAACTCGCTCGGGCTGTTGCCCCACACCATCATCACCTGTCCGAGATCCTGGCCCCTCCTGAAGGACAGGTATGCCTGCTCAATCGCCGCGCACTCCTCTACGATTTCCTCAGTGGTCTTGCCCTTAGCTTCTACGCTTTCCTCACCGTCCCATACGCGGGACGGGTTCCATCCTTGCTGCTGCAGGTTGGAGATGATGCGGGCCAGTGCTTGTTGTTCGGTCATTGCCACTCCTTCATCTGGGTGGAAGCGCAGTTCACATCCGTCTGCTTTGATCATCCCGAATGGGTTGTTGCGCATCGCCTCCATAGCCTGTTCGACGTGCCTGACGTGACCAACAAGGAGGTGCGCTGCAGCTTCGTCGGTGATTACTTCGATGTTCCTGGTACGGCTTGCCGGTGTGATCTTTTCGAATGGCATGGGATCAGTCCTTCGTTAAAACAATGAACGGGGCGGTCTCTGTCTCATCGGCGAACCACTTCTTCTCAAGCAGCAGGTCGATGGCGATCTCACATGCCTCATCAGCATCGACCTTGCAGCCTGGTAGATAGCTGATCACCGCGACATACAGTGGCTCGAAGCCTGCCTGGAAGCCGACGTAGGTCACGTCATAACGATCCTTGATCGCTGAAACCGGATGCTCGGCCAGCGCGTCATCGACCACGAAGGAGGTCAGCTCCTTGATGCGGTCCTGGTTCAGCCTGTCGCACTGTTCATACGTCAGCTCCTGTATCTCTGTGCAGGATGGGCAGCCGTCGTGGTGATCGTGAAGGGGTTCGGTGCAGTTCATGGTTCCACCTCAAAGGCACTGGACGCATCACAGTGGTTGCAGTCGGTGCAAGTCATCGACGAGCAGCTGTCCCACTCATGGTCGCCGCCTGCGTCTGTTTCAAAGTTTTCGTCGCCGTACTGGTGAAGGGTCGCCGCTACGGTAACCATCACGACCAACTGATCGCTTTCGCACACAGGGCATTTCCAGGTCATGCTGCACGCTCCTTCCTGGATTCCAGGTAGTCATGGATGTTGTAAAGCCGCTCGATACCAGGCGTGGCACTGCTGATCCAGGTATCAAAGTCTCCGTTGGTGCTGGCGCGCTCCATCAGGCCCAGTTCAACGTGCTGGTCGAAGCCGTCGCTGCCATAGGATTCCTGCTCGACGTAGGCTTCAATCAGCGTGCCCACCTCGTTGTGGTCCCACGTCTCGATCTCGTCCCACTCATCCAGGTCGTTCGAGTAGAAGCTGATGAACCCGTCATACGAAGTGAAGCGCTCGCGGATCTTGTCGCGGAATGCCTTCTCGCTGGTTTCTGCTCTCAGTCGGCGAACCTCGTCGAGGCTGATTTCGCAGTAGATGACGTCGGTGGTGAAGTTGTATTCACTCGGCGACTTCAGCGACTCGAAGGTCATGGCGATCTTGAATTCATCGGCCATCGCAGCGGCATAAGCTGCTGCGTAGTTGGCGGAGACGAGGGTCCAGTCGCACTTGCTTTGGACGCGAGCCTCCAGGCCTTCGTTGCGGCGGCAACCGGACTCCCGGTCGCTGAACATTTGCTCCAGCGTCCGGTCCAGCTCGCCCTCGTGGATTGAGTAGTAAAAGCCGGAGAAGGGGATAGTGGTTAGCATGGTGAGATCTCTCCCTTCACTTCCAGCGTGAAAGCCTGAATGGCTCGGTCCGGTGGGTCCAACTGGCCCATCGTGTTGGCGTTGTGCAGCGTCGATTCCAGTTCGGCTCGTAGGGCTTCTTGGTCACCTTCGTCGAGGACTCCCTCGGACTCGTAGGTCACGTAGACGGTGTAGCCAAGGATGGTGGTTAGCATTGGACGTCCTCCGTCTCCATCACGACTTCGCCGTCGTAATGCAGGAAGACTGCCGCGTAAAACTGGCCATCCTCCTGTAGTTCTTCCATCTTGGCCGAGGCCTCTGGCAGGCTGGCGGCCCACACCACTTGCAGCGGTTTAGCGCCTTCCAGCGACTCGGTGCGGTTGCGGTTTTGCTCGATGCGATAGCGCTTCACGGTCAATGCCCTCAGTGGAATGGTTTGAACGATGGGGCATTGCGCTTTTCTTTCCAGCCCCGGTCGTAGGCTTCGTCAGCCAGTGCCCGATCAGTGTCTGTCTCATACGCCCGGGCCTTAGCCCACCAGCGACGGTAGTGCTGATACCTGCCTTCATCGTTTTGGTTGCGGGCGATGGCTGCGCCCCGTCCGGCGTCTTCGTAGTGCTCGATGGCTGCGAACATGCTCATCACTTCACCTCCAAAATCTGATACGCCTCGAACGCCTGGTCTTTCCAGACACCGACGGCCTGCTCCAGAGCGTCCTTGCGGCTGTCATGGGTCTTGCCGTTGATCCACACGCCGTTGCGCATGTACTGGATTTGAAATTTCTTACTCATCTCGGCCACCTTCAGCGATCAACCCGTTGGTCTCGAATCCCTCGCACTCGTAGCGAATGAATTGGCCTGGGAGGGTGCGGATCTGGGCCACGTCCCGCTCGGCGGTGCAGTAAACTGCGGCAGCGGCGCCTGTCCAGCGGCCTTCCTCCCATACTGAGCAGGAGTTCATCGCCGCGGAGGTGCAGACGTAGGCGAGGAGGAGAGTGATGGTCATTTGCGATTTCCTTATGTTCTTATGTTTTTCGGGGAACCTGTAAATACAGGTCGTTACGCCAGGTTTACGCGACTTGCTGGTCTTCTCGCCGCTCCCACACACCGACGTACTCGATGCCCTTGGTGCGGTAGCACCAGTCGTCCAGCTCGTCCTCGGTCATCGTGGTGTCGATCCAGATTTGGGACGTCGTCGGCTCGAATCGGTACGGACCTTGGCGGCTGACCAGCTGAGTGCTCTTGAGCGTCTCCAGGCGCTTCACCACGCGTCTGGCTGTAGCGGTGGGTACGTCGATACCTAAACAGTGGGTTTTACGCTTGGCGGGCAGTTGTACGGCCATCAGATTTCCTCCCGCTCAATTTGCGAAACAACCCAATCCCAGTAGCCTAACTGTGTGTCCTCGCTACACACCTCCAGCCGCCACTCGTGACGAGCGAATCGTGGATGCTCACCCCAGGCCCCGGCTTCTCCAGCGTACTTGTCTGCCAACTCGACTACGGTCAGGCCGGTATCGTCTTCGAAGTCGCGGATCGAGATGCCGTGGTTGTCAAGGTGGTTGGCGATGAACTGGCAGGTTTCGCTGTCCCACTCCTTACCGTCGAGGCACTGGTGGATGCTGCGGATCAACAACTCTGCGTCACTGAGCGTGTCCATCTCGGTGTCGAAGTCGCCTGGGAGCCGGTCTAGATTCTGGTACGCCTGATCCAGTCGGACCAGGAGGTTCGCTGTGGCTTCAGCAACTGGGGTCACAGGGTTCAACCTCAGCAGCTCGTGCACCAGCTCGGTGACGATGGTGTGCCCCTGGTCGCCGGCTTCATTGGTAGCGATGTAGGCGGCCATCTCGCGGGTCACTGGCCAGAGTTGGCCGTGCTTCAGTTTGATGGCCTCGGCCACTTCTTGAATCTCAGTCATTACGGGCTTCCTCTGCTGGCGGGATTTCGATCCCGGGTATTTAGTTACTTCCCAGTCGTCGGCGGTTTCGCCATCACTTACAAACTCCGCGACTGCGGCTTCGGCTTGGGCGTGGTTGTCGTACACATCGTGTGAGTAGCGGTAGCCGTCTTCGCGGACGGCTAGGACGTCGCACACGCCGGGCTCCTCGCTGGGGTCGAGCTTCTGCAGCTCACGGACGAAGAAGGTTGGCTTGATGGTTTCAGTCATTGTCCACCTCGCACAGATCTTCAATGGCCTCGTTGCCTAGCTGGATCAGGCGATCCTGCAGGGTTTCAGGGTTAACGCCCTCCAGTTCTGAAGGTGAGAACACCACGACGGCGAACCCTTTCAAACGCAGGCTGCGCACTGTTTCTTTCTGCTGTTCATTCATCGTCTTCATCCTTTTCACTCCGGCTCGGCAGGCACTCATGGCCGCACTCTGGGCATTCTTCTGGTTGGTGGCGGTTGTCCGCCTCGTCACTCCAGCCGTGTTCGCAGGCCTGGCAGTCGTAGGAGTTGATGAACCAGCCGTGTTCGCGGCATGCTGGGTTGTTGACGATCAGGATCACTTCTCGCACTCCTTGACTCCGAAGTAGGCGTATGACTCGCTGAGGTCATCACCGGACGACCACTTTTTGCGAAGGTCCAGGGTTGAGAACATCTGGATCGCATCCATCCGAAGCTGATCGTAGATGCTGTCATCGGCGTACTCGTCGTCGATGAAATACTCGTGGGACCCTATCTCCTGCAGCAGCCCTTTGAGGACCTCTCCGCTCCTTGGGTGCTTGCTAAGTGGTACGGCCAGCACCATTCCGCCGAACCCTTGGAAGTAGTCCGGAAGGCAGGTGCCCAAGTAGGTCAGTTCGTATTTTTTCGTAGTCATCCTTCCCAGCCTCCATCCTCATTGAACGTGTACTCATTGGCGCGGATCGCCTCATCGACCTGCTCATCCGCCGTAAGCCAAGAATGCTCATCCTCGAGCCTTCCATAGATCCAGTCAGCGAAGTCCCGCATCAGGTCCTTGATGTCGTCCTCAGCGTCACCTATGTCCCTGTATGGGTCTTCAGCGTGCTCCACGGAGACGCTCATGCAGCCGCTGTGGTTGTAATGACCTCGGTGGCTTACCGACGCCTCAAGTTTGTAAAAGAAGCGCTTCTGGACGTCCTGGAGGGCCTTGGCGATGCGGTTGAGTTCCTTGTTGCCGTCGTTCTCTGTCCACACACCGTCGACCAGGTAGCCAGCGGGCGCTTCAGCGGCCATGGCCTTCACTGAGCCTGCCTTGTAGCGGTACGAGCCTTCCCAGCAAGCGCCGTCGCCTTGGGAAGAGAAACCGGAGAACCAGATTTTCGGTTCCTTCCAACCTTTGCTACCGGGGCGCCCGCTGGCCGGGTGGTAGCGGTAGTCGACCTCGATACCGAGGATCTCCGCCATGTCGAGGGCTTCGTCGTAGACGAAGTCCCACCAGTCGTAGTCGAGCTGACCCTCGCGATACCAGTCGCGGGCTTTTTCCTTTGCGGAATCGGAGAGTTCGTCGAAGGTGTATACGAAGTATTTTTTGAGTTGGGGCATCACAGCCACCTCGCTTTGTCGGTAATCAGGCAGAAACTGCCGTTCCATGCCTGCCAGTACCAGTCGTCAACCTTCAGCCATTGCAGCGTTCCACCGACGCTGCGTTCCACGTAAATTGGTCTAATCACTTGTCACGCTCCTGGCGCTTCTTGGCGCACTTGGAGTGGTCGATAGGCTTAGCGCCTCCCCTGCGTTTGCCGCAGATGTCACAGGAGTTGGTCATGCCGCCGAAGCTCTTCTTGCGGATTCCGCTGGGCTTCCAGGTCATCACTGTTCCTCTTTCCATGAGAACCACTCTCCGCTGGTGTAAACCCGCTCCGGACGACGCTGCCAGTACCAGTTGTACGGCACTGAGACTTCCATGGAAGGTGCCTGGCCGGGACGGGCCAGGACGATGCGCTGGAAGCCGTGGTCGCTGTCCCGGCGAGGGATTTCACGGACCACGGTGTGAGGGACGTTGTCGACGTAGAGGGTGGCCATAGTCAGTCCTCCCACTCTTCTTCCACCACCACGCCAAGCGCCTCTGCGTGGGCTGTTATCCCGCTCAGCGTTTCGTGCAGTTCCTCCCATTGGTAGCCCAGGTAGAGGTCCTGGAGCATCTGTACGGCGCTCCTCAACGCAGATTGCAATGCGTCAACTGTTGGATCTTCCATCACACCACCTCCCTGACCAATGACGGCCCATCCACAAACTGAAAGTCACCGTCCAGCTCGAAGTAGGTACCACCCATCGCGCCTTCCAGCTCGCTGTGCAGGTGGTGGAGGCGTTCGTCGAGGCATACGACCTTGGATGCCAAGCTAAGAAGACCGACGTGCTCCCACTTCATCTGCTCTTTGTGGCAGATGTCTGAGGGTTTCTGGCCGGGGCGCATCGGGTAGGGCATCAGGTACAGGCGGCACTGATTGGTACCGGGGGCGACGTAGAGGGTCCAGCGGTCCTGTTCCTCGATGTGAATCGCCCAGCCGTCGAGCACGACCTTTTCTCCGGACCGCACCCGGTGACCAAGTGCCATGGCGTTGGCGGTCTGGCGGGCGTCATAACCACCGCCGCAGATGTCGATGAGGATGCGCTCCAGGCGGTCGGAGGAAACTCGGGCGGTCATGCCTTTGGGGTTGGTAATAACGAGATCAGTCTTCTTCATGTGGTTTCCTTATGTTCTTATGTATTAGAGTATTGCTGTAAATACAGGTCTAGGCGCCTGCCTTTAGCCCAATAGCGCCCGGCTCCTTTACGTTCCAGTAATCGACCCACTCCCGTACCCAGCTGCTCAGCTGCACAGGGGCGTCGAAATTCTCGGAGATCTCGTAGAAGTCGCTCCGCTCCATCTTGTTCCAGAGGAACACCGGCAGCTGGTCGGTGGCCTTGGTTACGTCTCGCGGCAGCTCAATGCACTCGTAGGTGAAGACGCCATCGTGATAAGCCCCGATGGCTTCCTCGAGGATGGCGGAGGTGTGGATGGCGAGTCGCAGGCAGCCAGCCAGCAGTCGGTCGTACGACGTTCCGTACTTCTCGACGTAGTCACAGTACGGATAGACATCGAGGAGTCGGCCGAACTCGTAAGACAGTGCGGCCACCTCGATCATGCAGGGTTTTATGCCGTCACCTAATGTGAGGGCGTACCCAGAGTTGGCTATGCGTTGTGGAATCACGTTGGTCACCACTCGTAGGTAGGAAGGGTTTCGACTTCGGGGGCGTCAGGGTCGAGGCAGACCCAGCGGTCGGTGAAGCCGTGCTTGGTCAGCCAGCCGTGGATGGCGCGAAGGGACTGCGGGGCATCCTCGCCAAGCTCGTCCAGGTACAGGAAGTACCCGAATTTCCAGGCGGCGCAGACACACCAAGGATTCTTGTAACCTTGTTCGTCCAGCACCTCAGCGACCTCTCTGGTCAGGTGTGCGGTGCTGATGACGGGGATTTGCTGGGTTTCGATAGTCATGGTGACTCCTGTAAATACGGGTTTTTGGTCAATAGCTCAGCAGGCACCTGCACCGTATCTCCCCGCATGGTCGCGACGAGGCAACGCATGGCAGCGATGAGGGGTGTGGGGCCGTAGGAGTGCTCGCTTCGGCCCTGGTTCATGCACGCACGCCAGTCCGGTGAGGCGTCCTTGAATCGGCTGGCCTGTTCTGCGCTCAGGTTGCAGAAGACCTCTATACCGAGCTGCTCTATCAGCGGCCCGCCCTGGCTCCAGTGGGTGGATGGGCGAAAAGTCCCAGCCATAATCCGCTCCAGCCCTGCGCCGTAGAGCCATGATTCCGGGTCGTCTATAAACCCCTCAACTTTCGCCACCGCCCAATCCAGCGCAGCCCCTTGCAGCTCACGAGTCTTCACTTCAATTTGGTGCATCGGATGGCTCCTGGGTCCTCCTTGGGCGTCCTGACTGATGGTGCAGGTGTAGTAGCGCCATTTCCCACTGTCTGCCAACTGCTCCAGCGGCTTCAGCAGCCCCTCGACCTCGGCGCGGAGCTTGTCGCGCTCTGCCTCAAGCAAGAAAATCGTCTCGGCGTCTTGCACTTTTCCTTCAAGTAGCCTTCCGCATTCCATATCCAACCTATCCCGCTCGGCGGTCACGGCAGACAGGGCGGCGAGGTGGGCTGACTGCAATACCAGCGGAGCAGGTGGCTCATCGTCCACGTACTGAATTGCCTCTTTTTCGTCGAAGAACAGCATCTGCCAGTCGCCGTCCTCGTTCGGCGTTGCGTAGGCGATGACCTCTACCCCTTCCGCCTCTGCGGGCTGGGCGATAGCTCCACGAACCTCTGTCGCCAGCAGAGCCTCCCAGCCATACCCCGCTGAGTCAGCGCCCTCCAGCTTGTCGGCCCACCGCTCCAGCAGCTCCCG
>ERZ1673962.79-NODE-79-length-80449-cov-139.673508_pt1 | contig 80449 bp, 66 predicted proteins | sample MGYA00580188_ERZ1673962 | MGnify/ENA primary metagenome ERZ1673962 (study PRJEB41334, sample SAMN05608104) | rock metagenome | biome: terrestrial subsurface; feature: shale formation; material: shale | place: USA: Pennsylvania ...
CCGCCGACTGGCTCGACCTGCGTCAGGTCGAGCGCCTTACCGAAAAAGCCGCCCGCTCACTGCGCGACTACTTCGATAAGCCCGAAAACGCCAACCGCGCCCGCCTGATCGAAGCGCAACTGCGCGAATTTGGCATGCACTGGGAGAGCGAGCGTTCATGAGCCGCGACGAAGGCAAAGCCCGCCTAGAAGCCCTCGGCGCCAAGGTTGCGGGTTCCGTATCAGCCAAAACCAGCTGCGTGGTGGCGGGGCCGGGTGCTGGCTCGAAGCTGGCCAAGGCTAATGAGCTGGGGCTGGAGGTGCTGGATGAAGAGGTGTTTCTGGAGCGGTTGGGGCGGTTGGAAGAAGTATAGGCGCTAGGTTGAGTCAGCCAGTGTTTCGGCAATCGAAGCGCTTATTTAGCGACACAGATCACTCATCAGTGGCAAAGGCACTCAATGAGTGCCATAGCGCGTCAGGTGCACACGCTCGGCCTTCATTGAGCGGACGAAGCTCTCCATCGCCGCATGATTCTCCTATCAGTTGGTATGGGTATTGCTTCCGCCAAGACTGGGCAGAGCCCGTCAAATTATCAGCATTCGTCTTTCGGGATTGATCAGCCAGTATTGCCATCGGGTCGTAACTTGATATGAAAGACAAGATTATTCCGGTCACTAGCCCTTTGCTACCTCCACTCGAGGAGTTCATCCCCTACCTGCAGCAGATTTGGGACAGCAAGACCTTGACGAACGGTGGCCCTATGCACCAGCAGTTGGAGGCTGCGTTGTGCGATTACCTTGGTGTTGAGCATGTTGCTCTGTTCAACAACGGGACAATTGCTCTGCTTACTGCTCTGCAGGCTTTGCGGGTGGCTGGCGAAGTTATTACGACTCCCTATTCCTTCGTCGCCACCGCCCACTCGCTGTTATGGCACGGCATCAAGCCGGTCTTCGTCGATATCAACCCACGCAGCCTTAACCTTGACCCCGTAAAAATAGAGGCTGCAATCACCCCACAGACTACCGCCATCATGCCGGTGCACTGCTACGGCAACCCTTGTGATGTCGAAGCGATCCAGAAGATTGCCGATAACTATAACCTGCGGGTGATCTACGATGCCGCCCATGCTTTCGGCGTAAAGGATTCCGGGGGCAGCATCTTGCGCCATGGTGATCTAAGTGTGCTGAGCTTTCATGCTACCAAAGTATTCAATACCCTCGAGGGGGGGGCGATCATCTGCCATGATATAAAGACCAAGAAGCGCATCGACCAATTGAAGAACTTTGGATTTGTTGATGAGGTTACTGTTGTGGCTTCCGGTATCAATGGAAAGATGAGCGAAGTCAACGCCGCCTTCGGCCTATTGCAACTGAGGCATATAGACGGCGCTATGGAGCGCCGCCGAGAAATTTATCGATTCTATCGTGAAAAGCTAAAGGATGTGCAAGGTATTCGGATGATCGAAGAAATGGGGCAGGTTGTCGCCAATAATTCCTACTTCTCTATATTCGTGGAAGAGAGCTATCCGCTAAGCCGTGACGAGCTTTACCAGAAGCTGAAAGATAACGACATCCTTGCCCGTCGTTACTTCTATCCGCTGATCAGCGAGTTCCCGATGTACCGAGGTATGCAATCGGCGCAGCGAAGCAATTTGCCGATTGCTAGTTCAGTCTCAGGAAAAGTTATATGTCTACCGATATATCCGAGTCTCGCTGATGCAGGCCTAGAGCGAATTGTCTCTGTTATAGAGAGAGCGTGAAATGGGGATTTTAAGTGCTGCGCAAATTAGAAAAATGGGTTTTGCACATGTAGGAGCGAATTCCAAGCTCTCAAGTAAAGCTTCTTATTACAACTGCCCGAAGATAAGCATTGGAAACAATGTTCGGATTGATGACTTCTGTGTGCTTTCAGCAGGTGCTGGAGGAATATTCATTGAGAACTATATTCACATCGGCGTCTACAGTTCCCTAATCGGCGCCGGGGGGGTTTATTTAAGAGATTTTTGCAATATTTCATCGAGAGTCGCTATTTATAGCAGTAGTGATGATTACAGCGGGAGTAGTATGACTAATCCCATGGTCTCTTCGGATTTTACAAATGTGACTCATGCGGATGTCATTATCGGGCGTCATGTGATAATTGGCGCCGGCAGCGTAATTCTGCCTGGCTTGACTCTTGAGGAGGGTGTGGCAGTTGGCGCTCTTTCTCTTGTTTCAAGAAATTGTAAGGCCTATGGGATTTACTGCGGGGCTCCGGCAAGACGAATAAAGGAGCGCAGGAAGGATCTTTTGATTCTAGAGCAGCAGTTCCTGAGAAGTAAAAAGTCGTTCTCTCAGTAAAATTACTTGGGTGACTGGCCATGTGGGGCATATCTCGTTGGTATGCGTGTTTATAGTGCTTTTAATAGATCTAGGGTTCTGGGAGGGAAAGCTCTTAGGGTCTGCAAAGCATACTGCCTGCTGGTTTTTCGAGGGCTGAAGGCTCTGAAAATTAGCACATATTTTGCTCGCGGCTGGTAGTTCCGTTCGTTCTTGTTCTATGGCTTACATGGCGAGGGTATAGTTTTGGTTAGTTCTGTTTTAGTATTTCCTAGTAATATGCCGCAGGCGCAAGTCTTTTCAAGGGTGGCTAAAAGCCTAGGTCTGCTCGTGGTTGAGGCAACGTCCGAGCATGTTAGTCAGGACTTAAAAGAACAAGGTGTTGTTTCTTTGCCTTATGTGACAGAGGAAAACTTTGATGATGAGTTTTCAAATTTGGTGGGTCGGTTTCAGATTGAGCTGGTGTATGCTCCGCATCTAGGTGTTTGGCGGAAGCTCATAAAGCTAAGCGCTAATAGTGATTTGTGTTTTAAGGTTTGTAATGGCTCACCGCATCAAGAAGACTTAAGGCCTTACGGTTTTGCATATGAGTGGGCTGATTCTTGTCTTGCGAATGTTAATATTTGTGAGAGATCTAGTGAGCCGCTCTCAATAAGTCGTTATGCAGGTCTTTATCAAGGATATAGTTCGATTCCAGGCCAGAGCGACGATCTTAAAATATGGCTGCTTACCCAAATATTTCGATGCGCACGTCAAGGTGATGTTGTTGAAATTGGCAGTGCTTATGGGCGATCTGCTTTTGCTCTGGCTTGGCTTTCTAGTTTCCACTCCATAGGGCCAGTTATCTGTGTTGACCCTTGGAATGTTATTTCGTCAGAGAGTCAGGGAAAGCAAGCGACCTTGATAGATCAGATGGTTTTGGATTTTAATTTTCAAAAAATATTTGAGGCTTTTATCGCGTCGGTTTCTGGATTTAAGAATGTAAACTATATAAAGAAGCCATCAGGTGAGGCTGTTATTGAGTATAGGGCCGCAGGTGACTCCGGGTATGTTATTTCTAAAGAGCTTGGCGCAACAAAGATCACCGGTTCTATTTCTATTCTTCATATCGATGGTAATCATAAGTATGAAGAGGTCAGGAGAGATCTTGAGGGTTGGCTTCCATTTGTTAAGCCAGGTGGTTGGATTCTCTTTGACGATTATGTCTGGGCTTTTGGTGATGGCCCCAAGCGAGTCGGTGATGAATTTATAGCCTCACAGAAAGCCACAGCTTCCTTTGTAGTTGGAGATACACTCTGTGTTAGGGTTTAGATTTCCGCTCGGGTTTTGTTGTTTTTTGGAAGTGGGCGCCGTTATTCGCTAAATGGCTCATCCGTATGCCGGCTGTTATTCTTTGAGTTTAATTTATGCAAAATAAACCTTTGGTTACTGTAGCTATTCCTTCTTATAAGTCTCAGTATTTCGAGGCTGCTTTGCAAAGTGCATTACTTCAAACATATTCCCCCATTGAGATACTGGTAAGCGACGATTGCCCCGGCGATGGGGTTTCTCAAATAGTTGCGCGATATAGTTTGATGAGTCGCCATCAAATTCGATTTATTAAGAATAGTCCAAGCCTGACCACCGTAATGAATTTTCAGCAAGCTGCGGTTGAGGCGCGTGGAGAGTTTATAAAGTTTCTCTGTGATGATGATATTCTATTGCCGGACTGCGTTGAGCGTATGGTTGCTGCATTTGAGAAGGATGAGTCTGTTGTGCTTGTCTCCTCAAAGCGGCTGCTGATTGATAGTGAAGGCTGTGATTTGCCTGATCTCCCTTTCAATTACTGCCCTTTTAATGAGGATACCCGTATTCATGGGGGGGATTTGATTGCCTATTTGGCAGGAAATCCCATGAATTTTATCGGCGAGCCTACGTCAGTGATGTTTCGTCGTGCGCATGTTATTGATCTTGAGCCTCATATTTTTTCCTTAAACAATACTGAATTTTTATCGATAAACGATTTGGCAATGTATATTTCTATTTTAAGGAATGGAGATTTTGTTTATTTGGTTGACCCTCTTTCCTGTTTTCGTCAGCATGATATTCAGAACTCGAAAGCAGTAGGAATCCAAGAGATTTGGAGGAGGGAGGTTGTAGATCTAGCTTGCCAGATCAAAGCTATAGGCTTGTATCGGGAGAAGTTGAAAGGGGAGGTCCGTACTTCACGGCTAAACGGAGAGGGTTGGGAGATATTTCCTCTCCAAAAAGCAATGTCTCATACATTCTCGAAAGAGGAGGGTGGGCGAGATTCATTTTTTATTAGTGATTGGTTGAAGGTGCGTACAGTTCCCGTTTTTCAACAAGAGTTGATTAATCAGAGAGTGTCTGCTTCATCAATTATTCGTTTGGCTGTTTATGTGTTTGATACCGCTCAGCTGCATAGGACATTGGAGAGCATTTCTGCTGCTCCGCAGAACCTGCAGCTTGATGTTTGGGTAGTTGATCAGAATCCTTCGTGTATTGATGAGTTGGCAGGGTCGGTACGAGTAATTGCTGTTGGTGATGATTTGGGTGCCACGCTCAATCAGCATGCAGAGTCACATGAATATGATTGGCTAATGTTCGTGAATGGCGGTGTCGAGTTTACTTTCAGCGGCCTGCATATGTTGGCTGTCGAGCTGGCTGGGCAGCCAGCTTGCGATGCGATATATGCCGATGAGCTACTTCGCAGCGATAATGGTCCTTTAAGCGCGCTCTTCCGCCCTGACTTCAATCTCGATCTCCTATTAAGCCTGCCTAGCGGTATGGCGCGTCATTGGCTGTTCCGCCGGGGGGCACTCCTAGAATTAGGTGGTTTTGATGCAGTCTTCTCACAGGCTCTCGAGTTTGATTTGATTGTCCGTTTAATCGAGCAAAAGGGCATCGCTGCAATCGGTCACTTGGATGAGCCTTTGCTGATCGCCGATGCTTTTAGCTTGCTCAATGTGCCGGATGAGGTAAATGTTCTGGAGCGCCACCTACAGCGCCGTGGATACCCCGATAGCAAAGTAATTACCGAGCTTCCAGGTCGCTATCGTCTTGTTTACGGGCATGCAGAAAAACCGCTAGTTTCCATCATCATTCCGACTAAAGACCAACTGCCGATGTTGCAGCGCTGCGTCGATAGCCTTCTGGAGAAAACCGCCTATGTCAACTACGAAGTACTGATTGTCGACAACAACAGCGAAACGCCCGAAGCCTTGGCCTGGCTCGCAGGAGTGGAGGCGATGGGAGAAGAGAAGGTGCGCATTCTACGTTATCCGCACCCGTTCAATTACTCAGCCATCAACAATATGGCTGCACGTGAGGCGCGGGGCGAGTATCTAGTCTTGCTTAACAATGATACGGCGGTGATCGCCGAGTCATGGCTGGATGAGTTGCTTAACCATGCACAACGGCCAGAGGTTGGTATCGTCGGTGCCAAACTTTTATATCCGAACGGGCGTATACAGCATGCAGGAGTCGTGCTGGGCTTGTGTGGTCCGGCGGAGCATGTATTTATCGATGAGCCAATGGATGCGCCCGGTTATATGCAACGCTTGCAGGTCGACCAGAATTACAGCGCTGTCACCGCTGCTTGCCTGATGGTGCGTAAATCGATCTACGAGCAGGTTGGTGGTCTCGATGAAAGTTTCACGGTCTCATACAACGATGTGGACTTTTGCCTGAAGGTTCGCGAGGCTGGCTATCTCTTGGTCTGGACTCCTCATGCGGTGGTTATGCACGAAGGCAGCGTCAGTCAGACTAAGGTGGATAAAAATACTCCACTAGCCAAGCGTAAGCGTTTTATCTCCGAGCAGGACGCTATGTATGCGAAATGGCTCCCTCAATTAGCGCGCGACCCTGCCTATAACCCTAATTTCTCACTAGTACAGCCGGGTGGCTTCAAGCTAGCCGATACGCAAATTTCCTGGCGCCCGCTGGATGTTTGGCGTCCACTGCCGGTGGTGCTTGCCCATCCGGCCGATACGATGGGTTGCGGTCATTACCGAGTCATGCAGCCATTCAATGCTCTGCGCGAGGCGGGAATGGTCGACGGTGCGCTGTCAGTCGGCTTGATGCACGTCGTGGATCTGGAACGCTACAACCCCGATGCCGTGATTTTGCAACGGCAGATTGGAGAAGAGCGCCTGGAGGCCATGCGGCGGATTAAGGCGTTTTCCCGAGCGTTCAAGGTTTACGAGCTGGATGATTACTTGCCGAACCTGCCGATGAAAAGCGTTCATCGGCAGCATATGCCCAAGGATATCGCCAAGTCTTTACGCCGAGGCTTGTCTTATGTCGATCGCTTTGTTGTGTCAACTGAGGTCATGGCAGAGTCTTTCGCAAGCTTTCACTCTGATATCCGTGTGGTGAAGAACCGTCTGGATCCGCGCTGGTGGAGTGGGTTGCCTGTTAGTGCTCGCCGTACCTCTAAGAAGCCTCGTGTTGGTTGGGCGGGTGGTTCCAGTCATACGGGCGATTTGGAAATGATTGCGGATGTGGTCAAGGAACTGGCAGGTGAGGTGGAGTGGGTTTTCTTCGGAATGTGTCCGGAAAAACTGAAGCCCTATGTGCATGAATTCCATGAAGGGGTGGCGATTGAAAGCTATGCCAAAAAACTGGCCAGCCTGAACCTCGACCTGGCCCTGGCTCCTGTCGAACAGAATTTGTTCAACGAATGCAAGAGCAACCTGCGTCTGCTCGAGTATGGCGCCTGTGGTTTCCCTGTGATTTGTAGTGATGTGCGTTGCTACCAGGGAGACGGTTTGCCGGTCACTCGGGTCAAGAACCGTTTCCGTGACTGGGTGGATGCGATCAGAGCCCATATCAACGACCTAGATTCCGCAGCCAGGGCGGGAGATGAGCTGCGTGCTGCCGTATTGAATGGTTGGATGCTTGAAGGTGAAAACCTTGAGGCGTGGCGCAAAGCGTGGTTGCCGGATTGAGCTGAGGCATAGTTAGAGAGGGCGCTACGTCGGTTGTTGGTGGCGTCGTAGTGCCCATGCCACTCCCTTGCGTAAGGCTCATGACGGAAGCGCCTGTGGCGATTCCATCCTACCTATCGCTATTGATCGTCATTGAACCTCAGGTTTTCTGCGTGCCTGCCGAAATGATGTATGCATGGCCGGCAGTCATGGGGAAGTCAAGCAAGGAGAAAATTTCTTGCTGTCGCCCTAAAGCTTTCAAGGTCAGCGCCGAAATAGAGGTTGAATGCGAACTTTATGGGTGCCTGGGTATGTTCCCTCCCCAAGGTCGCACACTCAGGCAAACAAGCTAGGTCCGATGGAGGACACATATCATGGCTTTGACCGTCAACACTAACGTTGCTTCCCTGAACACTCAGCGCAACCTGAGCAACTCTTCGAATGCCCTTTCGGTATCAATGCAGCGTCTTTCCACGGGTAGCAGGATTAACAGTGCTAAGGACGATGCTGCAGGGCTACAGATCGCTAACCGTCTCACTAGTCAGGTGAATGGCCTAGGCGTAGCGGTAAAGAACTCCAACGACGGCATTTCCATGGCGCAAACGGCTGAAGGAGCTCTTCAGCAATCCACCAGCCTGCTCCAGCGTATGCGTGACTTGGCGCTGCAGTCTGCCAATGGTTCCAACAGCAGTGAAGAGCGCACAGCGCTCAATTCTGAAGTCAGCGAGCTGAAAAAAGAGCTTGATCGTATTGCGAATACCACAAGCTTTGGTGGAAAAAAACTGCTGGATGGAAGCTTTGGTACGACCACTTTCCAAGTGGGCAGTTCCGCTAACGAAACCATCAGCGTCAAAATCAATGAAATGAGTACCAAGTCGCTGGACGCTACATATACGAGTGGGGTTGCGACGCTAACAAACGCTGCTAGTGGAACGTTACCGACTTTTTCGGCCACAGGCGCGGCAACCTCCGGCACCATTGCGATCACTGTCAATGGGCAGGGGTGGAGCGAGCCCCGCACTTATACTGCAAAAATAGAAGTTGGTGATACTGCCACCGAGGCCACTGATAAGCTGGCTACTCTTATCAACGACGCAAACATTGGCATGAGTGCATTTAAGACTCTAGACGCTACTGGCGGCGTAACTAGTGGTTCGCTGAATCTGGTGTCTACTGATTCATTTGCTGCATCTTCTGGGGCAGCAAACGAAACTTCCGTTTTCCTCGGTTTGGGGAGCGCGGGCGGTGCACCTACAAGTAGCGGCCAAGTATCGACCAATATTCAGAGCATAGACATCGGTACAGTTGAAGGGTCGCAGAAAGCGATCATCGCCATTGACCAAGCAATCGAATCTATCGATGCGCAGCGGGCAGATCTCGGCGCGGTGCAAAACCGCTTTGATAATACGATTGCGAACCTGCAGAACATTTCGGAAAACGTTTCTGCCGCTCGGGGGCGTATCCAAGATACGGATTTTGCTGCGGAAACCGCCAACCTGAGCAAGAACCAGATTCTGCAACAGGCCGGCACTGCGATTCTGGCCCAGGCCAAGCAGCTGCCGCAGGCAGTCCTTAGCCTGCTCCAGTAAGCCGAGCGTAATGAATGGGGTGGCGTTGCTGCCCCATCCATTCAGTGAGAGGTGAACCATGGACGTCGCAAGAATTGGGGTTAGTTCCCTTGCGTCATCCTCGGGCAACGCTGCGATGCCCAGTTCCCGTTTGGAGACTGGGCTTTCGTCGTTAGGCGCCGAGGGTGAAACCGGCAAGGCAGAACAGAAGCTGGATGTTGAAGAGGCGGTAGAGCGTATTCGCACCCAGGTACAAACGCTGCAGCGTAACCTCAACTTCAGCGTGGACGATTCCACTGGCGAGGTAGTGGTGCAGGTGCTCGATGGTGATTCGGGCAAGGTGGTGCGGCAGATTCCGTCTGAAGATATTCTGCGGCTGGCCGACCGCCTGGATGAAATGCGCAGTCTATTGTTCGAGGCTACTGCCTGACGGCACGGTTCTTGTTTGCTTTTTCCTAGTGATGTGTTGTGTGGTTAATTTGACGAGGTGAGGCTATGGCAGGCGTAACAGGTATTGGTTCGGGCATCGACATCGACAGCATCGTAAAGAGCATGGTCGCTGCCGAGCGTGCGCCCAAAGAGTCGCAGCTCGCCAACCTCGAAAAGAAGACCACTACGCAGATCACTGCAGTTGGCGCGCTGAAAAGCGCGATCAGTGATTTTCAAACTGCCCTTCGCGGCTTGAACAAGCCGGAGCTGTTTCAGGCACGTTCAGCAACGTCGAGCAAGTCGGACCTGGTAGGTGTTACCGCTGGCACAACGGCCGGCGCGGGGAGCTATCAGGTTGAGGTTAAGGAGCTTGCAACCAGCAGTAAGGTTGCATTGGCTGCCGTGAAAAGTACGGCAGAAGCACCCGCGCGCTTTGGAAGTGGCTCACTGGAGATAAAGCTCGGCAATGAGGGCTCGTTCTCCATTACGGTCGATGAAAGCAACAATACATTGGCTGGCATACGCGACGCCATCAACAAGCAGGGCGCTGAAAAAGGCGTAACGGCAACCATCGTTACCGACGATCAGGGCGCTCGCCTGGTGCTGAGCAGCAGTAAGACGGGGGCGGATAAGGACATCACTGTTGGAGCCTCGCCGTCCGGGGTAGCAGGTGAAGGCCAGCAAAGCCTGAGTGTTCTGGCGTTCGATGGCGTGGAGCCAGATGATGACGCTGGGCCTCGCATCCTGGCCCAGGCTCAAAGTTCGGTTATTACCGTAGACGGGCTCACAGTCACCAGCGAAACCAATAAGGTCGAGGGCGCCATTGAGGGCGTCACGCTCGATCTAAAAGCCAAGACAGCCAAAGATGAGCCGCTGACCATCAACGTCGCGGAAGACAAAGCGGGCGTTAAAAAGCAGATCCAGTCTTTTGTCGATAGCTACAACAAGCTGATCGGCGTGATCAATGAGCAGACGAAAGTTACCAGCGTGGGTGATGGCAAGGCGCCGGTCACCGGTGCTCTGGTGGGTGATGCCACGGCGCGAACCTTGTTGGGGACGATTCGCAGCGAGTTGACCAATGTGCAAGGTGAAGGCGCCCTCCGTACGCTGGCCGACTTGGGCATTACCACGCAGAAAGATGGCACGCTGAAAATCGACGATGACAAGTTGAGCAAGGTAATGGACAGCAACTTTGCCGAGTTGCCGGCGTTGTTCACGGGTGAAAAAGGCATTGCCACTCGCCTAGACGAGAAGCTGAAGCCCTATACCGAAACGGGCGGTATTCTTGAGCAGCGCAACAAGGTAATGACCGAGACGATTTCGAACATCGACAAGCAGAAGGAAGATCTTAATAGGCGCATGACCTCGCTGCAGGATCGCCTGTTCAAACAGTTCAACGCGATGGACTTGCTGGTGGGTCAGCTCGCCAATACATCCAGCAGCCTGCTTGCTTCTCTGGAAAATCTGCCCTGGGCAGCTAATAACTCCAAGAGGTAAGTTGGGTCACTAGCGGAAATCGCCCACCCAGCACCTAACACTAACTTGTTGTTGGCGGCTCGGGGTGGGTCGTAGCCTTCGTGCATGCCTGTAGCTCCGTTCGCCGCGAGGGCGCGCCTTGTACAGATTGGTTGCTCACTGCTGCTTTCGTGGGAGGCCAGACCTCGGGGTGATGTTGCTGGGCTGAACAGCGTTGCGCCCCTGCAGACAGCCTTTTTGTTTATTCATTTGCTCAAGTCTGGCCGTTCGCTACCGATACCTTGGGCATGTGATTGATGTGACGAGAGGCTCATCCAAATGTACGCAATGGCAGCAATGAAGCAGTACCAGCAGGTCGGGGTTCAGGCTCAGGTAGGCGAGGCCGATCCGCATCGCTTGATTCAGATGCTGATGCAGGGCGGTCTGGATCGTATTGCGCAGGCCAAGGGCGCCATGGAGCGTGAAGCCTATGCCGAGAAGGGCGTGCTCATTGGCAAGGCGATCAACATCATCGGCGGGCTGCGTGACGCGCTGGATAAGGACGTCGGTGGAGAGTTGGCAGACAACCTTGACCGGCTTTATGAATACATGACGATGTGCCTGTTCGAGGCCAGCCGGCATAACAATATCGACAAGCTGAATGAAGTAGGCAGGCTGCTGGGCGAGATTAAGGTGGCCTGGGACCAGATTGCGCCCAAGGCGTAAGCTGTATTGCCTAGCACCGTTCGTTTCGCGAGGACTCTATGCAATCAAAAAAACAGGCATTCACCACGCTGACCGACAAGCTGCGCGATGCCTTGGCGCAGGGTGACTGGGATGCCGTCACGGCGTTGGACGAAGATTGCCGAAGTCTGGTCGCTGACTTGCGTGACGAAGATGCCTTCGATAGCGAGCTGCGTGTGCAGATCGACGCGCTGGCCAGTTTGTACGTAGAACTACAGAAATCCGGCCGCGCCGAGCGTGAGCGACTGGCGGGCGAGTTGACCCGCCTCAACCAGTCGAAGCAGGTTGATCAGGCTTATAAGACGTTCGGCTGAGCGTTATCTTCTGCGCCGCCTCGGTTGGATCAGCCGCAGGCGTGGTCGACCGCCGGTTACAGTGCCAGCTTCGTAATCTGATTGACGCTGATGATCTGCCCGCTCCAGATCATCTCGTAATGGGCAGTCTGAATGATTGATGTCACCAGCCTTGGGGTCATCAGCACCCAGCAGATATTGCCCGGCGAGCGGACCGAGTTGTAACGCAAACCCTGGCATCCCTTCCGTTTTGTTTCATGGCCCAAGCGGCGAGCGTGGCTGTAGTCGTCAGGTGCGTATATCGGATCTTTCAGCGGTATCGCCGTGGCGTCTTTCATCCCCGCATCGTTGAAGCTGCAGCTAAGGCCCCTGAAGGTAAACCGCTCGTAATTGAGTCCCTGCACATTGGCCCAATAGCGGCCCTGATGATGGCGCACCTCGGCAATCGCGGTGTCCATTCTGTCGGCCAGATAGAGCACGCCGAAACTGCCATCGCTGAAGCGCGACCCTTCGGGGTTCAGGTGGGTGAAGGGGGCGGCTGCATACGAGCAACCAGCAATACCGAACGGGATTTCGTCGCGGGCAATCAGCTCTAGCCGACCCATTTCGTTCTGCAGCCTTGGGTTCGTTAATGTCTGAAGTTGGTAGATAGCGTCGAAATCTCTGGCATCAGCCACATCATCGAACAAGGCAGTGGGCGGGAATTTGGAGTTCACCAAGCGGTAAGCCTGCAGGCTTTTTCCGCTGGAAGCGGGGAGACTGCCAAGCATCACCACTGGGCGGCTCTTAATGCATCGATCCGTCTGAACGTCTCGTATAGCGAGATCATGTCGCCCTGGGCCATGATCTCGAGCGGTGTGCGCCCATTGAAGAATTCGTTGCGGTTTTCCATGGAAGGGAAACCATAGACATTTTCAGGGTTGTCGAAAACAAGACGAAGCGCTGCGTGAATATTTAGCACCATGCTGATGCGCTGCAATTGGTCGGCGTCCAGCCCGACGGACCATTCCGAGTCACGTTGCCTGGCGCGGGTGTAGGTACTGCGAGAGATGCGCAGAATGCGACAGGCCTGATCAGAAGACGCGGCCCACTTATCCAAGATGTTCAGTGCTGCGCGGAGGCCGGCAACACATTGCTCTCTTGAAAAGTCCTGGGCTTGAATGGCTGTTGCCATAAATTGGCACCTCGATATGGTTCCGTAGACCTGAAAATATATCAGTTGCGTCTGTAGATCAATTATTGAGGCTCAGTTTAGTGGCGGTATTTGGCAGCCAATAAAAAAGGCCACTCATTTCTGAGTGGCCTTTCGTATTTGGTTGCGGGAGCCGGATTTGAACCGACGACCTTCGGGTTATGAGCCCGACGAGCTACCAGACTGCTCCATCCCGCGTCTGTGGGCCGGCATTCTACAGGCTGCTGCGCTTCTGTCAACTGGCTTTCGCTGGAAAGCGGTTTCTTTTCAGGGCTTTAAATAAATCGGGAGGTCGGACACTGCAAGTGTGCAGTTGTCGTGGTGAAGCCTTAAATGCAAAAAGGCCACTCATTTCTGAGTGGCCTTTTTATTTGGTTGCGGGAGCCGGATTTGAACCGACGACCTTCGGGTTATGAGCCCGACGAGCTACCAGACTGCTCCATCCCGCGTCTGTGGCCGGCATTCTACAGCTTTCCGGGCTGTTGTCACGGGTTATGTTGGAAAAAGTATTTATTCATCAAATGCTTGGGTTAACTTCCTGATTGGTTGCTGCCGATGCAGGCAAGAGTGCGTGTGCCATCGGTCATCCGCTCTGGCAGCTGGCGCACTTGCTGGCCGTTTGCTTGCCTAATATTTCAGGTGAATGAGGAGGTGTGCTTATGCGACGCTTTCTGGTACGTACTTTGGGTTGCGCGGCGATGCTGACGGCCATGGGTATAACCGCTCTGGAGTCAGTAGCGCAGAATACGGCCCCGGTCGATCATGCAGCCGGCAATGGTTCGATGGGAATGGGGGAGAGGATCGGCTATCCCGCTGAAGCTTCCAGAAATGCGGAAGACGCCAGCTGGCAGAAGCCCAAATGGATCAATGCACAAAACCCTGACTCGAAGGCCGAACCGGGCCATGGCGGCAATGAGACGGATATGGAGCATCGGCGACGTCCGCGGCTGGGTGACGACTAATCTGGCCGTCGAAAAACCTGTGTTGGTAATACTTCGTTAAAACACGCTCGGTGCTCATTTAGAGCGCCTAAATTCTGCCTGATTCGCTGCACTCACATTGCGGCTGTTACCTCGCTGCGCTGCGTCTCTCGTGTGTTCTTGCTGCGTTTCCTGCCTCGCCTACATTTTCTAGCGGCCTGTTGAGCAGGTAAGCAGATTAATTCAACCGATCATACAGACCCCGTACAATGCCGCTCTTTTTCGGCGAGCATTTGACCCATGCAGATTGCACTGGCGCCCATGGAGGGGCTGGTTGATGAGATTCTGCGCGACGTGCTGACCCGCGTGGGTGGTGTGGACTGGTGTGTGACTGAGTTCATTCGCGTGTCGGATCGGCTGTTGCCCAGGTCCAGTTTCCGCAAGCTGGCGCCGGAGCTGGCTAGCGGTGCAAAAACCCGTGCCGGTACGCCGGTACGGGTGCAACTGCTGGGCTCCGATCCAGTCTGCCTGGCGGATAACGCAGCGCGCGCATGTGCTCTTGGCGCTCCGGCTATCGACCTCAATTTTGGCTGCCCCGCCCGGACGGTGAACAAGTCCCGTGGTGGCGCCGTGCTGCTCAACGAACCCGAGCTACTGCATGCGATCTTGCGCGAGGTGCGCCGCACGGTGCCGGCTGATATCCCGGTTACAGCCAAAATGCGTCTGGGCTTCAACAGTCCGGACGGCGCGTTGGACTGCGCGCGGGCCCTGGTCGTTGGTGGCGCCGAGCAACTGGTGGTGCATGCGCGGACCAAGGTCGATGGCTACAAGCCGCCCGCCCACTGGGAATGGGTGGCGAAGGTGCAGGAAGTGGTTGCGGTACCGGTGTTTGCCAATGGCGATATCTGGTCGCTGGATGACTGGCGGCGTTGCCGGGAAGTGAGCGGTGTGGAGAACATCATGCTGGGTCGTGGGCTGGTCTGTCGGCCTGACCTGGCGCGGCAGATCAGCGCTGCCATTAACGGTTTGGAAGTCGAGTCGATGAGCTGGGCCTGTCTTCAGCCCTTGCTGGCCGATTTCTGGTTCCAGGCCCGGCGCAAGATGTCTCCGCGCTATGCGCCAGGTCGTATGAAGCAATGGGTTTCCATGCTGACCCGCAGTTATCCGCAGGCGGTTGTGCTGTTCGATCAATTGCGCCGCGAGAGCGATTGCGAGCGAATTGATCGCTTGCTTGGACTGGATGAGAGCTCTACGGGTACGACTTTGTAGGGTGGAATCGCCGAAGGCGCTTCCACCGCTGACCGCATGATTGTCACGTCTGTGTCGTAACGCCTTATCGACGCCCCGGATTACGCCTACGGCTAATCCAGGCTACTAGTTGTTAGGCTGGACGAGAGTCCTGTGGGGCCTTGCCTATGGATATGGAGCAGGGCGCTACCTAGCGACCACCGCTGATATCCAGCAACGCGCCACTGGTATAGCTGGCCTTGTCGCTGGCCAGCCAGAGAATCGCTTCAGCCACTTCTTCAGCCTCGCCACCGCGCCCCATGGGTACGCTTGCCTTGACCCGCTCGACGCGCCCCGGTTCGCCGCCGCTGGCGTGTATATCTGTAGCGATCACGCCAGGTCGCACGGCGTTGACGCGAATGCCTTCAGCGGCAACTTCCCTGGCCAGGCCCAGCGTCATGCTGTCGATAGCGCCCTTGGCAGCTGCGTAGTCGATGTACTCGTTCGGGGCACCCAGTCTGGCGGCGATGGAAGATACGTTGACGATGGCGCCACCCTTGCCGCCGTAGCGTGTGGACATGCGCTTTACCGCCTCGCGGGCGCAGAGAAAGCTGCCGGTGACATTGACGGCAAAGACGCGCGCCAGACGTGCAGCGTCCATTTCATCCAGGCGCATCTGGCGCTCCAGCATGCCGGCGTTGTTGACCAGCACGTCGAGCCTGCCAAATTCGGTATCAAGCGTAGCGAAGAGGCGGGCAACCTGGGTTTCGTCGGCCACATCCGCGGCTACTGCTATGGCGTGTGCGCCTGCGCTCTTCAGCTCATCGAGCAGCCGTTGCGCGGCGTCCTGGCGGTGATGGTAATTCAGGCACAGCGCATACCCTTCAGCGGCAGCGCGCCTGGCGGTGGCGGCACCAATTCCGCGGCTGGCACCTGTAATGAGCATGACTCCAGGCATAAGAAACTCCCACAAGCGGCTTGAAAGAAAAGGGGCCTATCCAGGGTACAGGATGCCGATTACGGCTCCTGTGGCAACCACTCGCTGGCAATCAGGGGATCACCCAATGCCCCGTTTTTCCATGATTCCGCTGTTTCACCACCCCATCGACGTAGATCGTTTTAACGACCTGTTCGAGTCTGCTCTGCGTAACTGCCGGAAGAGGCCAAGCCCAAGCGTATTCCGATCAGCGCTGCTGGCGAGCGCCCGCGCTCGAAGACTAAACAGTCGATAGGGCGTCGCATGACGCCCTTTCATTTCTGAGCCTCTGACTGCATGCGCAGCAGCTCGCAGAATTGCGCGAATGGTAGTGGGTGGCTGAATAGATAGCCTTGGTAAAGGTGGCAATCCTGAAGTTGCAGCAGGTCCAGCTGGCCTTTTTGCTCGACGCCTTCGGCAATTACTTCCAGCCCCAGGCTTTTGGCCATGCTCACGATGGCGCGGATGATTTCGGCGTCGTTGCCATCCTCCAGCGCGTCACGCACGAAGGACTGATCGATCTTCAGCAGATCCACCGGCAACCGCTTGAGGTACGTCAGGGATGAATAGCCCGTGCCGAAGTCGTCCATGGCAAAGCTCACGCCGTGCGTGCGCAGGTGGTGCATTTTGGCAATGGTGTCGTCCAGATTCTCGATCACGATCCCTTCGGTGATTTCCAGCTTGATCATCCGTACCGGCAGGGCGCTTTCCTCGAGTGCTGCGAGAATGCGTTCAACGAAGTCGTTCTGGCGGAACTGGCGCGGACTGATATTGATGCACAGGCTGAATGAATCAGCCTGTACCAGATCGCTCGCCAGCAGCGAGGCTGTCATCCGGCAGACCTCTCCGATCACCCAGTCACCCACCTCGATAATCAGGCCGCTGTCTTCCAGCACATCAATGAAATGGGCGGGCGAGCGCAAGCCATGTTGGGGATGTTGCCAGCGCAGAAGTGCCTCGGCGCCGATGATTGTGTCTGAACGGGCGTCTACCTGGGGCTGCAGGAAAAGCTCGAACTCCTCGTTCAACAGGGCCAGGCGCAGTTCGCTTTCCAGTTGCAGGCGAGTGCTGGCGACCTCCTGCATGGTGCTTTGAAACAGCTGAATGGCATTGCGCCCGGCATCCTTGGCGCGATACAGGGCGATATCGGCCCGTTTGAGCAGGTCTGCGGGGGTATCGCCGTGATCGGGTATCAGGGCGATGCCGATACTGGGTGTGACCTGCAAGCGGTTACCCTCGCAAACCATGGGTTCGGCCAGCAGTTTGCGCAGTTTTTCGGCCACCTCGCGCACATGGCGGGTGATTTCCGTGCGCTTGCCACTGAGGCCGGTCAGCAGTATCACGAACTCGTCACCGCCGAGACGGGCGACGGTATCTTCCAGGCGGGTGCTGGCTTCGAGGCGCGCAGTGACCATCTTCAATACGGCGTCGCCAACCGGATGGCCGAGTGAATCGTTGATGTGCTTGAAGTGGTCAAGATCCAGGAACAGCAGTGCGCCACGCAGGTTGTGGCGCTTGTACAGCGCGATTTGCTGGACCAGGCGATCCATGAGCAGTGTGCGGTTGGGGAGGTTGGTCAGAGGGTCGTGGTAGGCCAGATGGTGAATCTGCGCGTGTGCGGCTTTGAGCTGGCTGATGTCCCGTGCTGTCAGCAGAATACATTCGGTATTGTTGAGCTCGATGATTTCTACCGATACCTCGATGTGCTTGAGCGCACCGTATCGGTCCTGGGCGAGCATCTCCCAGTTGCAGACACGACCGTCACGCCCAAGCAGGTCGAGAATCTGTTGGCGTTGTTCGCCCGGCCATACGGCAAGCTCTGCCGCAGTGCGACCAATGACTTCATCCTGTCGGTAGCCGGTGAGGCGGTGAAAGCCTTCGTTGACTTCGATGAATCGACCGGTCTTGAGTTCGCTGATGGTGATGGCGTCGGGGCTGGAATGAAACGCCTTGGCGAATTTGGTCTCGCTGTTTCTGAGTGCTGCCTCCGCCTGTTGCCGCGTGGTGATGTCGCGAAAGGTGGTGATGATGCAGCGCCGGCGTTCGATGCGGATGAAGCGGCTGGATACCACGCAGGTGACGTGAGCCCCGTCGCGGGTACGGAACTGGGCCTCGACGTTCTCCAGGTGCTGGTCGCGGGCGAGTTGCCGGTACAGGACCTGTCGCTGTTCGTCGTCCTGCCAGAATCCGATCTGCGGTGCGTCAAGTCCGACGATTTCGCTGGCTGGCCAGCCAAAGGTTCGAGTAAAGCTGGGGTTTACCTCGAGGAAAACGCCATCGCGAATGCGCGACAGGCTGATGGCGTCCGGGCTGCCCTGGAAGAGGGTGGCGAACTTCGCCTCAGAGGCTGCCGCCTGTTGTTCGCGCAACACCCGCTCGGTGATGTCCATGACAATGCCGGCCATGCGCAAGGGCGCACCTTGATCGTCACGGTAGAGTTTGGCCGTACTTTCCAGGTGGCGGACCGTGCCGTCGTGAAGTTGGGCCTGGTAAACGGCCTGGTAATCCCGGCGGTGACCGGCCAGCAGATCGCGATAGGTCTCGCGCATGGCGTGGCGATCTTCTGGAAGAATGCAGGCAAAGAAATCCTTGAATGGGCCGTGATAAGGGCCTTCGATGACGCCTTGAAGTTCGGACGCGCGGGCTGATGCGTAGAGTGTGTCGCTGGGGATGTGCCAGTCCCAGGTGCCCAGCTCGACCGAGTCGAGGGCCAGGCTGAGTCGCTCCTGGCTGTTCTGCAGTTCCTGCGCCTGCTGAATTTCTTCGCTGATATCGCGGACCACACCCACCAGAACAGGCTGATCCGCTTCGTTGCGCTGACGTTGCCCGTGGAGTTCCAGCCAGCGCTGGGAGCCGTCTGGCCAGAGAATGCGGTGACGAATGGTAAAGCAAGCATTCTCAGTCAGTGCCATGCGAAAGCGTTCGCGGACCCTCTGGCGATCTTCGCTGGCAACCAGCTGCGGGTATTCAGTGCCTGCAGGAATTTCATGTTCGGCGCTGAAACCGAAAAGCTTCTGGGTGCCTTCGGACCACAGCACAGACCCGGCATACGGGTTCCAGGACCAGACACCGAGATTGGCCCCATTGAGTACGCCTACCAGGTGAGCAGCGTCCTGAAAAGCCTCGCTCGAATCGGTCGTGCAGAGGTAAGCGCGGTGCGAGAGATTGTCGAGGGACATGAGCAACGATTCCGGCATGTGCCACCCCGGCGGGTCACGGCGGTGAAGTGGCCATGCGCCATAATTATTCTGGTTCGGCGACGTTATCCGTAGCGGGTGGCAATATGCAAGCATCCTGTTCGGAGTCGAGCAGCGTCATGAAAGCTCGGGCTGCATTGGATAGCGTTCGTTCGGTATGGACGATATAGCCCAGCTGGCGTTCAAGCCTGACGCCGGGTATCGGCAGGCGTACTACCTGATTGTCCAGCATGGTGCGCGGCAGTACGCTCCAGGCGATGCCGATGGAGACCATCATTTTGATGGTCTCCAGGTAATTGGTGCTCATGGTGATATTCGGCTTCAATCCTTCGCGCTCGAACAATCGCTGGGCGATATGGTGAGTGAAGGTATTGTCGCCGGGGAAAACTGCCGGATAGCCGGCTATGTCAGCAAGCGAGACTTCCTCCATCTGCGCCAGCGGATGCTCGGGCGCCACGACGAAATCCAGCGGGTCGTCCCACACACGGCTGGCGCGCACCGGCGGTGCGGTGTGTGGTGCGAGCGTGATGACCGCCAATTCGGCACGACCATGCAGCACGTCCTCATAGGCAATTTCCGAGTCCAGGAAGCGGATATCCAGCGTCACCGCGGGGTAGGTTCGGGTGAAGGTGCGCAGCAACGGTGGCAGGCGATGCAGGCCGATGTGATGGCTGGTGGCCAGGCACAGACGACCGCTGATGTCACCGTTGAGGTTGGTCAAGGCGCGCCGCGTATCGTCCAGTACGCTGAGAATCCGGTAGGCCCTGGGCAGCAGGGCGCGTCCGGCTTCGGTCAGCCCGATCTCCCGACCCAGGCGGTCGAACAGGCGCACGCCAAGCTGCGCTTCCAGTACCGCAAGGCGCTTGCTGACGGCGGGCTGGGTCAGGTGCAGGCGCTCGCCGGCCAGGGAGAAACTGCCGGTCTCGGCGATGGCAATAAAGGCTGTGAGGTTGGCCAGATCCATAAGAATTCCTCGAATTGATAAACCTTCGCGACTGAAGTTGCTCCCACGGGGCCCTGCACGAACCTGTAGAAGTGGCTTCAGCCGGGGCGGGACGGATTAACCGAGCGCCTAATCCGACGGTACTCCATGTCGATTCCTGAAAGGAATGCATTGGATAAAAAATATGAATTTGAGTAATCAGGTGCAAACCCCTAGCATCGCCCCATAAGCGAAAGGGCTATTTGCCCCGCATAGAAAGCAGATGAGGAAAGTCCGATGGCCGGCAAAACGCTCTACGACAAGCTCTGGGAAATGCACGAAGTGAAGCGCCGCGATGATGGTTCGTCGCTGATCTACATCGACCGCCATATCCTCCATGAGGTGACTTCGCCGCAGGCCTTTGAAGGGCTGCGCCTGGCCAATCGCAAACCGTGGCGCATCGACGCCAACATCGCCACCCCGGATCACAACGTACCGACCACCAAGGGGGAGCGACAGGGTGGACTGGAAGCCATCGCCGACGAAGTCTCACGCATTCAGGTGCAGACCCTTGACGAAAACTGCGACGAGTTCGGCATTCTCGAATTCAAGATGAACGATATCCGTCAGGGCATCGTCCACGTCATCGGCCCGGAGCAGGGCGCCACATTGCCCGGTATGACCGTGGTCTGCGGTGATTCGCATACGTCTACCCACGGCGCCTTCGGTGCGCTGGCTCACGGCATCGGCACCTCCGAGGTCGAGCATGTGCTCGCCACTCAGTGCCTGGTGGCCAAGAAGATGAAGAACATGCAGGTGCGCGTCGAAGGCAAGCTGCCGTTCGGCGTCACCGCCAAGGACATCGTGCTCGCCGTGATCGGCAAGATCGGCACCGCCGGCGGTAACGGCCATGCCCTGGAATTCGCCGGCAGCGCCATCCGCGATCTGTCCATGGAAGGGCGCATGACCATCTGCAACATGTCCATCGAAGCCGGTGCCCGCGTGGGCATGGTGGCCTGTGACGAGAAGACCATCGCTTATGTCGAAGGTCGTCCTTATGCCCCGAAGGGGGCTGACTGGCAAACCGCAGTGGAAGCCTGGAAAGACCTTGTTTCCGATGATGATGCGATCTTCGACACCGTCATCGAGTTGAAGGCCGAAGACATCAAGCCGCAGGTCAGCTGGGGCACGTCGCCGGAAATGGTATTGGCTGTCGATCAGAACGTGCCGGACCCGGCTGCAGAAACCGATCCGGTCAAACGTGATTCCATCGTCCGTGCGCTGAAGTACATGGGGCTGGCAGCCAACCAGCCGATCACCGAGATCAAGCTGGATCGCGTATTCATCGGTTCCTGCACCAACTCGCGGATCGAGGATCTGCGCGCGGCGGCTGAAGTCGCCAAGGGCCGCAAGGTTGCAGCGAACGTCAAGCAGGCCATGGTGGTGCCGGGCTCCGGTCTGGTGAAGCAGCAGGCCGAGGCCGAAGGGCTGGACAAGATTTTCGTAGAGGCTGGCTTCGAGTGGCGTGAACCGGGCTGCTCCATGTGCCTGGCGATGAATCCGGACAAGCTGGGCAGTGGCGAGCACTGCGCCTCGACCTCCAACCGCAACTTCGAAGGCCGTCAGGGCGCCGGTGGGCGCACGCATCTGGTCAGCCCGGCCATGGCTGCGGCTGCAGCGGTGACCGGTCGTTTCATCGACGTTCGCGAACTGATCCAGGCCTGAGGAGCAACAGCATGAAAGCATTTACCCAACACACCGGCCTGGTTTGCCCGCTGGATCGCGCCAACGTCGACACCGACCAGATCATTCCCAAGCAGTTTCTCAAGTCCATCAAGCGCACCGGCTTCGGCCCGAACCTGTTCGATGAGTGGCGCTATCTGGATGTTGGTCAGCCGAACCAGGATTGCTCACAGCGCCCGGTAAACAAGGAGTTCGTGCTGAACTTCCCGCGCTATCAGGGCGCCAGCGTGCTGCTGGCGCGCGAGAATTTCGGCTGCGGCTCGTCCCGTGAGCATGCGCCCTGGGCGCTGGAGGAATACGGCTTCCGTGCGATCATCGCGCCGAGTTTCGCCGATATTTTCTACAACAACAGCTTCAAGAACGGGCTGCTGCCAATCATCCTGAGCGAGTCCGAAATGGATGAGTTGTTCGAGCAGGCCGAGGCGACCGAGGGCTACCAGCTTACTGTTGATCTCGCTGCCCAGACCGTTACCCGCCCGGATGGCAAACAGTACAGTTTCGAAGTCGATGCCTTCCGCAAGCATTGCCTGCTTAATGGCCTGGATGATATTGGCCTGACGCTGCAGAACGCCGAAGAGATCCGTGCGTTCGAGGAAAAACACCGTCAACACCAGCCCTGGCTGTTCGGTGCAATCAAATAAATGGATGAGGGTAGGATGGATGACGTTTCATCCATCCAGCTTGCAGAATTTTCGGTGGATGAAAAACGTCATCCACCCTACGAAAAATCGAGGGATGTAATGAGTAAGCAGATTCTGGTATTGCCCGGCGATGGCATCGGTCCGGAAATCATGTCCGAGGCGGTCAAGGTGCTGCAGTTGGCCAATGAGAAGTACGCACTGGGCTTCGAGCTGAGCTATGACGAGCTGGGCGGTGCGGCCATTGACAAATACGGCGTGCCGCTGGCTGACGAAACGCTGGAGCGCGCGCGTGCCGCCGATGCCATCCTGCTGGGTGCCGTCGGCGGGCCGAAATGGGACACCATCGATCCGGCTATTCGCCCCGAGCGTGGCCTGTTGAAAATCCGTTCGCAGCTGGGTCTGTTCGGCAACCTGCGTCCGGCGTTGCTGTATCCGCAGCTGGCCGAGGCGTCGAGTCTGAAGCCGGAAATCGTTTCAGGTCTGGATATCCTCATCGTGCGTGAGTTGACCGGCGGCATCTATTTCGGCCAGCCGCGCGAAAGCAAAGTGTTGGAAAATGGCGAGCGCATGGCCTACGACACGCTGCCGTACAGCGAAAGCGAGATCCGGCGCATCGCCAGGGTGGGCTTTGACATGGCCATGGTGCGCAACAAGAAGCTCTGCTCGGTGGACAAGGCCAACGTGCTGGCTTCCAGCCAGCTGTGGCGCGCAGTGGTCGAAGAAGTCGCCAAGGACTACCCCGAGGTCGAGCTGTCGCATATGTACGTTGATAACGCTGCCATGCAGCTGGTCCGTGCACCCAAGCAGTTCGATGTGATGGTCACCGACAATATGTTTGGCGACATCCTGTCGGATGAGGCGTCCATGCTGACCGGCTCCATCGGCATGCTGCCGTCTGCTTCGCTGGATGCCAACAACAAGGGCATGTACGAGCCGTGTCACGGTTCAGCACCGGATATTGCCGGCAAGGGCATCGCCAATCCGTTGGCCACCATCCTCTCCGTGTCGATGATGCTGCGTTACAGCTTCAACCAAGTGACAGCGGCCGATGCCATCGAGCAAGCGGTCAGCGATGTGCTTGATCAAGGCCTGCGTACCGGAGACATCTGGTCCGAAGGTTGTAACAAAGTCGGCACTCAGGCGATGGGTGATGCAGTAGTCGCGGCCCTCGCGAAGTTGTAATCTTCTGGCCCGCCTTAATCTGCGCGGGCCACTTTTTCTATAGGTGTAGTTGCGATGAAACGTGTAGGTCTGATCGGTTGGCGCGGTATGGTCGGTTCCGTGCTCATGCAGCGGATGCTGGAAGAGCGGGATTTCGACCTGATCGAGCCCGTGTTCTTCACCACTTCCAATGTCGGTGGCCAGGGCCCCGATATTGGCAAGGAAACCGCTGCGCTGAAGGACGCCTACAGCATCGACGAGCTGAAAGGCCTCGACGTGATCCTGACCTGCCAGGGTGGCGACTACACCAATGAAGTCTTCCCGAAGCTGCGTGAAGCCGGCTGGCAGGGCTACTGGATCGACGCAGCGTCTTCCCTGCGCATGCAGGATGATGCCGTTATCGTGCTCGATCCGGTCAACCGTCGCGTGATCGACCAGCAACTGGATGCCGGGACCAAGAACTACATCGGTGGCAATTGCACCGTCAGTCTGATGCTGATGGGGCTGGGCGGTCTGTTCGAGAACGGTCTGGTGGAGTGGATGAGCGCCATGACCTACCAGGCGGCATCCGGCGCCGGTGCGCAGAACATGCGCGAACTGATCAAGCAAATGGGCGCCATCAACACGGCGGTGGCCGACGAGCTGGCCGATCCGGCCAGTGCAATTCTGGAGATCGATCGCAAGGTTGCCGAGTGCCAACGTTCAGAAACCTTCCCGGTGGACAATTTTGGCGTGCCGCTGGCCGGCAGTTTGATCCCCTATATCGACAAGGAGCTGCCCAACGGGCAGAGCCGTGAAGAGTGGAAGGCACAGGCAGAGACCAACAAAATTCTGGGTCGTTTCAAAAGCCCGATTCCGGTCGATGGCATCTGCGTGCGCGTTGGTGCCATGCGCTGCCATAGCCAGGCGCTGACCATCAAGCTGAACAAGGATGTGCCGATCTCCGATATTGAGGGGTTGATCAGCCAGCACAATCCATGGGTCAAGCTGGTACCGAATCATCGTGATGCCAGCATGCAGGAGCTGAGTCCGACTGCCGTGACCGGTACCCTGAGCGTGCCGGTGGGGCGTCTGCGCAAGCTCAACATGGGCTCGCATTATCTTGGAGCCTTCACCGTGGGTGATCAGCTGCTTTGGGGAGCAGCCGAACCGCTGCGCCGCATGTTGCGCATTCTGCTAGAGCGATAAATATCACTGGATAACAGATAAAGCGCCCTGGCTTTGCCACGGCGCTTTTTTTCATGTGTGAAGCGGATCAATAGTTTTGCGAAGTCTTCGGGCAGAATGCCATCGCGCATGGGTCAATGCCTTTTCAGCGGTTGCCCCAAACCCAAACTCAATTTGTGGATTGTGTCTGATAACGTGGCAAAAGGCGCAGCGGGCAACGTCGTGCAGTCCGGGCAGTTGTTGATAAAACACTATCTGTAAAAGATACTTGCCGGAAATTCGAAGAAATTTTCTAGCTGACGACACTGTTCAGGCTTGTTGCTGGCGGGGAACTGTCCCCGGCAGTGATTACAAGACCCTCTCGAAAGTCCGAGATAGCAAAACAAGGGATTACATAATGGTTCGGGTTCGCAATCTGGTGCTGGCAATCGCGGCTGCTACCGCTCTGACATCCGAAATGGCATATGCGCTGGGAGTGGGAGAGGTCACGCTGAAGTCGGCGCTGAACCAACCCTTGGTCGCTGAAATCGAGCTGCTGGACGCGAAAGCTCTGGCCCCAGGCGAGGTAATTCCAGGGCTGGCATCCGTCGAGGACTTCAATCGGGCGGGTCTTGATCGTCCGTATTTCCTGACCGACCTGACTTTTACCCCTGTTTTGCGCCCGGATGGCAAGAACGTCATTCAGGTTTCATCGAGCAAGCCGGTTCGCGAGCCCTATCTGAATTTTCTCGTTGAGGTTCTCTGGCCGAGTGGTCGCCTGCTGCGCGAATACACGCTGCTGCTCGATCCGCCGCTTTATTCTCCGGAAACAGCTGCAGCCGTCGCGCCTCAGCTGCCTACTGCTGCACCTGTTGTCCGGCCAGCTGTGCCGCCGCGTGCGGCGCCTCAGACAACTCCAGCCCGTTCGGCCAGTGCTTCCTCGCAGGCCGGCAATGAGTACAAAGTCACCCCGAATGACACGCTTTGGGAAATAGCCGAACGTACGCGGCAGGGCGGTACGGTTCATCAGGCCATGCTGGCCATTCAGGATCTGAATCCGGACGCATTCATCGGCGGCAATATCAATCGGATGAAGAATGGCCAGGTGTTGCGCCTGCCCAGTGCCGAGCAGATTACCAATCGTTCCCAGACGGAAGCTGTAGAGCAGGTCGCTCAACAGAATGCCAGCTGGCGACAGGGCCGCGCTCAGCCTGCCGCCAGTGAGCGTCAGCTTGATGCCAGGCAACGCAGCGCAGCGGGCGCGGCGCCGTCGCGCAGTGAGACGGGGGACAGTCTGCGTCTTGTTGCGCCAGAAACCGGCAGGTCGACAACCGGCAGTGATACCGGTACCGCAGACGATGCAAGGGCGCTGCGAGATCGACTCGCTGGAGCAGAGGAGAGCCTCGATTCCAGTCGTCGCGAGAACCTGGACCTGAAAGATCGTTTGAGTGATCTCGAAGGGCAGCTGGAAAAATTGCAACGGCTGATGCAGCTCAAGGACGATCAGCTTGCCAAATTGCAGGCGCAACTGGCCGAAGGTGCCGCGCCCGGCGCTGAAGCTGCCACGCCGGTTGATGTTGCGCCCGATGCAGCCGAAGAGGTCGGTACAGCCTCGGCAGAGGGCGCAGCAGTCGAGCCTGAAGGTGTTGGGCCCGAAGAAGCTGGCGCTACTCCACCTGCGGCAGAGCCTAAGCCCGCCGCCAAGCCTGCACCGGCCCCTGTCGCTGCGCCAGCACCAGCCGCCCCCGTCACCCCTCCGGCAGAGCCGGTTGCAGACAGTTATATCCAGCAGTTGATGGCCAATCCGATGCTGCTTGCTGCGCTGGGCGGAAGTGCCCTGCTGCTCTTGCTGGTCGGTTTGATGGCTCTGTCGCGCCGTAACGCCATGAAGGAAGCCGAGCTTCAGGAGAGCCTGCTCTCCGAGAGTGAGCCGGATAACCTTTTTGTAGACAAGCCGGCCCTTGCCGTTGCCGACCTCGAAGTTGCCGATCAGATGGTGGTGCCTGCCGATGATGCGATGGATTCCATTGCTGGCATGGCCAATGACCCGATCGCCGAGGCAGATATCTACATTGCCTACGGTCGCTTCAATCAGGCTGCAGACCTTCTGCAGAACGCGCTGAACGATGAGCCGCAGCGCAGCGATCTGCGACTGAAGCTGATGGAAGTCTACGCAGAACTTGGTGATCGCGATGCATTCTCGCGGCAGGAAGCGGAATTGCGCGATATCGGCGGCTCTTCTGCAAGCATTGATCAGCTGAAGGCGCGCTATCCGGCGATGGGTTTTGCAGCGGCGGCAGGTGTGGCGGCAGCCGCAACTGGCACCGATTTCGACAGCTTCAATCTGGATGATCTTGAGCTTGATGAGCCTGCGCCAGTCGCAGGTCAGGACCTTGATGATTCTTTTGACCTGAGCCTGGATGATCTGGAACTCAGCGATGATTTTGCAGCGCCGATTGCGCCAGTGGTTGAGGCCGGCGACGAGAAGCTGGACGAGCTGGACGAGCTTGATTTCGACGAGTTGAAGCGTGAGGTTGCGGCAAGCGAAGAGGCAGCGGACGATTTCTCCTTTGATCTGGACGAGCTTTCCAGTCCCGCCAGTGAGACTTCCCTTGCAGACGAGCTGGCCAGTTTCTCGCTGGAGCTGGATGAGGAGCTGCCGACTGCAGTGGAGAGCGATTTCAGTCTGGATGATCCGGTCATCGAGCCTGCTCCGGTTGCGTCGGAGCCAGTCGAGTCCCTGGGGTTCGATCTTCCTGAGCTCGATCACCCCGAAAATATGCCCGATGAGTTTGATCTTTCGCTGGATGATGAGCCGAGCGAAGATGCGCAGCCGGAAACCTTCGTTGCCGAGCTTGATGATATTGAGGCCGAGCTTGGTGATATCTCGAGTGACCTGGAAGAGCCGCTTGAGCAGCCTGCATTCAATATCGAATCGACCCCGGTAAATCCGGCAACTGAGTCCGCGACCGAGTTGCCTGATGAAATGGGCGATGACGATTTCGACTTCTTCGCTGAAACCGACGAAACCACGACCAAGCTGGATCTGGCTCGCGCCTATATCGATATGGGTGATGCCGAAGGCGCGCGCGATATTCTTGACGAGGTGATGGCTGAGGGCAGCGACACACAACAACAGGAGGCGCGCGAGATGCTCGCCAAACTCGCCTGATCATGACTGAAGCAGTACCTGAAGCGGCAGCCACCTCGGCTGCCGCTGGCATTTCCAGAATCGCCCTGGGCGTCGAATACAAAGGCTCGCGTTATCGTGGCTTTCAGCGTCAGCGCGAGGGTGTTCCCTCCATCCAATTGTCGCTGGAAAAGGCGCTGAGCAAGGTTGCCGGGGGGCATCCAGTCACCTTGAGCTGCGCAGGACGAACCGATGCGCTCGTCCACGCCTGTGCCCAGGTCGTGCACTTCGATACGCCGGTGACTCGCTCCATGCATGCCTGGGTAATGGGCGCAAACATGAACTTGCCCGGCGACATCAGCGTGACCTGGGCAAAAGAGATGCCGAAGCATTTCGACGCGCGTTTCAGCGCCATGGCCCGTCGCTATCGCTACGTCATCTATAACGATCAGATCAGGCCGGCGCACATGGCCGAAGAGGTGACCTGGAACCATCGTCCGCTGGATGTAGAGCGCATGCGCGAGGCGTCCAGAGTTTTCGTCGGTACCCATGATTTCAGCGCATTCCGTGCGCGCCAGTGCCAGGCGAAATCGCCGATCAAGACCATTCATCACCTGGAATTGCTGGAGTTCGGGCGGCTGATCGTTCTCGACATTCGGGCCAACGCCTTTTTGCATCATATGGTGCGCAACTTCGCTGGCGTGCTGATGACCATTGGCGCGGGTGAGCGTCCGGTTGAGTGGGCCAGGGAGGTTCTGGAGACGCGTATTCGACGCACGGGTGGGGTCACGGCACATCCCTATGGGCTCTATCTGGTCCAGGTGGACTATCCGGAAGAGTTCGAGTTGCCCGAACGTTATCTGGGGCCGCATTTCCTGTCGGGGTTGCCCGATGTGCGTGCCTGACGGCCCCCCGATGATGCCTCTTGCAGCATGCGACGCTTTTGTTACCATCCGGGGTCTTTTCTCGCAGGTATCTGCCGTTGCCTATCGTTCGTAGCAAGATATGTGGAATTACCCGCGCTGCAGATGCGCTTGTCGCCGCAGAAGCCGGTGCGGATGCCATCGGTCTGGTGTTTTACAGCAAGAGCCCGCGTGCTGTGAGTATCGCCCAGGCACGTGAAATCATCGCGGCGCTGCCTCCCTTTGTGACCACTGTCGGATTGTTCGTCAACGCATCCCGTTGTGAAATCAATGAAACCCTGGATGCCGTTGCGCTGGATGTGCTGCAGTTTCACGGTGATGAAATGCCAGCCGATTGCGAAGGCTTTCACCGGCCCTGGTACAAGGCACTGAGGGTTCGGGCCGGTAACGATATCCGCGCTGAGGCTGCGCGTTATGCCGGAGCCAGTGCAGTTTTACTGGATACCTTCGTTGATGGGGTTCCGGGCGGTACAGGCGAGATGTTCGACTGGTCGCTGGTGCCTGCCGATCTGCCCAAGCCTCTGATCCTGGCTGGTGGGTTGACTCCGCAGAATGTGCAACAGGCCATCGAGCGTGTGCGTCCGTTCGCGGTGGACGTCAGCGGCGGGGTGGAGTTGAGCAAGGGGGTGAAGGATGCCGCCCGCGTACGTGAATTTATTGGCCAGGTTCGCACCAGTATGTGACGAGCAGGGAGTCCTTGCCGTCCAGTTACCATTCGCTGGTTGGCGAATCCCTTTGTTTGAGTGATACCCGTCATGTTCGACGGGATCGAGTTTCAGCGACAGCGCCTTCTGGCGTATCGCCCAGGCGACGCAGTGAGCTCCGAGTGGAGACTGGTCGCGACGATGAATCCGCCTGATGCGTGCAGTGATTACGCACGGGACTGACAAGCTGTGGAGAATAAGAGCATGAGCAACTGGCTGGTAGACAAGCTGATCCCTTCGATCATGCGTTCGGAAACGCAGAAGAGCTCGGTACCTGAGGGGCTGTGGCACAAGTGCCCCTCCTGCGAGGCGGTTCTGTATCGTCCGGAGCTGGAGAAAACCCTGGATGTCTGCCCCAAGTGCAACCATCACATGCGCATCGATGCACGTGCGCGCCTGGATATCTTCCTCGACAAGGAAGGCCGTGAAGAAATCGGCGCCGATCTTGAGCCGGTGGATCGCCTGAAGTTCCGTGACAGCAAGAAGTACAAGGATCGCCTGTCCGCTGCGCAGAAACAGACAGGTGAAAAGGATGCACTGATCGCCATGCGCGGCACCCTGATGAACAATCCGGTGGTGGCCTGTGCCTTCGAGTTTTCCTTCATGGGTGGTTCCATGGGCGCAATCGTCGGTGAGCGTTTCGTGCGTGCGGCGAATGTCGCCCTTGAACAGCGTTGCCCGCTGGTCTGTTTCTCGGCCTCGGGCGGTGCTCGGATGCAGGAAGCGCTGATTTCCCTGATGCAGATGGCCAAGACCTCGGCGGTTCTGGCGCGTATGCGTGAAGAAGGCCTGCCGTTCATTTCGGTTCTCACTGATCCCGTGTACGGCGGTGTGTCGGCCAGCCTGGCGATGCTTGGTGATGTCATTGTGGCTGAGCCCAAGGCATTGATCGGCTTCGCCGGCCCGCGCGTGATCGAGCAGACCGTACGTGAAAAGCTTCCGGAAGGTTTCCAGCGCAGCGAGTTCCTGCTCGACCACGGCGCCATCGACCTGATCATCCCACGTGCCGAGTTGCGTGCCCGCCTGTCCCGCCTCCTCGCTCAGTTGCAGCGGCTGCCGGCCATCGCCGAGCCGGCTCTGGTAACGGCTGACGCATGACCTCCCGGCGTTTGCAGGACTGGCTCGGCTATCTTGAGCAACTGCATCCTACGGCCATCGACATGGGCCTTGATCGCTGCCGTGAGGTGGCGACAAGGCTTGGCCTGACCAGGCCGGCGCCACACGTCGTGACGGTCACCGGTACCAATGGCAAAGGTTCCACCTGTGCCTTCATTGCCCAGATGCTGGCCGGGCAGGGCAAGACCGTGGGCGTTTACAGCTCGCCGCATCTGCTGCGTTATAACGAGCGCGTGCGTATCAATGGCGTTGAAGCCTCCGATGAGGCGCTGTGCGAGGCCTTTGTCGCAGTCGAGGCGGCGCGTGGCGAAACGTCTCTGACCTATTTCGAGATGGGCACGCTGGCGGCTTTCTGGCTGTTCGAGCGTGAGACGCTGGATGCTGTAGTGCTGGAAGTCGGGTTGGGTGGTCGTCTCGATGCGGTGAATCTGGTCGATGCTGATGTGGCGGTAGTCACCAACATTGGCCTGGATCATGCCGACTGGCTGGGCGACAGTCGTGACAGCGTCGGCTTCGAAAAGGCAGGGATCTTCCGCTCCACGATGCCTGCCGTGTGCGGTGATCCGGAGCCGCCTGAGACGCTGATTGACACTGCGGCCCGCCTGGCAGCGCCCTTGCTGTTGCGTGGTCGTGAGTTCGATCTGCAGGTCGAGCAGGATCGCTGGCACTGGCATGGCCGTGATCGCTCCGGCCTGCCGCTGCATCTGCGCGACCTCCCATTGATCGATCTGCCTCTGGAAAATGCCGCGCTGGCGCTGCAGGCATTTGCCTTGCTCGATATGCCCTGGCAGCCGCTCTCACTGGTAGCTGCACTGCTGGCCACGCGGGTTGTCGGCAGGCTTGATCGCCGGTTGATTACGTACAAAGGTCGCGAGCTGTCGATCCTGCTGGATGTCGGGCACAACCCGCATGCGGCGGACTATCTGGCGCGAGCTCTGCTGAAACAACCAGTGGTCGGGCGGCGGCTTGCGGTGTTCGGCCTGCTGGCCGACAAGGATCTGGCTGGAGTGATCGAGCCCTTGCTGCCTGTCGTCGCTGACTGGGCCGTTGCGCACCTGTCCACCTCGCGTGCACGCTCTGGTGCGCAATTGAGTGAGGTGTTGATGGAACGCGGAGCCTCGGTCAGTATCTACTCCACTGTATGCGAGGCGCTCGACGCGCAGTGCGACCAGGCGGTTGCCGGGGACGAGATACTGCTGTTCGGGTCTTTTTACTGTGTGGCCGAGGCGCTGGACTGGCTTGATCGGCATACGACGGAGCGAGGGCAGGGCATTGGTGGATAAAGGACTGTTGCAACGTATCGTGGGTGCGCTGGTGCTGTTGGCGCTGGCGGTGATCTTCGTGCCGATGTTGTTCAATCGTGAGGATGAAGGTTCTCAGGTGGCAATGGATGCGCCATCGATGCCCGAGACGCCCGCCGCTCCGGTTCTCGAGCCGCAGCAGGTGGAGGTGCCCACACCCGAAAGCGAGCCGTTCCCCGAGGAGTACGAGATTGTCGAGGAGGCGCCTGCGGCAGTTGTTGAAGCCCCGACCACTCCGATCGAACCTGCTCCAGCGCTTGCCGAACCTCCGGTTGCTCCGGCAGAGCCACCGGCCACTGCAGTTCCGAGCACTCCACCCGCTGCGGCGACGCAGGAGCAGCGGCTGGACGCAGCCAATCTGCCAGTCAGCTGGTCGGTGCAGCTGGCCAGTCTTTCCAGTCGTGAAAATGCCGAGAAGCTGCAGACTACCCTGCGTTCCCAGGGCTACAACGCGTACATACGTACTGTGGGCGGGATGAACCGGGTGTTCGTTGGCCCGCTGATCGAGCGGGCAGAAGCCAATCGGTTGCGCGATGTTCTGCAGCGTCAGCAGAAACTGGATGGATTTGTCGTGCGCTTTGAGCCGGAGAAGGGCTAAAGCTCCCTGAGCAGGCGTGCCTAGTTTTTAAACGACCTGTTACTCCTCGGCAGTCGCTCTGCTAAAATGCATCGCTTTTCCCCTGTGCAGGAAACCCCGTGACGTTCACCTGGGTCGATTGGGCGTTTATCGCCGTTGTAGTCATCTCCAGTCTGATCAGTTTGAAGCGCGGTTTCGTGAAGGAAGCGCTTTCCCTGCTCACCTGGATCATCGCCGGTGTGGTTGCCTGGATGTTCGGTGGCGCGCTGTCCCACCATCTCGCTGCATACATCAGCACGCCTTCGTTCCAGGTCATTGCGGCCTGCGCAATTCTGTTCGTGGTGACGCTGCTGGTGGGTGCGCTGATCAATTTTCTCATTGGTGAGCTGGTTCGGGTGACCGGGCTGTCCGGCACGGATCGTTTTCTTGGAATGATTTTTGGAGCGGCCCGAGGCGGGTTGCTGATTGTGGTGCTGGTGGGCTTGTTGAGCCTTGCACCCGTACAGCAGGATCCCTGGTGGCGTGAGTCGTCGCTGCTGCCGCATTTTCTGTTGATTGCCGACTGGTCGAAGAACCTGATCCTTGGGTTTGGCAGCCAGTGGATGACCGGCTCGCTCGAGACCTCCGGTTGAGACGAGCAACTTTTTTTACCACGGCTCGCTGTGGGGTTTTCACCCTGCGTCCTGTCCGGATCAGCCTGTAATAACTGAGAGGTCCCTGCATGTGTGGCATTGTCGGCATCGTCGGTAAGTCGAACGTCAACCAGGCGTTGTACGACGCACTCACCGTACTGCAACACCGTGGACAGGATGCCGCCGGTATCGTGACGAGCGACGGCGACAAACTGTTCCTGCGCAAGGACAACGGACTGGTCCGTGACGTCTTCCAGCAGCGCCACATGCAGCGCCTGATAGGCAACATGGGCATTGGCCATGTTCGCTATCCCACCGCTGGCAGCTCCACTTCGGCGGAGGCACAGCCTTTCTATGTCAACTCGCCCTACGGCATCACCCTGGCGCACAACGGCAACCTGACCAATGTTGATCAGTTGACCAAGGAGATCTACGAGTCCGACCTGAGGCACGTGAACACCAACTCCGATTCGGAGGTGCTGCTCAACGTCTTTGCCCATGAATTGGCGGTGCGCGGCAAGCTGCAGCCTACCGAGGAAGACGTGTTTGCTGCCGTGGCCAAGGTGCATGAGCGCTGTGTTGGCGGTTATGCCGTGGTGGCCATGGTCACCGGCTATGGCATCGTCGGCTTCCGCGATCCGCATGCAATCCGCCCGATCGTGTTTGGTCAGCGCCACACCGATCAAGGTGTCGAATACATGATCGCCTCCGAAAGTGTTTCGCTGGATGTGCTGGGCTTCTCCCTGATACGCGATCTGGCGCCCGGCGAGGCGGTTTATATCACCGCCGATGGCAAGCTCCATACGCGCCAGTGCGCGGCCAACCCGCAGTACGCGCCGTGCATCTTCGAGCACGTCTACCTGGCGCGCCCGGATTCGCTGATGGATGGCGTCTCGGTCTACAAGGCACGCCTGCGCATGGGTGAGAAGCTGGCCGACAAGATCCTGCGCGAGCGCCCCGAGCACGATATCGATGTGGTCATCCCGATTCCCGATACCAGCCGTACCGCCGCGCTGGAGCTGGCGAACCGCCTGGGCGTCAAGTTCCGTGAGGGCTTCGTCAAGAATCGCTATATCGGCCGGACCTTCATCATGCCGGGCCAGGCGGCGCGCAAGAAGTCGGTGCGGCAGAAGCTCAACGCCATCGACCTGGAATTCCGCGGCAAGAACGTGATGCTGGTCGATGATTCCATCGTGCGCGGCACCACCTGCAAGCAGATCATCCAGATGGCGCGCGAGGCCGGCGCGAAGAACGTGTATTTCTGTTCCGCGGCGCCTGCCGTGCGCTATCCGAACGTCTACGGTATCGACATGCCCAGCGCCCACGAGCTGATCGCCCATGAGCGCAGCACCGAGCAGGTAGCCGAGTTGATCGGTGCCGACTGGCTGGTCTATCAGGATCTGGAAGATCTGGTGGACGCCGTAGGGGGCGGCAAGGTGAAGATCGAGCACTTCGATTGCGCGGTATTCGATGGCAAGTACGTCACAGGCGATATCGACGATGCCTACCTGCACCGGATCGAGCAGGCACGCAATGACCTGAGCAAGAGCCAGGCCGCCGTCAGCAGCGCCATTATCGACCTGTACAACAACTGATTGTGAGCGGGCGCTGATCGGCCCGCTCCTGCGTGGAATGAAATCATGACTGACCAATGGGATGCGGGCCGGCTGGACAGTGACCTGTCGGGCGTCGGCATCGACACGCTGGCGGTGCGCGCGGGCCAGCACCGCTCACCGGAGGGCGAGCATGGAGAGCCGCTGTTCTTCACCTCCAGCTACGTCTTCCGCAGTGCTGCCGATGCGGCGGCACGTTTTTCCGGTGAGGTGCCGGGTAACGTTTATTCCCGTTACACCAACCCCACCGTACGTGCTTTCGAGGAGCGCATTGCCGCCCTGGAAGGCGCCGAGCAGGCTGTGGCAACAGCTTCCGGCATGGCGGCGATCCTGGCGATGGTGATGAGCCTGTGTTCGGCGGGCGACCATGTGCTGGTGTCGCGCAGTGTCTTCGGCGCTACCGTTTCGCTGTTTGAGAAGTACCTGAAACGTTTCGGGCTCGAAGTCGATTACGTGCCGCTGATCGATGTGGATGCCTGGGAGCCGGCCTTCAAGGCCAATACCAAGCTTGTTTTCGTCGAGTCACCCTCCAACCCGCTGGCCGAGCTGGTGGATATCGAAGCGCTGGCGCAGCTGTGCCATGCCAAGGGTGCAATGCTGGCGGTGGACAATTGCTTCTGTACGCCTGCCTTGCAACAGCCGCTGGCGCTGGGCGCTGATATCGTCATACATTCGGCGACCAAGTACATCGACGGCCAAGGGCGTTGCCTGGGTGGTGTCGTTGCCGGTCGTGCCGAACAGATGAAAGAAGTGGTGGGTTTCCTGCGCACCGCCGGGCCGACCCTCAGCCCGTTCAACGCCTGGGTATTTCTCAAGGGGCTGGAGACCTTGCGTCTGCGCATGCAGGCGCATTGCGCCAGCGCGCAGGCACTGGCCGAATGGCTGGAGCAGCAGCCAGGCATCGAAAAGGTCTACTACGCCGGCCTGCCCAGCCACCCGCAGCATGAACTGGCCAAGCGGCAGCAGAAAGGCTTCGGCGCCGTGCTGAGTTTTGACGTGGAAGGTGGCAAGGAAGGTGCCTGGCGTTTCATCGATGCGACCCGGTTGATTTCCATTACGGCCAACCTGGGTGACAGCAAGACGACCATCACCCATCCGGGTTCAACGACCCATGGCCGTCTCTCGCCGGAAGAGCGCGCCACGGCGGGGATTCGCGACAGTCTGATCCGTGTCGCGGTGGGCCTGGAAGATCTGGCTGATCTCAAGGCTGACCTGGCCAGGGGATTGGCTGCGCTCTGACAAACAGCGGGCCCGCTGGGCCTGCACGCCGATTTTGTGGGAGCGGACTCGTCCGCGAGTTTTTGGGACTGGAACTTCAAAAACAAAGCTCGCGGACAAGTCTGCTCCTACCATACGGTGGTTCTCAGGCTCGGCATTGCCCCGGCCCGTGGAATAAGGGTCTTTCAGCGGCCGGCCAATCGCACGACAAACCCATCCAGCCTGTGTTCCTCCGATAACTGCGTACGCAGGCGGTTGGCCTCGGCACGTTCGCTGAAGGGGCCTACAAATACGCGATAGAGGCCCGTGGCTGTCTGGATATAGGCATCGAAGCCTTCGGCGGTCAGCTTGTCACGAAGTGCTGTCGCATTATCGCGGTTTCTCAGGCTCGCCAGTTGTATCGCCCATCCGCTCCGCACAGCCGCAGGCTCCGTGGTGCGTGTCGGCGGGCTGAAGGCTGGCGCCGGCGTTGCGGGTGCGCTGCTGCGGCGCTCTGGCTCGCCAGGGCGCAGGTCGATGGCGGGTGCCGGCTGACCCTGACCATCGAAAAGTCTCTCGGGCGTCGCGGGCAGGATGCTCGGGCTGCCGGAATCGGTCTCGATAACCCGGATATCGCTGTATTTCTTCCCGGAGAGCGCCGCCAGCCCTGCGCGGTCCCTGATCACCGTTGGCCGCAGGAACACCATCAGATTGCGCTTGATGTGGCTCTCCTGGGTCGAGCGAAACAGTGCGCCCAACAGAGGGATGTCACCCAGCAGCGGCACCTTGGAATTGGTCTGGGTCACGTCGTCCTGGATCAGCCCGCCCAGCACGATCACCTGACCGTCCTCGGCAAGAATGGTGCTCTTGATCGAACGCTTGTTGGTGACCAGATCGACCGCCTGCGCCGTCAGGCTGGCGCTGGGTGCGATGGAGGAGATTTCCTGTTCGATCTGCAGCCGTAGCGTGGCACCCTCGTTGATGTGTGGAGTGACCTTGAGCGTGACACCGATATCCTGTCGCTCGATGGTGGTGAAGGGGTTGTTCGCCCCCGAGGCATCGGTGGTGTAGCTACCCGTCTGGAAGGGGACGTTCTGGCCGACGAGGATTTCTGCCTCCTGGTTGTCCAGCGTCAGCAGGCTGGGGGTGGAGAGCAGGTTGCTTTTGCTGTTGGCCGACAGTGCGGTGATCAGCGCGCCGAAGCTGCGTGTGCCGATGCCGATGATGGCGCCGTCGGGCAGGTTGTTGGGAATCTCGTTGTCGTTGATCGCATTGAGTACGCGGCCAATGGAAAGCCCGGTGTTGCCGAAACTGACGCCTCCGGCACCGCCGGTGCCGCCGCGTGCATCCACCGCCCACTGCACGCCCAGCGCATCGGTTATGTCACCGGAAACCTCAACAATGGCCGCTTCGACCATGACCTGCGCGCGCGGAATGTCGAGCTGGCGGACGATGGATTCCAGCATGCCGAGCAACTCCGGCTCGGCCAGCATCACCAGCGCGTTGAGGCTTTCATCGGCGCGGATGAGGGTGCTCTGAATGCGTCCGCTGCTCATCTCGTCTTCGGCTGGCGCGGCGAGGCTTTCCGAGAAGTCGCCCAGGGTTTCCGCCAGTGCCTTGGCATCATTGTGGCGCAGGCGGATTACCCGGGTGTTGGCCGATCGGGTGCTGGGTGTGTCCAGTGTCTGCGCCAGGCTGGCGAGCTTCTGCCGGGCCTGTTCCGGGCCGGTGAAGATCAGCCGGTTTGTGCGTGAGTCGGCAATGATCTGTGCGCCGGCCGTATCCCTTGCCTCGCCTCGTGCGAGGGTGTTGCGCAGCACTTCGGCGATATCCGTCGCCCAGCCGTATTGCAGATCCACAATGCTGTGATCGCCGGTCTGGGCGCGATCAAGCTGGCGGATCAGCTTTTCCAGTCGGGCGATGTTCGCACTGCGGTCACTGATGATCAGTGCATTGGCGGAGCTGACGGCTGCCAGATGGCCGTACTGCGGTACCAGCGGTCGTATCAGCGGAATCAGCTCTGTGGCAGATGTGTGCTGCACCTGGATGACACGGGTTTCCAGCAGGTCGCCACCGCTTGGCCCGCCACCGGCTTCGGTCTTGGCCTCGGCGTTGGGCAGGATACGCGCCACGCCACCCTGGGTCAGGACGCTGTAGCCATGCGTGGCCATCACCGAGAGGAACAGTTGGTAGACCTCGGCCAACGAGAGTGTGGTTGATGACACCACGCTGACCTGACCTCTGACGCGCGGATCGACGATGAAGGTCTGCCCGGTGAGCTGGCTGATGTGGTCCACGAACGCACGAATGTCTGCGTCCTTGAGATTGATCGTCCAGCCGTCCTGCTGTGTTTCGGCGCGCTCGATGCCCGGCTCGGCAGCCAGCGAAGGCAGGGGTGCGAAAAGCAGTCCGGCGGCGATCAGAGCGATGAGCGAGCGAGAGGAAAAGGGCGGCATCAGTCATCTTCCGTGGCGGGTTGATCGGCGGGCGCGTTCTCTATCGGTGTGGCCATGTCTTCCAGATGCTGGCGAAGGGCATCCATCTGTTCTGTCTGCGGGTCTGGTTGCTCCGCTGGCATGGCTTCTTCACTGTAGTCCGTCATGGCCGCGGCGGAGCGCGTGCTGGGGAAGCGCAGCGTTTCGATTCGACCGTTGCGCAGCACCTCAACCCGGTCCGGATGCACGCTGTGCAGGCTCAGGCCAGGTTCAAGCTCTTCGCCGACCCTGTAGAGCTGCGGTGGCTGAGTTGATCGCTGAATAATCGCCGAAGAGCGTTGTGGATCGGCATGCACGAAGCTGCCATGCAGTGTGAGTTCGGAATTTGCAGTGGGGTTGGTGCCGACGTGCTCGGGTGATGTTCCGAACAGGTTTGCCATACGCTGAATATCGGGCGCAACGCCTGCGGGCTGGCTGTTGCCAGCGGTAGCTGCTGGTTGCGTGCGTTCAAGTTGCAGCCAGTCATTGATACGGCCTGTGAGATAGACGCCGAACAGCACAATGACAACCGCGCTCGCGATCAGCGGCGCATGCCGGTTTGCCTTGTGCAGTACCGTTGGGAAAGCCAAGCCGGGCGCTCCGTAAACCTGATGGTGACAACCCTTGCCAGATCCCCAGGCACGAAAGTGCATTGGCGCTGAAAGGGCGCGCGGGCACCGCTGGCAATCGAGCGCGAACGAGGATGAAATCGATGAACAACGCCAACTACCTGAACATGCCTGTGCAACTGACTGTTTTTCCGGAAAAAGGTGCCCGATCCAGAATGGATTCCAGCTGTGACCGCAAAAGCCCGCTGTTTTGAATAAAAAATGGGTCGGGCTGTTGACTTGGTTCGGGTGGATGCGTAAATTGCGCGCCTCACAGGGTGATAGCCAAGTGCAACGCACGGCAGGCTCTGTGATTCGGACGCAAGTCCGGCCGACGCGCAGCGGTAGTTCAGTCGGTTAGAATACCGGCCTGTCACGCCGGGGGTCGCGGGTTCGAGTCCCGTCCGCTGCGCCATATTAAAAGCCCTTAACTGGTTGCCAGTTAAGGGCTTTTTTCATTTCTGCGTCCGCAGAAAACCTGCTCAAGGCCTTCTGAGAAGGCCATGGTTATCTAACGATAAGCACCCTGCATTCACGGACTTCTCTCTGGACGTCGTTGGGCTGAAGACCCAATGGGCTACTGAGATGCTGCAGCTATGTGAAGCTCTCCCGCATCCAATTCAGGTTTGCACTTCCGCATTCAGCAGGCAGCGCGGCATCATCGGCAGCACCCTTCTGATGCAAAACACGTTGCGGAGAATGCCATGACGTCGCTGGAACTGGCCGCTGAAGCGCTGCAGGCTGCTAAATGGATTGTGGTGCTGACAGGCGCGGGCGTTTCAGCAGAAAGCGGGATTCCAACTTTTCGTGACCCGCTGACAGGGCTCTGGCAGCGTTTCGATCCGGCGCAGCTGGCGAGCGCGGAGGCGTTCCGTCGCAATCCTGCAATGATCTGGGGATGGTACGAGTGGCGGCGAATGAATGTCATGCAGGCCCAGCCGAACCCGGCCCATCTGGCGCTTGCGCGACTGGCCGCGCACAAGCCGGGAATGACCTTGATCACCCAGAATGTCGATGACTTGCATGAGCGGGCCGGCAGTGCGGATGTCATCCACTTGCATGGTTCGTTGCAGCAGCCACGTTGTTTCGCCTGCGCCCGTGAGCCCGGCACAGCACTCGCGGCGCCAAATGAGCCTGAGGAGGGGCGAGCGCTGGAGCCGCCTCGTTGCCAGCATTGCGGCGGTCGGTTGCGCCCGGGTGTCGTCTGGTTTGGCGAATCCCTTCCTCAGACTGCCTTGACCAAGGCGTTCAAGGCCGCGCAGGAGGCTGAGTTACTGCTGGTCGTGGGCACCTCAGGCTTGGTCTATCCCGCGGCTGAGCTGCCAGCCATAGCCCGCCGGGCGGGAGCGAGGGTTCTGCACATCAATCCTCAACTGGCGCTGGAGGCGGGCGATTGGGGAATAGCTGGGTTGGCTGGTGAGGTGTTGCCCCGGTTGATTCGCTGAAACTAGTGATATAGCCAGCGCTGCAGTTCATCCAGGTTGGTCACCACGATCTGTTGGGCGCTGGCCTTGGCGTGCACCTTGGTCGGGTCGATCTGGTAGCGCTGCAATACGTACTGCACCAGTGCACCGCGGGTGTCGATTACCAGGCGACCATTGTGCATGCCGTAGTCGGTTTCGATGATGGCCTGTTGTTCCGGTTTCAGCCGTGAGTCCGGTTGGATAATGACCTGCACCCGGCAGGCCCAGCCAGAATCCTGCTCGCGGGTGTTCGCGCTCTCGTCGTCCATCAGCTCGGGTATGCCACGAAAGCGGCTCAGTACAAAGTCACGGTAGTCGCGGTTTTTTTCACAGTAGGCACGCACATGCCAGCGCATGCCGGTGTAGATCAACGTGTGCGGGGCTATCAGGCGGGTTTCGGCCCCCGGCGTGGTGAAGGACACATAGTCGCACTCCAGGCGCAGACCCTCGCGGCACGCGCGTAGCAGAGGGCGTAGCAATTCAGGGCGTATTGTTCGGTCGGGAACCTGCAGCACCTCGGTATGCGCATAAGCCAGTGCCAGACCCTCGACATGCGGGGCGCGGTCATGGTTCTGGTTCAGTAGATGCAAATAGGCGCTGGCGCTGTCGTCGATGAACAGTGGCTTGAAGCGCTGGCTCGGCACATACCCCTTCAGATGCTTGTCATATTCCAGGTTCTTCGGTGCGTACTCGTTGATGTATGAGTTGATGTCTTTCGACGCCTGCTGACGGCTGATACCGAAGCTCTGCATCAGGTGATTGGTGGTCAGGCGGCCTTCCCACCAGGCTACCGTCTCGATCAGTCGATAACGCAGTGCCAGATCCCAGCGCACCGATTCGATTGATTGCTTGCGTTTCATGGCCGCTCCATCTGCTCGAAAACTTTACCTGTATAGGCAAACACACTAGATACGTCTAGTCACGCTACATATCCTGAAACGGTCATTCAAGTCGCTCGCCATGGGGCGGGCTGACTCAGGGGGGATCGGGCATGAACATGATTGGGCTGTCCTGGATGGTGATGAGCGCCAGCTTGATGCTGATGATCATTGCAGGCGTGGTGACTTACTGGCAGGTGCTGCACCGTCGCGAGGCCACCATGGCCCTGCAACATTGTCAGGCGCAGCTGGAGCAGCAGGCGGCTGCGTCTGCCCAGAAGGACGCAGAGATTCGCGAGCTCAGCGCTGGTCTGCGGGCGGAGAAGGCACGTGTCGAGCAACTGCTGCGCCAGATCAGTTACATCCGTGATGAAGAGCAAGGGTTGAGCAAACAAACGACCACTGACTGGTCATCTTGCTGAAGTTAAAGCGCCAGTCCAGCGTTGCGCAGCATTATTAGGGCCACAGGGACGTGCATGACTTTCGTCTCGATTGATGCTCTGCGGACGCTTGCCGCACCCTGTACTACCTACCTAGTAAAACGCTCAAGGAAGAAACCGCGATGAACAAACCCACGACCGTTCAAGCACTGGAAGATCTGGGGCGGATGAAACTCTCCAAAAGCTTCTTCATGCGGGATTTTCTGTATTCGGAAATCAGCCAGATAGAAGGCATTCCGAATATCCCGGACTTCCCTGATCGTGCGCTGGAAGCTGGCCGTCAGCTCTGTGAGCAGTTGCTGGAGCCGCTGCAAGACCGTTTCGGACGCATTGCCATCCGCTCGGCCTACCGCGCCCCGGCGGTCAATGCCAAGGGGGCGGTAGACGGTAACAACTGCGCCAGGAACGAAAGCAATTACGCCGCGCATATCTGGGACTATCCGGACGCTGACGGCCACCTGGGGGCTACCGCCTGCATCGTGGTACCGGCTCTGCTGCCCTGGTATGACCAGACCGGCGACTGGACACCGCTGGCCTGGTGGATTCACGACAACCTGCCTTACTCCAGCCAGTTCTGGTTCCCCAGGCTGGCCGCATTCAATCTGCGCTGGAGCGGTAATCCGAGCACCTTGCCGAGCATCAATTCCTACGTTGCCAACCCGCATACCGCGGACAGGAAAGCGCTGGTGAAAAATGGCGTCGCTATACTCGGCCTGGAAGAGCGCAAGCGCATCGTAGAACCCTGGTTGAACAGCCTTCCGTGAGAGGTCGGCGCGCACAAGCCTGCTGATAGGCCGAAAGCGCACAGTGTTGCTTTACCCATGCCCGGCCAGTGGATAAGGTGGCCGGCATCGCAAAATGGCAGCACGCGGTATTTCAGGGATGTGCCCTCCATCGGCGCTGCTTCAGCCGCCTTATCGCACATAGCCCCCTCTCGATTTCCCGAGCGCCTTCTTTAGAAATCGCCTTTCCCGTCCAGTCGCGGGCGGCAGCGGAGTTGTACATGAGTGAGATGAATCAGGCCCTGCTGGCCCTTGTGCCCGTCGATGGTTCGAGTATCGGCAATCAGTCACTGCTGGAACGGCTGAAAGGTCAATTCCCGCAGCTGAGCGAAGAGGCGTTCTGGGGGGCTCGGGATGCGCTGATCGATCAGGGCGTGCTGCAAAAAGGCCGTGGTCGTGGCGGCTCGGTGCTGCGCGCGCAGACGGCTGCCGCTAGCCTGGCTGATCAGGCACTGAACAAGGCCCGCGAGCGGCTTGAACCGGCTCAGGTGGCAGAAGTGTCAGCCGGTTATGTGCTGGAGGCAGCCAAGGCCGTCCGCAAAGCCAAGCCCGCTACGGTGCAACCCGCCACCAGCATCGAGGCCATGGAGAAAACCCTCTGGGCCACCGCCGACAAGCTGCGCGCCAACATGGATGCCGCCGAGTACAAGCACATCGTGCTCGGGCTGATCTTCCTCAAGTACATCTCCGACAGCTTTGCAGGTCGCCGCGCCGAGCTGGAGCGCAAGCTGCTGGACGAAAACGACGACTACTACCTGGGCGATGACGACCCCGAGCTGCTCGCCGCCGAGCTGGAAGACCGCGACTACTACCGCGAGGTCAATGTGTTCTGGGTGCCGGAAGTGGCGCGTTGGGAATCGATTCGCGCGAGTGCCAAGCAGGTGGATATCGGCAAGCGCATCGACGAGGCCCTGGCCGCCATCGAGGCAGAAAACCCACGCTTGAAAAACATCCTCGACAAACGCTACGCCCGCGCCCAATTGCCGGATGGCAAGCTCGGCGAGCTGGTGGATTTGATCTCCACCATCGGCTTTGGCGATGACACCAGTAAAGCCCGCGACCTGCTCGGCCAGGTGTATGAATACTTCCTCGGCCAGTTCGCCAGCGCCGAAGGTAAAAAGGGCGGCCAGTTCTACACCCCGGCCAGCATCGTCAAAACCCTGGTGGCAGTGCTCAACCCGCACTTTGGGAAGGTCTACGACCCCTGCTGCGGCAGTGGCGGCATGTTCGTGCAGTCGGAGAAATTCATCGAAGCCCACGGCGGCAAGCTGGGCGACGTGTCCATCTACGGCCAGGAATCCAACCCCACCACCTGGCGTCTGGCGGCGATGAACCTGGCCATTCGCGGCATCGACTTCAACCTGGGCAAGGAGCCGGCGGATACCTTCGTCCGCAACCAGCACAGCGATCTGCGCGCCGACTTCGTGCTCGCCAACCCGCCGTTCAATATCAGCGACTGGTGGCACGGCAGCCTGGACGGCGACCCACGCTGGGTCTATGGCACCCCTCCGCAGGGCAACGCCAACTACGCCTGGCTGCAACACATGCTTTACCACCTCAAGCCCAACGGCCGCGCCGGCATCGTGCTGGCCAACGGCTCCATGAGTTCCAGCCAGAACAGCGAAGGCGATATCCGCAAGGCGATGGTCGAGGCCGATGTGGTGGAAGTCATGGTCGCACTGCCCGGTCAATTGTTCTTCAACACCCAGATTCCCGCCTGCCTGTGGTTCCTCGCCAAACAGAAAACCGCCCGCCCCGGTGAAGTGCTGTTTATCGACGCGCGCAAACTCGGCACCCGCGTCAGCCGCGTGCAGATCGAACTGACCGACGCCGATATCGAGCGCATCGCGCAAACCGTCGCCGACTGGCGCGGCGAGCCACTGGACAAGGGCGGCGAGATCGGCGAATACGCCGACATCCCCGGCTTCTGCCGCAGCGTGAAACTCGCGGAAATAGCCGAGCACGGCCATGTGCTGACGCCGGGTCGCTATGTCGGTGCTGAAGAAGTTGAGGATGATGACGAAGCCTTTGCCGAGAAGATGCAGCGGTTAACCCAGCAGCTTGGGGAGCAGATGCAGAAGGGCGCAGAACTCGATCAGTTGATCCGGCAGAAGCTGGGGGGGCTGGGGTATGAGTTCTGAGGTTCTAGAGCATTCACTGGCTTCGCTTTGCCTGCTGGTTGCTGACTGCCCTCATGCGACACCCGAGTGGACTGCTAGCGGGGTCGTAGTTCTCAGAAACCAGAACATCAAAGGCGGGCGTCTTGATTTATCGGCCCCGAGTTTTACAGACGAAGCTCATTACTTGGGGCGTATTCGCAGAGCTGCTCCGCAGGAAGGCGACTTAGTTATTACCCGCGAAGCTCCAATGGGCGAGGTCTGCCAAATTCCAGCGGGTTTGAAATGCTGCCTGGGGCAGCGCCAAGTATTGCTGCGTCCAGATCCTGAGAAAGTTGATAGTCGCTTTCTTTTGTATGCCTTGCAGTCGCCGTATCTACAGCATCAGATCGGTTGGAATGAGGGGGCAGGGTCAACGGTTAGTAATCTGCGTATCCCTGTTTTAGAGGCCCTCAAGGTTCCCACACCGTCGGTGGCAACTCAAAGAGAGGTTGCTTCGGTACTTGGAGCGCTCGACGACCGCATCACCCTGCTACGCGAAACCAACGCCACCCTGGAAGCCATCGCCCAGGCTCTGTTCAAATCCTGGTTCGTCGATTTCGACCCCGTGCACGCCAAGGCCGAAGGCCGCGAGCCGGAAGGCATGGACGCCACCACCGCCGCCCTGTTCCCCGATAGCTTCGAAGAGTCCGAGCCGGGCTTGGTGCCGAAGGGTTGGTGTTACTCAACTGTTGGCCTTTCGTTCATCCTCACTATGGGGCAGTCGCCACCTGGTGATACCTACAATGAAACCGGTGAAGGCCTACCTTTTTATCAGGGCCGAACGGACTTTGGTTTTCGGTTCCCTAAACAACGAATTTTCTGTACCGAGCCCACAAGGCTCGCAAGCGCAGGCGATACGCTCGTGAGTGTTCGAGCACCTGTTGGAGATGTGAATATTGCACTTGAGCCGTGCGCACTAGGTCGGGGAGTTGCAGGGTTGCGTCACCCTAAAGGCCATCAAAGCTTTGTCTTTTATGCTGTTCGTTGCCTAAAGCCGCACTTTGAAATGTACGACGGTGAAGGCACGGTATTCGGATCAATCAATAAGAAAGATTTTCAGGCTCTGCCTGTTGTAGTTCCTTCTGAAGAGGTGTTGCGGGCTTTCGAAGCTGTAGTCGCGCCGCTTGATGCAGCAGTAGAGAATAATGAGCAGAAATTACGGTCGCTCACCCAACTCCGCGACACCCTCTTGCCCCGGCTAATCTCCGGCCAGCTGCGCCTGCCGGAAGCCGAAGCCACTGTTGAGGAGGTTTTGTAATGGCCTTTAACCGTAGTGAGCCATACAACGATCTGCCTTTGCTGCCGCCGGGCGTCGAGCTGGAAAGTCGCGCAGTGCTGAAGCAGGCGATTGCCGCCAACCGGGTACTGGCCAATCTGCGCGGCCTGGCTGCCAAGATTCCCAACCAGGGCATGCTGATCAACAGCATCGTGTTGCAGGAAGCGCGGCTGTCATCGGAAATCGAAAATATCGTCACCACTAATGACGAGCTGTACCGGGCCGCCGCCGATGCCGATGGCAAGACCGACCCGCATACCAAGGAAGTGCTGCGCTACCGCCAGGCGCTGTATCGAGGCTTTCAGGCGCTGAAGGAACGACCGCTGAACGCCAACCTGTTCATCGAGATCGTGCGGTTGATCAAGCAGGTAGACCTGGGCATCCGTGCTGTGCCCGGCACTGCGCTGAAAAACGATCTGGGTGAGGTGATCTACACCCCGCCCGAGGGCGAAAGTCGTATCCGCGACCTGCTGGGCAATCTGGAACAGTTCATTCACGCAGAGGACGATCTGGATCCTCTGGTGAAAATGGCGGTGCTGCACTATCAGTTCGAGGCCATCCACCCCTTCCCCGACGGCAATGGCCGAACCGGGCGGATTCTCAATCTGCTGTTTCTGGTGGAAAAGGGCCTGCTGGATATTCCGGTGCTGTTCCTGTCCCGCTACATCATCGGCAACCGGATGGACTACTACCGGGGCTTGCTGCAGGTCACCGAAGAGCAGGACTGGGAGAGCTGGATCCTGTTCATGCTCAGAGCCGTGGAAAGTACGGCGCAGCAGACCTTCGATCAGGTGACCCGCATCCTGGATCTCATGGAGTCGGTGCGGGAGCGAGTGCAGCGGGAAGAGCCGGGTATCTACAGCAAGGATCTGATTGAGCTGATTTTCCGTGAGCCTTACACCAAGATCCAGTTCGTCGTGGATCTCGGCCTGGCCAAGCGTCAGACAGCCTCCAGTTATCTGCAGGCTCTTGCCGGACGGGGTATCTTGCGCGAACAAAAATTCGGCAGGGAGAAGTACTACATAAACGATGGCCTACTGCTTGAGCTGACGCGTTGACAGGTTGATCGGATCGACACATTCTCATTATGTGTCGATTTTTAGGTAATTTTTAAACACGTTTTTCCGTCATGTCGATGGAATCGACAGATCAAGGATCGAGCAGTAATGACCGAAGACCAGCTTGAAAAAATGGAGCGCGCCTGAGGGCTTCCTCGAAAAGCACCTGGCCGGTAAAAGACTTACTACGCAGCTCGCAAGCTTGCATAGGCATTGCTTATGCAGTTGCTAAGCAATGTTAAGCAGGGGTTAAGCAGTCCCCGTTTCGTGGAGCAATAGCTGAGCAGCCCGATGGACCTGACCGCATGAAGCAATATCAGCCACCGCTTACCCTGACTCCGACCATGCTCGCCCTGGTCGCCGAAATCGCCGAGCAGGTCGGCCGGCTGACGGCGCGCGAGGAGGCGGCAATGACCCCGCAATTGCGCCGGGGCAATCGCATCCGCAGCATCCAGGCGTCGCTGGCCATCGAGAACAACACCCTGAGCGTCGAGCAGGTCACCGCCGTGCTCGACGGCAAGCGCGTGCTGGGCCTGCCGCGCGAGATCCAGGAAGTGCGCAACGCCTTTGCCGCCTATGAGGCGATGCCTGGCTGGAATCCGGCCAGTCGAGCGGACTTGCTGGCCGCCCATGGCCGGCTGCTGCATGGCCTGATCGATGATGCCGGTCACTTTCGTCGTGGCGGAGTGGGCATTTATCGGGGCGAGCGACTCCTGCATATGGCGCCGCCGGCCAGCCGCGTGGCGCAGCTGGTTGATGATCTGCTCGGCTGGTTGGCCGCCACCGACTTGCATCCGTTGCTCGCCAGTTGTGTGCTTCACTACGAATTCGAATTTATCCACCCATTCGCCGATGGCAACGGGCGCATGGGCCGCTTGTGGCAGACGCTGATTCTCAGCCGCTGGCGCCCGGTGCTGGCCTGGCTGCCGGTGGAAAGCGTGATCCGTGACCGGCAGGCTGCTTACTACGCCGCCCTGTCCGCCGCCGACCAGGTCGCTGAGGCCACGCCTTTCGTGGAGTTCATGCTGGAGGCACTGCAGCAGGCGCTCGGCGAAGCACTGGAGGCGCAGGCGCGAGAAACAGAAATAATGCCGGGGAAAAAGTCGGTAAAAACGTCGGGGAAAATCCTTCAGGCCATTGCTGTGCGGCCCGACATCACCATTCCCGAACTGGCCGCACTGACCGGCGTCACCGAGCGCTCGGTTGAGCGAAGTCTGCGCAAGTTGCAGTCTGAAAACCGCCTGCGCCGCGTGGGGCCGGCCAATGGGGGGTACTGGCAGGTGATTGCAGCCGGTCAGGCCGAGTGCCCCGTCGATTGACCGGGTTTTTTTGAACATGTGTTGTCGTCATGTCGATGCGTTCGACGGATCAAGGATTGAGCAGTAATGACCGAAGACCAGCTTGAAAAAGAAGCACTCGAATGGCTGGGTGGGCACGGGGATAGGTATCTGCGTGAGATGCAGGACAGCGGCATCCTGGTAGCAGGGGAACCGGCATGAGTATCTTGGATGCTGAGAAACTGCTACTGGAGTTCAACGCTTGGTATGTCTCCGAGCAGAGCGCTCGCCAACGCTATCAGGCGCAGTTGGCTCCCGAGTTCAGCCTGCTTGATTACTTGCGGCGTGACGAAATGGCGTTGTCGGAATACCTGGCCATGCTTCTCGATCCGCACGGGGCACATGGGCAGAGGGATCTGTACCTTGAAAACTTGCTGCGCTTACCGGACGTACAGAGGCTTACCGGCTGGCTGGATATCAAGGCATCACTTCGAGTGGATACCGAGTATCGCCTGCCGAGTGGGCGGCGCATGGATATCTACCTGCACAATGATTCTTGCGGACTGGGGATCGAGAACAAGCCTTGGGCAGTGGATCAGGCCAATCAGCTGCACGACTATGCACGGTATCTGCATGGACAGTTTCCTGATGGGCAGTGGCTGCTGATCTATCTGTGTAATGGTGATATATCTGAGTGCAGCCTGCCTGCGGATACTCCGGAGGATCTGCGGCGAGGGGTGTTGGTCCTGGATTTCTACCGTCTGGCCTCATGGTTGGAGGACAGCGCCCTGCATACCCAAGCATTACCGGTTCGGCTGTTTGTCGAGGCGCTGGCGCAATTCGTGCGTGAACATATCAATGGAGAGCCGAGCTTGGACAATGGCCAGGACCTGACGCAGCTGGTGCTGCGTACACCCGAGAACCTGAAGGCTGCATTTTCCATCTCCCAACGCTTGCGCGAGGTTAAGCGCCAGCTATGGCGGGAATGCCTGGCCCACATCCAGCACGAACTGGCCGACCTGGATGTTGAGATGTTGTGGGATGACAGCCTGCTTGAAGGTCGGCGCTATGCCAGCCTCAGCTTCCGTTTCCATTCGACTGATCGGTACGGTTTGGCCTGGGCGTTCGACAGGGCAAACCATGGTGCTCTGCATTTCGGCATCTGCGTCTGGGATGAAGCTGATACCTGCCGCGAAGATGCTTTGAGTATCAATCAGGCCATGTCCAGGTTTTGTCAGGCCGAAGGTCGGCGCAGTGACTGGTGGCCTTGGTGGACGTATGACACCAAGGCAGGTATGGGCCAACGCTTGCCTAGTGATTGGGATCTGGACCCTGAGGCTTGGCTGCTGCTGCAAGAGCGTGGTGAAACCGGTTTCGCCGCTGGCGTGGTGCGGATGGTCAAGCGCATGCGTGAAGAGTTCGATCTGAAACTGCTGCGTGGCTGAAGCATGCCGGTGACGCCATGCCTTTAAGCCTTTCCTGCGCAAAGGATCTGTAATGACCGAAGACCAGCTTGAAAAAGAAGCACTCGAATGGCTGAGCGAGCTGGGTTACACGCACCTTTACGGCCCGGATATCGCCCATGACGGTAGCGGCCCTCAGCGCGAGAGTTATCGCCAAGTCGTACTGACGGAACGCCTGCGCGCCGCCATCGCCAAGCTCAATCCCCAGGTGCCGCTGGCTGCGCGCGAGGATGCGCTCAAGCAGGTAGTGGATCTGGGTGTGCCGGTGCAGTTGTCGGCCAACCGCCTGTTCCATCGCCTGCTGGTCGGCGGCGTGCCGGTGCAGTACCAGAAGGAGGGCGAAACCCGGGGCGATTTCGTGCGGCTGATTGACTGGACGAATGTGCGCAGCAACGACTGGCTGGCGGTCAATCAGTTCAGCATTCAGGGGCCGAAGCACACTCGTCGCCCCGACATCATCCTGTTCGTCAACGGCCTGCCGCTGGTGCTGCTGGAGCTGAAGAACCCCGCCGATGTGAACGCCGATCTGTGGAAGGCTTTCGATCAATTGCAGACTTACAAGGAGCAGATTCCCGATCTGTTTCACTGCAACGAAATCCTGGTGATTTCAGATGGCAGCGAGGCACGCATGGGCTCGCTGTCGGCTGATGCTGAACGCTTCATGAACTGGCGCACCATCGACGGCGAACAGCTCGATCCGCTGGGTCAGTTCAACGAACTGGAGACCCTGCTGCGCGGGGTGATGGCGCCGGAGCTGCTGCTGGATTACCTGCGTTACTTCGTGCTGTTCGAGGATGACGGTCGCCTGGTGAAAAAGATCGCCGGCTATCATCAGTTCCACGCGGTGCGCGCGGCGATTGGCCAGGTGGTGAGCGCCTCGCGCCCGGGCGGCACGCAGAAGGGCGGGGTGGTCTGGCATACCCAGGGCTCGGGCAAGAGCATCACCATGACCTGTTTCGCCGCGCGGGTGATGCAGGAAGCGGCGATGGAGAATCCGACCATCGTGGTGATCACCGACCGCAACGACCTGGATGGCCAGTTGTTCGGGGTGTTTTCACTGTCCCAGGACCTGCTGCGCGAACGACCAGTGCAGGCCGAAACACGCGGCAATCTGCGCGAGAAGCTGGCCAACCGGCCCAGCGGCGGCATCGTCTTCGCCACCATCCAGAAGTTCATGCCGGGTGAGGATGAAGACAGCTTCCCGGTGCTTTCGGCCCGCTCGAACATCGTGGTGATCGCCGACGAGGCGCATCGCACCCAATATGGTTTCCATGCCTCGCTGAAGGCGCCCGACCTGAAGGTGGCCGAGGCCAGTACGCGTTATCAGGTGGGTTACGCCCAGCATCTGCGCGATGCCTTGCCGAACGCCACCTTCGTGGCCTTTACCGGCACGCCGGTGTCCAGTGAGGACCGTGACACCCGGGCGGTATTTGGCGACTACATCCATGTCTATGACATGCAGCAGGCGAAGGATGATGGCGCCACGGTGGGGATCTACTACGAATCGCGGCTGGCCAAGTTGTCGCTGAAAGACAGTGAGCTGGCACATATTGATGATGAAGTAGACGAACTGGCCGAGGATGAGGAAGAGGATCAGCAATCGCGCCTGAAATCGCGCTGGGCGGCGCTGGAAAAGGTGGTGGGGGCGGAGCCGCGCATCAAAAGCGTGGCGGCGGATCTGGTCGCCCACTTCGAGGAGCGCAACCAGGCGCAAACCGGCAAGGCCATGATCGTGGCCATGAGCCGCGAGATCTGCGTGCACCTATACAACGAGATCGTCGCGCTGCGCCCCGAATGGCACGACGAAGACCCGGAGCAGGGCGCGATCAAGGTGGTGATGACCGGCAGCGCTTCGGACAAGGCGTTGCTGCGTCCGCATATCTATCCCAGCCAGGTGAAGAAGCGCTTGGAGAAACGCTTCAAGGACCCGAAGGACCCGCTGCAGCTGGTCATCGTGCGCGACATGTGGCTGACAGGCTTCGATGCGCCCTGCGTGCATACCCTGTATGTCGACAAACCCATGAAGGGCCACAACCTGATGCAGGCCATCGCCCGGGTGAACCGGGTGTTCAAGGACAAGCAGGGCGGTTTGGTGGTGGATTACATCGGTATCGCCAATGAGCTGAAGGCCGCACTCAAGGAGTACACAGCCAGCAAGGGCAGAGGCCGGCCAACGGTTGATGCGCATGAGGCCTATGCGGTTCTTGAAGAAAAGCTCGATGTCCTGCGCAGCCTGCTGCATGGCTTCGATTACAGCGACTTTCTGACTGGCGGACACCGGCTGCTGGCCGGTGCCGCCAACCATGTACTGGGCCTGGAAGATGGCAAGAAACGCTTTGCCGACAATGCGCTGGCCATGAGCAAGGCCTTCACCCTGTGTTGCACGCTCGATGAAGCCAAGGCGGTACGTGAGGAAGTGGCCTTCCTGCAGGCGATCAAGGTGCTGCTGACCAAGCGTGAGATCAGCGCCAAGAAAAAAACCGATGAAGAGCGCGAGCTGGCTATCCGCCAGATCATCGGCAATGCGGTGGTCTCGGGTGAAGTGGTAGATGTGTTCGAGGCGGTTGGCTTGGACAAGCCCAATATCGGCCTGCTGGATGACGAGTTCCTCGCCGAGGTGCGTAACCTGCCGGAGAAAAACCTTGCCGTGGAGCTGCTGGAACGGCTGCTGGAAGGCGAGATCAAGAGCAAGTTCGCCAGCAACCTGGCTCAGGAGAAGAAGTTCTCCGAGCTGCTCGATAGCGTGATCAAGCGCTATCAGAACCGCTCTATCGAAACGGCTCAAGTCATTGAAGAACTGATCGAGATGGCCAAAAAGTTCGCTGCTGCCAGCAAGCGCGGTGATCAACTGGGCCTGAACGATGACGAGCTGGCCTTCTACGATGCTCTGGCCAATAACGAGGCATCCGTTCGCGAGCTGGGCGACGAGATCCTGGCCAAGATCGCCCATGAACTGACCGCAAGCCTACGGCAGAACGTAACGGTGGACTGGAGCAATCGAGACAGCGTGCGCGCCAAGCTGCGGTTGATGGTCAAGCGCATCCTGCGCAAATACAAATACCCGCCGGATCAGCAGGAAGAAGCCGCGCAGCTGGTGCTGGCGCAGGCTGAAACCTTGTGCGAGGCGTGGATGTAGTAATGCAGAACATCCAGGGGTCGCTGTTTGATCAACACCAGCCGGTAGCTGGAGAGCTGCCGACAGCGGCGCGGATGCCAATGAATGCGCCTGGACGCAAGGTGCAAGACACGCTGTTGGCTGACTTGAGCCGGGAATCTGAAGCGCTGGTCATTACGGGTTACAGTGGTTTGGATCAGCTGCTGCAACTGATCAGTCAGCGTGGTGACAAGGGGGGCTGTCTACGGCTGATGCTGGGATCTGAGCCTACAGCCAGTCGACGTCAGGATTTTTCTCTGGCTCGCCATGACTTCAACCAAGAGATTCGCAGCTATTGGCTCCAGCGAGGGATCTCATTGCGTTTGAGTGGGCAATTGATCCGCTGCATTGAGTTGATTCGCCAGGGCTCTGTGCGGGTGCGTTATCCAGGCCCGGGGCCGCGTCTACACGCCAAGTTGTACTGCACAGATACGGCGGTGACCCTTGGTTCCAGTAACTTCACTGAACCGGGGCTGTATTTTCAGCATGAGGCAAATGTTCGCTTTAGCAAGCAACAAGAGAACCGTCGATATCGGGAGGTTTGGCAAACCGCCGAATATTTTTGGGCACAAGGCAGTAATGCCAATGAGGAACTGATCGCGCTGCTTGAGCAACTGCTGCGTTTTGTGAGCTGGAAAGAGGCGCTGGCCCGGGCCTGTGCCGAGTTGCTTGAAGGCGATTGGGCTGAGCGTTACTTGCTGTCGCTGAGCAGCCAGGAAAGCGTCCGGCTTTGGCCGTCTCAGCGCAAGGGGATCGGGCAGGCACTCTACCTGCTGGAAGCCTCTGGCGGTGTTCTGGTTGCCGACGCTACAGGCTCCGGCAAGACTCGCATGGGGGTCTATCTTCTGCGCGCACTTTATGACCGTATATGGTCGATGTCACGAGGTCACAAGGGGCTGGCAACCATGGTATGCCCGCCTCTGGTGACACCCAATTGGGAAAGAGAGCGCGTCAGCTGCCAGTTGCCAATGAGCGTGATCTCACATGGCTCGCTTAGTCGGTTGAAGAAGGATGAAGACTCCACGATTGGGCATCTATTGGCTGAGGCGCAAACCTTGGCAGTCGATGAGGCGCACAACTTCCTCAACCAACATTCGAATCGTACCCGCCAGTTGCTGCATAACCTGGCGGACCAAACCGTGCTGTTCACTGCAACCCCGATCAATCGCTCTGCCACCGATCTTCTGCGGCTGGTTGACATTCTGGGGGCAGACAACTTTAGCGATCAGGTGCTGGGTATTTTTGAACGCTTAAGTCGCGCAAAAGGCAATTTTCGAGATATTCAACCGCATGAGCTGGAAGAGCTTCGGCGGGCCATTGCCAGTTTTACGGTGCGCAGGACCAAAACACAGCTCAACGAGATGGTGGATCAGGAGCCGGGAGCCTTTCAGAACGCTGGAGGACGGATATGTCGGTATCCCGAGCATGCAGCTCTTAGCTATGAACTGAATGAAACGGATGAGGATATTCGCCTTGCTGAGCAGATCTCAGTCCTGGCTCGCAGGCTCATGGGAATTGGGCACTTTGAAAAGCCGCTGTACTTGCCTGAGAGCCTGGCTCGGCAAGGCGTATCTCCCGAGAATTATCTGCAGATGAGGTTGCATTCTGCAGGCTCCCTGGCTCGTCATCACGTAATGGCGAGTTTACGCTCCTCTCGACTTGCGTTGTTTCGTCATATCCTCGGTGAGCCGCGCGCTCTGGAACAGATGGGCTTACAGATCCTTAGAGATGCCACCCGTGATGATGAACGCGGCAATATGCTGGAACGTATCGAGAAGCTCAAAGGTCGTGTGCCACAAAACCAATTGGGTATTCAGCTACCGGAATGGCTTACTGACCCCAAGGCGCATCTAGAGGCTTGCGAGGCTGAAATCGGTGTTTATCAGTTGATCCTGGGCCGTCTGAAGAAAATCAGCGATGCAAGAGAGCGGCGCAAATGCAGTTTGTTGTTGGAGTTGGCTCGTCGCCACGAACAGGTTATTGCGTTTGACCATTTTCCGCTGACACTGCGCTATTTGCGCCACCTCATGAAGCCAGATATCGAAAGACTCAAGATCGATGTGTTGCTTGGGGTCGGGGGTAACAAGCCGCAGAACGAGCGACTACAAGAACGATTGGACCCACTGAAAGGCGGAGGCCGCGTAATCGCTCTTTGCAGTGACGCCATGTCGGAGGGTGTCAATCTGCAGCGAGCGTCCAGCTTGGTTCACTTGGACATGCCCAGCGTCGTGCGGTACGCCGAGCAACGGGTGGGGCGTATCGACCGGATGGATAGTCCGCACGACACTATCGAATGCTGGTGGCCACAGGATGCGCCAGCTTTTGCGCTGAAAGCTGATGAAAAATTCGTGGCGCGTATCGAGGAGGTCGAGTCTTTGCTTGGAGGCAACCTTCAGCTGCCATTGGTGATGCAGTCTGGCGGGATGGAAGGGCGAATTGTTAGGCCTGAAGATTTTCAGTCCGAGATTGCGGAGAGAGCTGATCAGCCTTGGGATGGCATTGAGGATGCTTTTGCACCGGTGCGAGCTTTGGTTGAAGGGAAGTCTGCATTGATTGATGACGTTACCTACCAGCAGGCAAAGCTCGACACTACGGCTGTTATGTCCCGTGTGAGCTTGGTCAGAGCTGCGCGGCCTTGGCTGTTCGTGTGCCTGGCGGGTAATGCCAACAGTGCACCTCGTTGGGTTTTTCTGGCCGATGAAGATAAGGTGCCGCTGATCAATTTGCGGGATGTAGTGTCTGCCCTGAGACTGCGTCTGCCGATTGAGGTAGAGGATTTGCCACCCAGCTATTCTGCAGGGCGTGAACTGGATCGCTTGCTCGTGCGCTTGACCCAGATGGAGCGCTTGTTGCTGCCCCGCAAGAAACAGCGTGCATTGGAGCAGATGGCCTCGGTGTTGCCGCAGTGGGCGAAGCAGGCCGGTTGGATCCGGTCTCCTGCGCAGGCTGACCAGATTCAGATGCTGGTTGAAGTGCTTAAAGTCTCTGGGAAAAGTGAATGTCCCGATTGGGGGCAGCTGGCAGAAGCTTGGCTTGATTTAGTTAGGCCAACCTGGTCGCGCTTTTTGGAGCGACGAGCCCGAAAGGCAGCTATTACGCGACTGCGTGATATCCAGAGGGATCTGCTGGCTGAGCCGATTCCTGCTCAGAGAGTGATTGAGCGTATCTCGGGTATTGCAATGCGGCAGACCTGGGAGGAGAGGATTGTTGCATGTGTGCTTGGGTATTCCGGGACCTAGTCGCTGAGGCATATCTAAAAGCGCACCCTCGTCGTTTTCCGCTGTCAGTAGTGCCTAGATGGCTCACTGACGAGGGGGATGGCAATGTTTGGTTTGGAAGCGCTTGAGCTTGCGCGTGTCCAGTTCGCGTTCACCATTTCCTTTCACATCATTTTTCCGGCGATCACCATCGGGCTGGCGAGTTTTCTCGCCGTGCTGGAGGGGTTGTGGCTCAAGACCCGGCGTGAGGTGTACCGCGACCTCTATCACTTCTGGCTGAAGATTTTTGCCGTCAACTTCGGTATGGGTGTGGTGTCCGGCATCGTCATGGCGTACCAGTTCGGAACCAACTGGAGTGCTTTTTCGGAGTTCGCCGGCAGTGTGACCGGGCCGCTGCTGGCGTATGAAGTGCTGACGGCGTTCTTTCTCGAAGCAGGTTTTCTGGGTGTCATGCTGTTCGGCTGGAATCGCGTGGGGCCGGGGCTGCATTTCTTTTCCACGATCATGGTGGCGGTCGGGACGCTGATCTCCACCTTCTGGATTCTGGCCTCCAACAGCTGGATGCATACGCCGCAGGGGCACGAGATCATTGATGGCATCGTGGTGCCGGTAGACTGGTTCGCGATCATCTTCAATCCCTCGTTTCCCTATCGCCTGGCGCATATGGCGATTGCCGCATTTCTGGCTGCGGCCTTTATGGTCGGGGCTTCGGCGGCCTGGCATCTGTTGCGTGGCAACGACAACCCGGCCATCCGCAAGATGCTCTCGATGGCGATGTGGATGGCGCTGATCGTGGCGCCGATACAGGCGCTGGTCGGTGATTTCCACGGCCTTAATACACTGGAGCATCAGCCAGCGAAGATTGCCGCGATGGAAGGGCATTGGGACAACTCCGAGGGCGGGCCGACGCCGTTGTTGCTGTTCGGCTGGCCCGATATGGAGCGTGAAGAAACCCGCTTCAAGGTGGAGATTCCTTATCTGGGCAGTCTCATTCTCAAGCACAGCATGACCGAGCCGATTCCCGCGCTGAAGGATTTCCCCCCGGAAGACCGACCCAATTCCACCATCGTGTTCTGGACGTTCCGGATTATGGTGGCGCTGGGGCTGCTGATGATCGTGACCGGCCTGTGGAGCTTCTGGCTGCGCCGGCGCGGCAGGTTGTTCGAGTCACGACCCTTCCTGAGGCTGGTGTTGTATATGGGGCCGTCCGGGCTTGTCGCGATCCTGGCCGGTTGGTTCACTACCGAGATAGGGCGGCAGCCCTGGGTGATCTACGGCGTGATGCGGACCGCCGACGCCGTTTCAAGCCACAGTGCCGAACAGCTGGGGCTGACCCTGGCGCTGTTCGTGCTGATCTACTTTGCCGTGTTTGGTGTCGGTTGCGTTTATGTGCTGCGCCTGATCGGCAAGGGGCCGGTTCCACACGAAGGCAAGAGCAAGGGAACTGGCGGGCCGGGCGAGCAACGTACACCGGCCAGGCCCATCTCGGCTGCGGATGAGGCGATTGCTCATGAGCATGGCGACCAACTGGGCGAGAGGAATTGAGCATGGGTATCGATCTTTCGCTGATCTGGGCCGTGATCATCATCTTCGGCATCATGATGTACGTGGTGATGGATGGCTTCGATCTGGGTATCGGCATTCTTTTTCCCTTCCTGGCTGACAGCTCCGAGCGCGATGTGGCCATGAACACCGTGGCGCCGGTCTGGGATGGTAATGAAACCTGGCTGGTGCTCGGTGGGGCCGGGCTGTTTGCGGCGTTTCCGCTGGCCTATTCGGTGATTCTGTCGGCACTCTACCTGCCGATCATCTTCATGCTCATGGGGTTGATCTTCCGTGGCGTTGCCTTCGAGTTTCGTTTCAAGGCGAGCGCTGCCCGCCAGCACATCTGGGACAAGGCATTCATCGGCGGCTCGCTGGTGGCGACGTTCTTTCAGGGGGTCGCGCTGGGTGCCTTCATTCATGGCTTTCCCGTTGTGGATCGCGCCTATGCCGGTGGGCCGCTGGACTGGCTGACGCCGTTTTCGGTGTTCTGCGGCATTGCGCTGATCGTCGCCTATGCCTTGCTGGGCTGTACCTGGCTGATCATGAAGACCGCCGGTGATCTGCAGAAGCGCATGCACGATATCGGCATTCCGCTGGTCTGGGCGGTGCTTGCGGTGACCGGTGTGGTGAGCCTCTGGACGCCGCTGACGCATCCAGACATTGCCGAGCGCTGGTTCAGCATGCCGAATCTGATCTTCTTCATGCCGGTGCCGATCCTGGTGCTGCTCTGTACCTTCGGGCTGCTGCGCTCGATTGCGCGCTATGCCCATTACTCGCCATTTCTGTTCACTCTGGCACTGATCTTCCTGGGCTACAGCGGGCTCGGCATCAGCCTCTGGCCAAACATCATCCCGCCCTCGGTGACCATCTGGGAAGCCGCCGCGCCGCCGCAGAGCCAGGGCTTTACGCTGGTCGGGGCGCTGCTGATCATTCCGCTGATCCTCATGTACACCGCCTGGAGCTATTACGTGTTTCGCGGCAAGGTCAGCGCCGAGGATGGCTATCACTGATCTGCCTCGTCATGGAGCCTCGTATGCCCGAAAAGCCCCAAAAAAGTGCTAAGCCGCTATGGCAGCGCATGGTCTGGCTGGTAACGATCTGGTTCGCCAGTGTGTTGGCGCTGGGTGTGCTGGCCTGGCTGCTGCGCCAGTTCATGGCGGCTGCCGGGCTGACCACGCCCTGAGCGAATCATGTTTCTGTCATGAAGGTTGGTCAGGATGGCATGGACCTTGTTAGTCCAAAGACGACCCACCTTGAGGAACCCGCTATGGATGATTATCTGGACGAACTTCTCGAATGGCGTGCGGCTGAGCAGGATGGGCCGGAGCCGGCTGAGGATGCCTTCGAGCTGTGAGGCTGTGCTGAAAAGGCCTGCTGAATCACCTGGGGCGGTGGCTTCGACCGGTTCTGGTGGGAGCGGACTTGTCCGCGAGATTTTGTGAGACCGCCGAAGAGCTCGTGGACAAGTCCACTCCCCCAAAAGCAGGCCGCCGTCACCGGCAGAAGAATAGCCTGTGCGGTTATTCAGGCATCGACACGCCGCTGTGTGCGTCGATACTCACCGGGCGTCTGCCCGCTCCAGCGCTTGAAGGCGCGCTGGAAGGCTTCGGCTGAAGCGAAGCCGAGCAGCCAGGCGATTTCACCGAAGGCCAGCTCGGTATCGCGAATGTAAGCCATGGCCAGATCGCGACGGGTGTCGTTGAGAATGGCGCGGTAGCTGCTGCCTTCCTCGATCAGTCGTCGGCGCAGCGTCCAGGGTGGCAATTGCAGACGCTGGGCAATCTGCAGCAGCTCCGGTTCCTGGCCCTTGAGCATCTGTGCCAGCATCTGTGCAACCCGTTCGCGCAGACTGGTGGTGCGTGTACGCTGCTCCAGCGCTGCTTCGCACAGCTCCAGCAACTGCTGCCAGGTGCCGGGGCAATGTTCTTGATTGCGTAGTGCAAGGGTGGTCTTGTCCAGTCGCAGTTGGTTGTGTTCGCTGTTGAAGAGCACGGGCTGAGCGAAGAAGGCTTCGTGGCGCTCGGCGTAATCGGGGCGTTCGAACTCGATCTGTACTGCGCTCGGCTGCAGCGGACTGCCTGCCACGGCGCTAAGCTGCGTGATCCAGCTGGCCAGCACGGTATCCACCACGAAGCGGTTGTAGTTGTTGTAGGGGCTGATGGAATAGAAGCGCAGCCAGGCACCTTCGGCATCCTCGTGGAATTCGGATGCGCCGCGATAGTTGAAGGCGTACAGCAGTTCGTAGCGGATCAGGGTCCGTGCCGCTTCGCGCACCGTAGGTGCCAGACTTGCGGTAATGCCGGCGAGCCCCAGATGGCCAGCCTTGCGCAGCCGGCCCATGTCCAGTCCCAGTGCCGGATCGCCGGTCAGTTGCATGGCGGCGTGACCGAGGCGCATGTAGCGCGGGATGGACAGCCGTGCATGGGGTTCGGCCAGTCGAGCGGCATCCAGGCCATAGGCTTCCAGCAGGGGTTGAGGGTCGATCTGCCTTTCCCTCAGGGCGCTGTCCAGGCTATGCACGAAGCCTACCGAGAGATCGCCAAGGCGAATCCGCTGCTGCTTCATGGACGCTCCGGCAGCCAGAGATTGTGCAGCTGGACCGGCTCAGCGGGGGTGCGTTTTGCTGGTTTGCGCGGTGAACCGAGTAGGTTCCAGGGCAGGCCGAGTGTGCGCACGGCCATGCGTGGCAGGCTCCTGTCCAGCGGTTCGAGGGGTGCGCAGGCGCTCGTCTTGCGCTCATCCATGCCCGGCAGGGCGAGCAGGTCGGTGGTGGCAGGCAGGCTGCGCGTGTAGCCGTCGCAACCGAGCAATACTGCCAGGCGTCCCGCTGGAGTATGCAGCAGAGCGATCTCCTGGCGTTCGGGCGCTTTGCTGTAGCGACGCTCATAACGACTGAGGGCCGTCTTGTAGTGCAGCGGCCCGATGGGCTCACCATCTGGCCCGAACACCAGGCTGACCTGTCGCAGTGGACCCGTACCCGTCTTCAGGCGCCCCGCTTGCAGACGAGGTTCAGGCAGCACGATGGAGCCAGCGACCAGCGTCACACCGTATTCCTTTGCCAGATCGGCGAAGATGCGCTGGTAGTCATCGGCCATTTGCGGCGCCTTGATGCGCAAAACCGCTCCGGTGCGGCGATCCTCGCTGGTGTTGTCGAGTTGGGCGCGCAGGTAGTCCCAGGGGTTGCTCAGTGCCATCCACTGCATGGCGTCACGCAGGGTTCGCGCCTGCTGGACCTCGGGCTTTTCACCGAGGGCGAACAGGCCGGTGCCCACGTGTTCGGGCAGCACAACGATGGTCCGACTGCCGATCAGGCCTGCGTCTCTCGCCTGATCGAGGTAGGTGGCGAACTTCAGGCGCAGGCGTTCGCGGCTCTGGTAGTCGGCTGGCTGCAGCCTGGTTTCGATTCCCAGCAGATTGCCTGCGGTTCCCGGCTGCCCCTGGCTGTTGATCGGCAGGGTGCGCAGGTCCGACAGCAGCGGTCCGCTGCGGCGGTCGTCTGTCCAGTTCAGGTAGAGCACCAGGGCGACGAAGGCAAGCATGGCCAGGATAAGCAGTTTGATGGGGAGTCGCATGGTCGGCGCTTTTAATGAAGGTGCCATGAAAATACGGTGAGACGGGTTGATTGCCAAGCCTGTCAGCTCGATTGGGTCAGGCAGTTGTGAGTTTTGATCATTGAGCCTGTGGCTGTGGCTGTTTATCTTCGCTGCATGCGACCGGCCTGTCAGAGCCTGGCGCCTACAAACCGCTGGCCTATGGCACACCCGCTTGTGCCTACTTGACGAGGAATAAAGATGAGTGCCTTTCCGCACCTGATGGCCCCGCTGGACCTGGGCTTCACCACGCTGCGCAACCGCGTCCTGATGGGCTCGATGCACACCGGCCTTGAAGAGATGCCCAATGGCTTCGAGCGCATGGCAGTGTTTTTTGCCGAGCGCGCACGTGGTGGTGTCGGCCTGATCGTGACCGGCGGCGTTGGCCCCAACGAGGAAGGTTCGGTCCGGGCCGGCGCGGCCAAACTCTCCACCCCGGAAGAGGCCCAAGAGCACAAGGTCGTTACCCAGGCGGTTCACGAGGCCGGCGGCAAGATCTGCCTGCAGATTCTTCATGCCGGTCGCTACGCCTATAGCCCCAAGCTCGTTGCGCCCAGTGCCATCCAGGCGCCGATCAACCCCTTCACACCACGTGAGCTGGACGAAGAGGGTATCGAGAAGCAGATCCAGGACTTCGTCAACTGCGCCAGCCTGGCCCGGCAGGCTGGCTATGACGGCGTCGAGATCATGGGGTCGGAAGGCTATTTCATCAATCAGTTCCTGGTCGCTCACACCAACCACCGCACCGACCGTTGGGGCGGAAGCTACGAGAACCGCATGCGTCTGGCCGTGGAAATCGTGCGCCGCGTACGTGAGGCGGTGGGCGCTGAGTTCATCATTATCTATCGTCTGTCGATGCTCGATCTGGTCGAGACCGGCAGCACCTGGGATGAGGTGGTGGTGCTGGCAAAGGCCATCGAGGCGGCTGGTGCGACCCTCATCAACACCGGTATTGGCTGGCACGAGGCGCGAATTCCGACCATCGCCACCAAGGTGCCGCGCGCGGCCTTTACCAAGGTGACGGCCAAGCTGCGTGGCGAGGTCGGCATTCCGCTGATCACCACCAACCGCATCAATACGCCTGAAGTGGCCGAGCAGGTACTGGCCGAAGGTGATGCTGACATGGTCTCCATGGCGCGGCCATTCCTGGCGGACCCGGACTTCGTCAACAAGGCTGCAGCCGGTCGCAGCGACACCATCAATACCTGCATCGGCTGCAACCAGGCCTGCCTGGACCATACCTTCAGCGGCAAGCTGACCAGTTGCCTGGTCAACCCCCGTGCCTGCCATGAAACCGAGCTGAACTACATCCCGGTGGCGACAGCGAAAAAGATCGCTGTGGTCGGTGCGGGGCCGGCGGGCCTGTCGGCGGCCAGCGTCGCTGCCGAGCGGGGCCACCAAGTGACCCTGTTCGATTCAGCCAGCGAAATCGGCGGCCAGTTCAACGTTGCCAAGCGCGTGCCGGGCAAGGAGGAGTTCTTCGAAACCCTGCGCTATTTCGACGGCAAGCTTGAGCGAGGCGGTGTCGATCTGCGCCTGAATACACGTGTCAGTGCTGCTGATCTGCTGGCCGGTGGCTACGATGAAGTCATTCTCGCTACCGGCATTGTCCCGCGCACACCAGAGATACCGGGCATAGGGCATGCAAAGGTGATCAGCTATCTCGATGCGATTCTCCAGCGCAAGCCGGTAGGGCAGCGCGTGGCGGTGATCGGCGCCGGCGGTATCGGTTTCGATGTCAGCGAATTCATCACCCACGACGGTCTGTCCACCAGCCTGGACCGCGAGGCGTTCTGGAAGGAGTGGGGTATCGACCTGGGCCTGCAGGCCCGCGGCGGTGTTGCGGGCGTCAAGCCGATGCCGCAGGCTCCGGCGCGTCAGGTGTATCTGCTGCAGCGCAAGAAATCCAAGGTCGGCAGCGGCCTGGGCAAGACCACTGGCTGGATTCACCGCACCGGCCTGAAAAACAAGCAGGTGCAGATGATCAACTCGGTGGAGTACCTGAAAATCGACGATGAAGGTCTGCATGTTTCCATTGCAGGCGGCGAACCCCAGGTGCTGCCGGTGGATACCATTATCGTCTGCGCCGGGCAGGACCCCCTGCGCGAGCTGCAGGCCGAGCTTGAGCAGGGCGGTATCAAGGTGCATCTGATCGGTGGCGCGGATGTTGCTGCCGAGCTGGATGCCAAGCGTGCCATCGATCAGGGTTCGCGTCTGGCTGCTGCCTTGTAAGCCAGCGCCCCAAGCCACAAGCAAATCGCCACGCCTGGACGGCCTTCGATCGAAGGCCGTTTCGGCTCTTTCTCATGGAGGTCCAGGAATGGGCGGGCACTGGTGTGTACCTTGATGGCAGACTGGCATCCCGATTCGATCACAGTTTGTGACCGCCCATCTGCCGGTCCTGCCTGCTATCCGGATGCCTGCCAACCCAGTCACATTGCCCGTTGCAGCTTTTCCCCTACACTTGCCCGGCGTGGGATGGCGTCGTAGGCACTGTCCCAGCATTGACTGTCCCACCGAGTTGTTGAGGATGCCGCGCATGCAGATCAAACCGCAGACGGTCGAAGCCGTTCTGTTCTTCAACGATGCCGGTGTCTGCAAGGAAATGCTCTATCCCGAATTCGAAGCCATGCTCGACGGCGTGGTGACCATGCCCGAATTCGCCGACCAGCAGATGCGTGTTGTCTATGTACTGGTCAATTCACGGCTGCAGATACGCGCGGCGGTGTTCTTTTATCTCGATTTCAATGAAGACGGTTCGGCTGACAGTGGCTGGAATATTCCGCTGCGCAGCCTGGCCGAGCGTACCGGGCGGGGGCCGGACCTGGGTGCCGGGCGGATTCGCCTGGCCTGTCGCAGCCAGTGCCCGGTTGCCTGGCATCAGATGCACCTGTGGGACCCGGAGCTGACGCAGGAGCGGAATCATCTGCTCATGTTGCGCGACCGTGTCAGTCGCAACCAGTTGGGTTTGCTGGTTGATGAGGACACACCGCAGGTGGTGTCCGCCGAACGATTGCAGGTGGTTGCCGAAGAAACCTGGTACGCAGCCGATTCCAGCAAGGCACGACGGGACGAAAAACTCGAACAGGAGCAGCGCCTCAAGGCTGCGCAACTGATCAAGCAGCAGCGGTTACGCATCGCCAATCTCGAGCGCCAGCGCGAAGTGGAGCTTGGCAAACTGCGTGAGCTGGCCGTGCAGCAACAAAGCAAGCTGCAGCAGGAAAATACTCAGTTGCGCCAGGCTTTGCTTGAGCAGGAACAGGCCACGGCCCGCTTGCGTGCCGAACTCACGGCGCAGGCCGAAGGTTTCCAGAGTACGCGTGAGGAAATGAGCCGGCAGTTGCGTGCCCTGGAACGTAACAGCCGGGCTGAAGCCGATGCCGCGCGGGTGCAGTTCGATAGCGAGCTGCAGGCTCAGGTGGCGACAGCGCTGGCTGAAGCCAGGGAACAGATCGCCATACGCGATGTGGAGCTGGCCTATCGCAACGACCTGGACAACCAGTTGCAGGAAGAAATTGAACAGTTGCGCAAACAATGCCAGACGCTCACCGAAAACAGCAGCGAGCGTGTGCTGGCGCGGCTGTCGAATCTTGGTGTCCTGTTTGTCGCCTATCATCCGGGCGCCGGGCACCTGACCATAGCGCTACAGGACCTGCCGCGTTATCAGCAAAACCCACTGGCCTATGCGGCGGCCAAGTGCGGCGTAAGCGAGGAGCAGTACCGCCAGTGGGTGGAGCATTACCAGCAGCCGAGCTGCGTGGCTGCATTGCCAAGTGGTGAGCGCTGCAAGATGCCGCTGGACAAGGTGGACTCGCCCAGCCGTTTTGTCATCGGCGAATCCAACTGTTGCGCCAGGCATCGCTCACAGGATCGCTTGCGTACCGGAAGCTGAGCCTTGCTAACCCATCCTTCGCGTGTCACTGCTTTTCCAGAGGCGCCGCTACAGCGCGTGGATTTGCCCTGGCTGCGTCAGGCGGGCGTGCAACTGGCCATTCTGCGGCTGGACCAGATCGATCCGGAGCTGTCCGGCAACAAGTGGTTCAAGCTTGCCCATCATCTTGAGGCAGCCCGTGATGCCGGTGCGCGAGGCCTGATCAGCCTCGGAGGGCCTCATTCCAATCATCTGCATGCCCTCGCTGCCGCAGGCAAGCGCTTCGGCCTGGCTACGGTCGGACTGTTGCGCGGCACCATGCAGACGACCCCGACCACCGAAGACCTGCAAGGCTTCGGCATGCAGCTGCACTGGCTGGGTTACGGCGGATATCGCGAGCGGCATCGCCCCGGCTTTTTCGAACCCTGGCTGGAACGCTACCCCGATTACTATTGCGTGCCCGAAGGCGGTGGCGGTTTGTCCGGCGCCCTGGGGTGCGCGCCGCTGGTGCCTTACGTACAGAAGCAGCTGGCGGCGCTGGGCTGGAGTGACTACGACGGCTGGTGGCTCGCGGCGGGTACCGGCACGACCCTGGTCGGGTTGGTGATTGGCGAGCGGGGACAAGGTGGACACCCGGTCCACGGCGCTCTGGCAGGGCCAGTGGAGCACGGTGTTGCGCAGGAGGTCGGCAAGCTGCTGGGTGAAGCGGGGATGGCGAATGAAGGTTATCGACTGATTGATGCCAGCCGAGGTGGGTTTGGGCGTTTCGATGCCGAGCTTGCGCACTTTCTGGCTGACGTCGAACGCGCAACCGGCCTGCCGCTGGAGCCTGTCTACACGGCAAAAGCAATGATGGCATTGCGCCTTTGTGTCCAGGGCGATTACTTTGTCAGGGGTTCGCGAATCATCTTCGTGCACACCGGTGGCCTGCAGGGCCGGCGGGCCGCTCAGGCATCGCTGGACACGCTGTTGCGCTGATCTTTCGCATTCTGGAAACCCTGGATGAACAAGCCGCTGCTACCTGATCAGCTACGCAGTCTGATTCCGCTCAACACGCTGTCGCAGCGACAGCTGGAACAGCTGCGTGGCCAGCTTGCGCCGCGCCTCCTGCTGGCAGGCCAGTCGCTGTTCGACAGCGATAACAAGGCGGTGACCTGCTTTCTGCTGTCCGGCACCCTGGCCCTGCAGGCGCCGAATGGTCAACACTGGCGGATGAGCGCCGGCTCTCCGGAGAGTTGTCACGGACTCTCTCTGGGCGCACGGTTGGTCCGGGCAGAGGCAGTCGAAGCTGCAAGCGTGCTGGTATTCGACAGCGTAGAGCTGGAGCGCCTGGTTTCTCGAAATCAGGCCCATGCCGATCTGTTGCTGGAGCTGGCATTGGCAGGTGAGCTGACCGACTGGCTGGAGGTGCTGCTGGGCAATCCGTTGTTTGCCAGGGTTCCGGTGGAAAATGTGCGGCGTATGCTGGACCGGCTCGAGTCGATGGAGCTTCCTGGCGGTCATGTGTTGCTGCGTGAAGGCGAGGCGGGCGACTGCTGTTATTTCCTCAAGCGCGGCAGGGTTGAAGTCATGACCGGCCTTGGCAGTGAACGCCAGGTGGTGGCGGAGCTGGAGGTTGGGGCCTGTTTCGGTGAGGAAGCCTTGCTGACCGAGCGGCCTCGCAATGCCACCGTGACACTTATAGAAGATGCCTGTGTGTTGCGGCTGGCCCGTGAGGATTTCATTGCCCTGCTCAAGGCGCCGGTGGTGGCCGAATTGAGCCTGGCCGAAGCAAGGGCGCTGATCGCAGACGGTGCGCAGTGGCTGGATGTGCGGCTGATGGATGAATACCGGCACGGTCATGCGTCACAGGCATTGAACATGCCTCTGCACCTGCTGCGTCTCAAGGCGCGTCTATTGAAGAAGGATCGTGTCTATTTGTGCTACTGCGACAGCGGCAAGCGCAGCGCCAATGCAGTCTTCGTTCTGGCCCAGCTGGGTTTCAGCGTTCATGCGTTGCGCGACGGACTGGCTGGTCTGTCCGCGGAGGAACATGCGGTGCTGCTTTGCGAGCAGGGCAACGGTTATCTGGCGCGCTCGGATGGTCGCACCGAACGCAGCGGCTGAGGGTTTTCAGGCCAGCGCCCACCCGGCTATTCCTCCGCTGAGAACCACCAGCCAGGGCGGCAGTTTCCAGCGCATCAACGCCACCAGTGCGACAAGGCCCAGGGCGAAATCCTTCAGGCTGTGGATGGCACTGGTCCAGACTGGATCGTAGAGAGCAGCCAGCAGCAACCCGACCACGGCAGCGTTCACGCCGGTCAGCGCCGCCTGGATGCGCCGGTTGGTGCGCAGCCGATCCCAGAACGGCATCACGCCGAAGACCAGCAGAAACGAAGGTATGAAAATGGCGACCAGACACAGGGCTGCGTTCAGCACAGGCCCGTTGCCGCCAGCCACGGAGCCGCCAAGGAAAGCTGAAAAGGTGAACAGCGGGCCGGGCACGGCCTGTGCCGCGCCGTAACCGGCCAGGAAGACATCATTGTTGACCCACCCGCTGGGTACCACTTCGGCCTGCAGCAGCGGCAGTACTACGTGGCCGCCACCGAAGACCAGCGCGCCGGCCCGGTAGAAGGCATCCAGCAAGGCCAGTGCCTGACTGCTGGATGCCGCCGCCAGCAGTGGCAGAACAGCCAGCAGCACAAAGAACGAGATCAGTGCCGTTATGCCGATCAGGTTGCTGGTGCGTGAGAGAAAGGCTGGCGCGGCGATGGTCGCTGCGGGACGGAACAGCGCCACGCCCATGAGGCCGGCCAGGACGATAACGCCCAGCTGCGCCCAGGCGCCGGGCAGGATGAGAACCGCAAGCGCAGCAATCAGTGCCATCGCGAGGCGCGGGCCGTCGGGGCAGAGGCTGCGTGCCATGCCCCATACGGCCTGAGCCACGACAGCCACTGCGACGATCTTCAAACCGTGCAGCAGGCCTTCCGACAGGCCATTGCCCCAGTTGGCGATGCCCAGCGAGAGAAGCAGAAGGGCTATCGCCGAGGGCAGGGTGAAGCCGGCCCATGCTGCAAGGGAGCCGCTGTAGCCCCCGCGAAGCAGGCCTATGGCGATGCCCACCTGGCTGCTGGAGGGGCCGGGAAGGAACTGGCAGAGGGCAACCAGATCGGCATAGCTGTGTTCGTCGAGCCACTGGCGACGGCGGACGAATTCCTCGCGGAAGTAGCCGATGTGGGCAACCGGCCCGCCAAAGGACGTCAGGCCCAGGCGCAGGAAAACCAGAAAGATGTTCCAGGCGCTTGAAGGAAGAGGGTCGTGCGAGGCGTTAGTGAGCGAAGGCATCTATAAACCGTGCAAGTACAGGTGCTGGCGCAGCAAGTATGAGGCATTCAGATGACATCCGGATGACCGGCTATGTTCTGCCGTTCAGTCAGGCCAGCTGTCCGGCACCAGGAACAGGCGTTCCTGTTCTGTCCAGATTGCCTTTTCATCGGCTTCCATGCGAGCCAGCAGCCGTGCCTGTGAGCGCGTTGTGGTCTCGGAAATCCAGTTGTCGAAATCCGAGGCCTGCCAGATCGCAGCACTTTCCAGGCGCGCCGGCGCCAGCCAGACATGCCGAGGCTGGGGTTGCCAGCGTGTGTCGGGGTGATGGCTGAGAAATGCTGGCCAGTCACGCTGGCGCAACCAGTACCCCTTCAGGTGGCCCGGATTGGCGCCTGCTGGTGACTTTGGGTCCGCATTCCAGGGCTGGAACAGATAGCCGCCGAGCCAGAATGCGCTGTCGATTGCCTCACAGGTGAGTTCGCTGAGGACGCTTTGGGCGCAGGCAGTGGAGCAGATTTGTAATTGATGCTCGCAGATGCGCTGCAGCTTGATGTCCAGCCGGTCCTGGCTGCCGGGCCCCAGCCAGTGGTCGTGCCGGCTGCGGTCACCGTGTTCCAGACCCAGGTAGAACTTTACCGCCAGCTCCAGATGATGCACGCCTTCGGCGTCGCGGATGATCAGGTCGAGCTCGCCAAGCGTCTGGTTATCCTGGCGAATCGGCAGGTTGGCTCTAAGCAGTTCAACATCCGGCGCCTGGCACAGCGCAAACTGCCAGAGGCGCTCGTAATACAGCCCCAGACGATGGGTGTTGTGCTGTTCGAGCCAGGCCTGGAGCATTGCTGGCTGGGTGTCGAGCAGGCGCAACCAGTCTGCCAGCTCATCAGGATGTTCGGCCCAGCGGCTGGCCGCCAGCGGATGTCGCTGCGGTGCTGATGCATTGTTCAGTAGCGGCGGCGACAGCAGAGTCCAGGCGAGATCCCGCACCTGCGGATGCAGGAGCTCGGGCAGCAGCTCGGCAAGACGGGATAGGTTCATACGGCAAGCATAGCCCAGGGTCTGTACGTTTCAGCGTAAGCCGCGCTGCTGCGAAAAATCTCGCCATGTTCCGGCGCGGTCACGATGATACGTCGACAGACCCTATGGCCCGTTTGCCGCCCCTTGCGGCTTTCACCCATAATCGCCCGAACGCACTGCGGCGCGAGCAGCCCGCCATCATCCGTCACGTCTGTCAGGGAGCCTTAATGGACCAGTTCCGCAATATCGGCATCATCGGCCGCCTGGGCAGTTCCCAGGTGCTGGATACCATTCGCCGGCTGAAGAAGCTGCTCGTGGAACGCCATCTGCACGTGATTCTCGAAGAGAACATTGCCGAGGTGCTGCCGGGGCACGGCATGCAAATCTCCTCACGGCAACGGCTGGGTGAATCCTGTGACCTGGTAATCGTGGTGGGCGGTGATGGCAGCCTGCTCGGTGCGGCCCGTGCCATGGCCAAGCATCGTGTGCCGGTGCTGGGGATCAACCGGGGCAGCCTGGGCTTTCTCACCGACATTCGTCCTGATGAGCTGGAAGAGAAGGTGGTCGAAGTGCTCAGCGGGCAGTACACGCTGGAGAACCGCTTCCTGCTGGAAGCCCAGGTGCGGCGTTTCGAGGAGTCCATCGGTGAGGGTGACGCGCTCAATGACGTGGTGCTGCATCCGGGCAAGTCGACACGGATGATCGAGTTCGAGCTGTATATCGATGGCCAGTTCGTCTGCTCGCAGAAGGCTGACGGCCTGATCGTCGCCACGCCCACCGGCTCCACGGCCTACGCGCTTTCCGCGGGTGGACCGATCATGCATCCGCGGCTGGACGCCATCGTCATCGTGCCGATGTATCCGCATACGCTGTCCAGCCGGCCCATCGTGGTGGATGGCAACAGCGAGCTGAAGATTGTGGTATCGCCGAACATGCAGATCTACCCGCAGGTCTCCTGTGACGGGCAGAACCACTTCACCTGTGCCCCCGGCGACACCGTCACCGTGCGCAAGAAGCCGCAGAAGCTGCACCTGATCCACCCGCTGGGCCACAACTACTACGAGGTCTGCCGCACCAAGCTGGGCTGGGGCAGTCGCCTCGGTGGAGGCGAATAGTGATTGTTGACCCAGACCGTAGTTACGACCTTATCGGGGACGTACACGGTTGCGCCCGTACCCTGGCCCGCCTGCTCGATCAGCTTGGCTATCGGCAGCAAGGTGGCATCTGGCGGCACAAACGTCGGCAGGTGATCTTCCTTGGCGACATCATCGACCGTGGCCCACGCATTCGTGAGGCGCTGCATCTGGTTCATGACATGGTCGAGGCAGGTCAGGCCCACTGCATCATGGGCAACCACGAGTTCAACGCGCTGGGCTGGTATGCCGAGGCGCCACGGGAAAGCGGCCAGACGTTTGTGCGTGAACACACGCCGCGTTACGCCATGCTGCTGCAGGAGACTTTCCGCCAGTTCGAGCACTATCCGGAAGAGTGGCAGGCCTTTCGCGAGTGGTTCATGGACTTGCCGCTGTTTCTGCAGAGCGAGCGTTTCCGTGTGGTGCATGCATGCTGGGACAACTCGGTGATCGATCAGCTGCGCCAGCGCTTGCAGCAGGGACGGATCGATGCCGAGTTCCTGCGCGAGGCCGCATTCCCCAAGCAGTTCGCTGCAAAGGCGCTGGATCGCCTGTTGCGCGGCACCGACATGCCGCTGCCGGAAGGCCTGACCCTGACCAGCGCCGAGGGTTTCACGCGCAATTTCTTTCGCACCAAGTTCTGGGAAGAGAATCCCAAGACCTATGGCGATATCGTCTTCCAGCCCGATGGCCTGCCGGAAAAGGCGGCCCGTCTGCCGCTCAGCGAGAGTCAGAAGAGTCGCCTGTTTCTCTATGGCCCCGATGAACCGCTGCTGTTCGTCGGCCACTACTGGCGCAGCGGACAACCGGCACCGATCCGCCATAACCTGGCGTGCCTGGACTACAGCGCGGTGAAGTACGGCAAGTTGGTGGCCTATCGGCTCGACCAGGAAACCCTGCTCGACCCGGCGAAATTCTTCTGGGTAAACGTGGAGCGTTAGATGTCCGCAGTCGAGGCTTTACGCCTGCCGTTGTCGGTTGATCTGAGCGGATTCGTCGCATTGCTGCGACGGCTGCAGGTGCCCTGTCGTGTCAGCGAGGAGGCGGGTGAGCAGGTGCTGCGCGTGCCGGCGGAAACTGCCGAGCAGGTTCGTGAGTTGTATCAGCGCTATCCCCAGGGCGATCAGGCGGTGGTGCTTGAGCAGTCGCCAAGCCGCCGCGGTGGCTTTTTCGCGAGCCTGGCGCGCAGTCCGCTGACCGCCGCGATGCTGCTGCTCACACTGCTGGCAGCGGCTGTGACCCTGCTGGGGGACAACTACGATGCCATCCGCTGGCTCAATTTCAGTGATTTCCAGATCGAGGGTGACTATGCCTATTTCGCCACGCTGGAGCAGACCCTGGCGACGAATCAGTGGTGGCGGCTGATCACCCCGATCTTCGTGCACTTCGGCTTTCTGCATCTGGCGATGAACTCGATGTGGTATTGGGAGCTTGGGCGACGCATCGAGTATCGCCAGGGCGCGCTGATGCTGTTCGGGCTGACGCTGCTCTTCGCGCTCGTCTCCAACGGCAGCCAATATGTGTTTGGCGGTCCCGGCATCTTCGGCGGTCTTTCCGGTGTGCTTTATGGGCTGCTGGGCCATTGCTGGCTGTTCCAGAAACTGGCACCGGATGAAGCTTACCGCCTCCCGTCAGGCGTAGTGGTGCTGATGCTGGTCTGGCTGGTGGTGTGCCTGACCGGAGTTATCGAGGTGCTCAGCTTCGGCACCCTGGCCATCGCCAATGCGGCTCACGTAGGGGGGCTGGTGATGGGCTGTATCACCGGGGTAGCTGGCGGATTACTGGCGCGCAAGCGCTAGACCGGAGCCGGCATCACGTACGCACGCGGGTTTCACCCGCCCTACGACCTGCCTTCAGCTTCCAGCGCCCAGTTCCGTTAGAATGCACCTTTTGTCACCGGGAGCAGGTCATGTCGTCCTTTATCGAAGCCATCGAAAACATCACCCCTGAAATCTATGAAAACCTCAAGCTTGCCGTCGAACTGGGCAAGTGGGGTGATGGGCGCAAGCTGACTGTCGAGCAGAAGGAAACCTGTCTGGCGGCGATGATCGCCTGGGAAATGCAGAACCTTCCCGAAGAGCAGCGCACCGGCTACCTGGGTGGTCAGGAATGCGGCTCCAAGAGCAAGAACAAGGCGCCCATCGACACCAGCCTGTTCGCTCCCGCTTCCGGGACCCGTCACTGATGCTTGAATTGGGACGCGGTGCGCTGAGCAAGATGTCAATCCAGCTGGGTGCGCCGGTGCAGTATTCCTTCCGTTTGAATGACGCGTTGGTGCCGGTCAATCCGCTGATTGGCAAGACCCTGAGGCTTGAGTATCTCGGCGCTATCAATTGCACCCATTGCGGGCGCAAGACCAACAAGAGCTTCAGCCAGGGCTTCTGCTACCCCTGTTTCAAGAAGCTGCCGCAGTGCGACGTCTGCATCATGAGCCCGGAAAAATGCCACCACGACTTCGGCACCTGCCGCGATCCGCAGTGGGGCATGGACTTCTGCATGACCGATCATGTGGTCTACCTGGCCAACTCTTCGGGGATCAAGGTAGGCATCACCCGCGCCACGCAGTTGCCGACGCGCTGGCTCGATCAGGGCGCGAGCCAGGCCTTGCCGATCATGCGTGTCGCCACGCGTCAGCAGTCAGGGCTGGTGGAAGACCTGTTGCGTAGCCAGGTAGCCGACCGCACCAACTGGCGTGCGCTGCTCAAGGGTGATGCCGAGGCGATGGATCTTGTGCAAGCTCGCGAGCGCATTTTCGATGCCTGTGCCGAGGGTTTGCAGGCGCTGCAGCAGCGCTTCGGCCTGCAGGCGATCCAGCCGGTGGCCGATGCCGAGGTTGTCGAGATTCGCTATCCGGTGGAAGCCTATCCGACCAAGATTGTCAGCCTGGACCTGGAGAAGACCCCGGTGGTCGAGGGCACGCTCAAGGGCATCAAGGGTCAATACCTGATCCTGGATACCGGCGTAATCAACATCCGCAAGTTCACCGCTTATCAGGTTGCGGCCAGCACTGCTGCGTAGGGTGGATAACGCTTCGCTTATCCATCCTACGGGCCGGCAGGCTCAAGGGTGAGCGGCCTGGAACAAGCGCGTGGAAAAGGCTTCGCCGTTTTCCACCCTACAAGTCCGCCGCGACAGGCGCTAAGCTCGAGCTCATCCGCAGCCCGGTGACCGGGCTGGCAGTCCATTGCCACATTTCCGCTTGAAGCTTGCCGCTTGAAGCTCAGTCGACGAGGTTTCCATGCGTACCGAACAACCGAAAGTCATTCATCTCAAGGATTATCAGGTGCCGGCGTACCTGATTGATGAAACCCACCTGACCTTCGAGCTGTATGAGGACCGCACCCTGGTGCATGCCCAGTTGGTGATGCGCCGCAACCCGGAAGCCGGTGCCGGCTTGCCGCCACTGGAGTTGCACGGGCAGGATTTGGAGCTGGTGTCGCTGTCGCTCAATGACCGTCAGCTGGAAACCGGCGACTACCAGATCGGCGAAGAAACCCTGACGCTGCAACCCGACAGCGAGCGCTTCACGCTTGATAGCAGCGTGGTTATCCACCCTGAAACCAACACTGCGCTGGAAGGCCTCTACAAGTCCGGCAAGATGTTCTGCACCCAGTGCGAAGCCGAAGGCTTTCGCAAGATCACCTGGTACCTCGACCGCCCGGACGTGATGAGCATTTTCACCACCACGGTCAGCGCCGACAAGCAGCGCTACCCGATTCTGCTGTCCAACGGCAACCCGGTTGCCAGCGGCAGCGAAGACGATGGCCGGCACTGGGCGACCTGGGAAGATCCGTTCCGAAAGCCTGCCTATCTCTTTGCGCTGGTGGCCGGCGATCTCTGGTGTGTTGAGGACAGTTTCACCACCATGAGTGGCCGTGACGTGGCGCTGCGTATCTATGTCGAGCCGGAAAATCTCGACAAGTGCCAGCACGCCATGGACAGCCTGAAGAAGTCGATGAAGTGGGACGAAGAGGCCTATGGCCGCGAATACGATCTGGACATCTTCATGATCGTCGCAGTCAACGACTTCAACATGGGCGCCATGGAGAACAAGGGCCTCAACATCTTCAACTCCAGCGCCGTATTGGCCCACGCCGAAACGGCTACGGATGCCGCCCACCAGCGCGTGGAGGCCATCGTCGCCCATGAGTATTTCCATAATTGGTCGGGCAACCGCGTGACCTGCCGTGACTGGTTCCAGCTGTCGCTCAAGGAGGGCTTCACGGTGTTCCGCGATGCGCAGTTCTCCTCCGACATGAACTCGGCGACCGTCAAGCGCATCGAGGACGTGGCCTATCTGCGCACCCACCAGTTCGCTGAAGATGCCGGCCCCATGGCCCATTCGGTACGGCCTGAATCCTTCATGGAGATCTCCAACTTCTACACCCTGACCGTCTACGAGAAGGGCGCCGAAGTGGTGCGCATGGTTCAGACGCTGCTGGGCAAAGAAGGCTTTCGCAAGGGCAGCGACCTGTATTTCGAGCGTCACGATGGCCAAGCGGTGACGGTAGATGACTTCGTCAAGGCCATGGAAGACGCCAACGGCGCCGACCTCGGCCAGTTCAAACGCTGGTACAGCCAGGCCGGCACACCGCGCCTGACGGTCAGCGAGCGTTATGACGAGGCTGCACACACCTATAGCCTGAGCTTCCGCCAGAGCTGCCCGGCAACGCCCGGTCAGGACAGCAAGGAGCCCTTCGTCATTCCGGTGGAGCTGGGCCTGCTGGCTGCTGATGGTGCGCAAATGCCGCTGCGCCTGCACGGCGAGGCTGCGCCTGTTGGCACCAGTCGCGTGCTGGCCGTGACCGAAGCCGAGCAGAGTTTCACCTTCGTCGATGTGGATGAGCGCCCGTTGCCGTCGCTGCTGCGCGGCTTCTCGGCCCCGGTCAAGCTGGAGTTCCCCTACAGCCGCGACCAACTGATGTTCCTCATGCAGCACGACGCCGACGGCTTCAACCGCTGGGAGGCAGGGCAGCAGCTATCCGTGCAGGTGCTTCAGGAGCTGATCGGCCAGCATCAGCGGGGCGAGCCGCTGGCGATGGACGAACGTCTGACCGAGGCGTTGCGCAGCCTGCTGCAGAACGAAACCCTCGACCCGGCAATGGTGGCTGAAATGCTTTCGCTGCCGAGCGAAGCCTACCTCACCGAAATCAGTGATGTGGCCGATGTCGATGCCATCCACACCGCCCGCGAATTCGCCCGTCGCGAACTGGCTAGCCGTTTGTTCGAGCCGCTGTACCAGCGCTACATGACCTACCGTGAAACGTCGCGGCAGACCCCTTATCTAGCCTCGGCAGAGCATTTCGCCCGCCGCGCGCTGCAGAACATTGCGCTGGCCTACCTGATGTTCAGCGAGCGCTCGGACATCCTTTCGCTGTGCCTGGACCAGTTCGACACCGCCGACAACATGACCGAGCGTCTGTCGGCGCTGGCCTCGCTGATCAACTCGCCGTTCGAGGAGAAGCGCGGGCTGGCGTTGGAATCCTTTGCTGAGCAATTCAGCGACAACCCGCTGGTGATGGACCAGTGGTTCAGCGTGCAGGCGGCCAGCCCGCTGCCCGGCGGCCTGGAGCGGGTTCAGGCGCTGATGCAGCACCCGGCCTTCACCTTGAAGAATCCCAACAAGGTTCGCGCGCTGATCGGTGCTTTTGCCGGCCAGAACCTGCTCAACTTCCACCGTGCCGATGGTGCCGGTTACCGTTTCCTGGCCGATCAGATTATTACGCTGAACGCCATGAACCCGCAGATCGCCTCGCGTCTACTGGGGCCGCTGACCCGCTGGCGCAAGTACGACAGCAGCCGTCAGGCGCTGATGAAGGGCGAGCTGGAACGCATCCTGGCTTCCGGCGAACTGTCCAGCGATGTCTATGAGGTGGTGAGCAAGAGCCTGGCTTGAAGGGAGTCTGTGGGCTGCCTGCTTTGTGGGCATGGCCCGCTCCTGGCGATTGCGTACCGGGTTGCAAGAGTCGATAGCTGTTGATGGTGCCCGCGCCTGCATGCGTCATGCGCGCGAGGGCACCAGAGTGCCGCAGATCCAGTCCTGTGATCAGGTCCCGAGAGTTAACAAAAGATAACGTCCCATCGATTGTAAGTGCTTTCCAAAGCTGGCTAGGATGGCTGCGTCCGTCATGATTTGACGGCCCTTACTAATAAGAACAAAGGGGATTGTTATGACTGAGCCCGTCTTCTGGCGTGGCCAGGCTGGCCCTGTGCCTGCCGTGTTCCGTCGGCCGGAGCGCACCCGCTTCTCGCCCCTGGTCCGTTTGCTTTCTGCGTGCAGCCTGTTTGCACTGCTGTGTGGCGGTGTTCCCGCGCATGCACAGCCTGGCGATCCTCAGCTTCGCTATTCCATCGAATCCCCGAAAGCGGCTTCCAACCTGCTCCTCGACGTAACCCATGCCGGTACGCGTCTGGTCGTGGCAGGTGACCGGGGCCACATTCTCTACTCCGACGACGGCGGTGCCGGCTGGGCGCAGGCGAAGGTGCCCACCCGGCAACTGCTTACCGCCATCTATTTCACGGATGATCGGCATGGCTGGGCTGTTGGCCACGATGCACTGATCCTGGCTACCACCGATGGCGGAGAGACCTGGGCGCATCAGTACGAGAATCGCGAGGCTGAGGTGCCCCTGCTTGATGTCTGGTTCGAGAATGCCGAACACGGCCTGGCGGTTGGCGCTTACGGAATGCTGCTGGAAACCCACGACGGCGGTCAGCACTGGGATGACATCAGTGATCGGCTCGACAATGAAGACGGCTATCACCTGAATGCCATCACCGCGATCCAAGGCTCAGGCCTGTTCGTCGTGGGCGAGATGGGTGGAATGTTCCGTTCTGCGGATATGGGCCAGACCTGGGAACGGGTCGAGTCGCCTTATCAGGGCTCGCTGTTTGGCGTGATCAGTGGCAGCGAAGCGGGCCTTGTGGTTGCCTTCGGATTGCGCGGGCATCTGTTCCGTTCGGTGGATTTCGGCAACAACTGGGAAACGATTGCGCTGGGCAGCCGCGACAATCCCCTGGAAGCCGGTCTGGCCGACGGCAACCTGCTCGACGATGGGCGCATGGTGATCGTCGGTCATGGCGGTGTGGTGCTGAGCAGCGATGATCAGGGACGTTCGTTCGAGATTTACAACCGCCCTGATCGGCGTTCCCTCTCCGGTGTCGTGGCCAATGCGCACGACAACCTGATCCTGGTAGGGCAGAGCGGCATAAGCATCGCTTCGTCGACGGGCGCGAATCTGCCCAACAATAACAATAAGCCGGAGCAACCATGACCAAGCATCAACAGAAACCGGCGTCCGTTCTGGAGCGTCTGATATTCAACAACCGGCCGGTCGTGGTGCTGATCTGCCTGCTTATAAGCGCATTTCTGTTTTATCAGGCTGCTCAGGTACGACCTTCGACCAGTTTCGAAAAAATGATTCCGCTGGGGCACCCGTATATTCAGAAGATGCTCGAGCATCGAGATGATCTGGCCAACCTTGGCAATACGGTGCGTATTTCGGTCGCCGCCAAAGAAGGCGACATCTTTTCCAAGGAGTACATGGAAACGCTTCGCCAGATTCATGACGAAGTCTTCTATATCCAGGGCGTTGACCGCTCGAACATGAAGTCGCTCTGGAGCTCCAGTGTTCGCTGGACCGAAGTGACCGAGCAGGGCTTTGCCGGCGGCGAGGTCATCCCCCAGACCTACGACGGGTCTGAGGAGAGCCTGGAGGACTTGCGCAACAACATTCTCAAGTCGGGACAGGTCGGACGTCTGGTCGCTAACAACTTCCAGTCGAGCATCATCGATGTGCCGCTGATGGAGTCCTATTCCGATCCTGAAGACCGCAGCCGTCTGATCGCGCTCGATTACCAGCAGTTTTCCCATGAGCTGGAAGAGAAAATTCGCGACAAGTACCAGACACAGAATCCCAATGTGGAAATCCATATCATCGGCTTCGCCAAGAAGGTAGGCGACCTGATCGATGGGCTGGTGGGGGTTGTGCTGTTCTTCTTCGTCGCCATCGGCATCACGCTGGCGCTGTTGTTGTGGTTCACCCGTTGCGTGAAGAGCACCATCGCGGTGGTGGTGACGACGCTGATTGCAGTGGCCTGGCAGCTTGGCTTGCTGCACACCCTGGGTTTCGGCCTGGACCCATACTCGATGCTGGTGCCGTTCCTGGTGTTCGCCATCGGCATTTCTCACGGCGTGCAGAAAATCAACGGCATCGCCATGGCTTCAGGCCAAACCGACGATCCCCTGATCGCGGCGCGTCTGGCCTTCCGTCAGTTGTTCGTGCCCGGCATGGTGGCGCTGGCTTCCGATGCTGTGGGTTTCGTGACCCTTCTACTGATCGACATTGGCGTGATCCGCGAGCTGGCCATCGGTGCGTCGCTCGGCGTCGCAGTGATCATCCTGACCAACCTGATTCTGCTTCCGGTGGCGATTTCCTACATGGGAATCAGCCAGCGCGCGGTCAAGCAGGCGCGTGAAGAAGCTGCGCGCGAACATCCGTTCTGGCGGATGCTGTCCAACTTCGCCAATCCGGTTGTCGCACCGATTTCCATCGTGATTGCCCTGCTCGCTGTTGGTGGTGGCCTCTGGTACGGACAGAACCTGAAGATTGGCGATCTTGACCAGGGTGCTCCGGAATTACACCCGGACTCGCGCTATAACCTGGATAACGATTTCATTATCAAAAACTACTCAACCAGCTCCGATGTGCTGGTGATCATGGTCAAGACTGCGCCGGAGGGCTGTGCGCACTACGACACGCTCGCTGCCATGGACGAGTTGATGTGGAAGATGGAAAACACCACAGGTGTTCAGTCGGCGGTCTCCATGGTGTCCGTGGCCCGGCAGAGCATCAAGGGCATGAACGAGGGCAGCCTGAAGTGGGAAACGCTCTCGCGCAACCAGCATGTGCTGAACAACTCCATTGCGCGTGCCGAAGGCCTTTACAACAGCGACTGTTCGCTGGCACCGGTTCTGGTGTTCCTCAATGACCACAAGGCAGAGACTCTGGACCACGTGGTTTCTGCGGCCAGCGAGTTTGCCGAGGCGAACAACCGCGAAGGGCTGGAGTTCGTGCTGGCGGCAGGTAACGCCGGTATCGAGGCGGCCACCAACGAGGTTATTGCGGCATCTGAAACCACCATGCTGATTGCTGTGTATGCAGCGGTGAGCTTCATGTGCCTGCTGACCTTCCGATCGGTTGCGGCAACCCTCTGTATCATCCTGCCGCTGGTGCTGACGTCCATTCTGGGCAATGCGCTGATGGCGTATATGGGCATCGGGGTGAAAGTGGCGACGCTGCCGGTTATTGCGCTGGGTGTGGGCATCGGTGTGGACTACGGCATCTACATCTACAGCCGTCTGGAAACCTTCCTGCGTCAGGGCATGACGCTGCAGGAAGCCTACTACCAGACACTGAAATCCACTGGCAAGGCGGTCATGTTCACCGGCGTATGTCTGGCGATCGGGGTCTTTACCTGGGTGTTCTCGGCCATCAAGTTCCAGGCGGATATGGGCCTGATGCTGACCTTCATGTTCCTCTGGAACATGGTAGGGGCGATCTGGCTGCTGCCGGCCCTGGCACGGTTCCTGATCAAGCCGGAGAAGCTGCGGCAGCAGGCGTGATGGTCATGCAGTAACGAAAACGCGGCCTTAGCAGACTGTGTGAAAACCTAGCGGTCTGAAGGCGAGTTGAAGACAATGCCCCCA